>Ga0206127_1000084_pt1 | contig 111380 bp, 96 predicted proteins | sample Helgoland_Spring_6_FD_148646 | JGI IMG/M metagenome (GOLD analysis project Ga0206127, IMG submission 148646) | Pelagic subsurface seawater microbial communities from Kabeltonne, Helgoland, North Sea - Helgoland_Spring_Bloom_20160419_1 | ecosystem: Environmental > Aquatic > Marine > Epipelagic ...
GGCTAGCGCTCCGTGTCTGCATCTCTGCGTCTCCGGTAAGGGGCGTTCTAAGGTTTGTTCCAAATACCCGCAACCCCTTTTTTTGCACCTGCAGCACCTTTTTTCGTCTCGGTCAGCTTTTTAAGGTTTTGCGTGGTGATTTTTCAGGCAGGAAGACGCCTGCATGTCATTGCAATAGTGACCGACAGACGCCTCCGGCCACAGATCACGCTATACAGCAGACTAATATATACATCAGACGCGCAGATTCGATGCCAGCGATTCCCCCGACAGGCGGAATCAAAACCGGCTGCCGGACATATCCACCCTGCGCGCCGCGTGGCTTGGCCGCCATAAAGGCATTTCGCCGTTTGCTGCCGCCTCGGAAAGCGCGCCCGCATCCGCTTGGGGCGCGTGGAACCACCTGTCAGATGGCCGACGGGCCCGGGGCCTCTTATCCAACGTCACCCAATACACCCATGGCGATTTCTTAACCGTTTCTATACCAACCTCCCTCAGGGTTCCGGCCAGTCAAAGCAGTCAGGGTATGACGTGACCCAATGCACCATATGGAGTTTCAACCGATTGCGCGTAAGTCATCCAAATCGGGCCTTCGTTGGCCAGCTGCATTCAGCCCGCACATCCTTGGAAACAACAAGATACTTAAATAGAATCATTATACCTGCTATAGTGCTTTCACATAGCGTTTATCTGGTGGTGAGGTGACACTAATGACCACTTTAGCTTCAAGCCGGCGCGATCGAGGTCTGCGGGCCCTTCTGGTCGACGACAATCTGGAATTTCGCACAACCCTGACGCGGCAGCTTGAGAAGATGGGGTGTTGTGTTGACAGCTCATCGGAGGCGGTGGGTTTTCTGTCAAATCTGGTGACGTCAGCGTTGACCTATGACTTTGCTGTGGTTGACCTTCATCTGCCGGACCTCCACGGCGACAAGATCATAAGCTGGCTGCGCGAGAGTGAATTGCGAGAAGTGCAATCCTTGCCCGTGCTTATTGTCACTGGGTTTCCCAATGACCTGTCAGATACATTTTTCATTGATGACGTAAAGATCGCCCTTCTGACCAAGCCCTATCGATATAACCAGCTTGTCGAAGCGGTATCCCGGCTACTTGTGCGCGGCGAAGGGATCAACTGAAGACAATCCGTTGTTCAGTTCATCTGCATGATGCCGACCATGTTCCATGCGGTATCCCCCCTGCCCCCGAAATCCCGCCACTTCACCTATGTGACCCCCCCAAGCTTCAGCACCTCCTGGATCGACTGGACCAAATCTGCCCGGCTCACCGGTTTGCTCAGCTTGATGTCGTCAGGCCGAAGGCCGTTTCCGTGAACCATCGCTTCATCGGCATATCCGGACATGAAAATAACCGGAAGGTCTCTCCGAATATCCCGCAGGGCTTTTGCCAGATGCGTTCCCATCAGCTCTCCCGGCATGACGATATCCGTGAGCAAGAGACTGAAATCAGGATCAGTCTGGAAAATCTTTAGCGCTTCATCCCCGTTTGCAGCCAAGGTGACCGAACTGCCCAGCCGTTCGAGGATCATTGCGATGACCTTTGCCACTTGGATATCATCTTCGGCGAGCAGGATCTTAACCCCGGTCAGGGCATCTTTTGTTTCGGGTTGGGCCTTTAGCAGATTGGGCGCGGGTTCATGCTTTGAGGCCCTGAAGTAGATCTTGAAGGTCGTGCCGATATCCTGCTCTGAGTAGACATGAACGGTGCCGCCCGATTGCTTGATAAACCCACGGATCATCGCCAGCCCCAGGCCCGTTCCCCGGCCTGTCGCTTTGGTCGTGAAAAACGGCTCGAAAATGCGGTCCAGAATATCTCTTGGAATGCCATGCCCCGTATCGCTTACGGACAGAACCACATAATCCCCGTGCAACAGGGTTTCATTGGGGGCCTCAATGATGTCGGCGTCTATCGTTTTGTTGGCGGTTTCTATCGTCAGATCCCCACCTTGGGGCATCGCATCCCGCGCGTTCAGAATAAGGTTCAGGATAAGGCTTTCGGTAGAACTGTGGTCGACCATGATCTCCCACAGGTCGGGGGAAAGCTTTGTCCGGATCGAGATGTTTTGCGGAAGGGTGCGATTGATCCAGCTTTGAACACCAAGGATATTCTCGTTCAGGTCAAGCGCCGCCGGCTCTAGCCGGGCTTGTTGCGCAAAGTTCAACATCTTTTTGGTCAGGTCTGACCCGCGCAGGGTCGCTGTAATTGCCGTATCGACAAAATCGGTATGAAGCGGATCATGCAATTCGTCCCTCAACAGCTCCAAATTCCCCAAAACGACGGCCAGAAGGTTGTTGAAATCATGCGCAATGCCGCCTGTCAGCTGGCCCACGGCGTCCATCCGCTGGCTTTGAATAAGCGCCTCTTGGGCCGCGTGCTTTTCGGTGACGTCAATCAAGACGCCTTCCAGCTCGTATTCTCCGTCCGCGTTCAAAATGGGGCGACCGCGCTCGAACAGCCAGACCGGTTCAGTAGCACCCTCACGGAAAACGGGGTATTCGAACTCGTAGGGGCTCCCGTTCTTGATGGCTTGGGCGACCTTTTCCTTCACGTTCTCCATGTCGGCATCACGCAACACATTTTGATATTCCAGTCGCGCGGCTGCGGGGCCTTCATCGCCCGGCGATTTAAACCCAAAGAGTTCGTCAAACCCCGCACTTTTGTAGATCGGCGTCCAGTTTTCGTCGTTTTTCACACGATAAAGAGCGCCTGGAATGTTATCCATGAGGTTGGCAAGCTGTTCGCGGCTTCGCTTGAGCTCATTCTTTCGGGTTTCGGTATCCGTCATATCGATCAAGACACCGGTGGTCGCCACGAAACGCCCATCATCACTGAATACAGGCTCGGCCAGTTCGTGTAGAACTCGGATCGACCCGTCATCGCGCACGATACGGGTTACCGTCTCGTACCCCGTCGCCATTTGGTGGGCACGTTCAACCACCTTCCGGTAATGCTCTCGGTCATCGGGGTGGACCCAACTCAGGTCTTTTTCATAAGGCGGCACCCCTGGGTCTCGGACCGTATCCTCCGGCAGGTTAAAGGCGACGGTCCGCTCGATCAGTTCTTCGGGTGTGATGCCGTAAATATCGGCCAATTCGGGAGAACAATAGGTAATCCGCCCTTTGACTTCGTCCCAGACCCACGACCCCACTTTGGCAAGCCTCGCGGCGTTACTGTGGATCTTCAGGATGGATTGCAGTTCGTTCTCGCGTTGCAGCTTTTCCGTGATGTTCTTTGCAACGCCCCAATATCCCGAAAATTTATCATTCTCGTCAAAAATAGGACGGCCCGAAAGCTCGCTGTAGATGATTTCACCGCCGCCCAGCTTCATGGAGATAATGATGCTGTCCAGTTTCTGCCGTTTGTCGAAATTCGACTTCAGATCGTCCCACGTCGTATCGACTGGCGTGATCCAGTCGAGTTCCCAGATGGGTCTGTTCCAAACCTCTTGGTAATCGCGCCCGATATCCAGATCATGCCCCAAGACCTCAATGACGTCATGGTTTACATCGGTTTGCCACTGCCAGTCAGACACAAGGTTTCTGTAGAACTGGAGCCGCTTCGTCTGGCGGCTCGTCTCTGCTTCCGCCTTGATCCGCTCGCGGTTTTCGAAAGCCAGAGCAATCAGGCTCGCGATCGAACCGGCAAAATTCTGCTCTTCTTTTGTCCAGCTTCGTTTCGGACCCACATGTTCAATGCACAAAACACCGATCATCCGGTTGATATCGTTGATAGGACAATCAAGCATCGACGTGATGCCATACTTCGGAATATAGGACTGCGCGAGTTCCGAACATCTCGGGTCGTTCATGGCATCGTCAAAGCTAAGCTGGATATTGCCTTTGATGGACTGAAGATATTTGTCGGCCTGCCCCGCGCCCAAAACAAATTTCGACTGCGCCACACCATCTGACGCGCTCCATTGCACGACCGCCTTCAGTTCAGTCTCTGTCGCGTTGAGTTCCCAAATGCCAACTCTTTCGACACCCAGTGCTTCAGTGATTGTATTGCAGAAGAATTCGAGCGCTTCGTCAAACTTGAGGTAGGAAAACCGGCGTTCAGCGATCAACTTCCGTAACAGCTCATCATAACGTGCGTTATAGGGTTCCAAAAGATAGTCCAATCATACGGAGTTTCTGGCGACGTGTACGGTTTGGCCCGGTCGATAGCTTTGAACTATCTTTGATCCATCATAACAGATCAAGATAAGTCACACCAATACTTCTGTTAACCCTTTGTGATTACAGGGGATGCTTACTTTTTCAACATGCACAATACTGATGTTTTTTTGTTGCAGATGACCGCCGGGCACGCCGTATCGAAGTTGTAATTCATGCAGGCAAAGCGAACACCGTATCTGGCGTGCTTTGATCCGCCGTCTTAAAACAAGAGGCCCCATAGAATTGGGACAAGCAAAGCTGTGGCCACCGCATTCAAGCCCATTGCGAGACCGGAAAATGCCCCGGCTGTTTCATTGACCTGCAACGCCCGAGCCGTTCCAATACCGTGGCTTGCGGTGCCGATGGCCAGACCGCGCGCGCTCCAATCCGTTACGCCGATCAGGTTCAACAGGATCGGTCCAAACATCGCCCCCAAGATACCCGACACAATGACCAGCACAGCCGTCAACGACGGCACGCCGCCCAATTCTTGTGAAATGGCCATTGCGACGGGGGCTGTGGCCGATTTTGGGGCGATGGACGCCAGCAATATTTCTGACCCGCCCAACAGCCATGCCGTTCCGACAGCCGTCACAATTGCAACGACCGACCCCGTCAAAAGGCTGATGCCGATTGCCAGCACCGACCCGCTGACCCGGCCCCACTGGCGATACAGCGGGATGGCCAAAGACACCGTCGCCGGACCCAGCAGGAAATGGACGAACTGCGCGCCCTGAAAATATGTGCCGTAATCGGTCTTGGTGAAATACAGGACCGAAACCACCAGAATAACCGCGACCAGAACCGGGTTCAGCAGCGGGTTCCGCCCGCCCTTTTCAAACAGCCAGTTTGCCGCCTGAAACGCAACCAAGGTCAGCGTCAGGTGAAAAAGCGGCGAGGCGTTCAGATAGACCCATGTTTCCTGAAGGTTACTCATCCGCTTCTGCCTTTTTCAGCCACCGCATCATCAGGGCGGTCACGGTTATCGTCATCGCCGTACTTACCACAAGCGCCGCGCCAAGCGGCAGCAAGGCTTCTCCCAGCAGTTTGAAATGCATCATGACACCCGTCCCTGCTGGTACAAAAAGCAGCGACATTGCACGGAGCAGACCATCTGCCGTTTGCCCCAAACCGGCTGGCAGGTCCCCGCGTATCAAAAGCAGAAGAAACAGAATTAACATGCCAAGGACGGGCCCCGGTATCGAGATAGACAGGGTGCCGACGATCAGTTCTCCGACCAGTTGGCAGACCAATATGATTGTCAGATATCCGATCATTACTTCCTCGGGGGCGCTATGGGATTTGGGCTTTTCCCCGCCACGATAACGTTCAACTGCACAATTACGACAGTTATTTCGAAACCGGCCCCTTCCCCTGAAGGCCAGAGGACCGTTTCCGCCCAAAGCCCCCCCGTTCATGCCCATTTCGCACCGCCCGCAATGAGCGATGGACGAAGCACCCGAAATAGCGGTTAAGCTAAGGGTAGCGCGTCAGATCAAAACCGCTTTTGCCCAAGACCGGCAAAGGCGTAAGACCGCAGCCAAGCCCCTGCCATTCCGGCTCCGGATCGCTGCATATTGGAAGGACATCCCATGGCTAAAGGCAAAAATAGTAAAAAAGAGGTCAAAAAACCAAAGCAGGAAAAGCCCAAAGTTCTCGCAACGGCGAATTCTTTGACAGGCAGGCCTGCGATGGCGATTGGCGGCAAAAAAGTGAAGTAACAGCCGATGGCGCATATTGGAATAACACGCTAATCATGCGCTCTGGTTGAGCCGTCAGTTCAACCGGGGCGTATTCCGACCGGGGCGACAGGCCGCATTCATCACCCCCGCGAAACGCAGTGCAAGCGTCCCATTATTCAGATCAGGAGACTGACATGAGCCAAGAAAACGAAAACGGCCCCAAGGTGCATTACATCTGCCAGACCTACATCGAAAAAAAGACCGGCCGCGACGGGCAGGTCAGCCTGAGCATTGATAAACAAATCAAGTATTCCACGTCTCACGAGGCGCAATTACGCGCGGAACGTGAACACCTCTCTGACAGCTGCGTGGGTGTCGATGCCTATTCGGTGACCGAAGATCCAGATTCCGGTGAGGTCAGCGACCCCAGTTTCATCGTCAGGCTCGGGTCCGTGCCTGAAGTAGAGCCGTCTTAAAACCTGCGACAGATCGGGGCCGTTCGGGCATTGCGCATACCATCTAGCCGCGAAAGTTCAGAGCCCTATTTCTTCTCAAGGAAGTCGTAAGCCTCGAGAATTGTTGCAGTCAGCCCGTCAAAAAAGCCCGGCACCGCGATTTCGATCAGGCTTTCGGACGTCTCCGCGTCTTCCGCGATGATGTCTTCGGCTGGCTTCACACGAAACTGGGCGCTTGGGGTATTCAGCAACTCGCGATAGCTCGCGCCTTTGCCGTGTTTCAGCACGTTGATGGCAAGATAATATTGGTGGATGCTGTCGGCGAGATCGGCCTGCGCTGCCTCTTTGAGCAACGCTTCCAACTTGCGCGAAAACGGGCCGCGGCGAAAATGGTGCTGCATCCGTGCCTCGAAGACGGTAAAAATATCGACGGCCTCCGCCTCAAGCGCAGCCGTCGCAATGCGAAGCTCTTCAAGTTGGGCGTCAGACGGGGTCTGTCCGTCCGCATGCTTGAGAATTTCGGAAACCTGGTCTTCGTACTTCTTTGCATTGGCTTTCGCGACAGCAACCAGTTCAGGTACGCTCTGTGAAGCTTCCATCATTCATTCTCCAAAAGGTGTCACCTTCCTTTAAGCTATGCTGCCAGGAATGATAGTGCCGGGATTGCCAAACTCGGGTCGCAGCCACGGGGGGCGGATATGCAAAGCCGGTTCGCCTATGTCGCCCGCCCCGAAACCTATCCGTAGATAGATCTCAGGGACAGCGCATTGAGGCCGGGTTTCACGCGCAGTCATTGCCCGATCCCGCTAGGCTTTGGGATCAAGCTGGCGTCTTAACGCTTCGGCAAGCGCCGAACCGAGCGCCCCGTCAGTGCTGGCCGCGGGCTTTGGGGCTGCCTTGGGCTGGTTTCTGACCTGGGGTTTCGGCGTTGCGGCGGGGCGCGGCCCCTTCGACGGCTCTGCGCTATTGTCCTTGCGCATCGTCAGGCCGATCCGTTTGCGGGGCACGTCGACTTCGGTCACACGCACGCGCACGACGTCACCCGCTTTGACAACCTCATGCGGGTCTTTGATAAACCGATCGGCAAGCTGGCTCACATGCACCAAACCATCCTGATGCACCCCGATATCGACAAATGCACCAAAGGCCGCGACATTCGTCACCGTCCCTTCCAGCGACATCCCCGGTTTGAGGTCGGTAATACTGTCGATGCCTTCGGCAAAGCTTGCCGTTTTGAACGCAGGACGCGGGTCGCGGCCGGGTTTCTCAAGCTCCTGCAAGATGTCGCGCACGGTGGGCAGCCCGAAATTGTCATCGACGAATTGCTCGGCGCGCAAACCGGCAAGTGCGGTTTTGTCGCCCATGATCTCCCGAACATCGCGCCCGCAGGCCTGCACGATCTTGCGCGCAATACCGTAGGCTTCGGGGTGAACAGAGGACGCATCAAGCGGTTCGGTCCCTTGGGTGATGCGCAGGAAACCCGCGCATTGCTCAAAGGCTTTCGGCCCCAGTCCTGCGACCTTCAACAGGTCTTTGCGGCGGGCAAAAGCCCCGTTCGCGTCACGGTGCGCGACGATGTTTTGCGCCAGTGACGGCCCTAGCCCCGCAATATGCGCCAGCAACGGCCCCGACGCCATGTTCAGATCAACACCGACCGCGTTCACCGCGTCTTCGACAACGGCGGCCAAAGACTGGGCAAGCTGCCGCTGGTCAACGTCGTGCTGATATTGCCCCACGCCAATGGCTTGCGGTTCAATTTTCACCAGTTCGGCAAGCGGGTCCTGCAGCCGCCGGGCGATGGATACGGCCCCGCGGATCGACACATCGACATCCGGGAATTCCTGAGATGCCAGCTCCGAAGCGGAATAGACCGACGCCCCCGCTTCGGACACGATCACCGGGGTTGGACGGGCAACGCCATTGGGCAGACGTTTCAGGATATCCGCGATCAACCGTTCGGATTCACGGCTGGCCGTTCCGTTGCCAACCGCGATCAAGGCGACCTGATGCTTTTTGATCAGATGAAGCAGCGTTTCTTCTGCGCCGCGCAGATCGTTGCGGGGCTGGAACGGATAGATCGTTGCGGTGTCCAGTAACTTGCCCGTCTCGTCCACGACCGCGATCTTGCAACCAGTCCGGATCCCCGGATCAAGGCCCAGCGTCGCACGCGCCCCAGCCGGAGCGGCAAGCAAAAGATCCCGCAGGTTGCGGGCGAATACGTCGATTGCCGTCGCATGGGACCGCCGCCGCAAATCGGTCAGCAGGTCCGTGAACATCGACAGGCTCAGCTTGATCCGCCATGTCCAGACGGCGACATCGCGCAGCCACAGATCGCCCGGCGCGGTGCCCCGTATGCCGATTTCTGCGGCAATGATCCCGATCACCCGCGCAAGCGCATCGTCGTCGGCAGGGCCGATATCAACGGTAACGATGTCTTCTTTCGACGCGCGCAGAATCGCAAGGGCGCGGTGTGACGGGATCGTGGCCCATTTTTCGCTATGGGCAAAATAATCCGAGAACTTGGCCCCCACCTCTTCTTTGCCCTTGATGACACTGGCCGTCACATGGGCTTCTTGTTGCATCACCTGCCGCAGGCGGCCCAACAATGCTGCGTTTTCACCCAGTTCTTCGGTCAGAATATCGCGGGCACCGTTCAATGCGTCTTTTTCGGTTGCCACTGCCTCTGACAGATAGCCCCGCGCCAGTTCAACGGGCTCAGCGGCACGCTGGTCCAGAATGGCGCGCAGCAAGGGTTCCAGCCCGTTTTCGCGGGCAATCATCGCCTTTGTGCGGCGCTTTGGTTTGAACGGCAAATACAGGTCTTCAAGCACGGCTTTGGTGTCGGCATTCGCGATGGCACGGGCCAGCGTATCTGTCAGTTTGCCTTGCTCGGTGATTTCACCAAGGATGCTGGCACGGCGTTTTTCCAGTTCACGCAGATAGCCCAGCCGTTCGGCCAGACGGCGCAGTTGCGTGTCATCCAAACCACCGGTCACTTCTTTGCGGTAACGGGCGACGAATGGAACGGTGTCACCGCCATCCAGCAGGGCGACCGTGGCCGTGACCTGTTCGGGGCGTGCATCAATATCGGTGGCGATTATACGGGCAATGCGATCTGCGACGGCGTTCATGACTGGCTCCCCAAACTATCCGGATCGCCGTGATAGCGCCGGAACCCCTGCGCGCCAAGCCCCGGACTTCAATTGACACACCAACATGCGCAGCATTGGGGGTTTCGCCTGACGGCCCAAGGCCGCCCTGAGCTGGGGTATTCACGGCAGAACATGTCGACCTTGGCGCCGTCAACGCCAGCAACCGCCGTGATTTCTTCTTGCTAACCCTGCCTCAGAAACGCCTCGACCGCATCTTTTCGCGGCATTGGGGCGACGGCACCATAACCCTGAGTGGATAATGCCGCTGCCGCATTGGCGTATCTTGCCGCGTCAAAGGCGGTGTCGCCCGCCACCAGTCGCGCAAGAAATGCCCCGTCAAACGTATCGCCGGCTGCGGTTGCATCAACGGCTTCGACCTCGCGGCCCTTGATGCGCTGGCGGTCCTGATGTGTGGCAACCAGCGTGCCTTCGTGGCCCAAGGTCAGCGCCACAACTTCTGCCCCGAGGCCAAGGTAAAAATCCGCGATGGCATCGGGGGCGGTCAGTCCGGTCAGTTGCGTTGCGTCCTCCAACCCGGGAAGGGCGATCGTGCACCGCGCCATTGCGGCATGTGTGATGGCGCGGGCGCGGTCCAATGGCCAGAGTTTAAGGCGCAGGTTGGTGTCGTAAGACACTTGCCCGCCAGCATCCCTGACCAGGTCGATGGCAGCAAACACCGCGTCCGTCGCGCTATCGGATATGGCCTGACTTATACCCGAAACATGCAGTATGTTTGCCGAACAAAGCGCTTTGCATGGCAGGTCATCCGCTGTCATCCGGCTGGCTGCCGATCCTGCCCGAAAATAGCTGAATTGATGGCCGTCAGCGCCGTGGGTCACAAAGTAGACCCCCGTGGGGGCGTCTGTCACCTGCTTCACGGTGGAGGTGTCTATCCCTTCGGCCTGCCAAAGATCCATGAACGATTGGCCGAAGGGATCAGCGCCGACATGGGTGACATAGCCGACGGCTGCGCCCTGCCGCGCGGCAGCGACTGCGCAATTTGACGTATCGCCGCCATGTCCGGGAAGGTAATTGCCGTCAACCTGCTGGTTGAATTCCAGCATCGGTTCGCCAAGGCAAAGAATGTCAGGTGTCATGTTTTCTCGCATTTTTAAAAGCGGCCGCACCCGCAGGTGCAGCCAGTCAGGAGATTGTTATTGCGTTGTGTAGCTGCGACCGACACCGGGAATTTTCCAGATGCGGAAGTTCGGAATTTCCGGGTCTTTGAAATTCATATCGCCATCCACCCAAAGATGCAGGTGGTTCGACACGACATAAAGCGCCTCGTCCGGCCCCCACGCCAGGGTGTCCGGCCAGTTCATTTCAGGGTTATGGGCAAATCGCGTCACACGACCCGTCGCTTCCTCAAAGCGCATCACACCATCAAGCGAAAGCGCGGTCATATAGATATTGCCGGCATTGTCGGCGGTCATCCCGTCGGTGTTTGAGGGCAGCACGGCCTCAACTTTCACAGCGTTTTCGATATCAGTACCCGTGGCTTGCGCATCGCGCATCACAACCGTCGGAAGGCTGTACAGGTGGTTGCCCGTCAGGTTCGTCCAATACAGCGTTTCCTTGTCGCCCGACAATGCGATGCCGTCCGCGCCGGTCTGCATACCACCGTTCTTGAGCACGCTCCGGTTGTCGATGTTGAAAAAGAAGTTCGGCTCGTTGTTGGTGAACTTGCTTTGGTCAAGAATGCGACGGACGGTGTTGGTGTTTGAATCATAGACGATCAGCCCGCCGTGCAGCGGATTACAGAAAATGCCGCTATCTGCGATATAGGCAAAACCGGTGTCATTATCGACGGCCAGATCGTTCAGGAACGAACATTTCTGATCAGCTTCTTCGTTGGTGAAAACATAACGCTGGAGCTCTTTGTCCGCCTCTATGTCCCACAACACCAGCTTGGCGTCGCCCGCTTCCATGCTGCCCCCGACATGCCCCTGATCAAGGATCCACATAACGTCGTTGCGGTCGATCTCGAAACCCAAGACCGCTTTGAGACCTGCCTTGTTTGCGATGTTGTTCATTTCTTCGGACGGGTATGCCGCCAATTCCCAGTTGTCTCCGGCTTTGACAAGCTTTGACAGCGTGGACGGGATTTCCTTGCCACCCCAACGGGCGGTCGACACATAGATGTTGCCTGCGCTGTCGATCTTGGCACCCTGCATCAGCGCCGTGCCAAAGATGTCGCTTTGTTCCCAAGCGGTGCGTGTCGCCGCGTCGGTGACCGAGTATGGGATCGCGTTCCATTCCGCGACGATTTCGATCTTGTCCTGTGCGGCGGCTGGCAGGCCGAACGCGAAAGTTATCGCGCTGAGGTGAAGCAATTTCTTTATCATTATCTTGACCTTTCTATTGGTAGTTTGCGCCGCTGGCCGATGACCCAGCCAACGACAGATGGTTTTTTTGATTTTCGTTCAGATACGACCGTATTTCGCCAATCCCTCGCGCAGGGATCCGCTGGCAATGATCAGCTTGGCCTGTTCGGCCTCACGCTCGTCTATTTCCTTGGCCATCGCCAAAATCTCGGGCGCATGATCGCGCGGGATGCAAACAATGCCGTCGATATCGCCAACGATGATGTCGCCGGGGCGCACGATGACATCGCCCATGGCCACTTCGACATTCGACGCCAGGGTCTTGATCCGCCCCAATGTGGTGCCCGGTGACACGCAGCGCGAAAACACCGGAAAATCGAAATCGCGCTTGATCTCGACAAGGTCACGCAGGCCGCCATCCAGAACCGCAGCTTCGTGTTTGTTGGCAATGGCACCCGCCGTCATCAACCCGCCCCACAAGGCCACATCGGTGGTGCCGTTGGTCGAGATCACGATGACCGATCCTGCATCCGCCTCGTCAATGGCATCCAATGCATGTTGTGGCGGCAGGAATTCTTCGGTCGGGCCTTCCAACACGGTAACGGCCGGGCCCACGATCTTGGCCTCGTTGATGCGCGGCTTGAAGGCTGCGGGCAGAAATCCGGTGCGGCCCGCGACCTTGTCCACAGCGTCGGCTACCGATGCGGTCGCAACCGTGCGAAAGCCTGCGATAAGTTGTTCTAATGTCATGTGACTGTCCTTTATTGGTTTGTTTGACGGTTGTTGTGCAGATGGCTCACCAACAGTTGACCCAGTTTTCAGGCACGGCCCCGCGCAGCACCCGCTGCACCTCGAGGGCGGCGTTGCGTTGTAGAACCTTGACTGTCCGCTCGGAATACCAGGCGGTGTGATCCGAAATGATTGTGTTCGGTGATGAAAAAAGCGGGTTCGTGGCAGCGATGGGTTCCTGCTCGAAGACGTCGATCCCGGCTCCGAAAATGCGCCCTTCGTGCAAGGCCCGGGCCAGCGCCCCCTCGTCAAGCAGCCCGCCGCGTGCGACATTCACCAGAATTGTCGTCGGTTTCATCAGGGCGATATGCGCGCTGTCGATGATGTGATGTGTCTGCTCTGTCAAAGGCGCATGAAGGCTGATGACATCGGCGCTGCGGCAAATATCTGCCAGGCCGGCCAGTTCCAAACCCGAAGCTTGGGCCGCCGCTTGCGAGAGGAAGGGATCGGTGACCATTACCTTGGCAAATCCCAAAGCGCGGAACTTGCGGGCGGTTTCCAATCCGATGCGCCCGCCGCCAACCAGCCCCAGAATGGCATCGGTCCGGTCAGGAATGATCGCGGCCTGCCCCATGCCCCAAAGCCCGCTGCGCACTTCAAAATCGCGCGTCACCAACCGGCGCTGAACGGCCAGATACAGCGCGACAGCGTGCTCGCTTACTTCGATCTCGGCCCCGTAATCGGGCACATTGGCGACGTAGATGCCGTGTTTTGTTGCATGGGCAAGGTCGATGTTATCGACCCCCACCCCATAACGGACGACGACCCTCAGGTTCGGGCAGGCTTCCATCAGGGGGGCGGTCACGGCGCGTTCGCGGACCATAAGGGCAACCGGGTCAAGCGCCGTGACCTCTTGGACCGCATCAACATCTTCGCCAACAGGAACGAGGTGAACATTGTCATCCGCCAATACGTCTTGTTCCGTCACATAGGCGGCATAGCCCGGTTCAAGAACGGCGATGGTCGATGGTTTCATGATGCGGTCCGTTGTCATCGGTTTATTCCGACCGGTAAGCGGCAACAGCCGCGTCAAGCTTGTCGGGCCACTCTTCGCCGATCTCGCTTACGATGAATGCGCGAACAGCGGGTTGGGCCGCTTCGCGGAACATGGCTTTTTGCTCAGGGCTGACCTGAACGACTTCCATGCCCTTTTCCGACAGGATCGCCGTTGCATTGGCGTCTTGTGCGGCGGTCATCCCACGGTGGATCGTTTTGGCGATCTCGGTGCATTGCAGCAGTGATTTCTGCTCGTCTGCGGTCAGCCCTTGGTAAAAGGAATCTGAAATCAGATAGGCGTGCCAGCTGAAAACATGCCCGTCCAAAGACACATATTTCTGGTTTTGATAAAGCGAGGCATCCACGATATTCGTGACACCGTTTTCCTGACCGTCAACAACACCTTGTTGCAGAGCGCCGGGCAGTTCCGGCCATGGCACGGGTGTCGCCGATGCCCCAAGGCTTTCGACCAGCGCAACCCAAACCGGCGAGGTCATGACCCGCATCTTGAGGCCCTTCATGTCAGCAGGTTCCGCGACGGGGCGCACGTTATTGGTAAAATTGCGCACGCCGTTGTCGGCAACACCCAACATCCGGATACCGGTCTGGGCCAGCATATCCTCGGCCAAGGCCTGCCCGAATTCCCCATCCATCACGGACCAGGCCATTGCCTGATCGTCGAAAAGATAGGGCATCGCGAGAACAGAAAACGGTTTGTAAGCCGCCGAGATCGGGCCGTCATGGATAACCGCCATCTGAACGGTGCCCAGCTCCAGCCCCTCCATAATGTCGGAGCCGCCGCCCAGTTGCGACGCTGGGAACACCTGCACGTCAATGGCAGCTGAAGTCTTCCCCTCAAGGCAGCTTTCAAACGCCAAGCCAGCGGCATGTTTCGGCGCGCTCAGATCAGCGGCTTGGAAATGCGCATATTTCAGGTCCTTTGCCATCGCGCCCCCGGCGGCGGCGATCAACGCGAATGACGCGGTTGTCACAAGAGCATTTGATACGATTGTCATGTGGTTCCTCCCATACATGTCAGTTTGCAAACCCAAAGAAATTGGGCACGAAAGTGCTGATGCCGGGGATGGTAATCACCAGCAGCAGCACAATGAGCTCCGCCAGAAGCAGCGGGATAATGGCGCGGGACAGCGCTTCGATGCGCAGTTGGCCGACCGTGGCTATGACAAACAAAACCGGACCGATCGGCGGCGTGACCATGCCGATGGTCAGGTTCAGCACCAGCATCATGCCGAATTGCAGCGGGTCTATGCCGGCCGAATAGGCAATAGGGCCAAGGATTGGCGTCAGAACGATCAGGGCGGGCAGCGTGTCGATGAACAGGCCGCACACCAGCGCAAATCCGGCCAGAATAAAAAGGATCACCAGCTTGTTGTCGGACATCTGGGTGATCGTCTGTGCCAGCGCCTGCGGGATTTGCAGATATGTCAGCAACCACGCAAAGATCGATGCCATGGCGATAATCAGAAAGACCGAAGACGTCACAATGGCGGCGCGTGCAAATGCGTCGTAAAGCCCGCGCAAGGTGAACGCCCGCAAGACAGCACCCAGAAAAAGCGCATAGGCAGACGCGACGGCACCCGCTTCGGTCGGGGTGAAGATACCGAACAGGATGCCGCCCAGAATGATGCCCGGCATCACAAGGGCAGGCAGCGCCGCAAAACCCGCGCTGCGCAGTTCACTGAAACTGGCCCGTGTGTCGCGACCGCGATAGCCGTTGCGGGTGGATACGATGTGGTTTGCGACCGCCAGCGAGGCCCCCAACAGCAACCCCGGCACAATGCCCGCCAGAAAAAGCCCGGCAACCGTGACGCCCTTGGTCGAAATCGCAAAAATCACAGCGAGAATGGATGGCGGTATGATCGGCCCGATGGTTGCAGTCGCCGCTGACAATGCACCGGCATAGTTTTTCTCGTAACCCGCCTCTCGCATCATGCGCATCACGATGGCAGACGGCCCCGCCGCATCGGCCAGCGCCGACCCGCTGATCCCCGCAAACATGATCGAGACAAGAATATTCACATGGCCAAGGCCGCCGCGCAGATGACCGACCAGCGCATTTGCAAAACGCAGCAAGGCGGTCGTGAGACCACAGGCCGTCATCAGCTCTGAGGTCAGGATAAAGAATGGCACGGCCATCAATGGAAAGCTGTCGATACCGGCAAACATCCGTTGCGCGGCGATCAACGGGTTCAGGCTGCCATCCACATAGATCGCGACAAGACCGGCAAGCCCCATCGTAAAGGCAACGGGCACGCTTAGGATAAGGCAGCCGAAAAACAGCAGGATCAGGGTTTTCGCCATGATTATTGCCCGTCCGTATCGGCCATATGGCCGGCATCGAATTCAAAGTCTTGCGCAACAAAACGCCGGGCAAAAAAGCAAAGCTGGATCAGGAACAAGGCGCAACCGACGGGAATTGCCAGATACGGAATGCCGCGCGAAATGCCGGTCGCCATTGTCTCTTTGTTCCAGCCGAACTGGACGAATTGAATGCCCAGCCAGCAGACCAGGGCCATGAACAAAAACATAACCACGACGACAGCCCAACGCAGGATCAGGGCCAATCGCGGGGGAAGCAAATCAGGAAGGGTGCCGATGGCAACAAGCCGGCCCTCGCGCAACGCAAGGCCTGCACCGCTGAACGCCGCAAGGATCATCAGGTGGCGGGCCGCCTCCTCTACCCAAGCAAAGGAAGATCCAAAGCCGTAGCGCCCGATGACGTTGACGAAAACCATTGCAAAGGTGACCGCCAAAAGCCCGGCAACCAAGGCGCGGTTAATCGCAACGATGTATGATTCTATCTGGCGCAAGAACGCTCCTCCCAAAGCTTTTTCCATCTAGTTTTCGCAAACTGGCATACGGTATGCCAGCTGTAAAGTGCCATATTGTATGCCAGTATTTTTGCAGCTAAAGTTAAGTCAGGGAGAGCAGCATGAAATCATTTGACCGGCCCAAGTCGTTAACCGAACTGGTGACTGAAACCCTGCGCGAGTGGATCATTTCGGGGGAGTTGGACTTAGGCAGCCAATTGTCAGAGGCGCGCGTCGCCAAGGAGCTGGACGTGAGCCGGACCCCCGTCCGCGAGGCCATCAACCGGTTGGAGATGGAGGGAATGCTGGTCGTCGAGCCGCAGCGCGGCACCTATGTATTCAACCTCGAAGCGGATGAATTGGTCAAGCTGTGTGATGCACGTGTGTGCCTTGAGACAAATGCGTTAACCACTGCCATCCACGCAAAGCCCGAGGCGCTACATGCGCGTTTGTCGGACTGTGTGAACCGGATGAAAGCCGCGCGCGACAAGGGCGATGACAGCGCATATCTCGCGCTTGATACGGAATTCCATCAACATTTCTTTGACTGCTCGGACAACCGGTTCCTTGATGAAGCATACCAGACAATCGCGCAAAAAATGGCCGCTGTTCGCAACAGGTTGGGACGCCATCCAGAGCATATGGCCAAGTCCTTTAGGGAGCATGGCGTGTTGGTCCAAGCCGTTGCAGACCGTGACCTTGATACTGCGATCGCGACGCTTCGGTCCCATATCGACCGCAAAGAAGGGTCATACTGGGAAATCGTGACAAAGCCCGCAGCAGAGCAGACATAAGCTGACCATCAGTGGATAGCCGAGCAGACAGCGGAGCCCATCGGTGGTGGTGGCTCCGGACACGGATATTTACGTCTCTACCGCCAAGGGACCGCCCTTTGGCAAGTCATTGCAATTGTTAATTCTAAGCATAATACTGGCCAGGCTTTACAACTCAAAGTGGCGCAGCAGGTTAAGATCGATGGGAACAAAATGTCTTCCTCAGATGAAAACAGACTTGGTATCGTTAAACATCGTGACATCTATGATCTAGTTCAGGGGTTTATAGGTCTGCTTTCGCCCGACGGCACTGTCCTGGATGCGAATAAAAGCGCGCTTGATTTGATCGGTGTGCAGCTTGATGACGTTGTGGGCCTTAAATTTTGGACCACTCCATGGTGGCGCGTCTGTCAAAAATCACGCCTCGCGCTCAAGGATGCCATCCGGCGGGGCGCTTCCGGTCAACCGTCGCACTTCGAAGCGCGGGTTGGTGACAAAAATGGCGAAATTGTCGACATCAACTTTTCACTCACCCCCATCATCAACAAAGCCGGCGTTGTGGTTTCCCTGGTACCTGAAGGGCATGATATTACAGCAAGAAAACAGGCGAAAACTGCGCTTCAGGAAAGCGAAGCCCGTCTGCACCTGGCCTATGACGCTGCCGAAATGGGAACATGGGACTGGGATTTCGCGGAGGACTACCTGCACTGGAGCGACCGGCAATTTGAACTGTTTGGAATGCCAAAAAAAAGCAGGCATTTGCGTCTCGAAGATGCGCTGACAACCGTCCACCCCGACGATCGTGAACGTGTAAAGACCGCAGTTGCGATGTCGGCTGAAAACGACCTGCCGTTTCGCGAAGAGTTCCGCGTGGTTCACAACACCGGAGAGGTTCGCTGGCTTGTCGGTCAGGGGAACATCCTGCACCATAGTGAAAGCGGCAGACCTAAATCATTGATCGGGGTGAACTACGACATCACCGAACGAAAGCGTCTGGAGATAAAGCTCGCCCAATCCAATTCAGAGCTGGAGGCACGCGTTGCCGACCGCAGCCGCGCATTGGAAGAGGAAATGCGCGAGCGTCAAAAGGTTGAAGGGGCGCTTGCCCACTCGCAGCGCTTTGAATTGATCGGGCAACTCGCGGGCGGTGTGGCGCATGACTTTAACAACTTTCTAGCCGTTATCGGTGGCAATCTCGAGCTTGCGGCGATGCGCACGGCAGACAAAAGGATCGTTGAGCTGATCAATGAGGCGATGGAAGCCGTCGAGGCCGGCGCAAGTCTCAACCGGCGTTTGCTGTCCTTTGCGCGAGAGCACGTTCTTGAGCCTGTGGCACTGGCCGTCAATGACCGGATCACAAAGACCAGACCGCTATTGGAACGAACCCTTGGCGCAAATATCGAGTTGGTCACGGAGCTTGAACCAGACCTGTGGCAGACAACGGCCGATTCCGGAGAGTTTGACAGCGCAATTTTGAACCTTGCCCTTTAACGCGCGCGATGCAATGGCGTCTGGGGGCAAGCTGCGCATCTCTACGCGTAATCTGACCCTGAGCGACCAAGATGCAAAGTTCATCCCAGATGCACACACCCACGAGTATATCGAGATTTCGGTTTCCGACACCGGCGTGGGCATGTCAGCAGATGTGAAAGAAAAAGCAATCACGCCCTATTTTACCACCAAAGAAGAGGGCAAAGGCAGCGGCTTGGGGCTCAGCTCGGTGTACGGTTTTGCCGCGCAGTCCAGTGGTTTTGTCAGGATCGACAGCAGCCAGGGGATCGGCACCACAGTTGCGATCTGGCTGCCGCGCGCGTCTTCCCCCGCAACGGCGAGCAAGGTGGAGACGTCGGTAAACAATCTGCCGCTGGGGCAGCGTGAATTGATCCTGTTGGTCGAAGATGACGACCGGCTCCGCAGAATTACGCATAAACGTTTGGTCGAACTGGGCTATGAGGTGATCGAGGCATCGACAGCCACACAAGCAATCGGGCACCTCGAGGGCAACGCCCCCGTGACCTTGGTGTTTAGTGACATCAAGATGCCCGGGGGCATGTCGGGCTATGATTTGGCAAGATGGGTGCTTGAGAACCGCGCCGGTACGGGGGTTTTGCTCACCTCCGGCTACAATGATTTCGCCAAAGAAGGCCTGCAAGATGTCGAACTGCTGGCCAAGCCTTATACCTTGCCAAAACTGGCCGACGCGCTGCGTGACGCAGTGGCGCAGGTCAACGCCCCCTAGCGCGTGGAATAGCCCCAGATCTGCTCGTGAGGCGAAGCAGACCTGGGGCGTCGTTTTGTCAGCCGGGCTGGTAGGCTTCGCGCAGATCCTTTTTCAGGACCTTGCCGATTTCGCTGCGCGGCAGATCGTCCAGCAAAACGATGTTCGACAAGCGCTGCGTTTTCCCCAGCTTGGCGTTGGCGAATTCAAGCACCTGTTGGGCATCCGCAGTGGCCCCCGCACGCAGCACGACAAAACCAAGCGGCGTCTCGCCCCAGGCATCGCTGGGGATGGCGATGACAGCCGCATCGGCGACATCCCCATGCTGGCGCAAGACGGCCTCAAGATCGGCAGCATAGATGTTGAAGCCCCCCGAGATGATCATGTCTTTCTTGCGGTCCATCAGATGCACAAACCCGTCTTCATCAATCCGGCCCATATCGCCAGACCGGATAAAGTGATTGCCGTGCGCGTCGGTCCAAAGCAGTTCTCGGGTTTTCTCCGGCGCGTTATGATAGTTCCGCATCATCGACGCAGACCGGCCGATCAATTCGCCAAAGGACCCTTTGGGCAATTCCTTGCCCTGATCGTCGATCACCCGCATGTCGACGCCTTCGCCCAAGCGCCCGACCGTGTCCCATTTGTCGGGGAATGCTTCGCAATTCAGCGCGGTGGAAATACCGCCTTCGGTCATGCCGTACACTTCGATCAGGTTGCCGGGCCAGCGTTCCATCACCTGTGCGATCAAGGTGCTGGGCAACGGGGCCGAGGTCGAGAATTTGCACCGATAGCTGGTGAGGTCATAGTCGTTGAACGTGGGCTCTGCCATCAGACGCATCAGTTGTACCGGCACCAGAACCGCGTGGGTCGGCTTTAGATCAGCGCTGAGTTTCAGAAACCCTGCGGCGTTGAACTTTGGCATCACGATCAAAGTCGCGCCCAAAGACAGGGTCGGCAGCATCCCGAACAGCGTGGTGTTGGAATAGATCGGCGTCGAGATCACCAGACGGTCGGCCCCGGTCAGGCCGAAGTTGGTAATTCTGTTCAACTGGCGCGACCGAAAGCGGTGGTCGTGAATGATGCCTTTGGGTGTTCCCGTGGTGCCCGACGAATAGATGATGTTGAACAGATCATCGGGATTCACTTGCGCTGGCTTAGCAGGGGCCGCATCCGCCGCCCATGCCATCAACCCGTCCAGATCGACACTCTGTTTCACAGGCAGACCGCGCCCGATATCGGCCTGCGTCGATGACACAAACAGCAGGTCCGCGTTGCTGTCGGCCATCATCAGCGCCAGCGCGTCGGGTGTGGCGGAAAACGGCAGCGGCACGATACAGGCACCGCTGGCCACCACCGCGCAATACAGCACAACATGCTCGACCGAATTTTCAGACAGCGACGCAACCGTATCGCCCTGCCCCACACCCTGGGCCACAAGCTGCCCCGTGACCTGCGCCACCATCGCCCCGAATTCGGCCCAGCTAATGGTCCGGTCCCCGACGATCAAAGCGGGTTTTTCACCGTGTTTTGCCGCATTTTCCTGAAGCGCGGCCCCGAAATTCAGGAGCTTTTCACCATCAACGACGGGTGGATTGAAATGCATCATACGGTCCTCAATTCATCGACATGGGAAGGATAAGCGAGATGGCCGGGATCATCACCAAAAGCGCCAGAACAACGATATCGATTGCCAGAAAACGCCACAGACCTGCGAAAATCTCGCCGATCTCGACCTTTCCTTCCAGCACGCTTGCCAGAACAAAGACGTTCAGCCCGACCGGAGGGGTGATCAACCCGATCTCGAGCAGTTTGACGATCACCACCCCGAACCAGATCAGGTTCATGTCAAAGCTTTCGACCATCGGGATCATCAAAGGCAAGGTCAGAACCATGATCCCTACCGGGTCAAGGAACATCCCCAGCACCAGATAGATCAGGCAAACAAGAGCGATGAACATCCAGGGCCCGATGCTTGAATCCCCCAAAGCCGAGACAAGGCTGTTGGACAATCCGGTCAAGGCGATCAGCGACACAAAGATCTTCGCACAAGCCGCGATAAAGAAGATCGCGCCCGTGGTGGCCATCGTCTCGCGCAGCATCGGTATGATGTCCTTTACCTTGATAAAGCCCCGCACCATCCCAAGAAGCGTGGCAAACAGCAGCGACAGGGCCGCGGCTTCGGTTGCGGTAAAGATGCCACCATAGATACCGCCGATAACGACAGTGAAAAGCAGCACAGCCGGCCATGACCGCAATGCCGCCCGGACTTTCTCTTTCATCGAAAAGACCTGATCGGGCACGGGTGCAATTTCGGGCGAACGACGCACCCAAAGCACAATCACCAAAGCATAGCCAAGCATCGACAAAACGCCCGGCAGGAAGCCCGCCATAAACAATTCGCTGATCGAGCTTTCTGTGAAAATGCCGTAGATGATAAACAAGACCGACGGCGGGATAAGCGACCCCAGCGTGCCGCCCGCCGCCACACATGCAGTGGCAAGACGCGGGTCATAATTGAGCTTCAGCATTTCGGGGGTGCAGATCCGCCCCATGGTGGACGCGCAGGCAATGGACGACCCCGAAATCGCTGAAAATCCGCCGCAGCCTGCGACAGACGCGATCGCGACCCCGCCGGGCAAACGCACCAGCCAGACACGCGCGGCCTCGTAAATCTCGGTGGTGATGCCCGCTTTGTACGCCACGTGACCCAATGCGATGAACAAGGGGATCATCGACAGGTCATAGCTGTGGACCAGATCGAAACTGGACGAAAACGCGAGCGACAAGGTTGTCCACATCGCGCGCTCTGGCATGAATGTGCCGGTGCGCGTTGCGAATACGATAAAGATTGCCACGACGGCGACGCCGCCAATGGCATAGGCAATCGGAATGCGTATTGCCAAAAGGAGAAGCACAATCGCACATGCGATATAGCCGATGGTTGCCGGATCCATAATGGTAATTCCTTAAAGTTCTGCCGGTGCCGGCGTACCCGTCACTGCGGCTTTCAGATCGACCCAAAGCACGTGGATCAATCGCAACCAGAATGCGCCAATCGCCAGCACGAACAGGGCGCGGCTTGGCCATTTCGGAAGCAAAAGCTCTCCGCCGTAATGCGCACCGCTTGCGAAATTCTTGGCCAGTTCGAACCAGCCGGCGGACAGAAGGATTGTCACGATGGTCAGACCGATGACGGTGGCCAGCACGGCAATCCAGCGGTTGACCCCGTCGGGGAAGTGATTGGCGATGAATTCTACGGCGACATGCGCGCGTTTCGCCGTGGCTGCGGCCAGCGGAAACAGGATCGCAGGTACCATCAGCTCGCGGACCATGATGATGCTGTCGGGGATGCCGACCATCAGGAATTCGCGGGCGATGATGTTGGCTGTAATAAGCAAGCAAAGCAGCACCACGGCCACCGCTGCAAGCGTATCGAGCGTAAACTCAAGACGTTTCAACATGATGTTCTCCAGTGGAGTATGGATAAACGCTGCCCTGCCCCCCAAAGGGACAGGGCAATCGTCACGCGACCGTGCAGACGATCATTAACGCTTCCAAGGCAGACCTTCGGTCTCCATGACCAGCGTCCACTTGTCCATCAGCCCGTAAAGTTCGGCCAAAAGCGCCTTACCATCGGTGCCAACTGCTTCGGCGTCAGCGTACCAGTTGTCAAACATCGGCGCACCGGCCACGTCCATCGCATCATAGTCGGCATCCGACAGTTTCACGAAATCAACAGCATCGTCGCCCGTCGAAAGGGTCACAAGCGCCTTTGCATCGGCTTCTTCCAGCTTTTCGCCGTAGAAATCCATCATGTCCGGACCGATCCCCAGGATCGCTTCTTGCTGTTCGGGCGTCAGGCGCTCGAAAGTGTCCTTGTTGATGACCGTACCCAGGCTGGTAATCGTCGAATAGCGCAGTTCGGTCATCGTATCGATTTCTTCGTTCAGCTTCGATGCGACAGCGTAATACGCATAGGTAACCGAGCAATCGACAAGGCCGGTTTCCATGGATTGGTAAACATCATAAATCGGCATGCTCACCATATTGCCACCCAATGCGGCAAGCACGTCACCGGACGAACCGGTATGGGCAATCTTGGCCCCCTTGATATCCTCGATCGACCGGATGCCATCGCCGCGACAGGCCAGAATGGCCGGCGACAAGGAAAACGGCGCAAGATAGACAAGGTTCATCTCGTCAAGGCGCTCTTGAATGCGTTCATTGGTCGTGAACAATTCATAGACGGCCTGCATCATCACCCAAGGGTGACCGGGCTTGTTCAAAAGCAGACCCGCCATTTGCAGTTCGGGGAATTCCGAGGCGACATAGGCCCCGATCAGCACGCCCATGTCGGCAACACCAACCGAAATCGACTGAAGCGCGGCATTCGTCTTGAACAGGGCTCCGCCCCAGTTCTGCTCGACCTTCACTTCGCCATTTGTGCGCTCGGCGATCTGATCTGCGATGTAGTTCACGGCCTCGGCGCGCACGCCGCGGTTCGGGCCAGGTTCGTTTGCGATCAGCGTCGTTTCCGCGTGGGCCGCCATGGCCAAAACCGAAACTGATGCAGCCATTACGGCCCCTAGAATAGATTTCTTCATAGTCTCTCCTCCCTTATGTTGCGGGTATGATGTCACCCGACTTGTATTAAATATTAAATAGCATGGTAACTATTATCTAGCAATCTATTTATTCGGACGCCTCCCAGCAAAGCCCGCTAAATAGTGTCAGTAGGTGCTAAGCGTTTTGTCCAGTCGCTGGCGTGCCGCATCAAATTCACGCTTGAGCCGGGCGACCATTTCCGACGTTGGTACCACATCCGAAACCGCGCCAATGCCCTGACCCGACCCCCAGATCTCTTTCCAGCTTTTGGGTTTTTCGCGATCTTCGGCAAAGTTCATTTTGGACGGGTCGGACTGTTCCAACGCATCCGGATTCATCCCCGCTGCCGCGATTGACGGTTTCAGATAGTTGCCCCAAACGCCGGTAAACAGGTTTGAATAAACGATGTCGTCGGCACCGCTCTCGGCGATCATCCGTTTGTAGCCCTCAGCCGCATTCGCCTCATCCGTGGCGATAAAGGCCGAACCTGCATAGCCGCCGTCCGCCCCCATCGCGAGCGCTGCCAGAATGGAATCACCCCGTGCAATCGCACCGGACAGAAACAAGGGGCCATCGAACCAGCTGCGGATTTCTTGAACCAACGCAAAAGGCGACAGCGCACCGGCATGGCCACCGGCACCGGCAGCCACAGCGACCAGACCGTCGGCCCCTTTTTCGATGGCTTTACGGGCAAAGCGGTTGTTGATCACATCGTGCAACACGACACCACCGGCGGAATGTGCGGCCTCGTTGACCTCGACCCGCGCCCCAAGCGAGGTGATCCAAACCGGCACTTCGTGCTTTACGCAAATCTCGATGTCGCGATCGAGCCTGCTGTTGGACTTATGAACGATCTGGTTCACGGCATAAGGTGCGGCAGGGGAATCCGGGTTCTCCTGGTTGTGGCGGTCCAGCGCCTCTTTGATCTGCGTCAGCCAGGCATCCAGACTGTGCCCGTCTTTTTCGCGCGCATTCAGCGCAGGAAAAGACCCGACAATGCCCGCCTTGCATTGCGCGATGACAAGATCGGGGTTCGAGATGATGAACAAGGGGCTCGCAATCAGCGGCAGCCGCAGGTTTTGTAGAATTGCAGGCAAGGTCATGAGGTTTCTCCCTTAAGTGATTTACGTCACCGCGCCGCCACTAAAGAGCGCGTCGATTTCATCGGCAGCCAATCCCAAATCCGTCAGGATGGCGCGGCTGTCGGCACCGGGGGCGGGCGGCGTTGTGGGCAACGGGGTGTTGGCATCGGTGAAACGCGGCGCAGGCATCGGCTGCACCACCCCTTCCGAGAATATCCCGCGGGCTTGGTTGTGCGGATGGCTGGGGGCTTCGGCGGGGCTAAGCACCGGGGCGAAACACGCATCGGTATCTTGCAACAGGGCAACCCAATGATCGCGGGGCTGGCTTTTGAAAACCTCGGTCAGCCGGGCACGCATCGCAGGCCAGGTGCCCCGATCCGCGCGGTCGCCCATTTCCTGCGCCGTCAGGCCAAGCCGGTCCAGCAACACCGCCCAGAACTGCGGCTCAAGGGCACCGATGGTCACCCATCCGCCATCCGCACATTCATAGACGCCATACCAAGGCACGCCGCCATCCAACGCATTGGACGCACGTTCATCACGCCACAGCCCCATGGCGCGGCGGCTGTAAATCATGCTCATCAGCGCGGCGGTGCCGTCAACAATCGCCGCATCAACAACGTCGCCCGAACCGGTTCTTGCGGCCTTAAGCAGCCCCGTCACCATACCAAAGGCCAGAAACATGCCACCGCCGCCGAAATCACCCAAAAGGTTCAACGGAAAGCTCGGCGCACGGCCGGCTTCGCCAGAGGCCCAAAGCGCACCAGACAGGGCGATGTAATTCAGATCGTGACCAGCAGTTTTGGAGACCGGCCCCTCCTGCCCCCAGCCAGTCATCCGACCATAGACCAGACGCGGATTGCGGGCGCGGCAAACGTCAGGGCCAAGGCCCAAACGTTCCATCACGCCGGGCCGGAACCCTTCGATCAACCCGTCTGCCGTTTCGACCAGACGCAAGGCCAGATCGACAGCACCGGGTGTCTTCATGTTCAGCGCGATGGACTTGCGCCCACGGGCAAGGAAATCCAGCTCGTGCGCGCCTTGCCCCGTCGGGGATCCGGCATTGGGGCGTTCAATCCTGATCACTTCGGCCCCCATGTCAGCAAGCATCATGCCCGCAAAGGGACCGGGACCGATGCCGGCGAATTCAATAATGCGCAGCCCCGCCAGCGGGGGTGCGGATGCCTCTTGCTGCATCTCACGGGTCCTTTCAGGAATATTTAACCAAGCGCGGGAAACCCGCTGCTTGTTTTTATCGCTTGCTCAAGCCGCGCCGCAGATTGTTGCGCATCTTGCGCAGCACCTTGAGGGTCGTCTCAAGCTCGGCTTCCGAGATGCCTTCGTTTGCGATCTCGTCCACCTCAAAAATGGTGCGGGTCATAATCTTGACCAGCGACTTTGCTTGGGGCGTTGCGTAGACACGGTTGGACCTGCGATCTTCGGGGTCTGCACGGCGCTCGACATAGCCGCGCGCCTCGAGCCGGTCGATCAGCTTGGAGGTGGTAACCGTTGCCACCTCGAGCCGTTCGGCCAGTTCAGACTGACGCAAGCCGTTCTCGCGCACCAGATGCACCATAACCCAGCCTTGCGACATGGTCATGTCATGGGGCTTCAACATCGAGTCGAACAAGATCGCACGAAAGCGCGCGATATCCTGATAAATAGGATTGTTATCCTCGCTCAACGAAGTCTGTTTGTGCACTGGTGTCGCAACTTCTTCCAAGCTCAGCATACCCTTCTGTCTATCGGCGTCCAAAGTCCGTACGCCAGTCTAGTGCTTTTGACCGCTCTCGCCAACCAAATCAAATCGGATCCCACGTAAACACATCGCTGGACCGGTCAAGATCGTAAAAATCGGCCTTCATCGCTGGCAAGGCATGATCACGCACTGTCTCTGGTGTCCAGCCCTCTGACCGGTGCACCGACCGGATCGGACGTGGCTGGGACATCAGGAAAATCTCGTTGTTGCGGATGCAAAAGATCTGACCTGTCGTGTCACAGGTCGGGTCGGCCAATGCCACACAAAGCGGTGCGATCTTGGCTGGTGTCATTTCCTTGATGCGCTCGACACGGGCTTTTTCAGCGTCGGTCTTGGCCTGAATGGTGCCAATCAGGCGCGACCATGCAAAGGGCGCGATACAGTTGGACCGCACGTTAAAGCGCGACATGTCCAGCGCCAGTGATTTCGACAGCCCGACGATCCCCATCTTGGCGGCGGAATAATTGGCCTGCCCAAAGTTCCCGATCAAACCGGAGGTCGAGGTAAAGTTGATAAAACATCCCGACGCCTGCATCTTGAACTGCGCAGCCACGGCATGGGCCATGTTAAAGCTGCCCTTGAGGTGAACCGAGATCACCGAATCCCAATCGTCTTCGGTCATCTTGTGAAAGATCACGTCGCGCAGGATGCCTGCGTTGTTGACGATCACATCGATCCCGCCAAACACATCCATCGACTGTTCAACCATGGCTTTTGCATCTTCGGGCTTTGCCACGTTGCCAAAGTTGGTCACCGCTTCGCCGCCTGCCGCGATGATTTCATTCACGACCTCTTGCGCCGGGGTCGCATCCGCGCCCGCACCGTCCGATGCCGCACCCAAATCGTTTACGACAACTTTTGCACCATGGCTGGCCATCATAAGCGCAATATCACGGCCGATGCCACGACCTGCCCCGGTTACGATGACTGACTTACCTTCCAACATACCTGTCTCCTCCAGATGATTTATGGCAGTTATAATTAGCTTGATTATAATATGCAAGCTAATTAGACTTTCCTCATACCGTCAAAGTTTTTGACCCACGACATGAGGGAGGAACCACACGATGTTCAAGCGCACCGTATTCAATGAAGACCACGAGATGTTCCGCGACCAGGTCCGGCGCTTCGTCGCCGAGGAAATCACACCGCACCACGCACAGTGGGAAAAAGATGGCCATGTCAGCCGCGACGCCTGGCGCAAGGCCGGGGAAAACGGTCTTTTGTGCGCGGCGATGCCCGAAGAATATGGCGGTGCCGGTGCCGATTTCCTTTTCTCGATGGTGGTGATGGAAGAACTGGCCGCCGCTGGTGCGATGGGGCCGGGATTTTCCCTGCACTCCGATATCGTGGCCCCCTATATCCTGCATTACGGCAGCCACGCGGTGAAGCACGAATGGCTCCCCAAGATGGCCGCAGGCGAGGCGATCGGTGCCATCGCCATGACCGAACCGGCTGCCGGATCGGATGTGCAAGGCATCAAAACCACCGCGATCCGTGACGGCGATGATTACATCATCAACGGCCAAAAGGTGTTCATTACCAACGGCGGCAATTGCGATATTCTGGTCCTTGCCTGCAAGACCGATCCGACACTTGGCGCAAAAGGCACGTCGCTGCTGCTGGTTCCCGCTGATACGCCGGGCTTTCGCAAGGGCAGCCAACTGTTGGAAAAAATCGGCTGGAAGGCGCAGGACACCGCTGAATTGTTCTTTGACAACGTCCGCGTCCCCGCGACCAATCTGCTGGGTGCCGAAGGACGTGGCTTTTACCAACTGATGGAACAGCTTCCCCAGGAACGTCTGTTGCAATGCGTCCGCGCCACCGCAGCACTTGAGGCCGCGCTGCAATGGACCATCGACCACGTCACCGAACGCAAGGCCTTCGGCAAGACCATCGCCGATTTCCAGAACACGCGGTTCAAACTGGCCGAGATCAAGGCCCAATCGGTCTTGATGCGCGTGTTCACCGATAAATGCCTTGAACTGCATGTGGCGGGGGAACTGGACGCCGTTGATGCCGCGATGGGCAAGATGCTGACCTCGGAAACCCTGTGCCGCTGTCTTGACGACTTGCTGCAAATGTTCGGCGGCTATGGCTATATGTGGGAATATCCGATTGCCCGCGCATGGGCCGATGCCCGCGTTGGCCGCATCGCCGGTGGGACCGGCGAAGTGATGCGCGAGATCATCGGGCGTTCGGTACTTGGAGGGCGGAAATGATCCGTTACCCCGATTTCATACGCAAATACGCGTATCAACGCCCCGACTGGCGCGCCACCCATTTCGAGGGCCGCGATTACAGTTGGGCACAGATGAACCGCCGCGTGCATGCCATTGCCTGGCAGTTGGAAAAGCTGGGCGTCAGGCCGGGTGACCGTGTTGCCTATCTGGGTCTGAACTCGCATTGGATCGTCGAGATGTACGTGGTTCCGTCGATGATCGGCGCGATTTCGGTGCCGATCAATCACCGTCTGTCGGTCGAGGAAATGGTCGGCGTGATCGGCGATGCGAGCCCCGCCATCTTGATCTTCGACCGTCATTTCCGTGAACAAGCCGCTGACCTGTTGGCGCTATGCCCGTCGCTGCACACGCTGATCCTTGCCGACTGGGACCAACCGGCCGACGATCTGCCCGACGGCACGCTGCACTATGACACGCTGATCGACGAAGCCCCCGCAGTCGCCGACGATGCCTTTGATGATCGTGCCAGCCGGTCTGACGACACGATGATCCTGTTCTATACGTCAGGCACCACGGGTCAGCCCAAAGGCGTCATGCTCAGCCATTCGAACTTTCTCGTGAATGCCACCGGATCGGGCCATCTGTATGGCTACCGGCAGGATGATGTTTTGCTGCTGTCGGGGCCGTTGTTCCACCTTGGCACGGGCAGCCGTGTGTTCACGGCGCTGGCTTACGGCACCACGATGGTCGTGCAACCGAAATTCGAAGTCGTCGATACCCTGCGCATGATCGAAGCGCAAAAGATCACCACGATGACCATGGTCCCGACCATGCTGAACATGGTGATGAACCATCCGCGCTTCCCCGAGTTTGATTTTTCGTCGATCCGCGTGCTGACATATGGGGCGTCCCCGATGCCCGTCACCCTGATGGAGCGCGCGATTGCAGCCATTCCGGGCATCACCTTTTGTCAGGGCTATGGGCTGACCGAAACATCGCCAGTCCTGTCGGTTCTTGAACCGGCGGATCATATTCCGGGCAATCCGATGCTGGACAAGCTCAGCACCGTGGGCCGCCCGATTCTCTATTCGGATTTGCGCATTGTGGATGCCGACGACACCCCCGTGCCTGTCGGAATGCCCGGCGAAATTGTGGTGCGCGGGCCGCAGGTGATGAACGGCTATTGGAACCGCCCCGAAGAAACCGCCCATGCCATGCGCGGCGGGTTTTTCCACACGGGCGATGCGGGCGTGATGGACGCAGACGGCTATCTGACCATCGCAGGCCGCACCAAGGAAATGATCATCTCGGGCGGTGAAAACGTCTATCCGATCGAGACTGAAAACGCCCTGAGCAAACACCCCGCAGTCGCGCAGGCCGCCGTTTTCGGTGTGCCGCATGCGAAATGGGGGGAAATGGTCTATGCCGCCGTCGCCCTGCACGATGGCAAGACCGCAACCGAAGCCGAGCTGATCGCCTTTTGTCGCGACCGCATCGCCCATTACAAGGCCCCGCGCGGCATGACCATCTGGCAAGGGCAACTGCCCCTGTCCGCGACCAACAAGTTCGATAAAATGACGATCAAGGCACAGGTTCTGCAAAGCCTGGGGTCCGAAGACACAAAGGAAGCTACGACATGACCGACGCTTTGCAAATCACCCGCGATGGCGGCGTCGTGACGCTGACTATGAACGAACCCGCCTCTCGGAACGCCTTGTCTGACGCAATGCGCGAAGGTCTGTCCAGCGCCGTGCAGGACCTGTCGGTCGATGCCGATCTTCAGGCCGTCATTCTGACCGGAACAGGCGGCGTATTCTGCGCCGGCGGTGACCTGAAAAAGATGCTGGCCAACCACAAGGCCGGGCTGGTGACAGGGGCCGAAGACATCCTGCCCCGGATGAAATATCTGCATCGCTGGATCACGCTGCTGCGCGACTTGCAGGTGCCTGTCATCGTCGCGGTCGATGGCCCTGCCTATGGCGCGGGTCTGGGTCTGGCGCTGACCGGCGACATTATTCTGGCGTCCGAGAGGGCGAGCTTCAATGCGTCCTTCTGCAAGGTCGGGGCGGTGCCGGATGGCAACCTGTTCTATTCGTTGCCGCGGATGATCGGCCTGCAACGGGCGCGTGAATTGTTCTACACGGGCCGCACCGTTCACGCAGAAGAAGCCCAACGTCTGGGCATCTGCATGGAAGTGCTTGCCGCAGATGACCTTTTGCCCCGTGCCCAAGCGATTGCGCGGATGATGTGCGACACCTCGCGCACCGCCTTTGCGATGACCAAGGCGATTTCGGCACGGTCGATGGAACTGGACAGCAACGCGTTGCTTGAGCTTGAAGCACAGGCGCAAGCCATTTGCCTGTCGAGCAGCTATCACAAAGACGCAATCGACCGCTTTACCAAGAAGCAGGCCCCACGCTTTGACTTCCGCTAAGCGGTGCATGTGAGACGCTTTAGGGCCACGGATTTCCCCGTGGCCCTAAAGCAGAAGTTGTTTATCGGTTCGCAAAGGTTCCTGTTCGGGTCAGCCGTTCAGGTCAGAACCCCGTCCCGTTCCAGCGCATCAATCTGCGCTGCATCCAGCCCCAGATAGTCTGCCAAAATCTGACGGTTATCCCGCCCGTATTCCGGTGCCGCGCGCCCTGTCTTGGCGGGCGTCAGACCCAGTTGAAAACGGCAGGCCTCGTGATGGGCCGGCGTGCCATCGGTTCTCGGCAAGGTCTGGAAATGCCCCCAAGCGCCAAGCTGTGCATCGGCTGCCAAATCCGCAGGCGACGCGACAACATGCGCCGCCACACCCCGCCCTTGGAGGCGCAACTCCACCGCCTCGGGGGGTTGACCCCGACACCAATCGGCAAGGATCGTGTCAATCTCCGCCTCGACCGCGCGGCGGCCTTCCAGCGTCTCGAACGCCGGATCAGCCAGCGCCGCCAGCCCGGTTTCGTCACGCAGGGCGATCCATGCGGCGTCTGATGTGGCAGATACGGCAACCCATGCAGTTTCGCCCTCGGGCGCGATGCAGGGGTAGACTTCGTTCGGGACGCAGTGCGGATCGCGGTTGCCATCCGCAACCGGCACCCGTCCGGTCGCGGCATAATCGGCAAAGGCTTCGGCAATGAACTGCATCCCCGCCTCGGCCTGGCTGACATCCAACTGCCTGCCCCTGCCTGTCAGGCGCTTCACTTCCAAGGCCGCCAGCAGCACGGGAAAGGCCAGACGCGGGGCCACGAAATCGGTGTAGGGTCCGTAGGGGCCAATCGGGGCCAATACATCGCGACCGGCAAGCATCTGAAGCCCCGACATTGCGGCACCGATATTGCCGAAACCCGCCAAGGCAGACCAAGGCCCCGACTGCCCCATCAGCGATGTCGACAGCATGACCAAGCCCGGATTGTCCCGGGACAAGGTGGCGTAATCCAACCCCCATTTGTCCATCTGACCGGGGGCAAAGCTTTCGACCAACACGTCGACTTTTCCCGCCAGTCCCTTGACCAACGCCCGCCCTGCATCCTGGGACAGGTCAAGCGTCAGACCCGACTTTCCTGCATTGCAGTTTTCATACAACCCCGACCGGTTCAGATCGCGCACCCCTTCGGGATAAGGGCCGGTCAAACGCGCAACTTCGGGTTTGCGGGCGCTTTCGACACGGATCACCTGCGCGCCGAAATCAGCCAGATTGCGCCCAATCATCGGGCCTGCGACCACCCAGGACAAATCCAGGACGGTGATATTTTCAAGGGGCCGCACGACTTTGGTCACCGTGCGGGCCACGGCAAAGGGTCTGACGGCATCACGATTGGCAAGCCAATCTGCCTCGGCCTCTGCACCGCCCTCGCCCAGACCAGGTGCGGGGCGCAGCGGGGCAAACCCTTCGTCAAAGCCAAGCGCAAGTTTTCCCGGCAAGGACAACGCGCCGACCTGTTGCAAAAAGCCGCGCGCCTTGCCGTGGGGGCTGCTGGCCAGATCCGCGACGGTCATGATGGGGGCCAGCATCAGACGGTGCTGCAACGCCATCTCGACGGCTTCAAGCTTGGTCATGGTGGCAAGGAAATCGGCGACCTCCGTGCGGGCCTGCTCCATTTCCTCGTCCGTGATTTCATCGTTTTCGATCTTGGGAGGAAGCGTGACCCAATCCCACGCGGCGAATTTGGGCGAACAGGCCCCGCGCGCGGCCATCAGCGTAAACAGCGCATTGGTGAACCGCCCCGCCGCCGGACCAAGGGCAAGGTGCATCTCAACGAGCCCGTCCTTGACCGGCCATTTCGACCGCTGCGTTCGTGACCCCGACCCTGACAGGTCAAGCTCGCGCTTCTTCTTTGATTTCACCTCGGCGCGGAAGACGTAATTGGGGTGACCGATCACCGACGCCATCGACAAACTCAGGGTGCATTGCGTGGCCGACGCCTGTGCGCTGGTCACGACCCGCTGGCCCTGCCCGCCGCGCCTGCGCGCCTCAAGGGCGACCATGATCCCGCAAAGCGCATCTGCCGCCGCATGATGATAGGCTTGCGGCAGACTCACGCGGGTCGGGATACCGGCCTGACTTTCGGTTGGCTTAAGCGGCCCGCCCGCAGCCCAAAGCGTGAGATCGCTATCGGCATAGCCCGCTTTCGGCCCGTCCAGACCAAAGGGCGTCACGATGGAATGCACCACACCGGCGTTGGCCTGCAAAAGCGCATCCGTGTCCAAGAATACGTCCCGCCCGGGCACTCCGCTTTCCAGAACCACATCGGCAACAGCCGCAAGCGCCATCAGCCGCGCGGGGTCGCTGTCACGGTCCAACACCAGCGACCGCCGCCCTGCGCCATAGGCGGCCCAGAACAAGGACGCCCCGTCCGTGTCAAATGGGGCCATGGCGCGGGCAGTCGACCCTGTGGCGGGTTCAACCTGAAGCACATCCGCGCCCATGCACGCCAGCATCCGCCCCGTCAAAACGCCGCGCTGGTCGGTCAGATCCAGAACCCGCAGGCCCGCAAGCACCCCTTTATCCATCAATAAACGCCTCCATCCGTGTAGGCATGGGGTTCAGGATAGCACCGCCATCCACAGGGATCACAGTGCCGGTAATATATCCCGCCCTGTCCGAGCATAGAAAATCACACAGATCAGCCACGTCTTGCGTTGCCCCCATGCGGCGCAGCGGAATGGACTGTATCTTGGCCTCCAGCGACGCGGCATCGGGCATCAATCGTTTGACGCCTTCGGTGTCGCCAATCGGCCCCGGCACGATGGAATTCACCCGCACACCATGAGGGCCCCATTCCAGCGCAAGGGTTCGTGTGAGCATGTCCACGCCTGCCTTGGCCGCGCAAACATGGGCCTGCCCGATCATCGCGACACTGGCCTGACCGGCAGACAGGTTGATCACCGCCGCCCCCGGTTTGCGCAGATGAGGCCACGCGGCGTGCATGACGTGATGGGTGCCCAGAACGTCAATCTCCAGCACCGCGCGAAACCCGTTCGACGAAATATCCGCCGCCCTTGCGACAAAGTTTCCGGCAGCACCGGACACCAGAATGTCGATCAGTCCAAAGGCATCAACACATTGGCCAACCGCATCCGATACCGCGTCAGCGCTGCGCACATCAGCCGAACAGCCCTGCGCCTCTGCCCCCAAGCCACGCAACTCGGCAACCGCCGCGTCGACCTTGGCCGGATCGCGCGAAAAGACAAAGACCTTGGCCCCTGCCCGCGCGAAATGCCTCGCGATGCCCAGATTGATGCCACTGGTGCCGCCCGATACGCAAACCGTCTTTCCGGCAAAGCTCACCACTGGTCCTCCGTCGTCAGAACCGCCGTTGACGCCGCCGAGAACATCCCCCCGACCCCGTGTACCAAAGACAACTTTGCGTCTTTGACCTGCGCTGGCGACACGCCGCGCATCTGCCGCACGCTTTCTTGCAAGGCGAACATCCCGTACATGCCAGAGTGCATATAAGACAACCCGCCGCCATTGGTGTTCAACGGCAATGCGCCACCCGGGCGGGTATGACCCTCGGCGATGAAAGCCCCGCCTTCGCCCGGTTTGACAAAGCCAAGATCCTCAAGCCCGTAGATCGGGAGATGCGCAAAGGCGTCATAGATCATCAGGTGATCGACATCCGAATGGGTGATGCCCGCACTCTCGAACGCCATCTTGCCAGAGACGCGGAAGGCCTTGGAGGACGAAAAGCTTTCCATCTGCGAGATCATCGGCCCTTCGGCGCTTTCGCCGCCCATGCCGCGTAGGTAAACCGGTTTGGTCGGGAAATCCTTGGCCCGTTCCGCGCTGGTCAGGATCAACGCGCCGCCGCCATCGCTGACCAGACAACACATCAGTTTGCGGAACGGATATGCGATCATTTTAGAGTTCAGAACATCATCGACCGTAAGCGGGTCATGTGCCGTTGCGCGCGGGTGAAGTGCGGCCCATTCGCGTTGCACCACGGCGACCATGGCGATCTGTTCCACGGTCAGGCCATCGTCTTTCATCTTGCGCATCACCGGAAGCGTGAAGCGTGATGGCGGGAACAGCGGGCCGTAGATCGATTCAAATTCCTGCTGCTGCATCGACGGGAACAGCGGGCGATGGCTGCGATTGTTAGACCGCCCGCTTTCGCCGTGGGTGATCAGAACCGTCTTGCACAGCCCCGTTTCAATCGCCGCCGCCGCATGGCGCACCAGCGTGATAAAGGAACAGCCCCCCACCGATGTGCCATCATACCACGTGGGCGTGATGCCAAGGTATTGAATGATCTCGGCCACGTCATGACCAGCGGTCGCAACGCCGTCGATATCCGCAAGGGTCAAACCACAATCGGCCAGGGCATTCAGCGCAGCATCGGCATGCAGGCCGGTCTGGCTAAGTTCGGGGACCTTGCCCATGCGCGTGGTTTCGGCGGCACCGACGATGGCTATGGATGCACGGGTCATGCGACACCTCCTGCGGGCTTGAACTGGGGAATGGCAACATCGCCGCGCTGCTCGAAGGTGACCTCAAGCGGCATATCAAGAACCAGCGCCTCGGGGTCGGCGGGGCAGTCCAGAACATTCGCGACCATTTTCACGCCTTCGTCCAGCATGACGACAGCGACGGTAAAGGGGGGCTCGTAGCCGGGGGCAGGCAGGTGGTTGATGATATAGGAATACAGCCGGCCCTTGCCGCTGGCCTGCTTGATTTCAACATCGCGATTGCCGCAAACCGGGCAAAACGGGCGCGGCGGAAAATACGCCTTGTCACAGGACGGGCAGCTGTTCAGCAACAGCCTGCCCTCTTTTGCACCGTTCCAGTAGAATTCCGTTTCTGGATAAATGGTCGGCAGGGGCCGGTCAGCCATCATCTCTCTCCTTGATTTCAAACGATTTTCGGATCAGCCAAGCCGCGCCAGGCCGTTATTCAGAACAACGATATCCCGCTCCACCACACGGGCGCGGAAACTGACGGCATTGCCGTCGCGCCACATCTCGGTGCGGATGGTTTCGCCGGGATAAACGGGGGACGAGAACCGCAATTGCAGATGCGTTAGCGCTGCAAAATCACCGTCCGCCAAGGCTTCGGTGATCGACCATGATGCAACGCCAAGCGTACAAAGCCCGTGCAGGATCGGGCGGTCGAACCCGGCTTGCCGTGCAATTTCAGGGTCCGCGTGCAGCGGGTTCATGTCCCCCGACAAGCGGTACACCAGCGCTGCATTTTCGGGCGTCCGGAAATCAAAGGTGGCATCCGGCGCGGTTTCGGGCATGGGATGGACCGGACGAACGGTATCGTCTGACCCGCCAAACCCGCCATCGCCCCGCGCAAAGGAGGTGCTGACGATCCTTGCGATCTTGGCACCTGTGGCCTTGTCGCTGACGATACGTTCGGAATAGATCAGCGCACCCTTGCCCGCCCCTTTGTCCACAATTCCGGTGATCCGCGTTTCCCCCAGCAGCACACCGGACGCAGGCAGCGGCGCGTATAATGTCAGGCTTTGCTCTCCGTGAAGGATTTTCTGCCACGTCAGGCCGGTGCTGGGGTCCATCGCCCAGAAACCGGGGTAGGCCAAGACGTTGACCATGGCAGGCAAAGCGCCGAACCCCGGCGCGTTTTCATAGGTCGCACGCAGATGCGACGCGGACAGCGGATCGGTTCCAAGGCCCAGACCCAGCGCATAAAGGATCGTATCCTTTTGCGTATAGGCATGTTCGGTAACAGGGAACGTGCGCCCCATAAGAGCGTCATAGTCAATCATTACAAGTCCTCCTCTTGCATTGTGATTTTATGTAGCTTGATAATGATTTGCAAGCTAATTAATTCACGCAAAAGGATTGCTTGGCACTGGCTTCGGTTACACCACCCCCCGGTGGCCTAGCCTAGCGGCATTGCTCAGACATCAATAACCGGCGTCTTTCCATTTGGTCGGAGTCACGTAAACGATGCTGTCATCAACGCTGACCATCACTTCGCTGTCCTGAATATTGACCTGCAACTTCATCGACCGGCTTGCCAGTTTAGCCAGATCACCTGTGTCTTTCTCTGAGAAGTTCATCACCTGAAGATTGTCAAAACGGGTGGTGCTGTTTTTGATCTTGTCCCACCACGTCTCGGCCGTCCTGCCGCCATAGCTATAGACAATCACCTTGCCGGATTTGCCGCTGGATTGACGCACGACCTTTTCGCTCGGAAGCCCTAGCGCCACCCACAGCTCCAGCTCGTCACTCAGGCTTTTCTGCCAGATATCGGGCTCGTCATCCGTGGAAAGACCCTTGGTCATCTCCAGATGCTCGTGCGCATTCAGCGCAAAAGCCAGAAGCCGCACCATCAGCCGTTCGTCAGTTTCAGACGGATGTTTGGCCACCGTCAGTTTGTGGGTCTCGTAATAGTGACGATCCATATCGGAAACGGAAAGTTCGACTTTATAAATGGTGGCTTTTTGCGCCATGACAGGTCCTGGAGTTGGGAAGATAGGGTTGCCTAGTGTGTCTGGCCCCCTTGTGAAAGCAGATAAGGAAAGCCCGTCGCATTAAAGCGGCCCTGAAGGCGATGGCTGCACCTGCTGGCTCGGACATCCATGAAAACCCGCGGATGTGATTCCACGCTACCTAGGGGTCTGAACGATCCAACAGTTGCGCATCCCATACCCCCGACAGGACGGCATCGCGCACGTGGTCGATCAAGAGTTGCCGGATGGCTTCGGATGCAAAGGTCGGCGGCCGGGAGGCCAGACGACACAGGTATAGGGTTCGTGACAATTCTGGCGCGATGATCGGACGGGCGCGCACGGTGCCGCGTTCAAGCTGGTCGTGCATGAAAAGCCGCGTACCGATGACGCACCCAAGGCCCGCCTCGATCGACCCTGCGATGGCCTGAACGGAATTCATCTGAAGGATCGCCTTTGCCTCGATCTTTTTCAACAATGCCACATCATCCATGATCGCGCGGGCGGAAACACCCTGCCGTAGCAGGATGATCGGCAGGTCCAGCAGTTCGGCAAAGGTGATCGGATCATCGGTATCCCCGATGATATCAGTGCGCCCCACGCAGAACATCTTTTCCTCAAGCACCGGTTCTGACTCAAAGGTCGGATCGGCAGGCGGGTTATAGATCAGCGCAAGATCAACGTCAGAGGCCAGAAGATGCGGAAGCGCCGCGCCGGACAGGCTCTCGGTCAGGGCCAGTTGAACATTGGGGAAATCGCGCACGACCTGCGTGATGAAAGCCACCCCGATCGCCTTGACTGCGGAAAAGGACATGCCCACCGATACCGGCCCCGAAATCTTGTTTACCGCATCGGTCAGATCAGTCTCGGCTGCGGCCATGGCGCGCAAGATCGAGCGGGCGTGCCCGTAAAGCCGGTGCCCGGCGGCCGTTGGCTCCATACCTCTTGGCTTGCGCCGAAAGAGCGGCTTTCCGAATCGCGCCTCCATCTGGGCAAGATGATGACTAAGGGCTGATGCCGCGATCCGCAGATGGGTCGAGGCGCGCGCCAATGACCCGTGTTCGTAAATCGCGTTGAAATATTGAAGCTGGCGCGTATCGAGCATTCTGTTTTCCAGAAGGGTTTATTCGAAACATTATAATATTCCGTTCACACGACTTTGGCTATGATTGTTTCAGGAGGAATTTTCATGACCACAGACATTAGGCCACTTGCCGGACTACGCGTTGTCGAAATGACGCATATGATCATGGGGCCGTCTTGCGGCATGTTTCTGGGGATGCTTGGTGCCGAAGTCATCAAGGTCGAACCGCCCGAAGGTGATAAGACCCGCGCGTTGACTGGCATGGGGCGCGGCTTCTATCCCACCTTCAACCGTGGCAAAAAGAGCATCACGCTCGACCTGAAATCGGAGGCCGGAAAAGATGCGCTGCACCGGCTTCTTGAAGGCGCGGATGTCTTTGTCGAGAATTTCCGCGATCAATCCCTCGCCAAGATGGGGTTCGCCCCTGACGTATTGCAGGCCCGCTATCCCAGTCTGATCGTTTCATCCCTCAAGGGGTTCCTCAAGGGCCCCTACGAGAACCGGACCGCGATGGACGAGGTCGTGCAGATGATGACGGGCATGGCCTATATGACCGGCCCAACCGGACGTCCCTTGCGGATCGGATCATCAGCGAATGACATCATGGGGGGCCTTTTTGGTGCCTTCGCGGTTCTGGTTGCGCTTTTGCAACGCGAAAAAGATGGCAAGGGTCACGTGCTGCGCACCGGACTTTTTGAAAACTGCCTTTTTCTTGTGGCCCAGCATATGGTGCAATTCGACATCGAAGGCCGCGAGGCCCCGCCGATGCCCGAACGGGAGTTTTCTTGGCCGGTCTACGACATCTTTGACACCTCGGATGGAAAGCAGATGTTCATCGGTGCCGTCACCGAAGGCCAGTGGGTAACCCTGTGCAATATTCTGGGGCTGCAGGTGTTGCTCGATGATCCCGATTTGCAAACCCGCATGAAGCAGATCGACGCCCGCGACCGCACCATACCGGTGGTCGCTGCGGCTGTGCGCAGCCGGTCCTTTGCCGATCTCCTCGAAGCCTTCGAAGACGCTGGCATCCCCTTCTCGCCGATCCATCGTCCGGCCGAGATGTACGACGATCCGCATGTGACACGCCCCGGCGGGCTTTTCACGTCCTCCCTGCCCGAAGGCGGGACTTACCGTGCGCCCGTCATGCCCTTCGAGATCGACGATCAACCGATGGTGGGTGAAAACCTCGACATCGCCGCAATCGGCGCGGATACCCACGCCGTTCTTTCGGCTGCCGGGCTCAGCGAGGCTGAAATCGCAGCGGCCTGCGGTGTGGAGGCGGCAGCGTGAGCCGGGCGAGCACCATTTACCCCGCCGACCGCGTGACCCTGCGTGAAGTCGGTCTGCGCGACGGGCTTCAGATTGCCAAGTCGCTGCCCTCGACCGAGGCCAAGATCGCCTGGCTTGAAGCAGAATGCACCGCAGGTGTGGGTCATTACGAGGTCGGGTCATTCCTGCCCGCCAGCCGTTTCCCCCAATTCGCCGATATCGACGCGGTGATTGCTGCGAGTGAACGGCTCGACGTCCACTCGGCGGGGCTGACCCTGAACGAACGCGGGGCCGAGGCCGCAGTGCAAAGCGCGATCCGCGAGATGGTCTGCGTTGTTTCCGCGACCGAAGAACACAGCCAGGCCAACATGCGCCGCTCGCGCGATGCCGCGGTGGATCTGGTGCGCAACGTCGTCGCGATGCGCGACCACCACGCCCCCGACAAGCTGGTGAACGCCGGGATCGCAATGGCGCTTGGCTGTTCGATCTCTGGAAATGTCGACCCCGAAGAGGTTGTCCGTCTGGCCGCTGACTGTCTTGAGGCAGGTGCCGATATCGTCGGGGTCGCGGATACGGTCGGCTATGCCGGACCAAAGGCTGTTGGCGCGCTTTGTGCGCGGATGGAGAAGCTGTGCGGCGGGCAGCCTTTCATCATCCATCTTCACGACACGCGGGGCATGGGCGTGGCCAATGCGGCGGCGGCGCTGGAAAGCGGCGCGCGGGTGATCGACGCCTCGCTTGGCGGATTGGGCGGATGCCCGTTTGCGCCCGGTGCCACCGGCAACGTCGTGTTCGAAGATATCGTATATTTGTCCGAGTCGATGGGTTTCGCCACCGGAATCGATCTGGACAGACTGAAAGACGCCCGGCGCATCGCGGAGGAGGCGATGCCGGGTGAAATGTTCCACGGGGCCCTGCACCGCGCAGGTCCGCCAAAGAACGCAAATTGGCAGGCCAAATCCTTGGTCTGAGTTTTAACTGGGAGGAGAAACAACAATGAAATATATCACATCAGCAGCCATCGGGGCTGCAATCTTTGCGGTTTCCGCGCCGGCATCACAGGCCGCTACGGAAATGCGCTGCAGCCACCAGCTGCCCCCTGCGCACCACATCGCCAAGGTTGTCGATCGTTGGGCCGCCGAGGTCGAAAGCCTGTCCGAAGGCGAGATCGACGTGCAGATTTTCGGTGCGGACAGCCTTGTTGGCGCGCGTGAAAACATCGTCGCAACCGCCAAGGGCGACATCGAATGCGCATTCTCGCTGAACTTCCAGTGGGGCAAAACGCTGCCGATCATGAACGTCACCGTCGCGCCCTATGCTTTTGGTGACATCGAAATCTGGAAGAAATGGCCAACTTCGGAGGCCGCGACCTTCCTTGAAGGCAAGCTGCTGGAGAAAGGCGTCAAGAACGTCGTCTGGTTGTTCCAGACCAACACCTCTGTCTTCACCACAAACGGTGCGCCGCTGGTCAAGCCGGAAGACTTTACCGGCCTGAAGATGCGCGGTGTGACACCGCCCTTTGATGCCGCCCTGTCCGCGCTTGGCTCGACACCTACGGCAATGCCCGGGTCCGAAGTGTATCAGGCACTGGCAACCGGCGTCATCGACGGAGCGATCACTGACGTCGCTGCCGCCGTATCGCGGAAATACTACGAAGTGCAGGATGCCTTTACCGTCGTGCCTGTCTTGTCGGCCTATTTGCACGGTTACCTGAACCCAGATTTCTACGACGGGCTCTCGGATAAATCCAAGTCCGCCCTCACGCAGGCAGGCATGAAAGCGTCGGAATGGGCCATCGAAGCCTCGACCCAAGCCGCCGCAGAAGGTCCGGGCCAGCTCGAGGCGAAAGGCGTGAAAGTGCATATCGCCACACCGGAAGAGAACGCGGCACTTGAAGCGGTCATGCGGCCTGCTTTCGACAAATCGTTCGGCGAAGGCGATGCTGACAGCCAGACGCTTCTCGATCTGATTGCCAAGATGTGAGCCGGTCGGATCATGATTGACCACAAAAAGGTGGGAGCAGCCAATGCTCCCACCTTCCCAGACCGCATCATCACCTGGCTTGTCCGCTTTTGCGGCATGCTCAGCACGGCGCTGATCCTTGTGATCCTTGCCCAGATCGTAATTGCCGTAATCCGGCGCTACCTGTTCGACAGTCCGCTGCAATGGAGCGACGAAATGATTGGCTATCTGCTGGTGACGCTTATCATGCTCGGCTCGGCCGAGGCGTTGCGGCGCGGGGATCATATCGCGATCGACCTTGTGTCGGCCCAGTTGCGCCCCGGTCTGGCCCGCATGCAAAGGGTCTTGGCAAACCTGTCGGTCATGGCATTTGCCACCATCGTCGGCGTGTCGATATGGGACAGCATCGCTTTCGCCCATAGCTTCGGGTCGTATTCTGTCGGCTATATCGAAATCGCGACGTGGATTCCGCAGGTGCCGGTCGTCCTTGGGATGGCCCTGCTATTCCTGACCGCAGCGCTTGGCCTTTACCGCTCTTTACGGGGGCTGCCTCAATGACCCTTTTCTTTGTCTTTGCAGGGCTGATCCTGCTTCTGCTCACGGGCATTCCGATCTTTGCCGCCCTTGGCCTGTCCGCAAGCGCCATCATGATGATCGTCGAAGGGGATATCGACGGATTGGGCGATGCGGTTTTTACCCAGCTCGACAAACCGGTCCTCAGCACCATCCCGCTTTTCGTCTTCATGGCGCAGGTGATGATCCGCGCCAAGGTGATCGACGACCTCTATACATTCGCCCACACCGTTATCGGTCACGTGAAGGGCGGCCTTGGCGTCGCCACGGTGCTGGCCTGCACCATATTCGCGGCGATCTCCGGTTCCTCCGTGGCAACGGCGCTTTCCATCGGCTCCAGCGCGATCCCGCAGATGAAGCGCTTTGGCTATGCCGAACGGGATGCCTTGGGCGTCGTGGCAGCAGGCGGCACCTTGGGTATTCTGATCCCGCCGTCCGGGCCGATGATCCTCTATGCGATCGTGTCGGAGGCGTCGATTGGTGCGTTGTTTCTGGCCGGGATCATCCCGGGGCTGATGCTGGCGCTGATGTTTTCGGCCTATTGCATGATCCAGGCCCGTGGACGTGACGGGATCAACACCCCCGACTGGGCCGGCTGGCCTGCCGCGGTCTCGGCCTTTCGCCGTTCGGTCTGGGCTTTGCTTGCGCCGCCGGTGGTGATGGGCGGTATCTACTTTGGCATCTTCACCGCATCCGAGGCCGCCGCCGCCGGTTCCCTTTATGCGCTGCTGGTCGCGGTGCTGGTCTATCGCAACTTCGGGTTCCGTGACTTGTGGGCCTGTGCCTATTCGACAATGCGCACGTCGATGATGGTCTTTATGATCATCGCGGGTGCCGCAATGTTCGGCCATGCGATCACGCTGGTCCGTCTGCCCGTCGGCGTGACCGAGGCCGTGGCAAGCTTTGGACTTGGTCCGATCGGTTTCATTCTGGTGGTGATGGTCCTGATCTTTGTGCTTGGCATGTTCCTTGAATCCATCGCGATCATCCTGATTACGACACCGATCCTGTTGCCGACGATGATTGCCCTTGGCATTGATCCGATCTGGTATGGCATCTTGCTGATGATCAACCTCGAACTGGCGATGATCACCCCTCCGGTGGGCATGAACCTTTTTGTGATCAAGGGCATTTCGAACGCGCCGCTCGCGACGATTGTGCGGGGTGCGGCCCCGTTCGTGGTCATCATGATCGCTGGCCTTGCACTGCTTATCGCGGTACCGGAGCTGGCCACATGGCTGCCAACGGCGGCCGGATTTGGCCGCTAGCAAAACAGGCCCCCGTCCCGTCCATCTTGGCGTTTCGGGGGCCCGTTGAAAATTGCCAATGGTGTCGTAAACAGTACCAGGCCCCATGGCACCGCGACGGGTCACTTGCCCGCTATTATCCCGTTTCGCCCCTCAAAGCGGTAGGATCACAACGGGGATGGCTCTGATCGTCAGCCACACACCTGACGTCCCAATACCTGTTGGCACTTCCGCCGGACCGGGTCTAATGTCCGTTCATGCGGGACATCAATTTCAAAGCAACCGAATATTTCGAAGCCGTGGCCCGGTTGGGGACCGTGACAAAGGCAGCCCATGAACTGGGCGTGTCGCCCTCTGCCGTAAGCCAGCAATTGACCTCGCTTGAGGCACAGTTCGGGGTCAAACTGTTCCGGCGTGAAAAACGGCGGCTGATCCTGACACTGGACGGCGACCGCTTGTTCCAGACAACGACGCAAGCATTCAGAGCGATCAGAAACGCAAGCAGTGCCATCGGTCGCCAGCGCGATATGCGCAGTCTCACAATCAGGGTCAGCCCGAGCTTTGGCGTCCGGTGGCTTGGGCCCCGCATCGCGGCATTCGCAGAACAAAACCCGGACTGGAACATTCGTGTCGATGCAACGCCAGACTACAGCGCCTTTGAAACCGAAGCCGTTGATCTTGACCTGCGCTATGGTCTGGGCAACTGGTCGGGGCTGACCGTTGAACCGGTCGTGAACGACCTATCCTTGCCGATGTGCAACCCCGACTATTTGGCCCGCCTTAAAAGCCTCAGCGACGATCCGATCGAGCAGCTCAAAAACGCCCGCCTGATCGACAGCGTCAAGACGTTGTATCGCTGGGACATCTGGCTTGCCGCCAATCAGGTTGAACTGCCCGATCTCGCCTACCCGTTCCGCTTTGACCGTTCATCCATGTCGATAGAGATGGCCAAACAGGGCGGCGGCATTGCACTGGACAGCGCGATCTTGTGCCGCGCAGAGCTGGAGCGCGGCGAATTGGTGCCGTTCTCGCCTTTGTTTCCGGTGATGGACTTTGCAGCCTACTGGATCGTCTGCCCGCCCCGCCATCTGAACCGCCGGATCGTAAAACGGTTTGCGCAATGGGTGGTCAACGAGGCCCGCGAACACGAAGAGCGCACGCGCGAATTGCTGACCACCGCAGGCTGTCATTTCCAGCCCGGCGCAGATCTGGAAATGAACGAAGTCGCACCCTGGGCACTGTGACGGAGCGTCAGTAGATGGTCAGCGCGGGGATGAACGAGATCGCCATCAAGACCATGAGCGCCACCAGATAGAACGGCAGCAACGCCTTGACGGTTTCCCCGATCCCGACCCGCGCAATGGCGGCGGATATGAACAAGGTCGTACCCACCGGTGGCGTGTAAAGCCCGATCGACAGGTTGACGACCATCATCAGACCCAGCTGGACCGGATCAAGGCCGATGGAATTGCCGATGGTCACAAAAAGCGGCCCCAGCAGCAGCACGGCGGCTGGAAGGTCAAGAAACGCCCCGACAATCAGCATCACCACATTCAACGCGAGGATAATCATCCACGGGTTCTGGATGGTCGCCGCGACCCATTCCGCCAGTTCTTGTGGCACACGCTCAGCCGTCAGCACCCACTGGATCGTCGAGGACGCCATGATGATAATCATCACAGCGCCGGTCATCATCGCGGTATCCACGCTGGCGTCCCAGATGCCCTTGAACGTCAGGTCGCGATAGACGAGGCCCGATATCAGCAGCGCATAGGCGACGGCCAGAACCGAAACCTCGGTCGGGGTGGCGATGCCGAAGCGCAGGGTGCCGATGATGAACACGGGCATCAGCATGGCCGGAAACGCGATCATAAGCTGACCACGGAATTCCTTGAACCCGCCCGGCAAAGGCGAGCGCGGCAGCTTTTTTCGATGTGCGACCAGCCAGACGGTGGCGAACATCCCGACCCCCAACATCAGGCCCGGCAGAATACCCGCGACGAACAGGTCCACGATTGAGACGTTCGAGACAAGACCGTACAGGATCAGCGGGATCGACGGTGGGATCAGCACCGAAACCGTCGAAGAGGCCGAATTTATCGCAGCGGCAAAACCACCCGGATAGCCTTCCTTTTGCTGGACCGGGATCAACGCATTGCCCAGTGCCGACGCATCCGCCACGGCGGAACCGGACACGCCGCCGAACATCACCGACCCAAGGATCGACACCTGCCCCATACCGCCGCGCATGTTGCCCACCAGCAGTCGCGCGACGTTGATAAGATAGACGCCGAACTTGCCCGACATCATCAGGTTGCCCGCCAGAATAAAGAACGGGATCGCCAGCATCGGAAAGCTTTGCGTCGGGGTATAGAGCCGCTGCGCGATCACCGCCAAGGGTTTGCCATCAAACCACAGCGCGGCAGCGACGCCACCAATCATGGCATGGGCCACGGGTACGGACAGGGCCAGCAGGGCAAAGAAAATCCAGATCATCGGAGCGGCCATGGTGTATCCTCAGCTTAGGCTTGAATGTTCAGGGTCGCTCTTTTCCGGAGCGATATACGCGACGCGCACCACACCGAGGGCGGCAATCACCGCCATGCTGGCGAAGGCGTAGACAAGGCTTGAATAGCCCCAAATCTGTTTGATCCCGAGCGTCGACAAGGTCTGGAATTTGGACGCTTTCAGGATCGGCTGGCTTGATGTCAGAACGTTGACCGAGATCACCACGATTATGACATTGACGGTGATCAACAGGGCGCGCTGCCATGTGGGGTTCAACACATCGGGCAGCAAAAGTATCGCAATGTTGCGGGCCCGCGCGGAGGCAATGACGATGCCGCCTGCCACCAGCCATGGCAATGTCATTGCGTGAATTTCATAGGCCCAGGCAATGCCCGCCCCCGTCGCATAGCGCAGGATGACATTGACCAGAAGCGTGACGAAGGTCAGCGAAAGCATCGCGAAGGCGATGATCTTCCCGCTCCACTCCAACGCCGAAATCACCCCCGTTGCGGCTGTCAGGAAGGGGCGCGAACGCCCCTTCTTGCTTTCCACATCGGGCTGCATCCGAGCTCCCGACGACATCAGAGACCCGCCGCAGTCCGGAGCGCGGCAACGAGCTGGGGGTATTTTTCGGCGTATTTATCATAAACCGATGCCGTTGCTGCCTGATACGCGGCCTTGTCTGCCTCGGCAAAGATAGCGCCTTCGGCTTCCATCACAGGGCGCAGATCCTCATCGCTGGACAGGACCAGATCACGCTGGATCTTGCCGGCTTCGGCCGTGGCTTCAAGCGCACAGTTCTGCGTGGCTTCGTCCAGACCGGACCACCAGCCCAGACCTGCCACCACGGGGGTGGATTCGTACTTGTGACCGGTCAAGGTGACGTAGGGTGTGATCTCGTGCAGCTTGGCGGAATAGATGTTCACCAGCGGGTTTTCCTGCCCGTCAAAGACACCCGACTGAAGCGCTGTCGGCAGTTCGGACCATGCCAGCGGTGCAGGCGATGCGCCAAGCGCTTCGAAAATATCAACAGTCATCTGGTCTGGTGGGGTGCGGATTTTCATCCCCGACAGGTCAGCCGGTGCTGCGACGTTTTTCGAGGTATGCGTGACGTTGCGAATGCCGTTGTCCCAGAAGCCAAGGATCTTGAGGCCGGCATTTTGGGCGCGCGCGTCAATCATGTCACCGACTTCGCCATCCAGAATGCCCCAAGCGGTCGGCAGATCCTTGAACAGGAAAGGCAGACCCAGCAGGCCGATTTCCGGCACGATCTGGCTCATTGCGCCCTGGCTGTTGGCGGAAATCTGGATGACGCCTGCCGTGGCAGAGGTCAGCATTTCCACGTCGTTGCCCATGGTCGCGGATGGCGCATGGTTCACTGTGTGCGCGCCGCCCGAACAGGTGGCGAAGAGTTCGGCCCATTTTTCGGCGGCGACATAGCGCGGGTTGCCGGGGTTGGCACCGTGCGCGAAAATCACTTCATCCGCATGCGCAGAACCTACAAAGGCAGTAGTTGCGGCCAGAATGGCCAAGACGTTGATCTTCATGATGGTTTCCTCCCTTTTTGAAGATAGTCGGTAAGCCCCTTTATGCGTAGGGGTTTTGGTAATTCAGTGAATGAGCGAGCCCCCGTTCACGTCCACTTCGGTGCCGGTGCAATAGGCCGACAGGTCCGAGGCAAGGAACAAGGCGCAGCCAGCAACGTCGGAAGCTTCGCCCGCGCGCCCCATCGGAATACCATCAAGCACCGTCTTTTGCATTTCCGGTGTCAGTTTTCCAGCCGTGATATCCGTGGCGATAAAGCCGGGGCAAATCGCGTTCGACCGCACGTTGTCGGGGGCCAGTTCGCGGGCCATCGCCTTGGTCAGGCCCAGAACACCGGCCTTGGCAGCCGAATAATGCGGCCCGCCAAAGATGCCGCCACCGCGCTGCGCCGACACCGACGACAGGTTGACGATCGACCCGGCTTTCTGCGCGCGCATGGCCGGAATGACGGCCTGGCTCATGTAAAGTGTGCCGCGCAGGCTCACGTCGGTCACGGCATCGTAATTGTCCGGCCCGATCTCCATCAGCTTGAGCGGCTGGGTGATCCCTGCGTTATTCACCAGAATGTCGATGCGCCCGAACTGCTCAAGCGTCGCCTTGGCGGCTGCATCGCAGGCGGCTTTGTCAACGACATTGCCCGCCAACCCGATGTGGCCTGCGCCGGGCAGGTCCTTGGCGGCGGCACTGGCCTGATCCGCATCAAGGTCCATGATGACAATCGTGGCACCATGTTCGGCAAACAGCTTGGCTGTCGCCTTGCCCAGACCACGCGGGCTTGCCGCCCCAGTAACGATCGCGATTTTTCCGTCAAGAAGGCCCATAGCCTCTTCTCCTCCCGTTAAAATATTCGGCTCAAAGCCAGCTCTTGATCCGCTCGGCGACCTTGTCGACCGAAAGACCGTACATGTCGTGCAACGTCGGCAGTGCACCGGCTTCCAGAAATTCATCCGGCAGCCCGATCATGCGGAACTGCGGCGCGATCCCTGCGGTCAGCAAGGTGGTGGCGACCGCTTCGCCCAGCCCACCGTTGACCGTGTGGTTTTCTGCCGTAACAACCAGCCTGCCCTGCTTTGCGGCCTCGGCGCGGATGGTCTCAATGTCCAGCGGCTTGATCGTGGGCACGTGCAACACGCCGACATCGACATTGTCATCCGCCAGTTTCACGGCGGCATCCAGCGCCCGCATCGTCATAATCCCCGTGGAAATCACCAGCACATCGCGGCCCTCGCGGATCATCTGCGCCTTGCCCAGTTCGAATTTGTAATCCGGTTTGTGCTTGCGCAGCACCGATGGCACCTTGCCGCGCAACAGGCGCGCATAGACAGGGCCATCATGGGCCACCATCGCCGGAACCATGCCCGCGACATCGGCGGCATCGCACGGGTCAATCAGCACCATGTTCGGCAGACCCCGGAAAATCGCGAGGTCTTCGGTAGCCTGATGGCTTGGCCCATAGCCCGTCGTCAGGCCCGGCAGCGCGCAGGCAATCTTGACCGGCAGGTTTTCTTCGGCAATCGCCATCGCGATGAAATCATAGGCCCGGCGCGAGGCAAACACGGCGTAGGTTGTCGCGAATGGAATGAACCCTTCACGCGCCAGCCCCGACGCGGCAGAGAACAGCAACTGTTCAGCCATGCCCATCTGGTAGAACCGCTCCGGCATCTCGTTGGCAAAGATATGAAGGTCGGTGTATTTCGACAGATCGGCAGACAGGCCGACGATCCGCTTGTCCTTTTTGGCAAGTTCGACCAGCGCGTGACCGAAAGGCGCGTTGACGGTGTCATAGCCTTCGGCTGCCAGCGACGCGATCATCGCCGAGGTTGCGACCTTGGTTTGCGCCACGCGGCGCGGCTCGTATTTGCGGGCCATCGAAGCAAGGGTCATTGTGGCTTTCCTTCTTCCAGCTTGGCGAGCGCTTTTGACCATTCATCGGCTTCGACGCGAACAAAGTGGGTGATCTCGCGGGCCTCGAGGAAATCGACGCCCTTGCACATGGTCGTGTTACAAATGATGACGCGCGGTCTGGCGTCAGTCAGGTCGCGCGCTGCGTCAAAGGCGGCAACCAAGGCGTCCAGGTCATTGCCGTCCACTTCTTGGGCGAACCAGCCGAAGGCTTCCCATTTCGGCGCTTCGGCACCAACTGCCAGCGCATCACGCGTCGGGCCGTCGGCTTGCTGGTTGTTGAAGTCGACGATGCAGATCAGGTTATCCAGCTTCCACTGAACCGCAGACATCACCGCTTCCCAGGTGGAGCCTTCGCCCAACTCGCCATCGGACATCAGGTTATAGACGAAGGCCGGATTTTTCTTGCGTTTCAGCCCCATCGCCATGCCGACAGCGATGCCCAGACCGTGGCCCAGCGATCCGCCGGTGATTTCCATGCCGGGGGTATAGGACGCCATGCCAGACATCGGCATCCGGGAATCGTCCATGCCGTAGGTCTCAAGCTCTTCTTCCGGCAGGATGCCCGCCTCCATCAACACGGCATAAAGCGCGATGGCATAGTGGCCGATCGACAGCAAAAAGCGGTCGCGCCCTTCCCATTCGGGGTCTTCGGGCTGAAAATCCATGGCGTGAAAATAGGACGTGGCAAGCACATCCGCGACGCCAAGCGCCTGCCCGATGTACCCCTGCCCCTGAACCTCGCCCATCAGAAGCGCTTTGCGGCGGATGTTCCACGCACGCATCTCCAAGGACATGTTCGAGAAAGCGCCAGGTGGCGTTTCGGCTGTCATTTGCTCCTCCCGAGTTGACGACTTGGCACAACGCTATCAAGCGAGAGTGGCGGCGTATTGTATGAAAACTGAAAGACCTTGTTAGTAATTCTTAACAACTTTCCCTGCGGTCATCGGCTACTACTCGGGCGATTCCGCAGGGGCGCGACCGCGTCCGGAACGGAAAACTGAGGGAGGAACTTTATGTCACAGATGATCTTTGCCGACAGCCTGTCGCGCCTTGGAACAGAATCAGCCTTTACGGTATTGGCGCGGGCACAAGCGCTGGCAGCGCAGGGCCGCGACATCATTAACCTTGGCATCGGCCAGCCGGATTTCCAGACCCCCGACCACATCGTCGAGGCCGGAATAAAGGCGCTGCGAGATGGCCATCACGGCTATACGCCCGCAAACGGTATCCCCGCGCTGCGCGAAGCGGTCGCCGCCGATCTGCACAAACGGCACAATGTCGAGGTGAACCCCGACAACGTGGTCGTCGTGCCGGGCGGCAAGCCCACGATGTTCTTTGCCGTGCTGATGTTCGGCCAGCCCGGCGTCGAGATCATGTACCCCAACCCCGGTTTCCCGATTTACGAAAGCGTGATCCGCTATTCCGGTGCCACGCCGGTGCCGATCGCACTTGAGGAAAGCAACGGCTTTGCCTTTTCAGCCGAGGCCGTTCTGGCCCAGATCACGCCGCGCACACGGCTGATCATCATCAACAGCCCCGCAAACCCGACCGGCGGCGTGACACCGCGCGCCGAGATCGACAAATTCGTCGCCGGGCTGGCCGATCACCCCCATGTCGCCGTGCTGTCCGACGAAATCTACAGCCAGATGTTGTACGAGGGCCGCGAGCATGTTTCGCTGCTGCAATATCCCGAAATCCGCGACCGCCTGATCGTGCTGGATGGCTGGTCCAAGACCTATGCCATGACGGGCTGGCGTCTGGGTTTCGCGGTTTGGCCGGACGACGCCGTCGGCCCCGCGACCAAGCTGGCGATCAACGACCATTCCTGCGTGAATGCCGCCACCCAATACGCGGGCATCGCGGCGCTGACCGGTCCTCAGGATGCGGTTGCCGACATGATGGTGGCCTTTGACGCGCGCCGCAGGCTGATTGTCGAAGAATTGAACAGCCTGCCCGGTGTGCGCTGCTCCGACCCCGGCGGCGCGTTCTATGCGTTTCCCAACATCGAAGGCACCGGCATGACCGCCCGCGAGGCGCAGGACCGGTTCCTGGATGTGGCAGGTGTCGCGACCGTCGCAGGAACGTCCTTTGGCAGCTACGGCGAAGGCTATCTGCGGTTCTCCTACGCCAATTCGACCGAAAATATCAGCGAGGCGATCCGTCGCATCCGCGAGATTTTATAAGGGGGCCCGCGCGATGACCGATATTCAGTCGATGGCCAACGCCATCCGTTTCACTGCCCTTGATTCCATCCTGAACGCAGGCGAAGGCCATCAGGGCGTGCCGTTGGGCATGGCCGAAATCGCCGCAACGCTTTATGCCCGCCACCTCAAGGTCGATCCGAAAGACCCGCTTTGGCCCGATCGCGACCGGGTGGTGCTGTCGAACGGGCACGGGTCGATGCTGCTATATTCCCTGCTGCATCTGGCAGGCTACGCGCATGTCTCCACCGACGCGCTCAAGTCTTTCCGCAAGCTGGGATCGGTCTGCGCGGGGCATCCCGAAATCGAGCAGGAGGCAGGCATCGAGCTGACGACCGGGCTGCTGGGTCAGGGGATCGCCTGCTCTGTCGGGATGGCCGTGGCCGAAGCACGTCTGGCCGCGCAATTCGGGGCCGGGCTTGTGGATCACCGCACCTGGGCCTTTGTCGGCGATGGCTGCCTTCAGGAAGGCGTCGGTCACGAAGCGATATCACTGGCCGGTCACCTGCAACTGGGCAAGTTGACGTTCCTTTGGGATGACAACCACATCACCGATGACGGCACGACAGACCTGTCGATCAGCGAGGACGTACCGGCACGGTTCCGCGCCGCCAACTGGCATGTGCAAGACGTCGACGGCCACGACATCGAAGCAATCTCAGCCGCGATAGATGCCGCCAAGGCCGATCCGCGACCGTCCCTGATCGCCTGTCGCACCGTGATTGCCCGCGGCATTCCGCGCCTGCAAGGCCAGCGCGGCGGGCACAGCGCACCCTTGACCCCGGCGGATTCCGACGAGGCGCGGGCCTTGCTGAACTGGGACCATGCACCGTTTGATCTGCCCGAAAACGTCCGCCAAGATTGGGCCGCCTGTATGGAACGCGGCACGCAGGCACATGCTGCGTGGCAATCCCGGATCGACGGCCATGCATCGGCGGCGGTCTTTCACCAGTGGACCAGCGGCACCTTGCCAAACGACTGGGCTGCCACGATGCAAGGGATCACCGCAGATCAGGCGTCGGTGCGTACCCCGCGCCCGACGATCCAGTCGTCTGGTGAAATCTGCGATGCACTGGTCCAGACACTGCCTGACACCCTTGTCCTGTGCGCCGATCTTGAGGCACCGACCAATCACAAACGCAGCCGGACGGCCTTTGACGCATCCGACCGTTCAGGCAGCTATGTCCATTGCGGCGTGCGCGAACATCTGATGGGGTCCATGTGTGACGGGATCGCCGCCCACCGTGGCTTGCGGCCCGTGAATGTCACCTACCTTGCCTTTGCCGATTACGAGCGTCCCGCGATGCGCATGGCGGCGGTCATGGGGCTTCCCGCGCTATTCGTGTTCAGCCACGACAGCATCGGCGTGGGCAGCAACGGACCGACCCACCAGCCGGTCGAAATCCTCGCCAGTTTCCGCGCCATGCCGAACATGAAAGTGTTCCGCCCCGCCGACGCCGTCGAAACAGCCGAAGCTTGGGCGCTCGCGATGGAAGCGACCGACGGCCCAAGCCTGTTCGCATTGTCGAGGCAGCCTGCGGATCAGGTGCGCGACACCTGCCCCGACAACCTGACCGCACGCGGGGCATATGTCCTGCACGAAGCGGATGGCGCGCGCGACATCACCTTGATGGCAAGCGGCACCGAAGTCGGCCTTGCCGTGGCGGCACGGCAGGCGCTTGCGGAGATGGGCATTCAAGCCGCCGTGGTGTCCATGCCCTGTTGGGAACTTTTCGATGCGCAGGATGCAGAGTATAGGGCCAGCGTCATTGGAACCGCCCCGCGCATCGGCATCGAAGCCGCGATGAAATTCGGCTGGGAACGCTGGCTGCAAGAAGGCGACCACTTCATTGGCATGAACGGGTTCGGGGCATCGGATCAGTCCGCCAAACTGTACGAGCATTTTGGCATTACGGTCGATGCAATCGTCCAATCGGCCCGCAGCATGACGCAGAAACCAGCTTTGACCTGAAAAGCACAGTCCTTCCCGCCGTGAAAAAAAGTTGTGTATCAGAGCGGCTTGGGCTGTTTGCGCGGTCTCGACCAATGGCTTTGCCATGTACCCTTTGGGCTGGCCGAGAGGTTGGGATGAAGGGCCCGGACCCTGATTGTATAAAGACCGGGGTTTCGCCGTTCATCGAAATCACCGTCAATCGCAGGATATTCCCCTTGATCAACAGTCTACCACTTGGCGTCGCATTAAAAATAATTTAAGGGCGAGCTTCCGGTCGCAGCCTACCCGGATAACAAAACAAGGGTTATAAAATGAAGACTATCGTCATCTGCTCCGGCGGGCTCGATTCTGTTTCACTTGCGCATATGGTCGCGCAGGAACAACAACTGACCCGCCTTGTGTCATTCGATTACGGCCAGCGCCACCGCAAGGAGCTGGACTATGCAGCCCTATGTGCGCAGCGATTGGATGTCCCTCACGATATTATCGACCTGCGCGGCATTGGTGCGGCCCTGACGGGTTCTGCGCTCACCGATGATATCGACGTCCCCGACGGGCATTACGCCGAGGAAAGCATGCGCATCACCGTCGTGCCGAACCGCAATGCAATCATGCTGGCCGTGGCCTTTGGTGTGGCCGCAGCAAACGACGACCAGGCCGTTGCCACAGCTGTGCATGGCGGGGATCATTTCATCTACCCCGACTGCCGCCCCGCCTTTACCAAAGCGTTCGAAACCATGCAAAAAGCCGCATTGGATGGCTATGCCGATGTTTCGCTATACACGCCTTTCGTGGATCGCACGAAGGCCGATATCGTCATCGCAGGCGCGCGCCACAACACGCCCTTTGCGGAAACCTGGTCCTGCTACAAAGGCGGCGAAACCCATTGCGGGCGGTGCGGCACCTGCGTTGAGCGCCGCGAAGCGTTTCATCTGGCCAATATCGCCGATCCCACCACATATGCAGACCCCGATTTCTGGGTCGCGGCAATCGCGAAAAAGGACCGTGGCTGATGTACCGGATTACAAAAGAATTCCACTTTTCAGCCTCGCACCAACTGTCGCACCTGCCCGACGATCACCAATGCGCGCGGCTGCACGGCCACAACTATGTCGTCGTCGTTGAATTGGCGTCTGCGACATTGAACGCCGACGGGTTTGTGCGCGACTATGGGGAGCTGAAACCGCTCAAGACCTATATCGATGACACGTTCGACCACCGCCATCTTAATGATGTCATGAGCGAGGCCTCGACCGGGGAAAACATGGCGCGGCATTTTTATGAATGGTGCGCGGCACGGTGGCCCGAAACCAGCGCAGTCAAGGTCAGCGAGACTCCCAAGACATGGGCAGAATACCGACCATGAGCCAGTTGCGCATCGCTGAGATATTCGGCCCCACGATCCAGGGCGAAGGGGCGCTGATCGGAGAACCCACGGTTTTTGTGCGCACAGGGGGATGCGATTACCGCTGTGCATGGTGCGACAGCCTGCATGCGGTCGACACGGCCTTTCGTCACACATGGGCTGCGATGCCCACGGATGCGGTCTGGGCCGAAGTGTTGCGCCTGTCCAAAGGGCACCCGCTGACCGTGTCCTTGTCCGGCGGCAACCCCGCGATCCAGGATTTCACGCAACTCATCGCGCTTGGCCACGCGCAAGGCTACCGCTTTGCCTGCGAAACCCAAGGGTCGATTGCAAAACCTTGGTTTGGCGACCTCGACACGCTGGTGCTAAGCCCGAAACCGCCATCAAGCGGCGAAACCGTTGATTGGGCCGCCTTTGATGCCTGCCTGCTTGCGGCCAAGGGGGCGGGTAACATCGTGATGAAGATCGTGATCTTCGACGATGCCGATTATGCCTGGGCACGGGCGGCGGCTGATAAATACCCTGATGTGCCGCTCTACCTTCAACCCGGCAATCTTGAGGTCGATCCAGATGTCGCGGTCGACCCGCAGCTTTTGGCAGATAAACTGCTGTGGCTGGTCGATAAAACCATCAATGACAGCTGGTTTGCACCGCGGGTCTTGCCGCAATTGCACGTCCTGCTTTGGGGAAACAAGCGCGGGGTCTGACCCGTTCAAGGAGACGATTATGGAAACGATTTACAGCGACTTGAAACAACTGGGTGGCCAGACCGATTTGCCGTCCTCCCCCCAAGACGCGGTGCTTGAGCGCGTGTCGAACCCGCAGGCCGACGTCGCCTATTGCGTGCGTTTCACCGCCCCTGAATTCACATCGCTTTGCCCGATGACAGGTCAGCCTGATTTCGCACATCTGGTGATTGATTATGTGCCGGGCGAATTTCTGGTCGAATCCAAATCGCTCAAGCTGTTCCTTGGGTCATTCCGCAATCACGGCGCATTTCACGAGGATTGCACCGTCTCGATTGCGCGGCGTCTGGTCGATTTTCTGAACCCGCAATGGCTGCGGATCGGCGGCTACTGGTATCCGCGCGGGGGTATCCCGATTGATGTTTTCTGGCAGACAGGGGCCATGCCGGAAGGTGTGTGGATTCCCGATCAGGGCGTGCCACCCTACCGCGGCAGAGGATAACGGCCAAGGACGTGAAGCCCCCTTTACGCTGCTTGCACCCTGCGCGGATGCGGCTTTTGATATCGAAAGCACCGTAAAAAACAGCGCGCGCCACACGGGGCGCGCGCTGCAATCTTAGTCTTTGATCGACCCTTCGGCATCGCCGCGCTGCATGCCCGATTTGACCTTGCGGGCAAAGAACAGCGGCAGGATGAAACCGATAATCGCCACGACCCAAAGGCCGATGGCCAGCGGGCTGTCGATCAGGGTCCACCAGTTGCCATTGTCGATGGTGATGGCGCGGCGCAGGTTGTTCTCCATTGCGTTGCCAAGCAGCGTGCCAAGAATGATCGGCACCAGCGGCACATCAAACTTGCGCAACACCCAGCCCAACAGGCCAAACCCGATCATCACCAAAAGGTCGAAGGATGATCCCGAGATCCCGTAGATCCCCACAAAGGAAACCATCGCGACGATAGGCATCAACACACGCGGCGGCACCAGCAGCAGACGGGTAAAGATTCCGACCATCGGGATGTTCAGCGCCAGAAGCATGAAGTTCGCGATGAACAGCGCGGCAATCAGCCCCCAAACCACATCGGGATTGTTGGCAAACAACAAAGGCCCCGGTGTGATGTTGAGCGACAAAAGCACCGCAAGCAGCACAGCCGTTGTGCCCGATCCCGGCACACCAAGCGCCAGCATCGGCACCAGCGCACCGCCTGCGGCTGCGTTATTGCCAGCCTCAGGCGCGGCAACACCGCGCGGGTCGCCGGTGCCGAAAGTGCCATCTTTGTCGACCATCCGTTTTTCCAGCGAATAGGACAGGAACGACCCCAGCGAAGCCCCCGCACCAGGCAGAACACCCGCAATAAAGCCCACGAACGAGGAGCGCAGCATGGTAGGTGTGCAGGCCTTGAGCATCGACAGTGGCGGGGTCAGACGACCGATAACGATTGTCTTGCCTTTGGCACTTGCCTCGCCGTGGCGGTTTTCCAGAAAGATAAACACCTCTGACAGGGCAAAAAGACCGACAATAGCCACCAGAAAATCAAGCCCGTCATAAAGATGGACCTCGCCAAAGGTAAAGCGCGGCACGCCGGTTTGTGTGTCCACGCCGATCATGGCAAACCCCAGCCCCAAAGCCGCGGCAAAGGCTGATTTCGCTTGGTTGGTCGAAGATACACCACCCAGAGTCATAAAGGCCAAGGCGAAGAGCGCGAAATATTCCGCAGGACCGAAAAGCAAAGCGATTTTGACCAGCTGCGGGGCCAGCAGGATCAGCCCCCATGTTGCAAAAAATGCGCCAACGAAGGACGAGATACCCGAAAGTGACAGTGCTTCGCCCGCCATGCCTTTTTTCGCCATCGGATAACCGTCAAGGCAGGTCATCATCGCTGGTTCATCACCCGGAATGTTAAGCAGGATCGACGAAATCCGCCCGCCATACATCGCGCCGTAATAGACGGATGTGAGCAAGATCAGCGAAGGTGTCGCCGCCAGACCCAAGGTAAAGGCCAGCGGAATGAGGATTGCCACGCCGTTTGAAGGGCCAAGACCGGGCAGCGCGCCCATGATTGTCCCTAGAAAACAGCCCAGCAGGGCAAGGCCGATGTTCTGCCAGGTCAGCGCGATGGCAAAGCCATCCGCGAGGCTTGATAACGTTTCCATAATGTCGACCCCCTAAAAGCCAAGCGGGCCGCGGGCAAGCGACAGCCCCAGCACCAGATGAAACACCACATAGATCCCGACGGAAGTCCCGACGCCTGTCAGGCAGGCCCCCAGAATGGTCGAGCCAAGACGCCATGACAGGTAAGCGGCGGCAAATGCGGTGGCGATGACAAAGCCTGCGACAGGCAACAACTGTGCATAAAGGATCATCACCACCGCAGCGGCGAGAATCTCTATCAGTTGTCCCAGCGGGGGCCAGATGGGTTCGGGGTCGGGGCGCAGCGCAATCACGGCGCTTGAAAGCCCTAGAATAGCGGCAATGATATAGGGGAAGGCCTTGGGGCCAACAGCGTCTGACAGAAAGCTCTCTTGGATCAGGCTGGCCGCGATGGCAAAACCGATGGCAAGAAGCACGCCGAACACGCCGAAAATTCGATCACTCATGGCGATCTCCTTTTTTGGGGGCGGAAATTGGGGGCAAGGACGGGGCGCAGATAGACCGCGCCCCGCAGGGTAACTTTGATTACTGGATAATACCGATCTCGCGAGAGATGCTTTCGATCTGCGCTACGGAATTTGCAACAAACTCCTGGAAGGCAGCGCCTTGCAGATCAAGCGGGGCCATGCCGTTGGTGGCCATCACTTCTTTCCATTCGTCGCTGGCGTAAAGTGCGCCGATCTTTTCGACCCAGCCTTCATAGGCCTCGTCCGACATCCCGCCCGGTGCATAGAACCCGCGCCAGTTTGCGCCGATCGCATCAACGCCTTGTTCACGCGCTGTCGGGAAATCGGCAAATTCACCGTCCAGACGCTCGGGCGCGAGCACGGCGATCACGCGGATGTCGCCGCTTTCCACGAAACCTTTTGCTTCGGAAACATCACCGGTAAACGCCTGTACGGAGCCCGCCAAAAGCTGGGTCACAGCCTCGCCGCCGCCATCAAAGGCGATGTATTTCACCGAACGCACATCTTCGATGCCATAGGCATTGGCCGCGATCAGAACCTTGAGGTGATCCCAGCCACCAACCGCAGAACCGCCCGCAATCGAGATCGACGTGGGGTCGTTCTTCATCGCGTCAAGCAGACCTGTGAGGTCGGCGATCTCGCTGTTTGCGGCGACCGCGATCACGCCGTAATCGGCACCGATAGAGGCCAGCCAGCGCACTTCGTTCATGTTGTTGCCGGGATAGGCACCCTGCGCCAGACGGGTCGATGTCGCCGCCGAAGCGGCCACGATCAGGTCATTGTCATCATTGCGCTTGTTAACGACTTCGGCAAAAGCCACGCCGCCACCGCCACCAGCAAGGTTCACGACCTGCATGGTTTTTTCGATCAAACCCTGGTCCTGCATGGATTTACCAACCTGACGGCAGGTGAAATCCCAACCGCCGCCGGGGTTGGCCGGCGCGATGCATTCGGGGTTTTCGGGGCTGAAGCCTTCGGCAGTTGCCGTCAGGGCGGATGCGCTGAACAGCAGGGCAACCAGAGTAAGGCGGGTTGATTTGAACATTTGTGTTTCCTCCACAGTATTTGTTGCGCGCACGCGGGCGCGGTCACATGTCGCGCCGCCAATCCATCTGCGATTTACAGAATCCTCCCGGCGGGCTAAGCAAAGGAGGTACCCAACAAACCTGTCACGAACCTGTCACTTGGCGGCAATCGACAATTCAGATGCTTGATCGGAGGCAAACCAGCTGTGCGAATTCTGATCGTCGAAGATGCCACAGATATGGCAGAAGCCATTGTCACACGCCTGGCGCGTTCGGGTATGGCCTGTGATCTGGCCGGAAACATCGCCGAGGCCGACGCGCATCTGGCTGTCCAGCGCTATGATGCGTTGGTGCTGGATATCAATCTGCCGGACGGGCTGGGCACGGATCTGCTGTGCACCCTGCGCAACCGTGGCGACCGGACGCCGGTGCTGATGCTTACCGCACGCTTTTCAGTCGATGACCGGGTCAGCGCCCTTGATCTGGGGGCCGACGACTATCTTGTGAAACCCTTTGACCACCGCGAGCTTGAGGCGCGGTTGCGCGCCCTTTTGCGCCGCGAGACCGATCAGAAAAGCGATGTGCAAAAGGTCGCAGATCTGTCATTTTACCCCGCCACGCTCAGCGCCGAGCATTCCGGCAACCGCCTTGAACTGACGCGCCGCGAGGCCGCCCTTTTGGGGGTTCTCCTGCGGCACGTGCGGCAAACCATCAGCAAGGAACGCCTTTACGAGGGTATCTATTCTTTTGATGAGGTCGATGTCGGGCTGAACGCGATCGAGCTTTATATCGGGCGGTTGCGCCGCAAGATTGCAGGCTCGGGTGCCGTGATCGAAACGCAGCGCGGCATGGGGTACCGGATTATTGAAAGTGACTGAAAGCGGGGCACGTGTGGCGGTGCCGTTTCGCACATCGCTGATGTCGCGGGTCATGCTGGGGGTCTTGGCCCTGCTGGCGGCGGGCGGGGTGATCGTGGCCATCGCCGCGCTGGCCTATGGCAAACAGGCGGCACGGCAATCCTATGACCGTTTGCTGGTCGGTGCCGCCCAAGACATCGCGGAATCCACCAAAATCGTGAACGGCGCACCCGTGGTGGATTTACCGGTATCAGCGTTTTCGCTGCTGTCGCTGGCCTTGGACGACCGGATTTCCTATGCGGTGCGCGAAGCGGACGGAACATTGCTGACCGGCTATGACACGGCACCGATAGCCAGCAAAAGCGGTGATCAGGTTCTGTTCGATGCCATGCTGCACAGTGATGCCGCGCGGTTTGCCACTGTCGCGCGCCGCTTCGCCGAGCGCGACTACTCCGGCACTGTGTATTTCACCGTGGGTCACACGCTTAGGGCGCGCAACGCAATGGCGATAGAATTGACAAGAACCGCGCTTATGGGCGTGGGGATCGCGGGGGTGATCCTGATGATCTGTGCGTTTTTCGTGATCCGTTCAACCATGCGCCCGTTGGAGCATATGGCCTCCGAACTGCTTAAGCGCGACCCGTACGACCTCACGCCCATGCCGATCAAGGGCCCCGCCGAGGTGACGGTCGCGATTGCAGCGATGAACCAGTTCATGCGCCGCCTTGACCGCCAGGTTGGCGCGATGCGCAACCTGATCTCGGATGCCGCCCACCAGCTGCGCACCCCCGTCGCGGCAATTCGCGCCCATGCGGAATTGGTGGCAGACCACGGTGCCTTGGCAGAGCAGCAACAGGGGCTGGAACGGCTGCTGAAACGCACGCGGTCCCTGGGCAGTCTGCTTGATCAGATGCTGTCGCGGGCAATGGTGATCCACCGCACCGATAACTCCCCACCCGAACCTGTCGATCTGCGCGATATTGCCCTGCATGTGGTCGAGCTGGAGGATCACATGGTCCTGTCGCCCCATGCGATTGTCGAACTGTGTATCGACGGGGATGAAGTGATGGTCTTTGCCGATGAAATCTCGCTGCGCGAAGCCGTAAAGAACATGCTGACCAATGCGCTGAAACACGGCACATCCCCGATCCGCGTCGGGGTGACGGGCAAGGGCAAAACTGCTGAAATCTGGGTTGCCGATGCGGGGCCTGGCCCATCGCCTGAAATGTTGGCGCAGATCGGTGCGCGGTTTGAACGTTTCGCGGCCTCAAAGGGCACCAGCGCGGGCTTGGGCCTTTCAATCGTGAGCGCGGTCGCCGAAGCCTTTCACGGCAGCATGCATATCGGGCAACATGAGGGCGGGTTCAGGGTGACGATGGCCTTTCCAGCGATGGGAGGCAAGGATGCGCAATAGTTTGCTTTGGGCCGCCTTGCAGGTCGTGCTGCTTTTGCCGACCGCCCTTGCCTCGCAAGAGGAAATAGAGCGCATAACCGCGCCGGGCTCGCAGGTGGACATCACGCTTGTTCTGCGTTCCACCACCGATCTGGACGTCTTGCGCCCCATCATCGAAGCGTTTGTCCTGCAAAACCCCGATATTGCGGTGACTTACGAGCAATGGGGGTCGAACGCGCTGTTCGAGAACAGTCTGGCGGCCTGCGCAGGCAAAGTGCCCTCGGCCAGTGCGGTGTTTTCGTCGGGCGTGCATCAGATGATTGATCTGGTGAACCGGGCCTGCGCCAGCGCGTACCGTTCTGAACAAACCACCGCCCTGCCCGCCGCGCGGCGTTGGCGGGACGAGCTTTGGGGGATCACCAAAGAGCCCGCGGTCATGATCTATAACACCGATCTGGTTCCCGCCAAGGACGTGCCAAAATCACGGTTTGCACTGCTGGACCTGATGCGCCGTCCGACGTCGATGTACCGCGGGAAAATCGCCACCTATAACATCGAGGCTTCGGGCCTTGGCTATCTTTTCGCCTTTATGGACAGCCTCGAAGCATCGACCTTCGGCGCACTTCTGGAGGGGTTTGCACGTACTGACGCAGTTGCGACCTGCTGCTCGTGGGAAATTATCAATCGGGTTTCCAGGGGCGATTACCTGATCGCCTATAACGTTTTGGGGTCCTACGTAGACAGTGCGACCTTTGACAATATCGGCGTCATCCACCCGCAGGATTACACGTTGTTTCTATCTCGGGCCTACATGATCCCGAAGGACGGGCCGGAAAAGCAAGCCGCGGCGCGGTTGCTCGATTTCATGCTGTCGACGCGCGGGCAAAACCTTTTGAAGGCGCGCAACCTGTTTTATGCGGAAACCGACGGTGCCACGCTGCCCGAAAGCGCCGAGCGCGGCATTTCGATCGAGCCGACCTTGTTGGTCGCGGGCGACAAACATCGCCGCAAACAATTCATCGACCTGTGGCGTTCGGCCTTTGCCAAGCGTGACAAAGCGCGCTGAGCAAGAGTTAAGCCTGCGGTTTTGAAGCCGTGCTTTGGGTCTCGCCGTTTGGCCAGAAAGACGACAGTGGATGTGGCGATTTTCGGGATCAGGTTTGACCGTCCAGAGTAACGCAATGCACCATGCCACCCAAGGCCAGCCTGCGCCCGACAGGGGGGATGGCGTGCACTTTCAGAATGCGCAAAAAGGGTCCGTTCGAGGCGGAGTCAGAAACGACGCCCCGCGCGCGGCTTGCCCCTGCGCCCGATGCTGTTGATTTAAGTCAAGTTATCATTTCCCCGGAAAAGATAAGCTCCCCATATGGGAGTGTTTTCATGAAATGGCCGATCATACGCAAAGACGATGCAACGCGCGCCGCCGCGAACCTGACCCAAACGGTACGCGCAGAGTTCGGCTGGGACGACGCGCGCAAGCTGTTGGACGGGCTGCCGGGCGGCGGGTTGAACATTGCGCACGAGGCGGTTGACCGCCATGTCGCTGCCGGTCATGGCGATCAGATCGCGATCCGCTGGCTCGGCAAGGACGGCGACCGGCGCGACATCACCTATGCAGCGCTGGCCGCAGATGCGGCACGTTTCGCAAACGTGCTGGCCGAGCATGGTTTGCAGCCCGGTGCCCGTGTCTTTGCCCTGATGGGGCGGGTGCCCGAGCTTTATGCAGCGGCCCTTGGCACGTTGAAAGCAGGGATGACATTCACCCCGCTGTTTGCCGCATTCGGCCCCGAACCGATCAGGTCACGGATGGAGATCGGCGAGGGCAATGTTCTGGTCACCACGGATGCGCTCTATCGCAAGAAAGTCGCCCCTTGGCGCGACGATCTGGGTTCGTTGAAACTGGTGCTGACCCTGGGCAATGGCGCTGTGGCCGACACCTGTGTGGCCTTGCGCCCCGCGATGGCGCGTGCCGCCGACAGTTTTGACACCGTTAGAACCACGGCGGAGGATATGGCGCTGATCCACTTCACCTCTGGCACAACGGGCAAGCCCAAAGGCGCGGTTCATGTGCATGGCGCGGTTGTGGCCCATGCAGCGACGGGGCGCTTTGCGCTCGACCTCAAGCCGGGTGATATCTACTGGTGCACCGCCGATCCCGGCTGGGTCACGGGCACGTCCTATGGCATCATCGCGCCCTTGGTGAACCGGGTGACGATGATCGTCAACGAGGCCGAATTCGATCTGGAACGCTGGTACGCCATCTTGCAGGACGAAGGCGTGCAGGTATGGTACACCGCGCCCACCGCGATCCGCATGTTGATGCGGGCGGGCAAGGACGCCGCAAAGAACTATGATTTCAGCAAGTTAAGATTTATCGCCAGCGTTGGTGAACCGTTGAACCCCGAAGGGGTGGTCTGGGGCCAAGACGTGTTCGGCACGCCGTTCCATGACAATTGGTGGCAGACCGAAACCGGTGGCATCATGATCGCCAATACCGCCGACATGGACATCTATCCCGGCTCGATGGGCAAACCCCTGCCCGGCATCGAGGCCGGGATTGTCAGTGTTCAAGATGGTACCGTGCGAGAATGCAAACCGGGCGAAATTGGCGAATTGGCGCTGCGCCCCGGCTGGCCGTCGATGATGCGCGCCTATCTCAACGAACAGGCGCGCTTTGACAAATGCTTTGTCGGGGGGTGGTATCTGTCGGGTGACCTCGCCCTGCAGGACAAGGACGGGTATTTCTGGTTTGTCGGCCGCGCCGATGACCTGATCAAATCGTCGGGCCATCTGATCGGCCCGTTCGAGGTCGAAAGCGCGCTGATCGAGCATGAAGCAATCGCCGAGGCCGCCATCATCGGCATCCCCGACGACACCGCCGGCGAGGTCGTGAAAGCCTATGTCGCGCTGAACCCCGGTTTCGAGCCGTCCGAGACGCTTGAGCGGGAAATCCGGGGCTTTGCGCGCAAACGGCTTGGCGCTGCCGTGGCACCCCGCGAAATCGTCTTTCGCAAAGAGCTTCCCAAGACCCGATCGGGCAAGATCATGCGCCGTCTTCTCAAGGCCCGCGAACTTGGCCTGCCGGAAGGCGACATTTCCACATTGGAGGCGGATGAAAAATGAAAAGCGCGACAAAACCACATCTTAGTCGGGACCATGTCCAAGACCTGCTGCGCGGCATGATCCGTATCCGCCGCTTTGAGGAAAAATGCGCCGAGCTGTACACCCATGAGAAAATTCGCGGCTTTCTGCATCTTTATGATGGCGAGGAAGCGGTGGCGATGGGGGTGATCCCGGTGCTGGGGGCCAGTGACCGTATCGTTGCCACCTATCGCGAGCACGGGCATGCCTTGGCACGCGGCATCGCTATGGGGCCGATCCTGGCCGAGATGTACGGCAAGGCGAACGGCTGTTCGGGCGGGCGTGGCGGGTCGATGCATCTGTTCGACGCGGCTGACAACTTCTATGGCGGGAATGCAATCGTCGGCGGCGGCATGCCGCTGGCTGCCGGTCTTGGTCTGGCGGACCGGATGATGGGCGAAAAGAACGTCACCGCCTGTTTCTTTGGCGAAGGTGCTGTGGCCGAGGGCGAGTTTCACGAGGCGATGAACCTGTCGGAGCTTTGGGATTTGCCGGTGCTTTGGGTCTGCGAGAACAACGGCTATGCGATGGGATCGGCCTTGGCGCGCACGCAAGCGCAGACCGACATTCACGCCAAGGCCGCTGCCTATGGCATTGAGAGCGAAGCGGTCGATGGCATGGATGTCGTCGCCGTCGAGGCTGCGGCCCGCCGCGCGGTGGCAAGGATACGCGAAACCGGTCGCCCGTTTCTGCTGGAGGCGCGCACCTACCGCTTTCGCCCGCATTCCATGTTCGACGCGCAGCTGTATCGCGACAAGGCCGAGGTAGCGGAGTGGCGGGAAAAGGGGCCGATCGTCCGGTTCCAGAACTGGTTGCTTGAAAACAACCTGATCCACGAGGCGGATATCGCGGAAATGACCGCCGCGATTGACGCCGAGATTGCCGAGGCGATGGCATTCGCGGAGGCCGGCGCGTGGGAGCCGGTCGAGACCCTGACCAAACATGTCATGGCCGAGACCCAGCCGACACCGCCCGCCACACCGGCCCCTGCGGGCGACATGGTCGAGACGACCTACCGCGAGGCTATCAAACAGGCGATCCGTCAGGCGATGACTGACGATGATCGCGTATTCCTGATGGGCGAGGATGTTGGTGCCTATGGGGGCTGCTACGCTGTGTCCAAAGGGTTAATGGCCGAATTCGGCGCGGATCGCATTCGCGACACGCCGCTGTCTGAATCAGGATTTACCGGCGCGGGCATCGGTGCGGCGGCGGCGGGCATGCGACCGATCATTGAACTGATGACCGTGAATTTCTCGATGCTGGCGCTGGATCAGATCCTGAACACCGCCGCCACGATCCGGCACATGTCGGGGGGCCAGTTCGGCTGCCCCATCGTGATCCGCATGGCGACCGGCGCGGGCAAACAACTGGCCGCACAGCACTCCCATTCGCTGGAAGGCTGGTATGCGCATATTCCGGGGCTGAAGGTGCTGGCACCCGCAACGCTGGAAGATGCACGCGGCATGCTGCTGACAGCCCTCGCTGATCCAGACCCCGTTCTGATCTTTGAAAACGTCATGCTGTACAACAGGACGGGCCATATTCCTGTGACGGCCGGTGCTGTCGATATTGACAAGGCCGCGATCCGCAGGCCCGGCAAGGATGTATCGTTGATTACCTATGGCGGGTCGCTTTTCAAGACGCTTGAGGTCGCAGACCAACTGGCCAAAGAAGGCATCGACGCAGAGGTGATAGACCTGCGCAGCTTGCGCCCGCTTGACGAGGAAACCATCCTTGCCTCGGTCGCGCGCACCCGCCGCGCAGTGGTGGTGGATGAAGGGTGGCGCACAGGCTCGCTTGCCGCCGAGGTATCGGCCCGGATCACCGAAGGGGCCTTTTGGCGGTTAGATGCTCCGGTGGGGCGCGTGTGTTCGGCCGAAGTGCCAATTCCCTATGCCGCACATCTGGAACAAGCCGCGATACCGCAGGTTGCCGGTATCGTTGCCGCCGCGCGTGCGGCGATGGGCAAAGAGTGATCCGATGAGCATTTTTACCATGCCCTCGCTTGGTGCCGACATGGAAGCGGGCACCTTGGTCGAATGGATGATCAAAGCTGGCGATACCGTCCATCGGGGCGATGTGGTCGCGGTGGTCGAAACCCAGAAAGGCGCAATCGAAATCGAGTGTTTCGAGGAGGGGATTGTAGAAACGCTTGATGCAGAAATCGGTGCTACGCTGGATGTCGGTGCCCCCTTGGCAACGTTGCGCACGCCTGCAAAAGGCAGTGCAAGCGCGGCACGGCCCGCCGCTGACCCCAAGAAACACGCAAAGCGGGAAGCTGAAACTCCAGCCCCGCCAACCGAAGCGCCGCCGCCGACCTCTGCTCCGATGGGTGCGACGCCCTCCGAGGTGACCACTGGCGAAATCCCGGCCGCTTCTCCCGCCGCGCGGGTCCGTGCTGCCGAGCGCGGGATCGACCTTGGGGCGCTTGTCGGCACCGGACCCAATCGTGCCATTGTTTTGGCCGATGTAGAGGCCGCAGAACCTGCTGCGGTCAAGGCAGCCCCCGTTAGCAGCAGCGCCAAGCCGGGGCTCGATATGGCCGCGATGCGCACGGCCATTGCCAACGCCATGGCACGATCAAAACGCGAAATCCCGCATTATTACCTGACCCAGACCATCGACCTGCAAGCCGCCAGTGACTGGCTTACCGCCACCAATGCAACGCGCCCGCCCGATGCCCGTCTTTTGATGGGGGCGCTTTTCGTCAAGGCCGTGTCTATTGCCGCCGCGCAAGTGCCGCAGATGAACGGCCATTACGACGCCGACGGCTTTCACCCCGCCAAAGCCGTTCACGCTGGCGTGGCGGTGGCGCTGCGCCAGGGCGGGCTTGTGGCACCTGCCTTGCATGATGCCGAAACCCTGCCGCTTGATGATCTGATGACCCGGATGCGGGATCTGGTCGCGCGGGTGCGCAGCGGGCGGCTTCGGTCTTCGGAAATGACCGATGGCACCATCACCATCTCGGCTATGGGCGATACCGGTGCCGATGCGATGGCCGCTGTCATCTATCCGCCGCAAGTCGCCATTGTCGGCTTTGGCGCACCGGTGGCCCGGCCATGGATTGTGGGCGACGCCATCGCGCCGCGCATGACTGTTACCGTGACGCTGTCTGCCGACCACCGTGTCAGCGACGGACGTCGCGGTGCCAAATTTCTGGCCGCCATCAACACGGCACTGCAAACCCCGGAGACCCTATGACCGACGCTGACATTCGCAAAGCAATCCTTGAGGAACTGACCCAGATCGCGCCGGACATCGCCCCAAGCGACGTTGGCGACGGGGATCACCTGCAAGACGATCTGGAACTCGACTCGATGGATTTTCTAAATTTGGTTTCGGCGCTTCATAAACGGCTTGGCGTTGATATTCCTGAAACCGACTATCCGAAAATCGCCACTCTGGCGCTTGCGGTCGCCTATCTGAAAACGCGGATCGGCTGACGCCTTTTCATGCGGGAAGCGATCCAACCCGAAGGCCGGGAATTGATGAAACACCTCGCTTTGCAGCATTTTGTTGGATGAAGCATCGGTCAGCGGACAAACGGGCCTGATGCGGCGATACCGCAGTTCGAGAATTATCAAGCATGCTTTCGCAACCCGCTAAACTTGGATGCCTACGTCGGCACTCACCTTCTTCGACGAAGATTAACCGACCTAATGTCCTCCTAGAGTGAAGAATACCGGGAAACGATCACCTTCTTCGGTGAGCAGAAAGACCAAACCATCTTTCCGCAGGAAAGTGTCGCAGCGGTGCCTTTCACTTTGGGAGAAGTCGATACAGACCCTACCATCTTCCCTGATATGAAATGCGCCGAAACGAGTGATCGATTTTGTCTCGTCAGTAAAGCTGTAGGACCCATTTTCGCTGTAGTTTGACCGTCCGAGGCCCGGAAACGTTAGCGGTCCTGCTGATGTGAGTTCCTTTACATCATTATAGCCCAATACTTGCCCGTGCTTTTCCGGGAAAATGTCTTGGGCTGCACTGTTTGTCGCCAATAGCCCCAGATTCATCGTCAACAGAAAGCCGAACAACAAGGACATAAATCTTCTTAACTTAAGCAATGTGTAACTCCTTCGGTTGGATGGTAAATGCAAACTGCGGGTCGTGTGGAACGCCCATCCCTTGCTTCACAAATAGCTAGTTTTTCAGGTCAGCCATTCAAACGTCTTTATGTCTAGGCCAAACGGATGCTGGTCGGTCACGGGTCCTGAACGGAGAGTGCTGGTCTAGGCGCGCAGATGCAGAGAGCCTGCACCCTGCCGTTCATGATGACCGAGAAATGTTCCAACCGAATATGCGTCAAGACTGCATTGGCAACACCTTTACATCCTTTCAAGCTCGGACTTCAGCAGGCTTTCGATTTTCTCGATCGGATGATTTGTCAGGGTCTTTGGTATTTCGGCGATCACCTTCTTCACGGCATTTGGGTTGATTTCCACCCGTAGATCACCAAGCGCCTTCGGCGGTGCCACGATCACGATCTCGTCAAAAGCGCCATCATGCGCGGCACGGTCAAGAATTTCTGCGATCTCTTTTACATAGTTGTCTTCGGACAACTGGTGCCAGTCGGTATCCTGCAATGCAGCGCGGCGCATTCCGGGAACAGAGTTTGCGCGACCAGCGCGGTCACTGCCTTGAGCAATGCTGGGCGGATTTTCCGTCTCCTGATGCCAGACCACGCGCAAATCATAGTTTTTCGTATCACCGTCGTTGCGTAGAAAAAGGGCTTTTTGGCCATCCGCAACCAATACCCAACTCCCCGTTTTCAAAAGAACCATCTTCAACTCCAATTAATGACCTCTTTTTCAACCGTAAGAGACCTGGCTGCCCTGGGGCTTGAGCTAAATCAACACGGACGAAATAATCAGTTGCCTGCATCCAAATGTTGATTGAAGACGAGCTTCTCTTGGATCTTAAAATGTCTGGATTGTTACCTGAAAAACTGGTTTCGATAACGCGTCACGAACGAGTGCCTATTTTCTCCACCTCGGAGTATCTATGCGTTGTGTTCAACAATGGGTGGTCACTCACGACACAAGCGAGGCATCGAAGCTCACCATCCAAGCCTCAGCAGTCCCTTCGCGCGACAGCGGTTCATATATATCACGCCCAAGGCCAAAGAGAGGCCATTCGAAATGGTTTGATATGGCTCAATAAGATGGGCTACCCTCATGGCATGGTTTGCCGACGGGTTTCGAGCACCTGCTGAAGATCAACGCCTTTGGGGACATCAAGCATGTGTTTTTCTGCGACCGCCAGCTTCACAACAGCGGCTTTATTACTACCAGTGGCCGCATATACCATCAGCACGGCCTTGAAGACGGACCGGCGGTATCTGGGGTTCGCAATTTTCCCTCTCTTTTTTGGTATCCAACAAATTTTGGAAGGCAGTCTTTGGATCGAGATCGGGCAATCGGATTCTGCGCACTCACATATATATGCCTTGGGGTTCTTGTTTTTTGCCTACCTCGTCTGGCCGTTCTTGGTCCCTTTTGCAGCCTTTCTTATTGAACCGCGCAGAAATCGAAAAACGGCTTTTTTGGCGCTGAGTGCCTTGGGGCTGCTTCTGGGGATATCTCTTTTCGTGCCTTTGCTGTTCAACCCAGAGTGGGTGCCGCTTAGGGTCGTAAAGTACTCTATTGACTACAACTCGAGACTGATCTGGGAAGGCATCGCGCCGTACAGCGTCATGCGGATCACCTACGCCAGTATCGTTTGCCTGCCTCTGCTCGCTTCGTCTGAAAAACAAATCCGGTTTTTTGGGGTGATTATTGCCCTTTCCGTCATCGTTGGCTTCGCCTTCGCTGACTATGCATTCACTTCGATCTGGTGTTTCATGGCTGCAATCTCATCGATCTGGATTCTGTTCATGATGAGAACTCTCAGCAGGCGCTAGCAGGGTGTGAGACAATTCTGATCATGGTCTTACTTGATCGCTGCCACCTTGCCCCTTGATCTGTAACGCAAGTCTAATGGCACGGAAGCATATGCCGCGATTGTCTGGTCCGGAGCCCTGTGTGAGTTCTTTTCGCCTGCGCAGCAAATACCCGGTTTCCGCCCTTGATGTCGATCGACACGAACGGCCCTAACCAGACCTTGGTGAATCGCGCCGCGAACGGCAGCTTTGAAACCACAGCCCAAAGTGCAGGGGCAGCGCGACGTATGTGCCCCCGGAATACGTCTAAGACCGACTTTGGATGGAGCTTTGCTCAGACTTCGCCCAAAGACGACAGGTCCAAAGCTATCGTTCGAACTTCGATCAACTACCCCAGGTCAATGCGCATTATTCAAATACGGCCACGGTCGGCCTTTCTGCTTTGAACTGTTCCACGCCTCTGGCGGTCGTGTTGGTCAGGCTGATCTGCTTAAGCGCAGGCAAAGACATCAACGGCAGAACGTCCAGATTTCGTGTGCCGATGAGGTTTACCGTCTCTATCGAGCCAAGGTTTGCCAGCGGCTCAAGAGAAGTGACATCGGTATCGCCCAAGCTGAGCCGCCCGAGTTTGGGCAAGTCTTTTGCGAATGAAACGTCAACGCCGGTTGATTCAGACAAAGAAAGGTTCGTCAGAGATGCAAGGCGTCCCAACTGGGCGTAATCCGCTAGCTGCGCTTTGGAAAGCGTCAACCTGTAAAGCTTTGTCATGGCAGCCAGCGGTGCGACGTCCTGAACCTTTGGTGCCGACAGGTATAGAATGCCCATATCCTGCAGATTTGCCAGTGGTGTCACATCACGAACCAAAGGCACGTCGATCGTAAGCTCCTTCACAGCGGAAAGTCGGCTTAACGCCGAAATGTCGGAAATCGCCGCCCCCGAAATGGCAAGCTCTGTCAGTTTCGTCAGGTCGCTGATCGGAGACAAGTCCGCCGTTTGCAGGCCGTTGAGCCAGAGCCCCGTGAGATCGGGCAGCGCGCGGAGAAACGACAGGTCGCCACTTATCGTTCCGGTCAATGTCAGCAACTGCAATTGGGTATGAGATGCCAATGCAGATGCGTCGCCCACGTCGGAATCAACGATCTCAACCGTGCGCAGATCGGGAAACCGGGCGAGGATGTCCAGTGTATCGGTCTTGACGGACTGGATGCGGATAGACGTGATGTTGCCATAGCCTTCCATCTGTTTAAGCCAAGGAAACTCGCCTGCAAGAACAGTCATGTGGCGGCTGTCCTTCGTGACGCATTGAAGCGAAAAGGCGAGTCCGTCAAATCCACCCTTCGTGCAGTGCGGAATAATATCCGGCCGTTCGGAAATCGCATCATTAATCAGTGAGATCTCTGCGGGGTTCACCTGCAAGGGGGAGTCTGACGCGCGATCCGAGGCTAAGCGATCGATATGATCGGCAAAGGCGTGCCCCTTGTCACTAAGATCAGGCGCGCGCCTAAAATGGCCGGTGGAACGTTCCGTGCTGACGAAAACGACAACAACAATAAGCCCAAGGCCAACGAGCGCAGCCGCAAAGGCGAAAAGTCGTTTAGTCTGGATCATGGCTTCCATCCTGCTCCCTGAAATTCGACTCCATTCAAATAGAAAAATGTGTCGACATTGAGGATTGATCCCGCAAATTTCTACCTCCTGGTTTCCGATGACGGGCGTCGTCCGAAAACGGCATTGCAGCCTTTCCGGCAACACCAGCGATCGCGTCAAATCGTAAAATAAAATCAAAATAATACGTAGAGCCGCGCTTAGAAACCGCCGGAAAACCAGCATCCCATGCGGCAGTTCTGTCTGCAACTCGGTCAAAGACCCGTTTTTCGTCAGGGTCTGCTCACAATCATAGCAGACCTATATGCATGACGCAGCGAATGACCGGTTTCCGCCCTAGTGTACAATCTGAAACTGGTGCTTGGTTGCTTGCCGTCAGGCTTCAGATTGAGGATACTTTAGGAACCCTCAGGCATATGATGGCGGAGTTCCGCAGCGCTATTGAAAAATGCCGGGATCGTTCCGTGTTTACCGCACGGCGTTGAGTACGGCAACGTTGTCCCGCTCGACGAGATCGACGCTGCCTTGCGTGCATGGTCCTCAACGGTCGAGAGACGTGGGAGAAAAAAAATCAAACCCTGCACATTACAAAAGGCGGAGCATCGAACTCCGCCTTTTCCGTTTAATCACATCAGATCTCAATGTGCTTTGAAGCCAGCTTCAGGCTCACATCAAGTTTTGCGCACGCTTTTATGTTTCTTTTGTGAACGCTTCACCTTTTTCCGGCTTCCACTTCAATCTAACAGATTACCCGCATTTACTGTGACCGCAGCTGCCACAGGTCATGCAACCCTCAACCATGCGCAGATCGTATTGTCCGCAGCTGCTGCATGCTTTGCCGCGGGGCGCGTTGAGGCCCACGATTTGGGCGCTCGGGTCTGATTTCAGCCCCTGCCCTTCGCCTGCGATAAAGCCGGTCGAGATCAGGTGTTGTTCGATCACCCCACCAATCGCGGCAAGCATTGACGGGATGTATTTGCCGCCCATCCATGCACCGCCTCTTGGGTCGAACACCGCCTTCAGTTCTTCAACAACAAAGGACACATCCCCGCCACGCCGGAACACTGCCGAGATCATGCGCGTCAATGCGACGGTCCAGGCAAAATGCTCCATGTTTTTCGAGTTAATAAAGACCTCGAACGGGCGGCGATGACCGCCGATAACAACATCGTTGATCGTGATGTAAAGCGCATGCTCGCTGTCGGGCCATTTGATTTTATAGGTCGACCCTTCCAGCTCCTCCGGGCGGTCCAGCGGCTCGGACATGTAAACGACCTCGCCTCCATCCTGCGGCATCGCCTGGGCTGCGGTTTCGCCGGGGGCGCTGTTGGTGCTCTCGGATACCGACAGAACGGATCCGGTCACATCATTGGGGCGATAGGTGGTGCAGCCTTTGCAGCCCTGATCCCATGCGGCCATATACACGTCTTTGAACGCGTCAAAACTGATGTCTTCGGGGCAGTTGATCGTCTTGGAAATGCTGCTGTCCACCCATTTCTGGGCGGCGGCCTGCATCTTGACGTGGTCCAGAGGGGCCAATGTCTGCGCATTCACAAAATAGTCGGGCAATTCTGCATCGCCCTTCAAATCACGCCACATCTGAACAGCGTAATCAACGACTTCCTCTTCGGTACGGCTACCGTCTTTTTGCAACACCTTGCGGGTGTAGGCATAGGCAAACACCGGTTCGATACCGGAACTGACGTTGCCCGCATACAAACTGATGGTTCCCGTAGGCGCGATCGACGTCAGCAACGCGTTGCGAATGCCGTTTTCCTTGATGGCATCGCGCACGTCATCGTCCATCTGCTGCATGGTGCCAGAGGCCAGATAGGCCTCAGCATCGAACAACGGAAACGCACCCTTTTCCTTGGCCAGATCAACCGACGCCAGATATGCGGCCCGCGCAATCGCCTTCAACCAGGCCTCGGTCTGGGCGGCTGCCTCGTCCGATCCATAGCGCAAGCCAACCATCAACAACGCATCGGCCAAACCGGTGACACCCAGACCGATCCGCCGCTTGGCTTTGGCTTCGGCCCGCTGCGCGTCCAGCGGAAATTGCGATACGTCCACGACGTTATCCATCATCCGCACAGCGGTTGCGACCAGCTTGTCCAGGGCATCAACATCCAGATGGGCCGCTTCGCCAAACGGGTCCGCAACCATCCGCGCCATGTTGATCGACCCCAAAAGGCAGGCCCCATAAGGCGGCAAAGGCTGCTCGCCGCACGGGTTGGTTGCCGCGATGGTCTCGCAATAGCTCAGGTTGTTCGCCGCGTTGATCCGGTCAATGAAGATCACACCGGGCTCAGCGAATTCATACGTGGCCTTCATGATCCGGTTCCACAGATCACGCGCCTGAACAGTGCGGTAAACCTTGCCATCAAACACAAGATCCCAGGCTTTGTCAGCCTTGACCGCATCCATGAACGGGTCGGTAATCAAAACCGACATATTGAACATCCGCAAACGGGCAGGGTCTGATTTGGCCGCGATAAAGGCCTCAACATCGGGGTGATCGCAGCGCATCGTGGCCATCATCGCACCACGGCGCGACCCGGCTGACATGATCGTGCGGCACATCGCATCCCACACATCCATAAACGACAGCGGCCCCGAGGCATCGGCAGATACCCCAAGCACATCCGCACCCTTGGGCCTGATTGTCGAGAAATCATACCCGATCCCGCCACCTTGCTGCATGGTCAGCGCGGCCTCTTTCAGCATGTCGAAAATGCCGCCCATGCTGTCAGGTACAGTGCCCATGACGAAACAGTTGAACAACGTCACGCGACGCGCAGTACCCGCCCCCGCTGTAATGCGACCCGCCGGCAGAAACTTGAAATCTTCCAACGCTTCGAAAAACGTGTTCTCCCAAACATTCGGCTGGTTTTCTACCTGCGCCAGATCCCGCGCGATGCGCCGCCATGTATCCTCGACCGTGACGTCCTTGGGCGTGCCACCGGCATCCTTGAACCTGTATTTCATATCCCAGATCTGTTCGGCGATAGGGGTGGCGAATCGTGACATACTCGGTTCCTCGGAGCTTTTTGGGAAGGATTCTACCTTACCTCAAAGAAGCGCCAAAGCACAACAGTTTGAAGGCCGTCTTAGATGCGCTACCTTATGTCGTGGTGAGCCGGAGGGATTCTGTGGATAAGTACGTAAACATCTTGAAATTGTCGGTGGGCACCGAAAATATCGACGACCTCGAAGCATGGCAGCAGACAAAGCGCGCGCAAACGCCAGAAGGCCTGCCCCGCCATGTCACCCGCATGTGGCCGAAACGCGAAGCCGAATTGACGAATGGCGGCTCGGTTTTCTGGGTCATCAAAGGTGTCATTCAATGCCGGCAGAAAATTATCCGGCTGGACGAACATGTCGGAGAAGACGGAATCCGCCGATGTGCGGTGGTGATGGACCCAACGATCGTGCGCGTCCAATCCAGCCTCAAACGCCCCTTCCAGGGCTGGCGCTACCTAAGCCCGGCCGACGCACCCGCCGATTTGCCAAAAGGTCGCGAAGAGGAAGAACCGCTGCCGGTCGAATTAAACCGCGCCCTGGCCGAAATCGGCGTGCTCTAAACCTCATCGCCACCACATGCAGCGCTGTCGGAATTTGAGTTTATTTGGCAAAATGAAAATAGGCGTAGGTCTTCATATTTCATTTTGCCCCCTAAACTCCCGCCGGAGGCAAAATAAATAATATAATCGCGCGTAAGCGCGGCCTTTGGTCTAGGCTAGTTTTTCTAGCAAAGCCGCAAGAGTACGGCGCTCTTTATCATCCATATCCGCCGTGCGGCTGCGCCAAAGTGTCGCTTGCGATTTCAGGATCAAACCGTCCGACAGGATTTTCAGATGGTTGGCCCGCAAGGTTTCGCCGCTTGAGGTAATATCTGCGATCGCCTCGGCCGTTTCGTTTTTCACGGTGCCTTCCGTGGCCCCCTGGCTGTCGACCAGCGCATAGTCCGCGACCCCGGCCCCGCGCAGGAATTCACGCACCAGGCGGTGGTATTTCGTGGCAATGCGCAGACGGAACCCATGTGTGGCGCGAAACGCGGCGGCAGCGGCATCCAGATCATCCAACGTATCCACATCGGACCAGGCCGCGGGAACCGCGACAATCAAATCGGCGTGACCAAAGGCAAGCTCTTCCACGGGCACGACCAGTTGATCCCACAGGGCCAGTTTCTCCTCGATCAGGTCGGTGCCTGTAACCCCAAGGTGGATGCGCCCTGCCGCCAGTTCGCGCGGGATTTCCCCTGCCGACAGCAACATCAGCGATACGCCCTCGATACCGCCAACCGCCGCTGCATATTCACGATCCGAACCGGTGCGCTGCAAGGTTATGCCGCGCGCCGCAAACCATTCGAATGTCTTTTCCATCAACCGGCCTTTGGACGGCACGCCAAGCTTGATCGTCATTGCTTTGCCTCCAGTTCCAGCATCAGCCCCGGGCGCATCACCCCGCCAACAGCCGGTATTTCATCGCCCTGCCCCAGTCGTTTGGTCAGCGCATCATAGCGCCCGCCGCTGGCAACTGCTGGCAGATCGGGCCGCATATCGGCACGGAACCCGAAGACGAACCCGTCATAATATTCCATTGAAGAACGGCCAAAGCTGCCCTCAAAGGCCAGCACATCCGTATCAATGCCACGCGCGGCCAATGCCTCCGCCCGCGCGACCACCAAATTCACTGCTTCTGCGATCGCTGGCAGGTCGACCGCAATATCATGCAGTCGGCTGAGGGCATTTGGCATCATTTCGCGTACATCCAGCAGGGCCGCGATCAGCGACACCTGTTCACCCGACAAAGCCGGCGTCAGGGCATCTTCGCGCAGGGCTTCGATCCGCGCCTCGATTTCTTGTGTGCTGCGCAACCCGATCATCGGGGCTTCGTTCTTTACTGTTCCATCCAGCAAAGCCGCACGCGTCGCCGGCACGGGCGTCTTGCCAGAATACCTGTCCAGCAGGCTGCGGAACCGCCGCGGCCGCCAGATGTGTCGCATCAACGCGTCCTTGCGACGCTGCGTCGTCTCCAGGCCTTTGACGGCGGCCATCAGAATACCGATATCGCCGGTCACTGCTGTCACCGGCAGCCCGCGCAACGCTTCTGAGATCAGCGCGAACACCTCGGCATCGGCTGCTGCCGGATCGGCCCGATCGAATACTTCGTAGCCCACCTGGATAAATTCATTGGCCCGCGCAGGGTCATGTTCCTGACGGCGAAACACTTCGCCCGCATAGGTATAGCGCGCGGGATCTGCCCCATGCGCCATGTGCATCTGCACCACAGGCACGGTATAGTCGGGCCGCAGCATCTGTTCGCCGCGCAGGGCGTCCGATGTCACATAGGCACGCGCCCGGATGTCTTCGCCGTACAGGTCCAGCAGCGTTTCAGCAGGTTGCAGGATCGGGGGTTCCACCACCAATGCCCCCTGCGCCTCGAACATGGCACGCAACATTGCCGCCTTGGCAAGCGTCTCGGATCGGGTCGGCATCAGCGGTTCAGCTCCAGTATTTCGCGCACTTTGGCGACCAGATCGGCGCGTGGCACCTCATATTGGCTGGGGCGGTCTTTCCACTCCTCAAGGGTCGCGTTTTCGGCGATTTTCGCCCCGAGGATCAGATCCTTGATCTGGATCATCCCGCTGTCGAACTCGTCACCGCCCGCAATCACCGCCACAGGGCTGCCCCGGCGATCTGCGTATTTCAGCTGGTTGCCAAAGTTCTTGGGGTTGCCCAGATACACCTCGGCGCGGATACCCGCCTGACGCAGTTCTGCGACCATCGCCTGATAGTCGGCCATGCGCGCCTTATCCATCACTGTCACGACAACGGGGCCGACAGTATCGCTGGTCAACCGCCCCTTTGCATGCAGCGCGGCCAAGAGACGATCCACGCCAATCGACACGCCGGTCGCGGGGACTTCCTGACCGGTAAAGCGCTTGACCAGATCGTCATAACGCCCGCCCCCCGCAACAGAGCCAAAGTTACGCACGCGCCCCTTGTCGTCCTTGATCTCAAAGGTCAGTTCCGCCTCGAACACAGGCCCGGTATAATAGCCAAGCCCGCGCACGACAGAGGGGTCAATACGGATACGGTCGGCAAGATACCCTTGACTTTCAACCAGTTCGTAAATTGTCGCCAGTTCCGCGACGCCTTCCTTTCCTGTGTGAGAGTTTTCAACAATCTCAGCCAAGTAATCGACTACCAACTTGTTTCTCGCATGTGCCGAAGCGATCTGTACTTTCTCTTCTAATTCCCGAGGAAAGTTAAATTCAGAAGGTAACACAAAGCTGCCAGTGCCGTCTTCGCCGCTTTCATTCTGGCGTCCCAAGAGAATTCGCCGATCAACCTCGTCATTGGCACTGACGAAACGCATTATAATATCGGCCTGAGCATCCGTCAGACCGGCACCGTCAGTAAAATCACCACTGTCGTCTTTACGCCCCGCGCCGAGCAATGCGCGCACGCCGTCCAGCCCCAGCCGGTCCAGCTTGTCGATCGCGCGCAAAACGATCCCGCGCTCGGATGCAAACTTGTCGGGGTCTGACGGATCAAGCACGCCTGCCACTTCCATCACCCCGTTCAGCACCTTGCGGTTGTTCACGCGCACGATGTAATCGCCACGCTCGATCCCGACTTCCTCAAGGCAATCCGCCAGCATCGCGCAAATCTCGGCATCGGCCGCAACCGAAGGCGCGCCAACCGTATCCGCGTCACATTGGTAGAACTGCCGGAACCGCCCCGGACCGGGCTTTTCGTTGCGCCACACAGGCCCCATCGCATAACGGCGGTAAGGCGTCGGCAAATCATTGCGATGCTGCGCATAGACCCGCGCCAGCGGCGCAGTCAGGTCATACCGCAACGCCAGCCAGTCACCGGGCTTGTCCGCATCTGCATCTTCCTGCCACGCAAAGACCCCTTCATTGGGGCGGTCCACATCGGGCAAAAACTTGCCCAAGGCCTCGACCGTCTCAACGCCCGAACTCTCCAAAGCATCAAACCCGTAACGATGATAGACCCCGGCGATCTTGCGCAGCATCTCGGCGCGCTGCGTTACTTCGGCACCGAAATAGTCACGAAAGCCTTTTGGCGTTTCGGCCTTGGGGCGGGGGGTCTTCTTTGGCTTGGCCATGGGATCACATCCTGCGGGCTGAACTTTGCGCCTCGCATCTACCCCACCCCCCCGACAAGAGCAAGTAAACCACGCGTCTTTCCCCTTCGCGTAGCCGCCCCTTCTCTGGCTTTCAAATATCCTCGGGGGTCAGGGGGCAGACAGCCCCCTGCCGGTTGCCAAGGGGGGCACCCTCCCCTATCTGCAGATCAACCGAATGGTAAGGATCACATCATGGACAAGATCGAAGAACAAATGGCCCATCTTATCCGCAGCGTCGATGATCTGTCAGATGTCGTTGCCCGTCAGGAATCCGAGATCGCCACGCTGACCCGCCGCGTCCACATGTTGATGCAGCGCGAAGGCGAACGCGAAGCGGCTGGCAACGAAGGTATCGTGATCGGAAATGAACGTCCGCCGCATTACTAATGCTGATCAGTTACTGAGCGGGCTTCAGCGGGGAACTAGAACGGCCCCCCGCAGGGCTAGATTTCCTCGACTTCCAGAACCCCGCTCAGGGACCGGATCGCGCCTTTGATCTTGGGTGTGACCGGATATTCGGCGCATAAATCCACCTCGACCTCACCGGGCAGTGTCGGATCCATCAGACACAGCTGGATCGGCCCCTTGCCAGAAGATTTCCCCGCGGCCCGCGCACCGGCCAGAACCTCTGCGACGGCTTGAATGGCAATCGCCTCGTCCACAAAAATGCGCAGACCCATATTGCCGGCATCAGCCACAACCGCGTCAATCGGCGCGACAGACCGGCCCAGCAGTTTCAACTGGTCGCTTTCCATTGTCGCCTCGACCGTGATGACAACCTTTGATCCGGTCTCCAGATGATCGCGCGCCAGCTCCAGCGTGTCCGAGAACAGCGTGACCTCATAGGCACCGGTCGGATCGGACAGTTGCGCAAAGGCAAAGCGGTTGCCGCGCGCCGATTTGCGTTCCTGCCGCCCGGCCACAATCCCGGCCAGACGCGCGTTCATCGCGCCCTTGATCGACACTTTTTCCGTTAACTCGTCCAACGTCAGGAAGGGCACGCCGCCGTTGCCTGCCTTGCGTTTCATCGGCCCCATGTAATCGTCCAGCGGGTGACCGGACAGATAGAACCCCACGGCCTTGAATTCTTCGGTCAGGCGTTCTGCCGCCTCCCAGTCATCGCAGGGCAGGATGCGCGGTTCGGGCAGATCATCGCCCGCCTCGCCAAAAAGCGACACCTGATTGCTGGCCTTTTGCTCGTGGATGGCGGCGGAATAGCTCACCAACCCGTCCAGCGCGTTCCAGACCCGACGGCGGTTGCTGTCCAACTGGTCAAACGCACCCGACCGGGCCAGCATTTCCAGCGGCCGCTTGCCGACCCGTTTCAGATCAACCCGCCGCGCCAGATCAAACAGCGTGGCAAAGGGGCGGTCCACCCCTTCAACCATGCGGCCCGTCGTGATCAGTTTCATCGCCTCGACGCCCACGTTTTTCAACGCGCCCAGCGCATAGACCAGCGCGCCGTCAACGACCTTGAACGTCGCATCAGAGCGGTTCACGCAGGGCGGCACCCATGGCAGTTCCAGCCGCTTGCGCACTTCCTCGAAATACACCGCCAGCTTGTCGGTCAGGTGGACATCGCAGTTCATCACACCGGCCATGAACTCGACCGGATGGTTCGCCTTGAGCCAGGCGGTCTGATAGCTGACCACGGCATAGGCGGCGGCGTGGGATTTGTTGAAACCGTAGTTGGCGAATTTTTCCAAAAGGTCGAAGACTTCCGACGCTTTTTTCTTGTCCACCCCATTGGCCATGGCACCCTTTTCGAACTTGGGGCGTTCCTTGGCCATTTCTTCGGCAATCTTTTTACCCATCGCACGGCGCAACAGGTCAGCGCCACCAAGGCTATAGCCCGCCATGACCTGCGCGATCTGCATAACCTGTTCTTGGTAAACGATGATGCCTTGGGTTTCCTCAAGGATATGGTCAATCGACGGATGTACGGATTCGCGTTCCTTGATCCCGTTCTTGACCTCGCAATAGGTCGGGATGTTCTCCATCGGGCCGGGGCGGTACAGCGCCACAAGAGCCACGATATCCTCGATACAGGTCGGTTTCATCCGTTTCAGGGCATCCATCATGCCGCTGGATTCCACCTGAAACACCGCCACGGTCTTGGCGCTGGCGTATAGCTTGTAGGAAGCTTCGTCATCCAGCGGGACGGTGGCAATATCGTCGATCAACCCTTCCGGCGGCTCGAACAATTCGGTCCCGTCAGCGGCAATATGCAGATGGCGGCCCGATGCCTTGATCTGGTCCACCGCATTCTGGATGACGGTCAGGGTTTTCAGGCCGAGAAAGTCGAACTTGACCAGACCGGCCTGTTCCACCCATTTCATGTTGAACTGCGTTGCGGGCATGTCGGACCGCGGATCCTGGTACAGCGGCACAAGCTGGTCCAGCGGCCTGTCACCAATCACAACACCCGCCGCGTGGGTTGATGCGTTGCGGAGCAACCCCTCGACCTGCTGACCGTAATCCAGCAACCGGGCGACAACCTCTTCGTTGCGGGCCTCTTCGCGCAGGCGCGGCTCGTCTGCCAATGCCTTTTCGATGCTGACGGGTTTGACCCCTTCGACCGGGATCATCTTGGACAAACGGTCCACCTGACCATAGGGCATTTGCAAAACGCGCCCGATGTCCCGCACCGCCGCCTTGGACAACAGCGCACCAAAGGTGATGATCTGCCCCACCTTGTCGCGCCCGTATTTGCGCTGCACATATTGGATCACCTCTTCGCGGCGATCCATGCAAAAGTCGATGTCAAAGTCGGGCATCGATACGCGTTCGGGGTTCAGGAAGCGTTCAAACAGCAATTGATACCGAAGCGGATCAAGGTCGGTGATGGTCAGCGCATAGGCCACCAGCGACCCCGCACCCGACCCACGGCCCGGCCCGACAGGAATGTCCTGATCCTTGGCCCATTTGATAAAATCCGCAACGATCAGAAAATAGCCGGGAAACCCCATGCCCTCAATGATGCCCAGCTCGAAATCCAGCCGTTTTTCATATTCCTCGACGCTGGTCGCATGGGGGATTACCTTCAAACGGTCTTTCAGACCTTCGTGCGCCTGACGCTTCAGTTCTTCAATCTCGTTATCGGCAAATTTCGGCAGGATCGGATCACGGCGATAGGCCATAAAGGCACAGCGTTTTGCGATCTCGACGGTGTTCTCGATCGCCTCCGGCAAATCGGCAAACAGCGTCACCATTTCCGATTGCGACTTGAAATAATGCTGTGCCGTCAGGCGGCGGCGGTCCTGCTGCTGGTCGACATAGGCCCCGTCCGCAATACAGATCAGCGCGTCATGGGCCTCGTACATCGTGGTTTTCGGGAAATAGACGTCATTGGTTGCCACCAAGGGGATGCCCATCGCATAGGCCATCTCGACAAAGCCGCGCTCGGTCTTCCGCTCGGCTTCGGGCTGGCCGTTCTCGCCCGGATGGCGCTGCAATTCGACATATAACCGGTCGCCGAACATGCCATGCAACCGCTTCATCAACGCCTCGGCGGCGGGCCCCTGCCCGGTTTGCAACAACTGCCCCACAGGGCCGCCTGCCCCACCGGTCAGACAAATGATGCCCGCGCTGAATGTCTCAAGCTGGTCCAGCGTCACCTCGGGCAGCGCACCGCCCTTGTCGATATACAGGCACGAGTTCAACTTCATCAGATGCTCATACCCGACTTCGGACTGCGCCAGAAGCACCACAGGGGCAGGCGCGCGCGGCTTTTCCCCCGGTTGTGCCGCGACATAGGCCAGATCGACCTGACACCCGATGATCGGCTGGACACCCGCCCCCGACATGGCGACAGAAAACTCGAGCGCCGCAAACATATTGTTAGTGTCGGTCAATGCCATCGCAGGCATGCCCGCCGATTTACACAGATCGGGCAACTTTTTCAGCCGCAACGCGCCTTCCAGCAACGAATATTCGGAATGGGTGCGCAGGTGAATGAATCGGGGTGTATTTGCCATCCTCCAAGTCTAAGCGACCAAACCCCCAGCCGCCATACCCGCTGACGCGTCATGCCAATAATTTCGGCACGCGCCGGTCATTCCCCCGCATGAAACAGGAAACCCCTTGCCAAGACCACACGCCCGCGCTTAGCCTCGCTCAGCATTTGCCCGCGCCGCGTTCTACGTCGCATCGAACCCCGCGCATATCATGGGCCCCGGTACCGCGGCGGAACGAACCTATGGACATCACTTTTCTCCTCAACGGGGAAGTCGTGTCGCTGACTGGCATCTCTCCCACCACAACCCTGCTTGACTGGCTGCGCGAAACCAAACACCTGACCGGCACCAAAGAAGGCTGCAACGAAGGCGATTGCGGTGCGTGCAGCGTCATGATCAGCGACGATACAGGTCACCGCGCCCTGAACGGCTGCATCCTGTTTCTACCCCAGATCAACGGTAAATCAGTAACAACCGTCGAAGGCCTCAGCGCACCCGATGGCACACTGCACCCTGTCCAGCAAAACCTGATCGACCACCACGGCAGCCAATGCGGCTTTTGCACCCCCGGCTTTGCGGTCACCATGGCCACCGCCCACCTGAACGGGGCCACCGACCACGACACCCAACTGGCCGGAAACCTGTGCCGCTGCACCGGCTACGCCCCGATCATCCGCGCCGCACAAGCTGCGGAAAACGAACCCGTCCCCCACCACCTCAAAAACCTGCGCATTCCAAATGGACCAAAATCCTCGGGGGGGCCGGCGCAGCCGGACGGGGGCAGACAGCCCCCTCAACATATCCAGCCCACCACCACCGATGATCTGGCACGCTGGTACGCCGCCAACCCCGATGCCACGCTGATCGCCGGGGCCACGGATGTCGGCCTTTGGGTGACCAAGCAGTTCCGCAGCCTCGGCCCAACCGCCTTTCTGAACAGGATCGACGACCTGCGCGGCATTACGGATGCAGGCGATCACTGGCGCATCGGTGCAATGACCACGATCACTGAGCTCGAGGCCCATTTCGCGCCCCATCATCCCAGCCTCGCCACGATGCTACGCCGTTACGGATCAACCCAGGTGCGCAATGCCGCGACCATCGGCGGCAATATCGCGAACGGCTCGCCCATCGGGGACGGGTCGCCAGCGCTGATCGCCATGGGGGCTACATTGCATCTGCGCCACGGCGACAGACGCCGCAGCCTCCCGCTCGAGGATTTCTTTATCGCCTACGGCAAACAAGACCGCGCGCCCGGCGAATTTGTAGAGGCGGTCACCGTCCCCAAGCAACCCGACACCCTGCGCTGCTACAAGCTCAGCAAGCGGTTTGACCAAGACATCTCAGCGGTCTGTGGCTGCATCAACCTCACCCGCGAGGGTCGCACCATCACCGATGCGCGCATCGCTTTTGGCGGCATGGCAGGCACACCCAAACGCGCCGCAAAGACCGAGGCCGCATTGCTAAACCAGCCCTTTACCGAAGCCAGTTTCGCAACCGCCATGACGCTGATTGCAAAAGATTTCCAACCGCTCTCCGACATGCGCGCCTCTGCCAGCTATCGCCTGCAAACCGCGCAAAACATGTTGATGCGGTATTTCCTCGAAGCTCAGGGCATCAGCACTGACATACAGGCGGTGACAGCATGAGCGTCGCAACCCCCCTGCCCCATGATGCAGCAAAACTACATGTCACCGGGGCCGCGCGGTATGTCGATGACATTCCGGTGCCCGCAAATGCGCTCCATATCGCCTTTGGTCTCAGCAAGGTTGCCGCTGGCAAACTGGTCTCGATGGACCTCAGCACGGTGCGTGATGCCGCGGGGGTGGCGGCGGTCCTGACCGCGGGCGATCTGCCTTTTCGCAATGATGTGTCGCCTTCCAACCATGACGAACCTTTGCTGGCGACGGATGCGGTGCATTACGCGGGTCAGCCCTTGTTCATGGTGATTGCCACCAGCCATCTGGCCGCACGCCATGCGGCGCGATTGGGGCAAATCGACATTGAAAAAACCGACCCGATCCTGACGATCGAACAGGCGCTTGCCGCCAACAGCCGGTTCGAGGACGGCCCGCGCATCTATCAAAAAGGCGATGCCGCAACGGCGCTGGACCAAGCGGCCCAAACCCTGACCGGCACGATCAACATCGGCGGGCAGGAACATTTCTACCTCGAAGGTCAGGCCGCCCTTGCCCTGCCCCAGGACAATGGCGACATGGTTGTCCATTCCTCGACCCAGCACCCGACCGAAATCCAGCACAAGGTCGCCGAAGCCCTTGGCGTGCCGATGCATGCCGTCCGGGTAGAGACGCGGCGCATGGGCGGCGGTTTCGGCGGCAAGGAAAGTCAGGGCAACGCGCTGGCGATTGCTTGCGCCGTTGCAGCGTCGAAAACCGGACGGCCCTGCAAGATGCGCTATGACCGCGATGACGATATGATCATCACCGGCAAGCGCCATGATTTCCGGATCGACTATACCGTCGGCTTTGATGCCAGCGGCAAAATAACCGCGTTGGATTTCACCCATTTCACCCGCTGCGGCTGGGGGATGGACTTATCCCTACCCGTGGCAGACCGTGCAATGCTGCACGCCGATAACGCCTATCATCTGGATAACATCCGCATCACCTCGCACCGGTTGCGCACCAACACCCAAAGTGCCACGGCCTTTCGCGGTTTCGGCGGCCCCCAAGGGATCGTCGGCATCGAACGGGTGATGGATCACATTGCCCATCACCTTGGCGCTGATCCGCTGGCGGTGCGCCGCGCGAATTACTATGCCGATGCGCCCAGCGATCAGGTGCAGACCACGCCTTATCACCAGCCTGTCACCGACGGGATCATCAACGCCCTGACCGACCGGTTGGTGGCCACATCAGACTATGCGGCCCGCCGTATTGCCATTGACGCATGGAACGCCAGCCAGCCGGTTCTGAAACGCGGTATCGCACTGACGCCGGTCAAGTTCGGCATTTCATTCACCCTGACCCATCTCAATCAGGCCGGAGCGTTGGTGCATGTCTATAATGATGGCTCGATCCATCTGAACCATGGCGGTACCGAAATGGGTCAGGGGTTGTTCCAAAAGATCGCCCAAGTCGCCGCCAGCCGCTTTGGCGTGGAGGTCAGCGCGGTCAAGATCACTGCAACCGATACCGGCAAAGTGCCCAACACCTCGGCCACGGCGGCGTCTTCGGGGACCGATCTGAACGGCATGGCGGTTCAGGCCGCTTGCGACACGATCCGTGACCGCATCGCGGTGCATCTGGCCGAATTGCACCAAACCACCCCCGATGCCGTCGAATTCGTGGATGGCATGGTCCGGGTTGGCGATGGTGAAATCACCTTTGCCCAAGCTGCCGCCTCTGCCTATGAACACCGCGTTTCATTGTCCTCGACCGGATTTTACAAAACGCCGGACATCAAATGGGACCGCATCACCGGACAAGGCAGCCCGTTCTTTTACTTTGCCTATGGGGCCGCCGTGACCGAGGTGGTGATTGACACTTTGACCGGTGAAAACCGCATCCTGCGGGCGGATATTCTGCATGACGCAGGTGCCTCGCTGAACCCTGCACTGGATATTGGCCAGATCGAAGGCGGCTATGTGCAAGGGGCCGGATGGCTGACCACCGAGGAACTGGTCTGGGATGATCAAGGCACGCTGAAAACACATGCGCCATCGACCTATAAAATTCCCGCGATCTCGGACCGGCCGGATATCTTCAACGTGGCCCTGTGGGATCAACCCAACCCTGCACAAACGGTGTACCGGTCCAAAGCCGTGGGCGAACCGCCCCTGATGCTGGGGATTTCTGCGTTCATGGCACTGTCGGACGCGACCCGCGCCTGCGGTCCGAACTACGCTGATTTGCAAACGCCCGCGACCGCTGAGGCAGTGCTGGCTGCCACCCTCAAGGCCCGCGCATGAGCGACGCCATATATATTGAGATCACCGCCACGCGCGGCTCGACCCCGCGGGATGCGGGCACCGCGATGAAGGTAACGGCACAAGACATCGCCGGCACCATCGGTGGCGGTGCCCTTGAACATCAGGCCATTCAGACCGCGCGCGAAATGCTTGCCAAGGGGCGCGCGGCCCATACGCTGAAAATACCGCTTGGCCCGAACCTCGGGCAATGTTGCGGCGGCGCGGTCACCTTGTCTTTCACCGACCAGCAACGCGAAACCGATCCGCAACCGGTTGCGATGGCTTCCCCCACCACCCACGGCGCGCCGCAACAGCTGTGGCTTTGGGGCGCGGGCCATGTCGGGCGCGCTGTGGTTGCTGCGGCACCTGCCGGTGCCTTTGACCTGACATGGGTCGACAGCGACATCACTCGTTTCCCCGCCTTCGTTGCGGATACCATCACCGTTGTGCCGGCGCGTGACATGCCGCGTCTGGCCCTGCGCGCCCCCCAAGACGCGCATCATCTGATTTTCACCTATTCCCATGACATTGATCTGGCGCTGTGTGACGCGTTGCTGACCCGCAAGGCTGCCAGCGTCGGATTGATCGGGTCAGACACGAAATGGGCCCGCTTTTCCAGACGTTTGGCGGCGATGGGCCATGATCCATCGCAAATCACTTGCCCCATCGGTGACAAAACCCTTGGAAAACGCCCCTCCGACATTGCACAAGGGGTCGTTGCCGCGCTGTTGGGCGGCACCCGATTAGACGCTCAACCAAAGGCCGGATCATGACTGCACCCCTTCTTGCCCTTTCAGGACTGACCAAAGCCTATCCCGGCGTAGTGGCGAATGACGATGTGTCGCTGACAATCGCCCCGGGCGAGGTCCACGCGCTGTTGGGGGAAAACGGGGCGGGCAAATCAACGCTGGTCAAGATGATCTATGGTCTGGTCAAACCTGACAGCGGCACAATGCAGATGCACGGCGCGGCGTTTCACCCCAGCGAACCACGTGCTGCGCGGGCGGCCGGGGTTGGCATGGTCTTCCAGCATTTTTCGCTCTTCGATGCGCTGAGCGTTGCGGAAAACATCGCCTTGGGCATGGAAAACGCCCCCAAGCTGCGCGCGCTGAGCAAGCAAATCCGCGACGTGTCCGAGGCGTATGGCCTGCCGCTGTCGCCCGACCGGATTGTTGGCGACCTTTCGGCCGGGGAACGTCAGCGGGTCGAGATTATTCGCTGCCTTTTGCAAGACCCGAAACTGTTGATCATGGACGAACCGACTTCGGTTCTGACCCCGCAAGAAGTCGAAATCCTGTTCAAGACCCTGCGCAAGCTCAGCGCCGAAGGGACGGCGATCTTGTACATCTCGCACAAGCTCGAAGAGATCCGGAGCCTGTGTGACAGTGCCACCATTCTGCGTTTGGGCAAGGTGGTCGGCCATTGCACGCCCTCGGAAACATCCGCGCGCGATATGGCGGAAATGATGGTGGGCAGCATCCTGAAAACGCCATTGCGCGCAGGCAAGACCCCCGGCGCGGTGCTTTTGGACATTCAGGGGTTGAACGCGAAATCCCCCTCGGCTTTTGGTATGCCTTTGCGGGATATCAGCGTTCAGGTCCGCGCCGGCGAAGTGCTCGGCATCGGCGGCGTTGCAGGCAACGGTCAGGACGAATTGCTGGCGGCGCTGTCCGGCGAACAGCCTTCCGGTGCGGGTATGATCCGGTTCAAGGACCACGATATCAGCCAGCTGGGCCCTATCGCGCGGCGGGCTCTGGGTATTCTCGCGGCCCCCGAAGAACGGCTGGGTCATGCCGCCGCCCCCGATATGACATTGACCGAAAACGCGATGTTGACCGGTGCCGTGCGCGAAAACCTCGAACGGGGCGGGATGCTGGACTGGCCCGCCGCAAGACGGTTTGCCGAGCGTATCATCAAGGAATTTGACGTGCGCACCCCCGGCCCCGGCAACGCCGCGCGCGCGCTGTCTGGCGGGAACCTGCAAAAATTCGTCATCGGCCGCGAGGTGTTACAGCGCCCTGAAGTATTGGTTGTGAACCAGCCCACATGGGGGGTTGATGCCTCGGCCGCGGCGGCGATCCGGCAGGCGTTGCTGGATCTGGCCGAAAACGGGGCCGCCGTTATTGTGATCAGTCAGGATCTGGACGAGTTGATGGAAATCTCGGACCGGTTTTCCGCCCTGAACGAAGGCCGTCTGTCAGAGCCGCGCCCCGCGCAGGGCCTGACGGTGGACGAGATCGGGTTGATGATGGGCGGTGCCCACGGAATGGAGGTCGCGCATGTTTGACATGACAGAAGTGGGGGTTTCACACCCCCACACCCCCGTGAAGTTTATTTGGCAAAATGAAATGCGGGGCACAGCATGGTAAGGCTTGAGAAACGGCCGCAGGCAAGTCAGGCGTTTTCTTGGGCAGCGCCCGTTTTGGCGGTTTTGGCGACCATGGTTTTTGGCGGGCTTTTGTTCGCCGCATTGGGCAAGGACCCGCTGGCGTCGATCGCCACGATTTTCTGGGAGCCGCTGTTTGGTGATTTTGCGTTTTATTATCGCCCGCAATTGTTGATCAAAGGGGCCCCTTTGGTGTTGATCGCCATCGGCTTGTCCCTGGGGTTCAAGGCGGGAATCTGGAATATTGGCGCGGAAGGCCAGTATATCATGGGGGCGATTTTCGGCGCGGGGGTGGGGTTGGCGTTCTATCCGACCGAAAGCGTCTTGATCTTTCCCCTGATGGTGTTGGCGGGTGCGTTGGGCGGCTGGATCTGGGCGATGATCCCGGCGGTTTTGAAGGTCAAATTCGGCACCAACGAGATTTTGGTGTCTTTGATGCTGGTCTATGTGGCGGAACAGTTTCTGGCCTCGATGGCCCTTGGCCTTTTGAAAAACCCCGAAGGGTTCGGGTTTCCCGGCAGCCGGAATTTGCAGCAATACCCATCCGCCCATAATGCGGAGCTGATCACGGGATCGGGCATGCATTGGGGGGTTGTCGCGGCGTTGATTGCGGTGATCTTTGCTTATGTGTTGCTGGCGCGGCACCGGCTGGGCTTTGCCATCCGGGTGACCGGCGAAGCACCAAGGGCCGCAAAGTTTTCAGGCGTAAACCCGGTGCGGCTGGTTTTGTTCTGCATGGGGATGTCCGGGCTGCTTGCGGGCCTTGCAGGTATGTTCGAGGTCGCGGGCCCCGCAGGTCAGATCACCATTGATTTCAACGTGGGCTACGGGTTCACCGCCATCATCGTGGCCTTTCTGGGCCGGTTGCATCCAATTGGCATTTTGCTGGCGGGCGGGTTGATGGCCTTGACCTATATCGGGGGCGACATCGCGCAAAGCCAGCTGGGTCTGCCCGCTGCTGCCATTCAGGTGTTTCAGGGCATGTTGCTGTTCTTCCTGCTCGCCTTTGATCTTTTCACAAATTACCGGCTGCGCTTTGGCCGGGCGGAGGTCGCATAATGGATCTGTCAGCCATCAATCCCGTTCTGTTCGTTGCCGGTTTTCTGGTCGCGGCGACGCCGCTGATTTTTGCCGCATTGGGGGAACTGGTCGTTGAAAAATCAGGTGTCCTTAATCTGGGCGTCGAGGGCATGATGATCATGGGGGCCATTTGCGGCTTTGCCACCGCAGTGGAAACCGGGTCACCCATGCTGGGGTTTGCGGCGGCGGCTGCAGGCGGCGCGCTGCTGAGCCTGTTGTTCGCCTTCCTGACGCAGATCACGCTGGCCAATCAGGTCGCGTCGGGGCTTGCGCTGACGTTGTTCGGCTTGGGGTTTTCAGCGCTGCTGGGGCAAAGCTATGTCGGGATCAAACCGCCCCGTCTGGCCGAAGTGAACTTTGGCCCGCTACACGATATTCCGGTTCTGGGGCCGGTTCTGTTTTCCCATGACATCATGTTGTATCTGGGCATTGCCATGGTCATCGCGGTTTGGGTGATGTTGAAATTCACCCGCGCGGGTCTGATCCTGCGTGCGGTCGGCGAAAGCCATGATGCGGCCCATGCGCTTGGCTATAAGGTGGTGCGGATACGCACGCTGGCCATCATGTTCGGCGGGGCCTGTGCTGGCTTGGGCGGGGCCTATATCAGCCTGATCCGTGTGCCTCAATGGACCGAAGGAATGACCGCCGGCGTGGGCTGGATCGCGCTTGCGCTGGTCGTCTTTGCCAGCTGGAAGCCGTGGCGTCTGCTGCTGGGTGCCTATTTATTTGGCGGAATCACACAGTTGCAGCTAAATCTACAAGGTGCAGGCGTTGCCATTCCTGTAGAGTATCTGGCAATGTCGCCCTACATCATCACCATCCTTGTGCTGGTGGTTCTTTCTGCCGATAAAAGCAGTGCCCCGGCATCGCTTGGCCGCACTTTCCATGCCTCGTCCTAACGGGGTCACACTTCAAAATGCCCGATAAAAGGGCAGAATAACTAGGGGACTATGTAATGAAACTATCAACACTCCTCGCCAGCGCTGCGCTGGCGATCGGTCTTGCGGGCGGCGCTTTTGCCGACGACAAGACCAAAGTCGGCTTTGTCTTCGTGGGCCCCGTGGGCGACGGCGGCTGGACATACGAGCACAACCAAGGCCGTTTGGCCGTTGAAAAGGAATTCGGCGACAAGGTCGAAACCGTGTTCGTTGAAAACGTGGCAGAGGGCCCCGATTCCGAACGCGTGATGACACAGATGGCGCTGGACGGTGCCGACCTGATCTTCACCACTTCCTTTGGTTATATGGACCCGACGATCAACGTTGCGGCCAAGTTCCCGAATGTGAAATTCGAACACGCCACCGGCTACAAGCGTGCCGACAACGTATCGACATATTCCGCGCGCTTCTACGAAGGTCGTGCGATTCAGGGCCACATCGCGGGCAAGATGACCAAGTCGAACATCATCGGCTATATCGGTTCCTTCCCGATCCCCGAAGTTATTCGTGGCATCAACTCTGCCTATATCCACGCCAAAAAGGTTAACCCTGACGTCGAATTCAAGATCGTCTGGGCCTACACATGGTTCGACCCCGCAAAAGAAGCGGACGCAGCCAAGGTGTTGATCGAACAGGGTGCCGATGTTGTATTGCAGCACACAGACTCCACCGCGCCACAGGCCGCAGCCCAGGAAGCGGGTAACGTGATCACCTTTGGTCAGGCATCCGACATGGCGCAATACGCACCCATGCCGCGCGTGTCGTCGATCATCGACAACTGGGCCCCCTACTATATCGCGCGTACCAAAGCCGTGATGGACGGCACATGGACGTCGACAGACACATGGGACGGTATCGGCGCTGGCATGGTTGGCATCGGCGAAATCACAGATGCGGTACCTGCAGATGTGAAAGCCGAAGCACTGGCGTTGAAAGCGTCCATCGCAGACGGGTCTTACCACCCGTTCACCGGCCCGCTGAAAAAGCAGGACGGATCTGACTTTCTGGCCGATGGCGAAACAGCGGATGACGGCACATTGGCTGGCATGAACTTTTACGTTGAAGGCATCACAGGCGATATCCCGAACTAATCGGATATCCTGCGCGATGACGAAAGGCCCTGCTTGCGCGGGGCCTTTTTTTTGGCGTTGTGTGATTGCCGCATTTACATATGCATTTAATTGAATATATTGTCGCTCAGAGGATTTCTGAAAGGAACTCAGATGGGCTATACCGAAAAATTCCAAAACCTGGCGGACCACGCACGCGCGCAGGTTCAAGAAGTCGCACCCCAAGATGTCGCCGCATTGATGGAGCGCGGTGCCGTCGCCTTGGACATCCGCGACCCTGATGAACATGCAAAGGACCATATTCCGGGCTCTCTCAACATCAGTCGCGGCAAACTGGAAATGAATGTCGAAGGGGTTCTGCCTGATCTGGACACGACGATATTGTGCTATTGCAACGCCTATAACCGGGGGGCTTTGTCGGCCGCGACGCTCAAGCAAATGGGCTATGCAAATGCGACGTTCATCGGCGGCGGGCTGAATGCCTGGCGCAAGCTTCAGGATCACGTGTGATGCAAAAGCGAACGTTTTTAGCCGCTGGCGTTGCTGCAATCGCAGCAGCGGTCGGCCTGATCACCTTGGGCGGGCGTGCGACTGCGCAGAATGTAACCCTTGAGGCGCTGTCCGGATCGGCCCTGGCGTCCGACCCCGAAACCGTAGTGGTCGACATTCGACGCCCCGAGGAATGGAAAGAGACCGGCGTCATCGAAGGGGCGCTTTTGATAACATACGCCACACCCGAGAGCTTCCTGCAAGCCGTCGCGCCACATCTGGCTCAAGGTCAGCGTCTGGCGTTGATTTGTCGCTCTGGCAACCGGACCTCGCGCGCGGCCCAACAGATTGCCGGTTTGGTCGACTATCCGGTCGTCGATGTTCAAGGCGGGATGCTGCGGGTTCTGAAAGAAGGCTATACCCCTGTCGGGCCGACCCGCGAAATGGGCTGTCAAACCTGCTAGGCCGGTGTGGGTCGCTGGCCGGATGGGGCGCTTAGTCAATCAACCGGTCTGCGGCCATACCCGCCAGCCACATCGACACCAATGCCACCCAGGCGGTCAGCGCAAAGGTTGATCCGCCCGTCACACCGGCACCGATGGTACAGCCGCCCGCTGTCATCGCGCCAAACCCCATCATCGCGGCCCCTGTCAGATAGCGCTGCATCGACCGCGCACTGTCCCAGCCTTGCCAGATCAACCGCCCGGCCACCAGTGCCGACAAAAACGCCCCGATGGCCACGCCGGGAATAAGGCCGACATCGAATTCCAGCACGGACTCCGCCGACAGAAGATACATCAACGTATCGGCGGATGGCCCCGAAAACGTGAGGCTGCCAACGGGCACCGGATCAAAGCTGATTTGTGACAGCGTGTAGGTCAGGTACCATCCCGCCGCGACCGAAAACCCGACGCCGCAGCCGAACAAAAGGGTGACCAATGACACCCGGTTGCGAAACGCTATGATAAGCGCCAACGCCGCAAAAGCGATGCCGATCGCGATGCCGGTGCCATTGGGAAGGTGCAATTCCCACAGGATATTGGGGTTCGGCCCATGGGTGATCCACGTGCCGGATATGACCTCGCGCAGGGGGGATAACGCGCCATCCAGGCTCATCTGGGCAAAGACGGCAAAGACGAGGCCGGACAGGATCGCACGCAGGTTGCCCGTGGCCCCCAGAACCAGCAGTCGCCCCGGACAGCCGCGCGCAAGGATCATCCCGACGCCAAAGATCATGCCACCGATGATCGCCCCCGACAGCGTCCCCGGCGAGGCAAGCCAACGGCTGGTCCCCAGATCAATGATACCGGTGACGTGCATCACCTGCGTCCACAGCAGCCCGGTTGAAAACGTCAAAAGCCACACCGCCATGCGCGGGCCAAGTGTCGCGCGCGCGACTTCGACTGCGGCGGCGCGCAGGCAGAACCGGCTTTGCTCGGCCGAGAGCCCAAAGATGATGCCGGCGACCAATCCGGCCAAGGCCGCGATTGTCGGTTCGCCCGCAGTTTCCAAGATTGATGCCACATCCATAAACATATCCCGTTTTACGCATGTATCGACGATTGGCGCGTGACAAACATTGATCTGTGTCATGGTCCGCCGCCAAAGGCGCAGAATCCGCAGGGATCTGCGCGCAAGAGCGTATCATTTGACTACCCATTGCGGATCAAAACGCTATCGTCGGGGGCATGATCAAAATTCATCACCTCAACAGGTCCCGCTCTCACCGTATTTTGTGGCTGCTCGAAGAGATCGAGCAACCCTATACAATCGTCCCCTACAAGCGTGATGCAAAGACCAACCTTGCGCCGCTCGAACTGAAACTGGTGCACCCTTTGGGGAAATCCCCGATGTTGGAGATCGACGATGTGTTGGTTGCCGAAAGCGCCGCAATCACCGAAACGCTTTGCGCGCGCTTCGCCCCCCGGATGATCCCCGACCAAGGCACCCCCGCCTATTTGCAGCATCTCGAGATGATGCATTTCGCCGAAGGCTCTGCGATGACACCGATCTTGCTGAACCTTTATGTCAGCCGGTTGGGTGACGCCGGTGCCCCGCTGCACCCGCGGATCAAGGACGAATTGCACAGCCATTTCAGCTATATGAACAGCCTTGTGCGCCCCTCGGGTCATTTTGTTCAGGACAGCCTGTCGGCGGCGGATATCATGCTCAGCTTTCCAGCCGAGATCGCCATGCGCGGCGGCGACGGGGCAGCGCGCTATCCGGCACTGGCCGGATTTGTAGATATGATCCACAACCGCCCGGCCTATCAGCGCGCTACCGAAAAGGGTGCGATGAACGACTAAGATCAACGTTGCGAAGGCGGGCGTGCCGTGGCACGGTTTGAGGATGAAACATACCTTGACCAGCCCCAACGGCACCCCCGCCAGCCGCCTTGCTTTTGGCACCATGCAATTTGGCGGGCGCGCAGATGCCGATGCATCGCGCGCCATGTTCGATGCCTGTATTGATGCAGGGATCACCCATTTCGACACGGCCCATGTCTATACGGGCGGGGCATCCGAAACACTGCTGGGCAGTTTTCTCGGCGCACACCGCGATGACCTGATCATCGCGACCAAGGCTGCCTATGACGGGGGATCGGGCCGCGCCAATCTGCTGAAATCCTGCGAAACGTCGCGCAGCCGGATGAAGCTCGACACGCTTGATGTGCTGTACCTGCACCGGTTTGACCCCGATACAGACATGCACGAGACATTCGAAACCTTTGCCGAAATGAAGGCTGCGGGCCATATCCGTCACATCGGACTGTCAAACTTTGCCGCGTGGCAGGTCGTCAAGGCCGCCGGGATCGCAGCCAAGTTCGATCTGGATATCGCCGTGATCCAGCCGATGTATAATCTGGTCAAACGGCAGGCCGAGGTTGAAATCCTGCCGATGGCCGATGATCTGGGCATTCTTGTCGCGCCCTATTCCCCTCTTGGGGGTGGTTTGCTGACCGGTAAATACGCCAAGGGCGAGGCTGGCCGTTTGACCCAGGATGACCGCTATGCCGCGCGCTATGCGCCCGATGTGATGCATCAGGCCGCCGCAGGGTTGGCCGATCTCGCCGCTGAAATGGGGGTTCACCCTGCGACGCTGGCTGTTGCCTGGGTTGCGGCCCATCCCACGGGGCCATCGCCGATCATCTCGGCCCGGTCGGCGGAACAACTGGCACCATCCCTGGCAGCGATGACCTTTGACATGCCTGCCGATCTTTACGCCAAGATCACAGCCCTTTCACCGACCCCGCCCCCAGCGACAGACCGGATTGAAGAACAGTCATGACAGATATCATCGTAATCGGCGGCGGCATTGCTGGCATTTCTGCGGCGGCACGGTTGTCGGCAGATGCACAGGTCACCCTGATCGAGGCGGAAAAGGCGCTTGGCTATCACGCCTCGGGTCGATCTGCCGCGTTGATTGAACAGAATTACGGTGCCCCGTCGGTGCAGGCACTGAACCGTGCCAGTGTCGGCTATCTGAATGACGCGAATGGCGGGTATCTGACGCAGCGCGGTTTGATGATTATCGCGGACACACACGAGGAAGCGGCCCTTGATGCCGATTTGAAAACAATGGGTCTCAGCCGGATTTCCAAGGAGGAGGCACTGGCCATGGTGCCGGTGCTGGACCCCGAAAAGGTTGCCTCTGCGGGCTATCATGCCGATGCCCATGACATCGACACGGACCGTTTGATGCAGGATTTCGCCAAGACCCTGCGCAGCAACGGCGGCACCATCAGAACGGGTCATCCTGTGACCGCCATCAGCCATGGCCCATCGGGCTGGGAGGTTGAAACCGGCGGTGAAAAACTGCACGCGCAAAAGATCGTCAATGCAGCCGGTGCATGGGCCGACCAGATTGCGGTGATGGCAGGTGTCCCGCCGCTTGGGATTGTGCCGCACCGGCGGTCGATGGCGCGGATTGCGGCCCCCGGCGGGCATGATCCCGCGCGCTGGCCGATGTTCTTTGGCGTCAATGAAACATGGTACGCGAAACCTGACGCGGGCGCGCTGATCATTTCACCGGCTGACGAAGACCCGGTCGAACCCCATGACGCATGGGCCGATGATATGGTGCTGGCCGAAGGGTTGGAGCGCTATCAGAACATGGTCGCCATCCCGCTGACCAAGCCGATTTCAACATGGGCCGGTTTGCGCAGCTTTGCCCCCGACCGGACCCTCGTGTTGGGGCCTGATCCCGATCATGCCGATTTCATCTGGTGCGCAGGCCAGGGCGGGTACGGGTTCCAAACCAGCCCTGCGGCCTCGCAACTGGTGGCCGATTTGACCTTCGGACGCACCTCGCCGCTGTCTCGTGAAACTGTCGCTGCATTGCGGCCAGACAGGCTGCGCCCATGACCGTAAAACACCCCCCGGCGCAGGCCTCGCCCTGCCCCGCCAACCGCTTTGGCACCCTGGCCAGAAAGCCCTGACAATGTCGCCGCTCCGCATCCTTGCCGTGCTAACCGCCCTTGCTCTTGCCGCGTGTGGGACACCGCAAGTGTCGGTCCCCCTTGGCACTGTTACATCGGCGAATTTCAGTGATCGTAAACCCCATGAGTGGACAGGCCGCACCCCGCAAAGCTATGCCGTGCATGGCATTGACGTCGCCCGTTTCCAAAGCCCGCTGAACTGGGGCGAGGCGCGCAGAAACGGCGTCAACTTTGCCTTTATCAAAGCGACCGAAGGCGGCGATTTGCTGGACCCGATGTTTGCCAATCACTGGCAGGGCGCAGGTCGCGCAGGCGTGGCGCGCGGGGCCTATCATTTCTATTATTTCTGCACCACGCCGCAGGTTCAGGCCCGCTGGTTCATCCAAAACGTCCCCAAGACCCCCGGCATGTTGCCCCCCGTGCTGGACATGGAATGGAACCCGTTTTCGCCAACCTGCACCCTGCGCCCGCCCGCTGAAACCGTGCGCCGCCACACACAAACCTTCCTGCGCATCCTAAAGGCGCATTACGGCCAGCAACCCGTCATTTACACCACGCCCGATTTTTACGAGAAAAACCAGATGGGCCGCCTGCGCGGTGTCGAATTCTGGCTGCGCTCGACCGCCGCCCATCCGTCCGAGAAATACCCGAGCGAGCGTTGGACGTTCTGGCAATACACCAGCACCGGCCGCGTCCCCGGTGCCTTGGGTGATCTGGATATCAACGTCTATTCAGGCAGCGCTGCAAGTTGGGACAGCTGGCTGGCCCGACGGCAGGTGCGTTAACCGCGGTAAAACGCGAAAGGCCAGCCGCGTATCAAACACGGCTGGCCTTTGATTTTGCAACAGACACCAGCAAAGCTGGTGCCCGAAATAGACGCTCAGCCGTCCATCCGGATCGTTGCGTTTTTCGGATCATAGGGGCTGTCTTCAACCACCTCAGCATCCCAAAGCTGGTCAAACATCTTGACCTTCAGCTTGGTCCCGACGGACGCTTGTTCCGGTTTGACATAGCCCATGCCGATGGATTTCCCGAAAGCCACCGAATACCCGCCCGAGGTCAGACGCCCAACACGTGTGTCGCCATGATACAGTACCTCGCGGCCCCACGGATCAGCATCATCCGGCCCGTCGATCAACACGGTCACGCATTGCGCGCGAATGCCATGTTCCTGCATCGCATCCTTGCCATAGAAGTCTTTGGACAAGTCGACAAAGCGCGGCAGATCCGCTTCAAGCGGGGTCGCATCACGGCCCAATTCGGTGCCAAATGCGCGATAGGATTTCTCCTGACGCAGCCAGTTTTGCGCCCGTGCGCCAACCAGCTTCATCCCGTGCTTTTCGCCCGCCTTTTCCAGCAGATCAAACAGGTGGTTCTGCATCTCGATCGGGTGGTGCAGTTCCCAGCCCAGTTCACCAGTATAGGCGACGCGGATGGCGCGCACCGGCACCATGCCCAATTCGATATTGCGCATGGTCAGCCACGGGAACCGCTTGTTGGACAGCACGGTTTCGGGGTCGGCGTCCTTGACGATCTCTTTCAACACATCGCGCGATTTCGGCCCCGCGATGGCGAAAACGCCCCATTGCGTGGTCACGTCATGGCATTCGATATAGCCGAATTCAGGTGCCTTATCCTCGATCGCCTTGCGCAGGTAGTCGCTGTCATAGGCTGTCCAGGCACCGGCCGAAACAAGGTAATATTCATGCTCGGCCAAACGCACGATGGTATATTCCGTGCGGGTCGTGCCGTGGCCGGTCAGCGCATAGGTCAGGTTGATCCGGCCCACCGAGGGCAGCTTGTTACAGGTGAACCAGTTGAGGAATTCCGTGGCACCCGGCCCTTTGACCAGATGCTTGGTGAAGGCCGTTGCATCAATCAGGCCCACGCCCTCGCGGATCGCCTTGGCTTCCTCAACCGCATATTGCCACCAGCCCCCGCGCCGGAAAGACCGCGCGTCGTGATCGTTGAACCCCATGGGCGCGTAATAGTTGGGGCGTTCCCAGCCGTTCACATGACCAAACTGCGCCCCCCGTGCGGCCTGACGGTCATAGGCAGGCGATGTGCGCAGCGGGCGGCACGCAGGGCGCTCTTCGTCAGGGTGGTGCAGGATATAAACATGCTCATACGCTTCCTCGTTCTTGCGCGCGGCATATTCCGTGGTCATCCAGTCGCCATAGCGTTTGGGGTCCAGCGACGCCATGTCGATGTCGGCCTCGCCGTTCACCATCAATTGCGCCAGATAATAGCCGGTACCGCCCGCCGCCGTGATCCCGAACGAGAACCCTTCGGCCAGCCACATATTGCGCAGGCCCGGTGCTGGCCCCACCAGCGGGTTGCCGTCAGGCGTATAGCAAATCGGCCCGTTGAAATCATCCTTCAACCCGCAGCTTTCAGCCGACGGGATACGGTGGTTCATCGCCATATACTGGTCTTCGATCCGGTCCAGATCCAGCTGGAACAGATCGGCACGGAAACTGTCCGGCACGCCATATTCAAACCGCGCCGGCGCGTGTTTCTCATAGACACCCAAGATCCAGCCACCGCGTTCCTCGCGGACATAAGACTGCGCATCAGCGTCGCGAATAACCGGATGTTCGACATTGCCCTCGCCCTTGCGGAATTTCACCAACTCGGGGTCCTGATCCATGACAATAAACTGATGCTCGACCGGAATGGCCGGCATCTTGATGCCCAGCATCTTGGCGGTGCGCTGCGCGTGGTTGCCCGATGCGGTCACCACATGCTCTGCGGTAATCACGACCTGCTCGTCCGACGGCACAAGGTTGCCGCCGCGCTCGACCATCTTGGTCACCGTCACTTCCCACGCCTCACCGTTCCAGTGAAACGCATCCGCCTGCCATTTACGTTCAATCACAACGCCGCGCTGGCGCGCACCCTTGGCCATCGCCATGGTCACATCGGCAGGGTTAATATAGCCATCCGTCTGGTGATAGATCGCCCCTTTTAAATCCTCGGTGCGGATCAACGGCCATTTCGCCTTGATCTGATCAGGGGTCAGCCACTCATAGGGCACCCCACAGGTCTCGGCTGTGGCGGCATAAAGCATATATTCATCCATACGCTCGTCGGTCTGCGCCATGCGCAAATTGCCCACAACCGCAAAGCCCGCATTCAGCCCGGTCTCTTCTTCAAGCGTTTTGTAAAACTTGATCGAATAATCATGAATATGCGTCGTGGCATAGGACATGTTGAAATAGGGCAACAGGCCCGCCGCATGCCACGTCGACCCGCTGGTCAGCTCGTCGCGCTCCAGCAACATGACATCGTCCCAGCCTGCGCGGGCCAGATGATACGCGATCGAAGTTCCGACGGCACCGCCGCCGACAACCAATGCTTTGACGTGTGTTTTCATGAATCCAATGCTCCGCCGGACTAAGGGTTGCGCCGATATTTAACAGCCCCAGCATAAAACGCACAGCCCAGCCGACCCATGACAGCTCAAATGCGACGCGGCCCGAAAAACCAACCCCGCAAACCCTTTCCAAATGGGATTAAATCCCCGCCGGAGGCATCAAACGCCCCTGCGGGACGCAGGGGCAAACATCATGTCGCGCGTGAGCGCGTCCTTTGGATCACGCGGGAAGAATCTTGCCGGGGTTCATGATATTGTCGGGGTCCAACGCGCGTTTGATCATTCCCATGACCGCCGCCGCATCGCCAAGCTCTTTCACCAGATAGGGCCGTTTGCCCTGCCCGATCCCGTGCTCACCGGTACAAGTGCCATCCATGGAAATGGCCAAACCGTTCAACCAGCTCACATATTCCTCCGCCCGCGCGACCTCGTCCGCGTTGTCCATGTCCAGCAACAAGGACGCATGGAAATTGCCATCCCCCGCATGGCCGACAATCGGCGCGATCAATCCCAATTCGGCGGCCTTGTCATTCGCCGCCCCCACCGCATCGGCCAACCGAGAGATCGGAACACAAACATCGGTCGCCACGGCCTTGCAGCCGGGACGCAGCGCCAGCATCGCCCAATAGGCGTCGTGACGCGCTTGCCACAGCTTGTTGCGTTCCTCCATCGTGGTGGTCGCCTGATAATCCGATCCACCGTTTTCCTCGGCCAGCATGCTGAAAGTTTCGGCCTGCTCGACCACACCCGCATCCGATCCGTGGAATTCCAGCAGCAGCATCGGCGTTTCGGGCAGCGACAGTTTGGAATAGCTATTGACCGCTTTGACAACCATCGCATCCAGCAGCTCGATCCGCGCGACGGGCAGCCCGTATTGGATGACGTTCATCACCGTCTCGCAGGCGGCCTCGACCGTGGGGAACGAACAGCGCGCCGAACTGATGGCCTCGGGGATGCCCTGCAATTTCAAGGTGATTTCCGTGATGATCCCAAGCGTGCCTTCGGACCCGACCATCAGCCGTGTCAGATCATAGCCGGCTGACGATTTGCGCGCGCGTTGTGCTGTGCGGATAACCGACCCATCGGCCATAACGGCTTCGACCGCGATCACGTTATCCTTCATCGTGCCATAGCGCACGGCATTGGTGCCCGATGCCCGCGTCGCCGTCATCCCGCCAAGGGATGCGTTGGCACCCGGATCAATCGGGAAAAACAGCCCCTGATCGCGCAGGTGGGTGTTAAGCGCCTCGCGGGTCACGCCCGGCTGCACACGGCAATCCAGATCACCTGCATTCACTTCCAGCACGCGGTCCATCTGCGACAGGTCAATCGAAATCCCACCGGCGGGCGCGTTCACATGCCCCTCAAGTGACGTTCCGGTGCCAAAGGCAATGACCGGCACCTTATGCGCGGCACATACTTTGACAGCATCGACCACATCCTGAGTAGAGCGGGCAAAGACCACCGCATCGGGGGACTGGTTCTTGATCCAGGTCGTTGTATGGCCATGCTGTTCGCGGATCGCTTGTCCGGTTTGGAATTGCTCTGCGAATTGCTGCTTCAAGATCCCCAAAACGGTGGCGATTCCGGTTTCGTTTCTAGGCAGGTCTGTCGGCTGTACCATATCTGTTCGTCCCTTGGTTATTGACCAAGGGCGATGCCTTCGCGGCGCGGATCTGCACCGCCGCTTAGACCGTCACCGATGGCGATCATGTGCAGGCCCGATGTGAGCGCCCGCGTGGATGTCTTGTAGCCAAGGTTTTCCAAAGCGTCGACCGAAACCGCCATTTCCGTGTCCTCTTCCAGATCATAGGTGCCAAAGCGGTTCACGGCATGGGGCAAGCTTGCGGCTTGCTGCACGTCCAGACCCCAATCGAGATGCGCAATAATCGCGCCTGCGACATACCCGATGATGCGGCTGCCACCGGGGCTGCCAACGGCCAGCACGGGCTTGCCGTCTTTCATCACGATTGTCGGTGCCATGGACGAACGGGGCCGCTTGCCCGGCTCTACCCTGTTGGCGATCGGGATACCGTTTTTATGGCTGCTGAACGAAAAATCAGTCAGCTCGTTGTTCAGCAGAAACCCCCGCACCATCAGGCGGCTGCCGAACCCGTTTTCAATCGTCGTGGTCATGCTGGCCACATTCCCCATGCCATCCACAATCGAGATATGCGAGGTCGAGGGCAGTTCAATCGCCATGTCATCGGCCCGGTTCAAGGCGTGATCGAATGCGGGTTTGCCGGGGGCGACTTCGGGCAGCGCGTCATCACCAGACAGCAGTTTGCCGCGCTCTGCCAGATAGGCCGGGTCCAGCATACCTTGCACCGGCACAGGGACATAATCACTGTCAGCGACATAGCGGCCCCGATCGGCAAAGGCCAAGCGCGAGGCATCGCCGATCAGCCGCAAGACGTTGGGATCGTTGGGGCCAGCGCTTAGGTCATAGCCTTCAAGCAGCCCCAGAATTTGCCCGACAGCCAATGCGCCTGATGACGGCGGGCCCATCCCGCAGACCTCGTGCGCACGGTAGGGGGCGCAAACGGCCGGGCGTTCCTTGACCTGATAGATCGACAGATCGACTTGGGACAACACGCCGGGGTTGCCTGTCGCGCCCTGAACCGTAGCCACAATATCCGCCGCGATATCACCGGTGTAAAAGGCCCCTGCACCGCCTGCCGCCATAGCTGTCAAAGTCTGCGCATAATCGGGGTTTTTCAGCGTATCACCGGCCTGAATGGCGGCACCGTTGGGCAGGAAATACGCCGCCGCTGTAGGGGATGATCCTAGCCGTTCCGCGTCAGCCGCAACAAGACTCGCAAGGCGCGGCGACACTGTAAAACCCGTTTCCGCCATCGCTGCGGCGGGTGCCAGCAGGTCTCCCCAGTCGAGCGCACCCCAACGTTGATGCACGGTCTCTAGCAAGGCGGGCGTGCCGGGGGTGCCGACGGATCGCCCGCCAACAACGGCATCAAAGAATTTGAGCGGCTCGCCTGCGTCGTTCTGGAATAATTGCGGCGTCACGGCCAAAGGCGCTGCTTCGCGCCCGTCCAATGTGGTGATGTCCCCGCTGCCCGCGTCATACCAGACCAGAAACGCACCGCCCCCAAGGCCCGAGCTTTGCGGCTCGACCAGACCCAGCATCGCCTGAACTGCCACCAGCGCATCCGCCGCTGTGCCGCCTTTTGCCAATACATCCGCACCGGCCTGAACGGCATGAGGGTTGGCGGCAGCAACCATCCAGTTTTCCGCCACCACCGGCTTGCCCGCATCCTTGGCGGCAAAGGCAGCGGCCACCCCGGGCGACATCGCATTGAACGCGCCGCTGCTGGCAGCCTCGGGGGCGACGCTATCGGCAGCCTGCTGCGCAAGCGCCCCACTGGCCATAAGAAATGCAAGGGCAGTAAGGGTCATACGCATGGGAAGGCTCCCTCCGTGAGAGAAGATTTACAGCATCGACGGGACAACCTGATCCGGCGGGCGGTGGCCGTCTTCGAATGTCTTGATGTTGATGATGACTTTTTCGCCCATCTCGATCCGGCCTTCCAATGTGGCCGATCCCATATGCGGCAGCAAAACCACGTTATCCATCTCGCGCAGGCGCGGGTTGATGTCGGTCCCGTGCTCGTAAACATCCAGACCGGCACCTTGCAATTCGCCGGCCCGCAGCATCCGCGTCAACGCATTTTCGTCGATCACTTCGCCGCGCGAGGTGTTCACGATCACCGCCTCCGGCTTCATCAATTTCAGACGGCGGGCGTTCATCAGGTGAAAGGTGCTCGGCGTATGCGGGCAGTTGATGCTGAGCACGTCCATACGCGCGACCATCTGGTCCAGGCTTTCCCAATAGGTGGCCCCCAGGGCTTCTTCGACCTCGGGGCGCAAGCGGCGGCGGTTGTGATAATGCACCTGCATCCCAAAGGCAGCCGCACGGCGCGCCACAGCCTGACCGATACGGCCCATGCCAAGAATACCCAAACGGCGGCCGCTGACCCGCCCCCCCAGCAACGCCGTCGGGGCCCAGCCCTTCCAGTCGCCAGATTGCATCTGCGCCATACCTTCGGACATGCGGCGGGTCACGGCCAGAATAAGCGCCATGGTCATGTCGGCCGTATCATCTGTCAGAACGCCGGGCGTGTTGGACACCAGAATCCCGCGCTGGCGGGCTGTCATCACATCAATATGGTCAACCCCTGCGCCATAATTTGCGATCAATTTCAATTGATCACCCGCCTGCCCCAACAGGGCCGCGTCGATTTCATCCGTGACCGTGGGCACCAGAATATCGGCTGTTTTCATGGCCTCGCCCAGTTCGGCGCGTGTCATTGGCGTATCATCTTCACGCAATGTCACCTTGAAAAGTTCCGACAATCGCTTCTCCACGACCTCCGGCAACCGTCGCGTGACTACAACACTTAGCGGTTGCTTTGACATTTTGAGCCTCCCAAATCTGGCTTTGCGCTTTGCTTGATGGCATGGTGTCCCAAGCGGCGACGAGGCACAAGAACTTCGCGGCGTAAAAGAGCAATAAATCAACCACAAAACATCAAGCAGGCTGTCATGACACCGAAGTTCCGCATCGCCCTGATGGGTGCGCTTGTATCGATTCCATTAGCTTTCAGCACGGTTCTTGCAGCAGCAGAGCTTGGCCAGGTGACGAACCTGCCTGTTCCCCGTTTCGTGTCGATGAAGGCCGCCGAGGGCAACGTGCGCCGCGGCCCGTCCCTGACACACAGGATCGACTGGGTCTTCAAACACCGCGATATGCCGTTGCTGATTACGGCTGAACACGGTCACTGGCGCCGCGTCGAAGACCGTGACGGCATGGGCGGCTGGGTACATTATTCGCTGCTGTCGGGGACACGCACCGTGCTGATCGAGCAAGACAAGATGAAATTGCTGGTGCGCCCCGATCCGAATGCACCCGTTGCCGCCGAATTCGAGGTCGGTGCCATTGCGCGGCTTGGTGAATGCAGTCTTGAATGGTGCTTTTTACGCGCCGACGGATACAAAGGCTGGGCACCCAAGGCGCGGTTATGGGGCGTTGGCGCCCAAGAGATCCGCGACTAGGGTAGGGTCGCGGACATACCGTCCGCTGAAATTTGACAGCACAAGGACAGTATTATGCGCGCGATTACCTATTCCACCTTGGGCGAAGCCCGCGATGTCCTAAAGCTGGTCGAGCTTGAGACCCCCACCCCGGCCCAAGGCGAAGTTCTGGTGCGGCTTGCCTTTTCGGGCGTGAACCCCTCTGACGTCAAATCGCGGCGCGGCAGACCCGGGATGACAAAGCCCCCCTTTGATCAGGTTATTCCACACAGCGATGGTGCCGGCGTGATCGAAGCGGTTGGCGAAGGCGTCGATCGCGCGCGGATCGGCCAGCGCGTCTGGATCTGGAACGGCCAGTGGCAACGTCCCTTTGGCACAGCAGCAACCCATATCGCGCTGCCGTCGGCCCAGGCGGTCGATCTGGCCGATGATGTATCGCTTGAGGCCGCCGCGAGCTTTGGCATCCCTGCGCTGACAGCCGGCCACGCGATTTTCAACGGTGAAGATGTGAAAGGCCAGACCATCCTGATTCAGGGCGGGGCTGGCACCGTCGGCTATCTGGCCGTGCAACTGGCCAAATGGGCGGGCGCAAGGGTGATTGCAACTGCGGGCAAAGACGGCGCACGCCGCGCCCGCAAAGCCGGGGCTGATGTGGTGCTGGACTATGCCTCGCCCGACCTGTTGGAACAGGTGCTGGCCGCGAACAACGGCAAGCCGGTCGATACGGTGATCGAGGTGGAGTTCGGCGTGAACATCGGGCTGGATGCAGAAGTGATCAAACCAAACGGTCGCATTGCGGCCTATGGTTCGGCCAAGGAAATGACCCCGACCCTGCCGTTTTTGCCCCTGCTTTTCAAAGCGGTCACGATAGATATTATTCTGGTCTATCTTCTGACAGACTCACAACGCCGCATCGCCATCGACAAGGTCCATCAGGCTTTGGCCGAAGGAGCCTTGGAGTGCCCCGTCGAACAGATATTCCCTCTGTCCGACACAATACGCGCCCACGAGGCTGTCGAAGCCGGAGCCCGGACAGGCGCGATATTGATCGATTGTTCAGCGTAACAGCGCGGCGCAGACCGGAATTTTCAAAAATTCCAGTGTGCGCCGAGCAGTGCCGGACAGGACCGACTTAGGGAGATAAATGATGCGATATCTAGCTTTGGTGCTTTGCCTGATGATCCCCTTGGGGGCCGCGGCCCAGGATACCAGCGGTCAACCGACCGGCACGATTGCCGTCCAAGACAGCGCCAGCGATGACCGCGCCATAGCAAAGCGCATCCGTGACATTCTGGCCGAACTGGACGGGTATGCGAACGTAACTGCGACGGTTTCGGCTGGCATCGTCACTTTGACCGGCACCACGGTCGATGCGCAAAAGGCCAAGCAACTGACTGACCTAGTCGGTCGCATTGAAGGTGTCGTTGCGATCGAAAACGAGGTGACGGAAACTACCGATGTGACCGAACGCCTCGATCCCGTCCTTGACCGCTTCAAAGCCCGCGCCGCGCAGATTGTCGCTTTTTTACCTTTGGCAGCTATCGCATTGGCAGTGTTCGTTAGCATCGTCTTGCTGGGCTTCTTTATCGCAAGGCGGCGGCAGCCATGGGACAGAATCGCGCCCAATGCATTCATCGCCGATATTTATCGGCAGATTATCCGGCTCTTCTTTGTGGTCGCCGCTTTGGTTCTCGCCCTTGATATCGTCGGCGCGACTGCCCTGCTGTCTGGTATTTTGGGCGCAGCCGGGATCGCTGGTCTGGCGATTGGTTTTGCCGTGCGCGACACGGTCGAAAACTTCATCGCGTCCATCATGCTTTCAGTGCGTCAACCGTTTCGCCCCAATGACACCGTCGAGATTGACGGCGACACCGGCAATGTGATCCGCCTGACCAGCCGCGCCACCATCTTGCTTAGCTTTGATGGCAACCACATTCGGATTCCCAATTCGACCGTGTTCAAAAGCCGAATCGTAAATTACACCCGCAACGCCGAGCGCCGCTTTACCTTCGAACTGGGGATGGCCCCCGATACAGACTTCGCTGCCGCCCGCACCCTTGGTCTGGAAACGCTGGTTTCATTGCCCTTCGTCCTCGACACGCCAGAGCCAAGCGTTTGGATCGAAACGATTGGTAACAGCACAATTTCACTGCAGTTTGCCGCTTGGGTGAACCAAACCGATACCAGCATCAATCTCGCCAGAGGCGAGGCAATTCGCCTGGTGATCGCAGCATTTGACCGCGCCGGATTTGCCATGCCGGAACCCACTTACCGATTGATCGACCATGTATCAGGGGCACCGTCAAAGCCCAAAGCCCCACAGACAAGCCCGCCATCAACCACACCCCAAGACGTCGATGCAAATGCCGAGAAAGCGTTAGAGCAGATCGTTGACCAGGAGCGCGCGGGGACAGAAAGCGACCTGCTGACCGAAGATGCCGCAAAGGAATAAATTTCACCCAAGACTCTGCATTTTTTCTGCATTCAGGTCTTGCACCATCGCGAAACCCAGACTAAATAACGCCCAGTGATGGGATGTGGCCTAGCGGTAGGGCACCTGTTTTTGGTACAGTAGATCGTAGGTTCGAATCCTACCATCCCAGCCACTACTCTTCTCAACAGTGTTGTAAGAACCCGTGCCACCCGCTGGCGCTGCTTCTGCCCCAGTTTTCGCCCCAGTTGGCAGCGCAACCTATACGGGTGCATCGGGTGACCCCTCCCAAGGTCTGGGAGAGGTCGTGTGCATAGCCACAGGCCTAGAGCAGAGCCCTCCAGTCTACCCCGTTGGCCCTTCTATCGCGATCATCGTTCAGATTATCCCTCCTGTCCCCAATAGCTAGGTGGCGCGGATTAACGCAGCGGCGATTATGGCAAAGATGGCGGACGACCTGATCTCGATTGGTGGCTACTTGACAAAGCGTAAAAAAACTACGATTAGGCGCGTGCTTCTGGAGATGAATAGGGGACTTCCTTTACTCATCAGTGAACGGGCTGGCTTTTTAGCCAAAGACTCTATGCCTATCACTACGTCAAGCGGTCACTAAAAAACAAAATTTCCGCCTTCTTATTTGAAGCGCTATTTCGTCTTTCTTTGACCATTCGACACCAAAAATCAAACTTTTCGCCCTGAAACAAAAGGGCGGATTCTGTCTTGAATAGAGGTAACGAAAATGAACGACCAACCAGCACCTCGCAGACTGCTAGGAAATGCAGTACCTGCGTCCAGCCCAGCGCTGAAGCCATCTCGCAAGGGGGGACCAGTCGCTATCGCCCCGAAAAGCGAAAACAACTATGACGAAGAAGATAAGGTGAAGCTCGCTCGCTACATAGCCCAGCGCTTCGTTCGTCGGGATAATAAATTTTACCAGATTGCAAATTCTGGTGTCGCTATTTCGGCTGCCGATGTGAAGCGCGTTAGCTTGCACCAAGTCAAGGTGGCCTTTCCAGAAGTCGAAATCACTGACGAGCTTTGGTCAGCAGTTTGCCAACATGCCATCAACGATACTCATACGGATCAAGACGAAACCGTTTCGGTATGGAATGGGACGCAGGCTTGCTTGCCCGGAGGAACCTCCAGCTTGGTCTGGCATGACGGCATGGCCTCACTGAACTCTTGGAAGAAACCATCCTATCGCGACCTTGAGACGGATATTGCGGATTGCACCCTATTTGACGAGTTACTGGCGCGGATTTTCAAGGAGGAAGTTGACCGCGCGGTATTCAAAGATTGGGTGGCGTGGAACCTGCAGCATGAGGACGACAAGCCCACTTGGGCGGTTCTGCTTTACTCCCAGTCGAAGGGCACGGGGAAAAGCACTCTCGGGCGGCTGCTCAGTCTTCTCTTCGGTGATGCTAACTCCATGCCCTTGAACGGAGTATCCAAGCTAACGGGGCGCTTCAACAAGACAGTCCTGACCCGTAAGTTCATCACCTGTGAGGAGGTGAAGCTGGCACAAGGAACCGACGCCGGGAACAAGGTGAAAGCCCTGATCTCCGAGAAGGAAATCGCTGTTGAAGGTAAGGGCACCAATACCGAAAACTTGCAGAATATCTGTGTGTTCCTGATGACCACCAATCACCATCCTCACTGGATTGAGCCGGATGATCGCCGGTTCTACGTGATCGATGTCAATCACAGTGGCCATGCGTCGGGTCCAGATCATGAGGAGTTTCAGGCGTTCATGATGATTTTCTACGATTACATGAAGTCTCCTGAAAATATCGCTAAGTTGCGAAATGCTCTGATGGCGCATCGACAGGCCAACACCTTCAACCCTCATGCGCTGAATGTCGCAGCGGTCGACACGCCGATCATGAAGAGTCTAACCCAAGCATCGGGCCAAGTCGTCCAGCAGGCTCTTGAGGAGTTGATAGCAGCAAGCGGAAAGTTCGCTTTGCCTCAGGCTGACTTGATCAAACTGTTCTCCGAAAAGCTGAAGGTCAACCCGAACCGGATCGCTCATATGATGAACGAGTTAGGTTGGCGCTCTCATAAGGCAAAGTGGGGTGGCGTCGACTTTGCGAGGGTGGTGTGGGTGCATCCAGACTACCAAGTGGCACAGGGTCGGGTGACGGGGCCAGACGGCTACGACGAACCGCTCAGCCCGGTCGAAGACGAGGTTGAAATCATATGATTGCGCCCCATCACATTAGGGTTCGGGATCGTTCGCAGGTTTGGTATGAGCTTCTTTTGAACGAACATCAGGAAGCTGCCGTAGCAAAGGTAGATGAGTTGCTGGCTGATACCGAAGAGGACGAAAACGGTT
>Ga0206127_1000085_pt1 | contig 111126 bp, 104 predicted proteins | sample Helgoland_Spring_6_FD_148646 | JGI IMG/M metagenome (GOLD analysis project Ga0206127, IMG submission 148646) | Pelagic subsurface seawater microbial communities from Kabeltonne, Helgoland, North Sea - Helgoland_Spring_Bloom_20160419_1 | ecosystem: Environmental > Aquatic > Marine > Epipelagic ...
TTGTCACCACTTTCTCTTCTTTAATGCCCGCCACCAACACCACTAAACTATGGGCTGACTACATCTACCTAGACACGGATGAACGCAGACGCTTTGCTCAAGTATCTCACGAATACCTTATTGAACAGGTCCAGTTCCAGTCTGGTTCCGTCGCTTCTGGAAGCACTGAACTAAACTTCAACCACCCCGTCAAAGAATTAGTATGGACTGGTGGATGGACCAATGGTCTTATGACTGATCTCTCTACAGGTGATTATCAACTTAAGTTAAACGGTCACGACCGCATGTCGGCTCGTCCCCTTAATTATTTCACCAAGCAGCAGGTATACATGCACCACACTGGTCCTGGATCCATGTCATCCACAGCGACCGGTGTAGGTAAATCTGCCGATCAGATTGCTGTTTACTCGTTTGCCCTCAAACCTGAAGAACATCAACCATCGGGAACATGCAACTTCTCCCGCATTGACAACGCCCAACTAACTTGTTCAGGTGTTAATCAATCGCGTGATGTTTTCGCAGTAAACTACAACGTCCTCCGCATCATGTCGGGTATGGGTGGTCTTGCTTACTCGAACTAAAGCTTTATAGAGGATATCGTTAACTTTTTAATTGTAAATAAACTTTTTTAATTGTAAATAAACTTTTTTAATTGTAAATAAACTTTTTTAATTGTAAATAAACTTTTTTAATTGTAAATAAACTTTTTTAATTGTAAATATTTATATTCTATTTTTTAATTTTTTCTTTATATTTTTTTCTAAGTATAAAGTATAAATAATATGGGAGGAGGATTAATGCAACTTGTCGCTTATGGAGCTCAGGATATTTACCTTACAGGTAACCCTCAAATCACTTTCTTTAAAGTTGTCTACCGCAGACACACTAACTTCTCGATGGAATCCATTGAACAGACCATCAACGGCTCTGTTGGGTCAGGTTCTCGTGTAACCTCAACGGTTTCGCGCAACGGTGACTTAGTCTACAGACTCTACTATGAATTTGATGGTACTGTCACATCTACTGGCGTCATTTCCGCCAATATAGGTGCAGGTATTTTTGATAACGTTGAAATTGAAATCGGTGGTCAAAGAATTGACCGTCAAACTGGTCAGTGGATGCATGTATGGTCTTCCTTAACCGAAGAAAACAGTTCCAGACTCGTAAGTGGTGCCACAGGTGCCACGGGAACCCTTTTCCAAGAATTAACTGCTATGGGTGGAACGGCACAAACCGCCTCCGGAGCCACTGCCGCCCTTAATATTAAAGTACCACTTCAGTTCTGGTTCTGCAGAAACCCAGGACTTGCTCTTCCTTTAATCGCCCTTCAGTACCATGAGGTCAAAGTTGTCACCACTTTCTCTTCTTTAATGCCCGCCACCAACACCACTAAACTATGGGCTGACTACATCTACCTAGACACGGATGAACGCAGACGCTTTGCTCAAGTATCTCACGAATACCTTATTGAACAAGTTCAGTTCCAGGCAGGTGGCACAACAGGCACCTCCACCGAACTAAACTTCAACCACCCTGTTAAAGAATTAGTATGGACTGGTGGATGGGAATCTGGCAATCTCCCAGCTCTCGTGGCAGGTGATTATCAACTTAAGTTAAACGGTCACGACCGCATGTCGGCTCGTCCCCTTAATTATTTCACCAAGCAGCAGGTCTGGATGAACCACACTGGTCCTGGATCCATTGGGACGACCGCGGGCATAGGTGGATCTGCGGATACTATTGCGGTTTACTCGTTTGCCCTCAAACCTGAAGAACATCAACCATCTGGAACATGTAACTTCTCCCGCATTGATAACGCGCAACTAGTTGGTCCAAGTGACTCCCGTGATGTTTTCGCAGTTAACTACAACGTCCTCCGCATCATGTCGGGTATGGGTGGTCTTGCTTACTCGAACTAAATTATTAGATATTTATACTATAATTAAATTTTTTTAAGTTAAGTTTTATATTCTATTTTTAATTTTTTCTTTATATTTTTTTCTAAGTATAAAGTATAAATAATATGGGGGGAGGATTAATGCAACTTGTCGCTTACGGAGCCCAGGATATATACCTTACTGGTAACCCTCAAATCACTTTCTTTAAAGTTGTCTACCGCAGACACACTAACTTCTCAATGGAATCCATTGAACAGACCATTAACGGTTCTGTTGGTTCCGGTTCTCGTGTAACTTCGACGATTTCGCGCAATGGTGACTTAGTCTACAGACTTTTCTACGAAGTTGCGGGGAATTTAACTTGTACTGCTGGATCAAGCCCGGGCACTACCGATACCTTCTACGGAAACCCAGGTGCTCTTGTATTTGATAATGTAGAGGTTGAAGTAGGTGGTCAGAGAATTGACCGTCAAACTGGTCAGTGGATGCATGTATGGTCTTCTTTAACTCAGAAAAATGAATCAAGAGTTCTAGGTTCCGCAGGACTCCACCGGGGAGTCAGCGCCGGATCATCTGGAACTCTTTTCCAAGAATTAACTGCTATCGGTACTGCGGCTTCCACAGGGTCCGCCGCCGCTGATGATGGCAGTGGTGGCACGGAGACGCTACTTATTCCTTTTAACGCAAAGGTCCCCCTTCAGTTCTGGTTCTGTAGAAACCCTGGTCTTGCTCTTCCTTTAATCGCACTCCAGTACCACGAAGTCAAGATTGTTACATCATTCACGACTCACATGCCCGCCACCAACACCACTAAACTATGGGCTGACTACATCTACCTAGACACGGATGAACGCAGACGCTTTGCTCAAGTATCGCACGAATACCTTATTGAACAGGTCCAGTTCCAGGCTGGTTCAGCGAGCGGAGGAAGCACCGAATTAAATTTCAACCACCCCGTCAAAGAATTAATCTGGACACGTGGTTTTGATACGGTTGATGCGGCCAACGGGAATGATCTATATAAAGGTATCCATCAAGATTTAACATCTGGTGACTATCAACTTAAGTTAAATGGTCATGATCGTTTTTCGGCACGTCCCCTTAATTATTTCACCAAGCAGCAGGTATACATGCACCACACTGGTCCTGGTGATTTAGGATTCACCATAGGAACCACCAAGGTTGGTGCTTCGGGAGATGGTATTGCTGTTTACTCGTTTGCCCTCAAACCTGAAGAACACCAACCATCGGGGACATGCAACTTCTCTCGTATTGATAACGCTCAACTAACTGGTCCTGCCGAAGCACGCGATGTTTTCGCAGTCAACTACAATGTCCTCCGTATCATGTCAGGTATGGGTGGTCTTGCTTACTCGAACTAAAGTAATATTTTACATTTAATTTATTTTTAAATATAAAACTTTTTAAAAATCTAAAAGAAAAATTTTAGAATATATTTATTTTCCAACCATGGAGTTATTTATAAATTTTCTCATTAAATTTATTTTTCTCCCTTCTGTTGGCGCATTGTTTATCTGAAATAACCCTTCACTTGATACATTTTCCAATATAACTTTTTTATCTCTATCATAAATTTGTGCCCCTTGATGCTTTATTAAGGTGACTCTACGGTGTGTGAGAACACCTTCATCTTCAGTCTGAGAAGATTCTTCAGAAACAACTCTTCCTGCTTCTGCTTCCGCCTTCGCAGCCTCTTCAGTAGCAACTCTTTCTGCTTCAGCCTTCGCAGCCTCTTCAGTAGCAACTCTTTCTGCTTCAGCCTTCGCAGCCTCTTCAGTAGCAACTCTTTCTGCTTCAGCCTTCGCTTCTTCAGCAGCAACTCTTTCTTCTTCTGCCTGAGCAGCTTCTTCAGCAGCAACTCTTTCTTCTTCTGCCTTCGCCGCTTCAGCAATAACTCTCTCAGCTTCAACCTTCGCAGCTTCTTCAGCAGCAACTCTTTCTTCTTCTGCCTTCGCAGCTTCAGCGACAGCAAGTTCGGCAGCAACCCTTTCCTCCTCTGCTTTAGCAGCCGCTTCAGCAGCGAGTCTTTCCTCTTCTTCATTATTTTCTTCAACATTTCCTTCTATATTGCTTTCTTCACCGTTACCAATATTTGTTAAATCAAGTGTTTGTTCTTCTTCTGCCATTTATATTGTATAAATATATTTTTATTTTATTTAAAACTTTCTTATATAAAATATATAAAATGAGTAAAGGGTTTACAAACCTAGGTAACACATGCTATATGAATGCTGCTTTACAATGTTTATGTCATTTACCACAATTAAACTTAGACTGTAATGATTTTATAAAGGATATAAAAAAAAGAAGTAGTAAATCAGATGTTTCGGTTATGAAACAATTATTAAATTTACAACATGCTGTATGGGGGGTGGAGGAAAATAAAGTTGTTTCTACAAAAGGGGTTTTAGAAAGTTTCATAAAACAGTGTAATAAAAGCGATGTTTATTTTGAATCATTTCAACAAAATGATACAAATGATTTTTTAAATACATATATGGATTTTCTCCACGAATCAATTAAAAGAAAGGTAAATATATCAATTACAGGAACACCAAAAAATAATTATGATAAACTTAAACTTAAAAGTATAGAAACTTGGAAAAATTTTTTTGAGAATAGTTATTCTTATATAATTGTAAAATTTTATTCACAACTATTAACATTGACAACATGTCCGAATTGTGAGTATTATACATCTAATCATGAACCTATCATGAGTATAACATTAACATTAAAAAATGATTATAAAACATTATATGATTGTTTAAATGAATTTACAGAAAAAGAAACACTTGATGTTGAAAATAAATGGACGTGTGATAAATGTAATTGCAAGGTTCAACCTAATAAAGAAATTAAGTTTTGGAATTTATCGGATGTCTTAATTTTATCAATTAAGACATTCAGATTAAACAAAAAAATTGAAAAACATATAGATTTTCCAGAAGAACTAAAAATGAATGATTATTGTATTAATAATAAAGGGGATTTAACATATACTTTATCTGGAATATGTATTCATGGAGGTGGATTACATGGTGGTCATTATTATGCTATGTGTAAAGATCATATAGAAAATAAATGGAGGGTACATAATGATACACACGTTACAGAAACTACATTAGAAAATGTTTTATCACAAACACCATATTGTCTATTTTATATAAAGAAAAGTTAAACACGCACCCATCTTTTACCTTTTGAATATTTTTTATTCTCCCATAAATTACCATCTTTACCTTTCATTGTTATATTAAGAGGGGTGCATCTCGCACAATAACCTAAACCTTTTGGACTGGGTTCTTTTCCTGTAAAGTGTGCCTTAACACTTTTATTACACGTTAAACATTCATAGTTCCCAGTTAATCCCTTAAGTTTACGTTTTGTTAATTGTCTAACCTTAACACGTCTGTTTTGAGGGGATTTACGTGCTGTTCTACGTGAAGACCGAAGTGCTGTTCTACGTGAAGACCGACGTGCTGTTCTACGTGAAGACCGACGTGCTGTTCTTTTGGCAGTTCTACGTGCTGTCTTTCTCCTTGATTTTCTTTGAGCAACTGTTTTTCTCAAACTTCTACGTTTTGTCCGCTTACGTGGTTTTTTATCATCTTCTTTTAAAAAATCAGAGAATGATTTCGCCCCTGCTACTTGAAAAAAAGAAGAAAAAATACTTGTCATTATATAATAATATATTACATTATTATTTCATCTGAATACATAAATTCGTCTTCTTCATTATTAATATCATCATCATAAAAATATGTGATATGGTTTAAAAATATTAATAAATCATCTGTTGTAATACCTCTTTCTTCAAGTAAAATAGTTCCATATTTTTCACTTATATCAAAATACATACTTACAATATCAGATGTAAAATACATATCAATCATATCACATGATTGATTGATGAATAAATGTTTGTTGTAAATAAATATATAAAAATACTTAAGTGTTTCATTGGGAGAATAATTTAAATATAGTTTATTATTAGTTTCTAACCAATCGTATAAAATAGAGAATACATAATTAATATATTCTTTATTTGTATTATCAGAGAATTTAGATATTTTATTCTCCAACCATAAATTTATCTTACTCATTTAATAAAAAAAAGAAATATAAAACTTATTTTTAACTCATTTAAATTAAATTAATTATTTTTCTTTCAAGTTCTTCAAATGGGATTGATGTATCAATATAGACTATATTACCTGGTAAATTTAAATTCCCTGTTTCGGATACATGTTCCATATTTTGAATATGATCTTTATAATTTTCGGGATATAGTTGTGTTATTCTTCTAATCCTTACATCTTTCGGTGTTATTAAGGAAATAAATGTCCAATCTTTTAGATAGTCTGCTTCATTTTGAAAACGCAGGTCATCAATGATACAATTACTTTTATCATCATTTTTTATCTCATTAATAACATATTTAGCCCATACATCGGGGTCTATTTCTCTCATCTTACTGGCAACATTAATTAAAAGGGTTCTATCTTTACCCTCCATATTAAATAAATCGCGAGAAATATCTTTCACCTTTCCACCAAAAGAATATGTTTTATAATCACTATTATGTTTCTTAATTATATCAGAAATAGTTGTTTTTCCAGAGCACATCGGACCATGGATGGCAAATTTCATCAATATTATTATATTATATTATATTGATTTTTTTAAATATTTACTTTAATTTTATATCCCTAAATCTACTTCACCATTAACATTTCCATCTTCATTTGTCCCACCTTCCGTATCTGGTTCAGGAATGGGGTCAACCCCTTTAGGATCTCCAAACCAATTTTCTCCGTCGGTTGCCATATTTATCATATGTACACCAAGGATACTCCCAGCAATTACAATACCCCATTTTATTACCGCAATAAATATTTTACTTCCAGACGAAGATTGTAAAGAGGAGCATCCAAACCCAGCGATAAAGAAAGATGAAATAAGGAAAACAATCATAGTTGTTATTTGAGAAAAGTATATTGCCCTTAAAAACTTATCTTTTACATTTTGTTTTTTATTTTTCAAATATTGATATGAATTACTAATTACATTTATGAGTATTATTACAATACCAGTATATAGTGATAATGTTCCAAAACTAGTTGAACTTATTTTTCCAACTGTCCCCTTAAATATTCCGTCACCGCCACCTTTTTGACCTCCAGTATTAAACTTTCTTCTTATATATGCACCCGCAAATACAAATGTTGATAAACAAATTACAACATATAACATGAAATCTTTAAATTCTTCCCTTCTTTCTTCAACCGTTGTTCCAGCATATTCTACTTTACGCGTCCATTCTCTAACACCTACAATTACAATGTATACCAGTGATGTAAATATCCATAAAAGTCGTTTTGCATTTAAAAAACCCCCCGAAGTATTCACGCAAAAGAAACTTTCATTTAAATCACCATAAGCATTATTTAATACAATATTAATAGCACCAATAACTATCATTAAAGTAAAATATTGTATAAATACTCTTGAATTTTGTAGATTCTCCATTAAAGATAGTTCTTCAGACATTTATATATAAATAATAAATATAAAAAAAAAATATATATTCTTTTATAATGAAGTTGACTAATATAAGGTATAATAATAATTTCGTTATTTCTGAAGGTAATAAATTTTATCATTCTGATATAAATAAAGGAATATATGAAAAATACATAAAAGATAAGAAGTCTTTTAAATTAAAAGACTATAAAGGGGATGATATTACTAAAGGACTAAACGGTTTAATGAAAGAATACAATACATATTCTCATGTGAATTTTTACGGATTTAATGTTCAATCTGGTGGAGCATGAAATAAAGGGGGTGTTGTTCCACCCCCTGCTCAAACCGGTGGTGGATGAGGTATGAAAACCGAGCATCAAACCGGTGGTGGATGAGGTATGGAAACCATGCATCAAACCGGTGGTGGATGAGGTATGAAAACCGAGCATCAAACCGGTGGTGGATGAGGTATGGAAAAGGTATAAATTATACGAATTGTTTAATATTTGTCATGTGACGGATATATTCTTAAATACTGAATATAACCTGAGATGGATAAAATTATTATTAAATTTGAAAGTATATAAAAAGATATTAATAAATAAATAAAAATGTTGTTTGAAAAGATGAATCTTAAAATGAAAGTCCATGGTAATGAAACACTCCGCGAAACATACACAAATACATATAGTAATATTTCGGGGGATGCGGGTATAGATCTGTTTGTTCCCAGTAATATAACTATTCCGGCAAAATCAATTGGTTTTAAAATTGACCATGAAGTTTCTTGTGAAACAACTATTATGGATACACCAGTTTCATTTTATTTGTATCCTCGTTCATCAATGGGTGGTAAAACCCCACTTAGAATGTCAAATTCAGTTGGTATTATTGATTCTGGATATAGAGGTCGCCTAATTGGTATGGTAGATAATCTTTCAGATGAAGATTATGTAGTAGAGCAGGGGTCAAGATTGTTCCAAATATGTCCACCAACACTAAATAATCCAATCATACTTAATATAGTACAGGAACTTAGTGAAACAGAAAGAGGTGAGGGTGGTATAGGTAGTACTGGTTCTTAAATTATTCTTCTTTAGGAGTTTCATCCTCTTCTTTAGGAGTTTCATCCTCTTCTTTAGGAGTTTCATCCTCTTCTTTAGGAGTTTCATCCTCTTCTTCATTTGAACTTTCCTTCTCAATTTTTTCTAAGATAGTTTTTAGTTCTTTAATAGTAACTCCAACTGGTATTAATTCATCTGGATGCCAGGTCGCTCTATTATTTGCTACTAATAAGATATTATATATTTGTTTTATGTAGGATACTGGTAGTCTAACATTTAATTCTTTTTTTTCAGGTATTTGTTCCATTTTATATAATGACATATAATAATTTTTTAAGTTTTAAACTAAATATTTTTATTTATTGTAGATTAGATATGGATGATAAATATATTATAAAAGATACACGTGATCATACAAAATTCAAAGAATTAACATTTTCTGGTTTTAAAAAGACACAGGTAATTAACGCTGTATTTAAAAATATAGAAGCAAAAAAGATAGAAGGGGCGTGTCATTGGACAACTGAATCTATCATTTCGGGATATGCAAATGTTTTGTGGGAAAAATTATTAATATATTCTTCTAAAGTGGTTCATATTAATAATCCAAAAATTCCACAGTATATGTATAATAAAGATATGGTATATAGAAATCAATTAAAATTATTAGATCCAAAAAATAAAGATAGATTTATACTTTTAAGAAATAGTCAAATGATAAGGAATCTTTTTTTTGATGTTGTTACAACATTAACATCTTCATTAAAAACAAAAAAATATGATAAGTATTCTAAAATAAATATTACAGAAGATTTTAAGTATGAAAATATGAAAAAAAGGTTATGTTGTGAAATGAATATATTACCCGATAGTATTATGAGATTTAATGATCCAGATGAAATAAAAATAATATTAAATGAAATATTTACGATGTCAAAAAATAAACAGTTTGGATATGATAGATGTTGTTTTTGGATACTCTGGTTACTTAAATGGGAAGGACAACATAAAAAGAAGAATATAAAATGGACTGTAGAGTATCGTGATGTAAAAGAGGTTGATAAAAAATTAAGATCAAATGTTATATGGATTATATGGGATATTATAAATGAAGAGTTAAAATCGCGAGATGAAAATGTGAGGGCACAAGTATCCTACTTATATAAATTGTATACAACTGATTATACTCTTGGAAAAAGGAATACTAGATTACCATTGTTATTTCACGCATTTGGATATTTAACACATGATATAAATTTTTCAGTTCCTATAAGGACAAATTTTAAACTTTTTATAGAAGTTCAATGTAATGTGAATAAAATGTTTGGTGCTAAAAAAAAAAGTGAAAAAATTGAAGAAATAAAACCAGTTCCTAAAAAACTTAAAAAGAAAGAAACGGTTGATGTGGAAATAATAAGGGATAAAATAAGTATATTCAACGAATTAGATAATCTTTAAGATCTGCGTCTAGCATTACTTCTACGGACAGTACGTCTAGCATTACTTCTACGGACATTACGTCTAGCATTACTTCTACGCGCAGTGCGGTTAGCAGATCTACGTGTGGCAGATCTACGTGTAGTGCGGTTAGCAGATCTACGTGTAGTGCGGTTAGCAGATCTACGTGTGGCAGATCTACGTGCTCCACGCCTTGCTGCTCTACGTTTACCTCCGTTTTGTAGTTGATTACCAGGTTGTCTAAGTGCCTCTAATGCGGCCGCATGTTCCAGGTTAGCAGAGTATTCTCCGGGAGTTTGTCCAACGGGATTTCTCAGCATACGAATCCTTCTACCATTTGCCATCTCAAATGCTGCCTCACCCGCTGCCCGCGCGGGTAGTGCTACAGCATTCACAGCTCCCCGGGCGACGCGTTGAGCGGCAGGTAATAATAGAGTCTCTGAGGTGCGGCGTGCAGAGGAAGCAGCATCCGATAGAACATTACTAATTGGAGTCATTACTCTACTCGCAAGTCCAGCCGCAGATTCTTGCAACTCACGCGTTCTCAAGGAAGTTTGTCTAACACTAGCATTTGTTTCCATATCGTTCGCTAATTGACGCAACCTAGCGACCTCCGTTAACATTGTATCAATCTCTTGTTGTTCCCTTTGGTTGGGAGTGGGTTCATGATATGTTTCTCCAAAATTCCAATTAGGTGGTGCTGGATTGTCTCTTGTAAAGGGGTATTCCCGCGCGCGGCGGGACCATCCTTCCCTGGGGGTATCTGGGACATCTTCTTCATTTTGTTGAGCTTCCTCTTCTGCATCCAACATATTTCCAACATCCTGTAACTGTTGTTCTGCGCTATCGTTAACTTCCTGAATTTCTTGTAGTGAGTTAATAGAAGAGGGTTCGGGTTGATCGCGTTCTGGGATAGGTGGTGCAATAGGTTGTTCCGAGGCAGCGGCGGGTCCACGTATTGTTCTCTGTCTATTACGACTGGGTCCTGGATTACTTTCTGGATCTTCAAGCTCTGATCTACGTCTTCTACGTGTTGCGGGCATTATATTATAATGTAATATTTTATTTTAACCAGAACATGATTCACATGGTTTTTCTGGTTCAAGGGTAAATTGTACTGCTCTTGAACTTGGTCTTGTTCTAAGGTAATACATACCTGTTTTTAATCCTCTTTCCCATCCATAAAAATGCATTGATGAAAGTCTTTTAAAATTAGGAGATTCTACAAAAAGATTAAGACTTTGTGATTGACAAATAAACGCACCACGGTCTGCCGCCATATCTAGGATATGTTTTTGCTTTACTTCCCATGCTGTCTTATATCTTTCGCGTATAGTTTCTGGAATTTCCTTTATATTTTGTACAGACCCATCGTTTAATATAATCTTATCTTTCATTTCATCACTCCATTTATTAATTTCAATAAGTTCTCTAACCAGATATTCATTGATAACCATAAATTCTCCCGCAAGAACCCTTCTAGAATATATATTTGAAATAACGGGTTCTATACACTCAAAATTACCAAGGATCTGAGATGTAGATGCTGTTGGCATAGGGGCGACAAGAAGACTATTTCTAACACCGTATTTTTTAATATCTTCCCTTAAAGTATCCCAATTGTGTAATGTATTATCAACTTTTACACCCCAAAGATCATGTTGAAGGGAACCTTTATGAAGAGGGGAATTAATGTATGTTGAATAAGTTCCTAAGTATTTATCTCTGTCTAATTCGCCATCAATGGGTCTTAGTTTTTTGTTTAGTTTACGTAAAACATCTTCTGAAACAAATTCTTCACTATCTGATGGATTAAATGAACGGACTCCTTTCTTAAAAGTTTTCATGTCTTCTTCTCTATCTCTAGAGAGTTCCATAGATGCTTGAAGGGAACCATAATAAATACTTTCAAATATTTTACGATTAATATCTTTAGATTCGTCGGAACCAAATTCAGTTTTCATTTCATAAAAAACATTTGCTAGTCCCTGGACACCTAATCCAATAGGACGGTGCCTACGGTTTGAACGTTCTGTTTCTGGTATGGGGTAAAAATTATAATCAATGATTTTATTTAAATTGTAAGTTAGTATTTTCGCTAAATTCTTCAGTTTTTGATAATCAAATGTTGGTTTTGCCCACTGAACAAGTTCGCTATATCCTCCGATATATTCATCGTTTGAATATATTTGTGGAAACACTAGTTTTTGTGGTAATCTTTCATCATCTAAATTTAGTTCGCGATAATCAATTTCACTATACTTAATATTTTTATTCTCACATAATTGTTTTGAATAAAGACAATAATTACAATTCGGTTTTGTATAAATGTTAACTTCCACTTCACTAAAATCTTTTTGAACAATACAACCTGGTAGTGATATAGAAGCAAGATTACACACTGCTGTTTCTTCATCATTAGAATATTCTATGATTTCCGTACAAAGATTTGAAGATTTAATTGTTCCTAGATTATTCTGATTTGACTTCTTATTACAAGCATCTTTGTAAAGTAGATAAGGCGTCCCTGTTTCAATTTGTGATGTTAAAATAGCAAACCATAATTCCTGAGCATTCATCTGCTTTCTAAACTTACCTTCTTTTTCATATTTCATATAAAGTTCTTCAAACTCACTCCCGTAGCAATCACTTAAACCAGGTGATTCATGAGGACACATCAGTGACCATTTTCCATTTTCTTTTACACGTTTCATAAACAAATCTGGTATCCATAATCCATAAAAAAGATCCCTCGCCCTATCATGTTCATTTCCATGATTCTTTTTTAGTTCTAGAAAATCTTCAATATCAGCATGCCACGGTTCTAGGTATATAGCAAATGATCCATTCCTTTTTCCACCACCTTGATCAATATATCTCGCGGTATCATTAAAAACCTTAAGCATAGGAACAATACCATTGGAATATCCGTTTGTTCCTTTTATAAAAGAACCATTTGAACGGATATTATGAATATGTAAACCAATACCACCAGAATACTTTGAAATAAGTGCACAATCCTTTAGAGTATCGTATATTCCTTTAACGGAATCTTCTTTCATTGAAAGAAGGAAGCAAGAGGCAAGTTGTTCACGAGTTGTCCCGGCATTAAAAAGTGTAGGTGTCGCATGAATAAAATCCTTATTAGAGATATGGTTGTATGTTTCAAATGCTTTTTCTAGATTATCACGATGTATACATAATGCTACTCTCATAAAAAGATGTTGTGGTCTCTCAATAATTTCTCCATTAATTCTTAGAAGATAACTTTTTTGAAGGGTCTTAAAACCAAAGAAATCAATATTATAATCATTTGATTCTTTTATTTCATTATCAATTAAATCTTTATTTTTTGTGACTAGTTCATAAAGATAATCTTGGAGAATATTTTCAGAGTGTAATTTTTCAACCACTTCAGAAAACTTACAAGAAGTGCTTTTTATATGATTAGAAATAACAATGCGACTTGCTAAAATAGCATAATCTGGATTCTTTGAGTAGAGTGAAACAGCCGTCTCCGAAGCAAGTTCATCCAACTTACTTGTTTTTACACCATCGTGAATTTCGGTACACACTTTCTGAGCAATTAATACTGGATCTATATTAATTTTATTAATAAATTCTTCTCCAGAACAAAGGAGACGGATACGGTTAAGGATTTTGTCAAAAGAAACTTCTTCTGTTTTTCCATCCCTTTTTTCAACAAGCATTGTATTATATTATATATATATTATTGGGGTGATTTTAAGTATTTTATTTATGATATTATTATATATGATCCTTCTAATACTCATTTTACTAGTATGTTACGTCTCATTAATTTCAAATAAAAATAATATTCCAAATATCATACATTTTATTTTTGGTCTTAAACCCCAAACCGATGAATTCTTATTTATTTATTATTTATCCGTTTTGAGTGCTTACATTGTAAATAAACCTAATAAGATATATTTTTATTACCATTATGAACCATATGGAAAATGGTGGAATAGATTAAAAGATAAAATACCAGTTATCATTTTTGAAAAGGTTGGATTACCAACACATATCGGTAAAAAGGAAATAAAACATTTCGCCCATAAAGCAGATTGGATAAGAATGAATAAATTATATGAAAGAGGGGGAATATATATGGATATTGATACTATTTCAGTGAGGAGTTATAAACATATGTTAACTAATAATACAGTCCTTGGTTATGAAATAAAAAAAGATAATCTTATATGTAATGCGGTTATGATGACAGTACCATATAGTGCTTTTTTTAGATTATGGTTAAAAGACTATGAAAAAGAATTTAAACCAGATGGATGGGGAGAAGCATCAATATATTTACCTGGTAAAATAAATAATAAATACCCTAATTTAGCAACTGTCTTTTCAGAAAATACTTTTTTTAGACCCTATGCGACAGAAGGTGATGATATATTTGAAAAAAATCTAGATATACATCCCGATTTAATAACACTTCATTTATGGGAATCATATACAATTAAATATTTAAATGATATAAAAGATTTTGAATGGATAAAAGATAACAATAAAACACTTTATAGTAAGATAGTATTGTTAAATATAAAAGAAAATTATATTTAAAAACATATCTATTTGATTTAGAATGAACGAAAAATTAAGTGAAGAAATAATTGATTCATTTAATAAAAAGACATTTATAAAAGATTGGTTATCACATAAATATAAAGAAAAATCATTAGCGTTATATGGACTTCCTGGAACAGGTAAGACAACTATAGCAGATTATATTTTAAAAGACTGGGTTAAAGTATATATTAAAAGTGATTTTTGTAGGTCATCTAATAGTTTTGTAGATTACCTCAATGATACTTTATACAAAAAAAGTATAACTATGATGTTTAATGAAAAAATTTACAAATCATTAATAATAGATGATATCTATTACATTCAAATAAATGATAAAAAATTATTTAAATCAATCATACAATTTTCTAAACAAAAAAATATAAATAATCCGATTATTTATATTTTTAATACCATTAACAAGAATTCAAAAATAATTATAAATAAATGTTTCCCATTTAAAATAGAGTATACAACTAATTTCTTAACTTCAATTGTGGAGAAATATTTCTTGAATAATTTTGATAAAAAAGATATCTTTGATTTGGTTTCTAATTCCAATTGTAATCTTCATAATATAAAAGTAAATATTCAATTTTATAAAGATAATTTTTCAGAAATCAACGTTTATGATAATATTAATGAAGAACTATCTGTCCACATCAATAATATTATAAAAATGAAAAATATAGACGAAATATACAAAAATTCATATAGCGATTATATGGTAATCGGTATGAATCTTCTTGATAGTATACATGAATTTTTAAAAACGAATACAAAATTATCTAAATCGGAAAAAATAAATATCATCTATGAAATATATAAAAATAATAGTATTGCAGATTCAATATATAGAATATTAAATGAAACAAATGATTGGAATTCTATTGACCATATCTTAACATTTAATACCATTTCAACCATATATCACATTCAAAAAAATAAATTATCTCTAGAAAAAATACCATACACAAAATATATCAGTAAGAGTATTATTTTTATTCATAAAAATAAGGTTCTTAATACAAATATTGAAAATATAGAATACCTTTACGAATTAATTGAAAAGTATTTAACCAATAATGAAAAAAAAATATTTAATAAGATAAAATCATATATATCATATTTTAATATAGACATGACTGTCGCAGAGACCTTCTTAAAATATTTTAAAAACTATAATAAAGATAAAATTAAAATATTTTATTAACATATAGAATGACACAAATCAAAAGAACACCTAAAAAAATGAGAAGAAGAATGAAAGGTGGTGCTGAAGGGTCTCAAAATATAGAAGAAGAACTAGCAAAACAAGAAAGTATAAATGATGAGGTTGAAATAGAAATTGATCAAGAAAGGGAAAAGTTACAACAAGAAACGTTACAACAAGAAAAGTTACAAAAAGAATATGCTGAAAGAGAAATGTTAAGACAAAAAGAAATAGAACGAGAAAAAAAAGAGATAGAAAAAATAAAAATACAAATGGCAAAAGAATTACAAGAAAATGCTGAAAAAGAAAGGTTAGAAAAAGAAAGGTTAGAAAAAGAAAGGTTAGAAAAAGAAAGGTTAGAAAAAAAGGATCGTGTTAAAGTAAAACAATTATCTCTAGAAGAAGCAGATAAACAATGGGATAAAGCAAATACTGAATCCGTCCATGGTATTATTTGTAGAATGGAGATACCTAAAATATCTGATAGAAGAAGAAATACAAAAGATATTTTACTTCAAATAAACGAATTTTCTAAATATAAATTAAATAAGACTTTAACCTCCCCAAGTGAAGCAGGTGACGCGGTACAGGTAGGGGGTTTGTTCGATGGAAGGAAGGAGAAGAAAAGAGTTGCAGCTGAGGAAGAGGCTCTAAATGAAAAGGAGATTGCTAGAAAAAAAAAAGAAGAAGAAGAAGATGGTTTATTAAATTTATCAAAAATAACACTTGACATTATAATGGGTAGTGGAGAAAAACAAACTCTTGGTAAAGAGTATCTTAATAAAACATTATTATATTTTCATACAATTCAACCATTAATGGATTATATACAAGAAGATTTTGATGATATGAAAAAATTAATTGAAGATATTAAAGACAATAAAATATTAAAAATTGATGGTGGACAAGAACAAAAGGATTTTATTAAAATGTATAATGATCTCATTTTAGAGAACATGGATGGTGCCAACTATGCTATGCCTGGGTTCTTTGAGCCGCGCAAACCAACCTTTACCATGGATTTATATAATGAGTTCGAAGAAGCAAACTATATTACTTTTAATTCAAATCATCTGTCCACACTGAAAAATCGGAACGCCTCCGCGGTGAGAAATACCGTGCTCATCTCTGAAAAGAAAACGAATAACGAGGAACTAAATATAAAGAGACAGTATTTACTAGAGTTTATCTCTTATATATACATTACAAGAAAAAATGATATGGAAAGTTATCTTTATTATATAGAAAAAATGGGAGATTTGACTCAATACAACCCTAAAAAGTTACATGAAGGAGTGGAAACAACTGAAGGAGTAGTGGAAACAACTGAAGAAGTAGTGGTGACACAACCAGAATCAACCGGTCCAGAATCAACCGGTCCAGACTCAACCGAACCAGACTCAACCGATCCAGAATTACCCGAACCAGACTCAATCGGTTCAGAATCAGACGATTCAGAATCAGACGATTCAGAATCAGACGATTCAGAATCAACCGAAGCACCATCCCCAGCAGCCGCCCCTGAAAGAAAAATTGAAGGAGGATATGGTGGTCAATATGATAAGAGAAGAAGAACACCTGTTAAACGTCACCGTTAATCTATTTCTTTAATGTTTTTTTATATTCATCAAAATCTTTTTTTGTTAATTCATATCCCCAATGTAATAATACTTGTCTGATTACTGGACTTACAGAAGGATCGCTATATTGTTTCCCCTTTTTAATGATTTCATTCATTAATCTGCGTCTAAATCTACCATTAGGACCTGTCAATTTTAACCATCTATCAATTTGTCTTTTATCATCGTTTGTTCTTCTCCCTCTATAAAACCGACAGTACCATTGAAACCATCCATATGGATCTTGTTTATCCATCCAACCACTCTTTTCCCAATCTTCTAGAGAAGAACCACATTTTACACCATATTTATTTACTTTTTTATCATATTTTTCTGATATAACTTCTTTTTCTATATCTATACCATTAAACCACGTTTTTGGATATTCAGATATAACTTTTTTACCATTATAATTCTTATCTGTAACAGATGAATAAATTGGACGGAAATATGTTCCTCCAAAAGCACCATTTTTAAATACATCTTTAGGAGATACATTTGGTTTAAAATCCGGATAATCTTTAAAAGATCTCATATATATTATAATTGAATATAAAATTATAGAATGAACATGGTTTAAAATATTGTATATTAATATAGATGACTGTCGTTACTAGAAAAAGAACAATAAGAAGAGATAACCGTAGAAGAAATAATACCCGTAGAAGGTCTACACTTAGAAGAGATAACCATAGAAGAAATAATACCCGTAGAAGGTCTACACTTAGAAGAGATAACCGTAGAAGAAATAATACCCGTAGAAGGTCTACACTTAGAAGAGATAATCGTAGAAGATCTACACTTAGAAGAGATAATCGTAGAAGGACTACACTTAGAAGAGATAATCGTAGAAGATCTGTAAGAAAAGTTGAGAGAGGCAAATTAAACAAATGCAATTCTATAAAAAAGAGTAATGAAAATGAAACTGGAATAAATGATAAAGAAAAAATTAAAGATAAAGATGTAAACGTATTTGTGATTAATCTTAAAAAGCATGCTGACCGTTGGAAAAAATATAAAGGTAATCCTAACTATAAAAGATTCCCTGCTGTTATAGGTTCTGACCTACCCGCAGATAATGAATATTTAAAAGGAAAACTTGTTATGATGTGGAATGCGAGTGATAAACAAAGGAGAAATGTTGTTGGATGTTATTTATCTCATGTGAACGTTCTTAAACGGATTGTAAAACAAAAGTTAAACAAGACAATTATATTAGAGGATGATTGTCAAATCGATACAAAAGAATTAAATAAGATAGACCTTAATAAATTACCCCAGGATAAAATGATATATTTTGGAGGGACCCTTCGTTCAATGACATTCAAAACAAAGGGGTGGGACATCAATAGAACAAGAAAAACATTAGTATGTGATAAGAATAAATCAACACTTAATAAAATTGTTCCTGGTAGATTTAAGATAGGTGGGGCACATGCTTATTATTACCCAACATGGAAAAGTGCTGAAAATATTATAAAATATTTAGAATCAAAAGAAAGAGTTAGAGCGATTGATTCTGAACATGCTATAATTCAAAAAAATAATCCGGAATTATTAGACAGTTTTATGTATCCTGCTTTGGGTTATTTAGTATTAGAGCAGGCACAAAAAGGTTTTAGTGGACAATATGGTTTTGATCGTAATATGAAATACTATTAACTCATTAAAATAACTCTTATATTTAGTATTATTGTTAATAATAATATTAGAACAACAAATATAACAATACATAAAATTTTTATAAAGTAAGGATATAATTCTTTAATTACCTCTTTTATAACCGGATTTATTATTTCATCTTTTAATAACTCCATATTCTTTTCTTTTTTTATTTCTTCTTTAGTTTCATTTAAGAAATTATAGATAATCTGGTTAAAAGCCATTATATATAGGATAGATTCTAATTCCTTTAAAATAACAAATTACCAACCATTTAAAACTAAATTTGATATAATTAGTAAAATAAACCAAAATCTAATACAAGATGGGTATTAAAGGACTTACAAAAACGATCACTAAGTATTCACCAGAATCTATTACAAATGAAAACTTATACAAATTATCTGGTAAAAAGGTAGCAGTTGATGCTAGTTTAATCCTTTACCAGCAACTTTTAAAATCCCCTGGTAAGGTATTTAGAAATTCTAAGGGTCAAATAACATCACATATTACAGGTGTATTCTACAAGATTATGAATTATATATCATTAAACATTGAGATGATTTTCATCTTTGATGGTAAACCACCCAACAATAAACAAGATTGTATTAATCAAAGGAAAGAAAAATCAAGGAAAGCGAAAGAAGCATCCTTAAACACTACCTGTGAACAAGAAAAAGAAAAACTTGAAAAATCATCATTAAGATTAACAAGAGAAATGATTGACGAAGTTAAAAAACTATTAACTTATATGGGTATATCTTATATCCACCCGGAAGTTGGAGAAGGAGAAGCATATGCGAGTGAACTTTGTAGAATGGGTTATGTAGATTATGTCCTTACTGAAGATATGGATACTATGGCATATGCATGTCCCAAACTTATTCGTAATTGTATTGATAGAAGTCTTAAAAGAAAAGATATTGTATCAATATTTGATTATAATAAATTAATTAATGATATAGAACTAACACATGAACAATTCTTGGATTTCTGTATTCTTTGTGGTTGTGATTATTGTCCCATTGTTCCCAAAATTGGTAATGTTACGGCAATGAAACTTATAAAAGCACATGGAAATATTGAAACAATTATTAGCGAAACTTCTTCTAAATATGAATTTCCAGAAAATTATTTGAGTATTTTCAATGCTGGGAAAGAGAATTTTAAGATATTTATGGATAAAATAAACGTAAGTGATATAGATATTAAAACGAGTGAAAGAGATATAGATGCCCTCACATCATTTCTAATTACTGATATAGAAATGAGTGAAAAACGTGTTCAAAATTCTTTAAAAAAATTCCATAATAATTATAATGCTGGAAAATGAAAGTAGCGAAATGTGTGCGGTATGTTTATCTAGTATAAATGAAAAAGATAAATATAAATTAGAATGTGGTCATATATTCCATACTGAATGTATTATTAAATGGTTCAGAAATTCTAGTGGTCACTGTCCTTGTTGTTGGGATAATAAAAAGAAACCATCTTTTTATGGTGTTTGGGAAAGACCATATATAAATGCAAGGTGTAAAAGTTTAGAAAAATTTTCTAAAAAAGAAGACGATCAAAAACTTAAAAAACAAGTTGAAAAGTTAAATAAAAAACAAGAAGAATACGATACACTTTTTCAAGAAAGAAAAATTTTAAAGAAAACAGATGAATATATTTATATTATGAAGTCAGTGAATGATATCAATAAAAAAATATACAATAAAGATAGAACAATTATGAATATGAAAATAAAGTTAATTTCGGATTATCCGGTTGTCCTTACCAATTAAAATGCCAATACCATTTTTTTAACTATCTTGGGATTATTTTTTTCTATTTCTTCTTTTTGATGACTTTTCATATCAAATGTACAATTATGGGAATGCCTATTCATATGTTTGGGGCAAAAGTAATTATCACAGTTACATTTAAACTGTTCAAATAGTTTTAGTTTTTTATTACAGAATTGACATACTGGTTTAGTTTTCTTTATTTTAGGGACAACCTTTTCTTTATGTTCTTCCATGTTTTCCATTATTTATAAAATAGATTAATTTTCAAATTTATAAAAAAGTAAATCCATGTCCAGCAAATTTATTACCACCCCCTACTAATTCCAAATTATCTGATAAATCATCTACCCCTCCTCCCCCACTATTTAATAATCTTTTAAATTTATTTAATTCATTTAAATTACTTCCACCATTTTGTTTTTTTTCTTCATCGCTATCACTTGAATCATCGCTATCACTTGAATCATCGCTATCACTTGAATCATCGCTATCACTTGAATCATCGCTATCACTTGAATCATCGCTATCACTTGAATCATCTTTTACGATATTTTTACCAGACCAGGTCCCTACTTTTTTACCATCTTTCTTAAGAGTTCCATCTAACATATTATGTTCATAAATTTCTACATCGTCACCCTTTTTATATATTAATTTTTCCTCATTTAACATATCCCGTTCTATTTCAAACATTTCATCCTTATCACCTTCTTTATTATCATCAGTAAATTCTTTTTCCTTCTTCTTCTTTTTCTTCTTTTTCTTCTTCTTTTTTTTCTTTTTATTTTCATCATTTGATTCATCGCTTGATTCATCGCTTGATTCATCACTTGATTCATCACTTGATTCATCGCTTGATTCGTCGCTATCACTTGAATCTTCATTGTCATCCTTCTGGAGTTTTTTTACCTTTACTTTATTATCTTCTTCATAATCTTCATCACATTCATCTTTCCATCCACTTTTTTTACTATTGTATTCAGTGACATTTGTAAATCCTTTTTCTAATAAAGCAGACTTTATATTACTTGATGTTGGATTTTCATTTTCTTTTATAGAATAAACAACTATTGGTACTTTCTTTAAATCTATTTCTTTGAGTTCATCTTTGTTATCTTTCTCTTTACTTATATTCTTTAATAGTTGGTCCAAAACTTTAGGTTTATCTATAGAACCAATAATCTGTATTGATCCAGGAATATTGTATTCGTCTTTCTTACTCACCATACCATTAATAATTATATGATCTTTAGAATCAATCATTTCATTTAAATTATCTAAACTTATTTTACAATTTACTTCTATCGTCATCACTTTTTCAATATCCCATTCATTATTATCTTTTAAATATACAAAATGTAGGTGGGGGGCATAGATTGTCCCACCTACATTATAAGGTTGTGGACAATTTAAGACAAATTTTGCGAGACCATCTTTATCTGTCTTTATTAATCCTTTATTATCTAGTTTGTCATATGCTTCTTCAGCACTTTTTACATCTCCAAAACCCTTAGCAGTATCAGATGCCCAATAAAATATCCACTTATCATTGTAACTTATGTTTTCTTTTAATATTAATTGATTACCATTATCTTTCGGAAGATCTTCCTTCCACTTTTTTGTACCATCTTTTGGATGTGGTTTGTATTTATCCTTACAAACAAGGATTTTAGGGACAGATACATAAGGGGAAAAAGCATTTTTACTTCTACTATACCACTCGGGGATAGTGTCTTCTGTTTCAATAACACTTTTATCGCCTTTTTTACATGTATAACACGGAGGTTTTTTAGTCATTATTTAATATCATATATTATTTTTTTAGTTAATCTACGAAAAGATATCTTTCCATACTCCTTTTGTATGTGTCTTTACTAGTTTACTCGCATTTTTAACTATCTTTCTATATTCTCCATCTATACCCTTACTTATAATTTTATTAATTTCTTCTCCGATATTATCCGTGTAACCAACAACAAAACAATTAACACCATTTTTAAATGTATTTCCCTTCTCTACCCAATCTTTATGAAGTATAAGTGCACAATCGTGATATATTGCCTCCAAGAAAGTATATTGAGTTCCCCCTCCATCTCCAACAATGATAGACATATCAACGACAAAAGCACAGTTATCTAAAAGATCTTTATTTTCGTATTTCATTGGTAAGTTTTTAGGATATTTACCCTTCCAATATTTTTCAAAATCCATATCTTTTAATTTATGATGAACATATAAACGATTCTCCGCACCAAAAAGATATATTTTCTTTGTATCGTCTAATAATTTATTTGCCTGTAATATATATTCAATATTTTTATCAAAATCAATTCGCGAGATACATAAAGAATAATAATTACATTTATCCCCTATAACATCTTTTTTATATTCAAAAAATGGATGTGGTAAGAAAGAACTTTCTTTTTTATAATTTTCCTGGAGGAATTTTTTAACACTTTCTCTTATTGTTATAACTTCGAAGTTATCTAGTAATTCCCTTAATTTATTTTGTTTTCCTTTTAATTCCGTAGGATCATGTATAACTACTTTTGTTCCTTTTGGAAATAATTCTAAATATTTCCAATAATGTTTATCAACAGCAGTAATTAATATATCATCTAACTCTAATAGTTCATCAATTCGCATATTACGGTATTGCATACCATATCCATAATCTCTTTTATTTGGTTCTGTCCGTTTACCTATTTTATATAAATCACCACTATACTTTAATGCTAAATGCGATGTAAATGTTACCCATCCACCATATATTGGTTTTGCCATATATACAAGATTCATTAATTATTTATTGATATAAATGATAAAATAAAATTTAAAAAAACGAGGTTACTACTATTTTTTTTATATCATTATTATTTCCACCTTTTAATTCAGCATCTATATCTTCACGCCCACCCTTTATTTTTACTTCTTTATCCCCTTCTTCTTTCTCTACTGGTTCTTCTTTAGGAGACCCCTTTACTGGTTCATCGTCTATATCTTCAATTTCTACTTTAATACCTTCATCATCTACTTTAACATCTTCATCATCTACTTTAACATCTTCACCATCTACTTTAACATCTTCACCATCTACTTTAACATCTTCACCATCTACTTTAACATCTTCATCATCTACTTTAACACCTTCACCATCTACTTCATCATCTACTTCATCATCTACTTTAACACCTTCATCATCTACTTTAACACCTTCATCATCTACTTGATCAATAATTACAATATCTTCATCTTTTTCATCCTTTAATTTTGGAAACTCTACCATATCTAAATCAGAAAGATCTAATACCAATGGTAGACCTTTTTTATTCTTACTTTTTTTCTTAGGTTTTGTTTCAACATTTTTAATTTCCTCTACATATTCATTTTGTTTTTTTATAAAATCACTTGTAAGAGTATATATATTATTAATAGGCACTATCCTAGTACTATTAATATATTCTTCCTTTCTTTTTTTCATAATTAAAGTTTTTTTTAAATTATAACTATTTAGAATCATGGTTCGTAATATATATATAGTATTATAATATTTTAATGTCTAAAGCGAAACCTAAGAATATATTAAAGCAATATGAAAATCAAAGCAATATTGAAGTTGGTTTAGATGAAGCTGGAAGAGGTTGTCTTTTTGGACCTGTTTGTATAGCAGGTGTAATCTGGCCAAAAGAAGACCCTGAAAATGCGATGGAAGTTAAAGATTCTAAAAAATGTTCCGAAAAATATAGAAATAAATGTTTTGATTTTATCAAAGACACATCCATTCAATATTCAATAAAAACATTAGATCATAAAGAAATTGATAAAAAAAATATCCTTCAATGTTCTATTGAAGGGATGCATTTATGTCTTGATGAAATTACTGAAAAACAATCTATTGATATGATACTTGTAGATGGTAATCATTTTAAACAATTTTACTCAAGTAAAATGGATGAATTTATAGAACATCAATGTGTAATTCAAGGTGATAATACTTACAAAAGCATTGCTGCTGCGAGTATATTAGCAAAAACATACAGAGATAATTATATAATACAATTGGTAAAGGATAATCCAGAATTAGAAAAATACGGAATACATAAAAATAAAGGATACGGGACTAAAGAACATATGGACGCAATAAAGAAATATGGTATTACAAAATGGCACCGAAAATCTTTCGCACCATGTAAACAAGTTGAATAATAAAGTTAATCAAAAGAAATAACTACCTTTTCAGAATCTCTATTTGTATTCATATCAATTTGTTGAGGTATTACCTGATAAAATAATGTTTTTTTACCATCTATATATTTTTCCTTTGACATTAATGTATAGTTTTGAATTTTAAGAAATTGTCTTAAAATTGTGATACATTTTTTCTCATTTAAATTTATAAGATATTTTTTCCCTTTACATGGAATATAGTATTTTATAAGATCATTATACATAATATTTATATTATCAACTGTTTTTAGATCAGATAAATTTTCTCTTGTAAAAGAATGATTGTCATCCATTCCTTTAATTCCAAAATTTTCTAAGATCTTTTCAGTTATTTGGATATTCGGAGAAACTTTAAATAATTGATTTTTTTGATTCTTCATATTTTATAATTTATTTTAATTCTTAGAAAAAATCTTAAATTTGAAGGATCATATTATAATAATAATAATAATTTGTATATGTGGGTGACTTGTTACAACTGTAATGGAATGGGTATTATCCCTATTAAGAAGGATGATACTATTATATGTAAAAAGGAAGATAAGGAAGAAAATTGTAGAGTATGCTACAAATACCGAATTACAGACGAATATTATCAATTTTATGGTCAATTATGGTGTGAAGAGGATTATGAAATCTCCAGTCCACCAACATCCCCATAATAATTAATCATTAATGTAATTTAAAAATAAAAAAAATACATATAATATATAAATGTCTTCTGATAAAAGATTGATAAATACATGGGATGTAATTGATACATTCTTCAGGGATACAAGTTATTACAAATCACAACACCAAATAGATTCATTTGATGAATTTATTTTTTCAGAAGAAAATGGTATAAGGAATATAATTAAAAGAGAAAATCCATTTATCATTTATAAAGGTCAAGATACAAATACAGGGAAGTTTGATTATGAAATGAGAATTTATTTCGGGGAAAAATTAGATGAAAATGGAGAAATTATTAATGGTGAAGAAAATATTTTTGTATCTTCTCCATCAATGTATGACAATGATAATATGAAAGAAATGTTCCCAAATGACGCTAGAATCCGTAATCTAACATACAAAAGTAATATTTTTTGTAATGTTGGTATTCAATATATTTTCCATAAAACAAATGAGAAGGATAAAATTGTAAACTTTGATAAAATAAATATTGGATCAATTCCTATCATGATTCATTCAAAATTATGTCTTTTACATAAGTTAGATCCAATTAAATTAAGTGATTTTGGAGAATGTCCTTATGATCAAGGTGGTTATTTTGTTATTAAAGGGAAAGAAAAAGTTATCTTATCTCTAGAAAAAAAAGTTAATAATATTCTTTATATAAATTCATCAAGTGATGATAATATAATACTCCAGGGTAATATTAAGTCTGTTTCCAATGAAGGGTTTCAATCTTCACGAACAAATAACATTAATTATGTAGTTAATAAATTACGTGAAAAAATAGATGGTAATACAGTAGTTAGATCGGATAAAACATTTAATGTTCGTGTCCTTGGTTTTGATGTAGAGGTTCCTTTATTTATTATGATGAGGGCACTCGGTTTCATTTCCGATAAAAGAATTTTATCACTTATTATTTATGATAATGATACTGATAAATTGAAAAACAAATTAATAGAATTAATACGTCCTTCTGTAAAAGCATCTCATCCGATATTTACGCAAAAATCTGCCTTTAAATTTTTATCGTTAAATACAAAGGGTAAAGAAAACTTCAATGTAATAGATCTTCTTAATAATAACCTATTTCCTAATTATGGCAATGATAATTTATCTAAGGGTTACTATTTGGGATATGTTGTTAGAAAGATACTTCTAACTCATATTGGATTATACCCCAATACAGATAGGGATTCATATGTTAATAAAAGAGTTGATCTACCGGGTTCATTATTATTAGAATTATATCGTGAATTATGGGGTAATTTTAAGAGAAATACATCATTAAGAATAGATGGTGAATATAAATTAAATTATGAATCAATAGATGCATCTGATATTACAAACATAATTAACGAATATAATGTTTCTAAAATTTTTGATAATAAAATAATGGATTCAATTAATAAATCTTTTGGAGCTAGATTTGGAACTGGATTATCTTCTAGACAGGGTATTGTTCAAGATTTAAATAGAAATGTTGCTTTAGGGACACTTTCTCATATTCGGAGATTATCAACACCATTACCATCTGGTTCAAAAACAATTGGTCCTAGAAAACTACATAATTCTCAATGGGGGTTTGTATGTCCTACCGAATCTCCTGATGGAGGTAATGTAGGTATCATAAATCATTTATCAATAATAGCGAGAGTTACAACTAATATAAGTGAAAGTGGTTTGTATGATGCCATTGTTGATGGTGAGTTAATAAAATTAGAAAATTGTACAATAGGGGACATCGCAACATATACAAATATTTTCTTAAATGGTAAAGTTATAGGTCTTCATAAAAATCCTTCATTACTCCAGGAATATATGAAATTATTAAAGGTAAACAGTTTCATTAACATTACAACATCTATTTCATGGAATATTAAAACAAATGAATTCCATGTATTTACAGATTCTGGAAGGATTATAAGACCAATATTTTTATTAAAAACTGATGATAATGGGGATAAATATAATGAACTTATTAGTGGCGATACTTCATATATTGAAAATTGGAAGAAAGCGATCCACGGTTATTTATATGGTATTATTGAAGATATAGATTTTACAACTCCCTATTATTTCAAAGAAGAATTAGCAAAATTAAAGAGTTCTAACAAAAATTATATGGATATACTTCGGAAATCAGGGAGTGTTATTGAATATATAGATTCAATAGAATCTGAAAATGCTTTAATTGGAAGAGATATTAAATCATTTGAAAACCATAACACACATTGTGAAATACATCCTTCTCTCATGTTGAGTGCCGTTGCTCTAAATATCCCTTTCCCCGAACATAGTCAATATCCAAGAAATGCTTTCTCATGTCAACAGACAAAACATGCGGTTGGGGTATATTCCTCAGCATATACAACCAGATTTGAAACATTCTCTCATATTTTAAATTACCCTCAAAGACCTATTGTAACAACTCGTTTTAAAAAATACACCGATGTAGATAAATTACCTTATGGTGCGAATGCTATTGTAGCAATTGCGTCATATACTGGATACAATCAGGAAGATTCTGTTATGATAAATAAAAATTCTGTTGATAGAGGTATGTTTAAGTCTCTATACTATAGGAGTTATGAAGATAGCGAAAGTGATGAAAATGGAAAAAAAGTTTATTTTTCAAACCCTCTCATGGAAAAAAACATACATAAATTAAATCCAGGAAAATATACTAACTTAGATGACCATGGATTTATAAAAGAAGGAACATATATCACTGATTCAGATGTGCTATGTGCTAAATGTTTTAAAACAACAACTTCAGATGGAAAAGAAATAACTAAAGTTGTAGGTAAAAAAGCGAATTTTGGAACTTCTGGTATTGTTGATAAAGTTATTGTTGTAAAAAATAAAGATGGATTAAGGACTGTTAAAATAAGAATTCGGAAAGAAAAAATACCTGGTGTAGGTGATAAATTTGCTTCTCGTTGTGGGCAAAAGGGTATGTGTGGTATGGTTCTAGAACAATGGGAAATGCCCTTTACAAAGGATGGAATTGTCCCAGATATTATCATAAATCCACATGCTATTCCAACAAGAATGACTATTAATCAATTGTTGGAAGTTATCTTAGGTAAGAGTGCTTGTATTAGTGGTCATTTAGGAGATGCTACACCATTTCAAAACAATGATATAAAACAATTTTCAGATGTTCTTCAAGGTTTTAATTATGAAAGGAATGGTGAAGAAGTTATGTATTCGGGTATTACAGGTGATCAAATAAAATCTACAATATTTATTGGACCAACTTACTATCAAAGATTAAAAATTATGGTTGCTGATAAGATGCATAGTAGAGGTACCGGTCCCATGAATTATTTAACAAAACAACCTGCTGCCGGAAGAGCAAATAATGGTGGATTAAGGATTGGAGAAATGGAAAGGGATAGTATTATATCACATGGGATTTCTAGTTTCCTCAATGAATCTGTTATGGAAAGGTCTGATAAATATAAAGTTCAAATAGATAATAAAAATGGATTAATCACATATGATGATAATCTAGAAAGCAAAAAAATGGTAAAAATGCCAAATGCTATGAAATTATTAATTCAAGAATTAGAATCAATGAGCGTTGGAGTTAGATTAATTACAGAAGAATCTGTTAATGAAGATATATTCAATGAATTACATAAAAATGTATCTAAATATTCAATAGAAGAAGATTTCTTAGATGAAGAAATTGTAAATCTAGATGAGGAAGAATAATTTATATACTAACTGGTAATAAATCATCAAAATACTGTCGGGCATAGTTTGTATGTTCTTCTTCCTTGGAATAAACTGAAATAATATTTATATCTTTTGACATAACATTTGTATTTGATATTTTAACATATTTATCATTTGAGTAATATTCACATGGTAAAACACCATAATATCTTATATGGATTATATCTTTCACAACTTTTTCATGATCTATAAATGTATTTTTCATAAATCGTGCTTCAAAATCTTTCAATTCCACTTCTGCAACAATTTTATATATTCTTCTTGTTTTCATCCTTAGAACAAGTTGAGATGCTTGATAACTTATACCTTTCATGTTTATAATAGTATCATCTAGTTCAATAAATTTATCAATATCATCTGATTCCACAATTCCCTTAATGTTAATTTTATCTTCAACCATCTTCAAGTATTCTTTCATCATATGTTCAAGACTACGAACCTTTCTATGATTGTAAACTTCTCTGTACATTATGAAACGAATATGGAAGAAGTCCTCAATATTCGTCCTTACTTTTTCAGAGTATTGAATTTTTCCATCAATGATTTTTGAATAATTCATAATTCTCTGAAACTCAATACCATAATTAAGTCCAGTCATATGTATATCTCTCATTAAGTAATCAAAACGATCTACATCAATACCGTTCTTATTAGAGATAATCTGATACTTATATTCATCTTTTATAGGATTAATAACCTCAAGTATAAAGTCAATTTCATCATCCGAAAATCCTATCTCATATTTTTCGTTCATCACTCTAAGTATCAATCCAGAACGGTATTCATGTTGTTTTTCCTTTGAAACAATATCATCAAATAAGTGACTGTAGGGACCATGACCAATATCATGGATTAAACCTGCAATAGATATACACAACTTTTCCCTTTCTGTAAAATATTTACCATCCACATTGAGGATATCTACATAATTCTTCGCTAGATGGTAAACACCTAGTGAATGTTCGAAACGTGTATGGACCGCACACGGAAACACTAAATAACAACAACCAAGTTGTTTGATATCTCTTAATCTTTGAAATTCTATTGTGTCTATTATTTTCTTCGCAGTTTCACACAAACTAATGTTACCATGAATGATGTCGTAAATCATTGTAAAAAAATGTTTATATTATTTTTATTATTTAAATCAAATTTTTAATTCAAAAGCATAAAGTATTTTCTAGGTGTGTCATTGGTTTTTAGTAACTTGTTTTCCTTAAATAATCTAGCACATGCCGCATTACAAGTATTGCATGGAGTTTTAGCATCTTCCGACCATGGTTTTACATTCATTTTATCTATTTCATCAAAAATTGCCCTTACAGTCCTTTGTTCACCATCTTTACAAACATGAAGTATGTAATCGCTAAATTTTTGAAATGGTTTTTCACCAGGTGTAATGTTTAATAGATCTTGTAGTTGTTTTATTTCTTCATTTTTTTCCTGTAATTCTTCATTTTTTTTCTTTAATTTTGCTTTAAGTTTTTCTATTTCTGTATCCTTTTCAATAAAGATATCTTTTATAGCTGTTATATGATGAGCAACACTCATTATAATATGTTTATATCCATTTCATTTAATTATTCAAATTTATTAGTCCAATCACTATCACCATCAATACAATTTGCTACACTATTTTTATTATTATTAATATATGGTCTACCGATTGCTATATCAGGTGGTAATGATATTGTACAATCAGAATGTTCAACACATTCTGATCTTTCTCTATCCCACCATAAATTAGACGGACATTGATATTCAGGATTACACATCATATTACACATCATAATTTCTGGTTCAGAACATATCAATGGACAACTTGTCCCACAATCATTCCATACCTGGCCACCACATTCTTCCCCTCTATTACAAACAATATTATCTAAACTACATAATTCACCATAATTTGATAATAGTATTAGTATGTCATTAACATCTACAACACCATCATCATTAATATCTTCGTTTAAATCACCACTTTCAGAGAATCTCGTTAAGACCCCTAATAAGTCATTCACATCAATAGAACCATTACCATCTATATCTCCGACGCAAACCTGTTGACCAGTTACAAAAGAAAATAAACTAAATATACTCAAAAGGAAATTCATTATATATATATTTATAATATTCCTTTAAATTTTATTTAAGAATAAAACTCGTAAATAAAATTATAAATGAGTAAATTAACCCTTGATAGTAATTCAGCATTCTATAGTTATGTTATCTACTATACATACGAAAAGAATAAAGATAATATAAAAGATTTTAAATATCTTTCTCAAAGCACTGTAAAACCATACGAATATATTCCACGAAATGAAAGAGGAAATCCGGAACATAGTATAAAAATGTGTTCTCCCAATGATTTAACATTTGATTTTGTTTTTGAAGATAATAAAATAACCTTTGACCATAAAACGAGATTAGATGAAAATAATAATCCAGTAAAGATTTTAGTTCCTGGACCAGGGTGTAATAGTTCACCTGAAGAAATAATATTAAAAGAAATTACACTTCAAGGGGAAAATAACGATATACTTATTAAGTATGTTGATACTGCTAAAATTTATTGTGAAGATAAAATTAATCTTTCAAAAAAATCAACGGAGTCAACTATTAAAGTAAATATGTGGAGGAAAGATTATTGGAACCTACTCTTTAAAAGTCCAAAGAGACCATTAGATACACTCTATTTAAAAGAAGGTCAAAAGGAAGATTTAATTAAAAATATTGAAGAATTTTATGATCCAGATACAAGGGCAGATTATCTCTCTCATGGAATACCTTATAAGAATGTAATTATGTTGTATGGTCCCCCAGGAACTGGAAAAACAAGTACTATTAATACAATTGCTTCACATTTTGATGCAAATGTTTATGTTATACCAATTTCAAAAGAATTAACTGATTATGGTCTAATAGATGCAATTTCTTATTTAGAAGAAAAAGAAGATAAAAGAAGAATTATTATTATTGAAGATATTGATGCCATATTTACAGACCGTAAAAAAGGTGATGATGATAATGGTATTACTCTTCAAGGGTTATTGAATTGTTTTGATGGTTTTGCTTGTGTAGAAGGGACACTACTCTTTATAACAGCAAATAAACCTGAAGTAATTGATAATGCTCTGCTAAGGTCATGTAGAGTTGATTATAAATATGAACTTGGTTATGCGGATGAATATCAAACCAAGTTTATTTTTTCAAAGATGGCACCTGAAAATGATAAAGATTCTTTTAAAAAATTCTATAATTTAGTAAAAAATAGGGAATATACCACAGCGATGCTTCAAGAATTTTTATTCCCTAATCGTAAGAAAGATACTATATTTAACATTATTGATGAATTTTATAGAATAATTGATAATAGCAAAAGTGATTTCTATGAAAAAAAAGACAAAGATAATCTTTATTTATAAATTTGAAAAATTATATAAACATATTATATAAAATAATATTAAATGAATATTGTAGAAAAAGTAACAAATACACGTTTTACACTTAAAAAAATACTATCAACTGAATGGGATACATCTGTCATGCCTGATATGAGTAATAATGAAATTGAAAAATTGTATACACTACCCTCTTCTAAAAATAAACAGATAGCACAATTCGGAGTAGCATCTGCTTGTAATTTCTCATTAAAACACAAAATGATCCCTTCATATAAACTCCACATCATTTACTATAATTTTCCTGAAATTGGAAAGAGTTCATCAAAAATAACGAAATCATCATGTGATAAAATAGATGCTTTATATTCTTCAGAAATGATATCGCCACATGATAGTATTATAATGATTATTAACGATGAAATTTCGGAGTCACTACAAACTAGTTTCGGTTCCCTTAATGTAAAGCTTCAGAATGATTTAGAAATTTCTGAATTAGATGAAAAAGTAATTAGCGAAATGAAAAAAAATAATATTTCACTTCAGAAAAAACATTTTAGAACTGTAACATTGTTTAATGTTAACAATTTAACAAACAATATAATGGATCACCGACTTGTTCCAGAACAAACTGTTGTAAGAGACCGTGAAGATATTAAAACTATCCTTGAAGAAAATAATTGTAGTTCAAAACAACTCCCAATTATTCTTAAACAGGATATCATTAGCAAATATTTAAGACTCTCGCCTGGAGACATATGTAAAGTCACTCGGAAAAGTATTAAAACAGGTGAATATTATTTCTATAGGATATGTTATTGAATAACATCAATCTTATCAAATACACCATATGGTACATATTTAATACGTTCTCCATTACATTCTTCGCCCTTGCTTTTAGCGTAACCCATTGTTATAAATAGTATACTTATTATCATAAGTAGGAAATCATATCTCATTATATATATTATTATTATTTTATATTACATTTTTTTCTTCTTTTATTTTATAAATTATCTTACATGGATGTGATCTGGACAATTTTTGATATTGTCCATATTCATATATAATATAGACTACAAATATTATAAGTAATAATGTAAATACTTCTTCCATATATAATATATATATAGTATATTATTGTTTCACCTTATTTGCCATCCATGGATCAACATCTGATAGAGATTCTTTCATATCATCACTAATAGTCCCTTCATTTAAGATATTATCAACAACCTTTTCAACATCTTTAACAACATTTTCAACATCTTCAACAACCTTTTCAACATCTTCAACAATCGTTTCAACATCTTCAACAACCGTTTCAACATCTCCAACCGTATCAAGTATTTCTTCAACCGTAGAAGGAGTTTCTTCAGGTTCCGGATCGTCTACATCATTTTTCTCCTGTTTTTGTCTTTCCATATCTTCTCTTTTTTTCTGCATCTGTTCTTCTTTTGCTTTCTTAATTTTATCTCTTTTCTCTTCTTCATAGAAAATGTCACGATTAATATTATTTTCCTTGTATTTTTCCATCATTTCATTTAATTGTCCATTGATATAATGTTCATCTTGAACTTTATCAGCACATGGATCCCATGGAAGCCAATAACCCACTTGACCTACAAAAACATGAAAATCAGAATCAATTGATTGAAGTGATTTAGCGCGTTTATCTGCCTCATCACGAGTACTGTATGTTCCACGGACTTTCAAACCACGTATATTTGTTTGAAATTTATTTCTTTCATCAAAATCCTTTTGTAATTCATCTTGATATTTATAAGTATAATCTGTATATTTCTTCATTACATCTTCCAAATCTAATTCTTTATCTTTACAATAAGATTGTAAAAACTTTGATACTTTGAATGACTCTTTTGATTCAATAATTGTTTCGGGGGAAACAAATGATAAACATACGTAACTTTGTCCAGGTAGTGGATCATCCACCTCAAGGAAATCTTCTTTTTTATTTTCTTCAGTCATTTTATATTAAGGTATAGAATAAATTTTTAAATATTAAACATAAAAATTAAAATGAATGAAGAGAAGGTAAAAAAATAAAATTTTATATACTATAATGGATTTACCTGGACAAATATTTGTAAAAAGTATGAATGGTAAAACTATAACATTAAACGGGGTGGATTCAACTGATACAATTTTAGATATAAAGGTAAAGTTTTTAAATAAAGAAAAAATAATTGATGAACCTGAAAATTTTAAATTTATGTTCCCGGCAGGTAGCGTAAAAGATGATGATAAAACAATGAGTGAAATAGGTGTTAAAAAAGAATCTACTCTTTATGTTGTCTATAAATTAGGACCTCCAAAAGAAAAAAAATTCCCGGAAAAAGGAATAACAGGTGAACTATCAAACGATACAATAAAGGATTTAGTTATGAGAGTTATTGATGTGGATAATGATGATAAATCAGTTGTAGTATTACCTGGTAGTGTGATTGGTTCTGATAGAAACTTTTTAGAATCAATGATTACACCTGAGTCTAAATATTATAATAAACATGATTTATTTAAACAACAATTACCATTACCAATATTACAAGAAGCTTATGATAGCAATAAAAATGTCCATATATTTTTAATAGACCCGGGTTTTAATATTACGAATAACAGCATGAATGATGTAAGGAATATTTTTGATTCGGTTAAAGATAATAATGGAGTTATTTTTTCTGATGAAAGTTCTGATGAAATTGATGAAAAAATGGGGTTTTATATAGAAGAAATTTATGATATTTTTAAAGAAATAAATATTAAAAATATTGAGTATTTCACAGAAAAAGGATTGTATGTTTATTTATACGTATTACCATTTACTGTGAGGACAAATGAATTAAATGAACTATCTGACGATTTAAATAATATTGAACATTACATATACCTCAGACCCGACCCCCATCAAAATTTAACAAGTGAAAATTTTAGAACAAACGGTTCTATCACCAAACAGTTAAAAGATTGGCATTCTAATAATATGAATGGAGGTGGTTTAACTCAAGAAGGTATGATGTGGGCAAATGCTGCTGCTGAAGATATGAAAAAAAGACAATCTGGTGGTAAAGTTCCTAATCATTATACCGCCGGTCTATCTAGAAAAGATAAGAAAAAACAACAAAAAAATCTCAAGAAATCTACGAAAGACTATGAAAAAGGTAAATATACATCTAGACCCAAATTAAAAAGTTTTAAATCTAAAAAGAGTAATTGGACATCTAAGTTTGAGAAAAAATATGGTAAGGATATTAAAAAATATAAACAAATTTCAAAAGCAACAGGAATACCTGTCCTGGCATTAAAAGCAGTTGTAAAAAAAGGTATGGGAGCTTACTACAGTTCTGGTTCAAGACCAAATCAAACTGCAGAATCATGGGGTAAAGCAAGGATGTATTCTTACATTATGGGTGGACCAACCAGGAAGGTTGACAAGCATATCACTGAGAAGTATGGTGTGAGATTCTCCTAGCAAGGAAAGGATATCTCCTCCCTGACAAATAAGGATGGTTTCAAATTTTCACCGAAGAGTGATTTTTAAGACGAATTTTCTCCTCAGAGAAAAAATTTGAAATCATCAGGGAGCAGGAGGGCACAACAAACAAACAACACAAACCGCTCACAAACCGCTCACAAACCGCTCACAAACCTCTCACAAATCGCAACCGACCACACGAAGATGCAGACCATCTGCCTCCCGATGACCTTCTCCATCAAAGACCTCATGAATCACCCTCAGATAAAGAAAGCCCTCCGCGAGAGGGAACAACACTACGTGGACAACCTCAAGTGGCTTGACGAAGACCTGGACAAGAAGAACAAGGAAGAAGAAGAGAACCTTCGGATCCAAGAAGAGAATATTTCTCGGATCCGATCCGCTTCGGAGGAGATCATTCCTCTATCTGAGTCCTTCGCATCCTTCATGGATGACTCCGACTCAGACCCCGACTCCGACTCCGACTCCGACTCCGACTCAGACCCCGACTCCATGACCGAGATTGACGATGACACCCTCTCAGAAAAAGCAACGCCCCCCACTCCCACCCCTCGCTCAAAATCCGCCGAGGACGACACCATTCGTCCTCCCAGCATAAAATTTCAAAAAAACAAACACTCTCTATCCGAAGTAGATGACTCTAAGTGGATGATCAAGAAAAGTGCGATCCTGGGTTACTTCGAAGATTCAAAATGTGAAAACTGGAAAGACCATCGTAAGAGTTTCCGTACAATGGTCTATACAGACCCGAAATACATGGATTGGTCTGCGACCCAAGAGAATGGTGGTTGCGGTCCAGGATACTCTCTAAGGAAACACGGGAAACACCGTGTGATTACAGCAGGTGCTAATTGGTTGAACTGGAAAGACGAAAAAAAAGAATGGCAGTGTGATTCGCTCCACTTTGTGAAACAAATATACGATGCAATGGCCAAGCGCCAGAAATAAAAAACTCTAGATAGTCCTTATAGAAAAATCATTTTTTTTTGAGAATGTCTAAACTCTTAAACATATTAATTAATAATCTTTCAATCACATTAACTGTCATTGAATTACCAACTCTTATTTTTAATTGATGTTCAGAAACATTCTCTGGTTTTTTATATGATTTTGGAAACCCTTGCAACATTAAGTATTCCTTAATTGTTGCTTTCCTTTGTTTTGGAACACACCACATATTTGGTTGTGCTGTAATACAAGGTGCCCATTTATTAGAATTAGGAAATTTTGCTTCTCTAAATCCGATATCTATGAATATTGAATCTTCAGGAATTTTTTTAAATAAATTATAATTAGAAGGTTTAATATCAATCTTCGTATTGCATGTATTATCTATAAACTTTTCTAATGGTTTCATTTTTACATCTTGTGGAAATACAAACTCTTTTTTTATATCTGATTTTAAGATACCTATTATATACAACCTTTCCCTGCATTGTGGAATGCCCTGATCCTTGCTATTTATAACCTTATTGTGTACATTATAAGAACCATTGTTTTCTAACCGATTAATTATTTGATTAAAATAATATCCGTTATTTAAAGTTTTCAGTGTTTTAACATTTTCTAATATGAAACATTTCGGCTTCTTTTCTAATATAACCTTTAAACAATCCTCAAATAGATTAAGTCGCGGATCAACTTCACTTTTAAATTTATTAGCACGACTATATGGTTGACATGGAAACCCGGATACATAAATATCTATATCGGGAACATCAACTATTTTCCTTTTTTGAATATCTCCAAATATTATTTTTGGATTATTGTTTTCTTTTATACAATCAAGGGCATATTTATTTGTTTCTGAAGAAAAAACATGATCATAATCTATATCGTATTTATTCTTTATTTTTTTAAGCGCTTCAATTGGTGCCTCTATACCACTACAATCTGTCCCTATATTTAATTTCATAAGTATAATTATTATAAATATATTTTATATCAGTATTTTACGGTCTTATTAAATGAATATTAATAGTAAAATTATTGTTAAAATTATCGTAAATAGAAAGTAACTATCATCATAGATTTCATTTGCAATAATATTATCTTTTAATTCTTTTATCATATAATCTTTCACAAGTTTATAACCCTGTGAAGCATAATATCCCCTAACACCGACACCAGAAATAACAGCAACCCTATTAAACCCTTGTGCATGAGATATATCTTCCGCAACTTTCATCATTTTTTTTCCAAATCCCATATGTTGGACATTACCCTTCTTAGATGAATGGTCTACAATACTACCATATACGTGGAGTTCACGGATAAATGTACAATCATTCAATTCCTTATGTATAATATCCTTATTATTATCATTAATCCTTAATCTCAGGAATCCATAAAGTGTCCTCTTGTTGGGACTCTCATAACTTATAAAATATTCTGTTGATTCTACACCATTATATTCTCGGATAACTAATTCTGCTTTTTCAATATCACATGGATTTCTACCAACTTCTCTACACCTTATATCATCTGAAACTATATCTTCACGATTTATAAGTTTTTGATGTAAGTTTACATCTTTATTTCCACCAATAATATTCATATTTGGAATATCTCGGATAATTCTATTTATTCTGATCCAAGGGAATACATTCTTTTTTATGAATGCTAATACTTCAATAAGGTCTTCTTTATTTTCGGAATATGGTTTATATGTTTCATTTTCATACCATTCTTTTATCTTTGTCCAATCTACTACCGAACACGGATATATCTTTAATTGATCTGCCTGTAATTCAGGATGTAGTAGTTCATATTTAATATAATTCTTATCAACTTCTATTACGCATTTGATACCAAATATCTTTTTAAACATATCAAGATCCTTTTCTTTTGAACTACCCGGAAGATCAGGCATAAGATGCCAATCTACTTTACCACCATTCTTCTTCCAAATACCATTACCTCTAATAATCTGATCTAGGTTACAACCACGGTCAATATAATCTAGTACATCATCATCAATGTGTTGAACACCTATCTGTAATCTAGTTACATTAAATCTCCTCATTCTCCTTATTTGTCTGGGATTTAGATATTCAGGACGTGTTTCAAGTGTGAGACCAATTATTCTTTTTTTAGATGTTTCAGCAATCTTTATTTCTTCTTCTAGTGTGAGTTTATCACGAACACTATTATCTACCGTATTTCCAGCATAATATATATCCCTTATAAATGATTCTTGATATTTTTGTGGATAATTATCCCAAGTTCCACCTAACACTAAAATCTCAATTTTATCTACAATATGTCCACAATTTGTTAGAGCATTCGCTCTATCGTATATCTGTAAAACAGCATCAAAACCATTGCGATTTGCCCTTAGAACTGCTGGTTCTGTTGAAAGGTAACTACGCGGTTGTTCACCCTTAACACCAGTGATAGTATCACCAACTGAAAATTTCGGAAGAGAACCTTTTAATTCTATTCTAAAAGTATTTTCTGAGAAAAGGTCACAATGATTTACCTTATATTGATGATCATTATAGATTATATATGTAAGGAGTCTGATAACTCTTAAATCATCTGACGAAGATACCATAAATTTACAATTATCATCAATCCTCTCTATTTTAAGTGTTAATTTTACACTTGGTTCATTTGGACAATAAGCACAATCGTGACGACAACTAAATTCTTGAATAATCAATTCTCCATTTTCATCTATAAAACTTGGATTAGGTGACGTTAAAATAGTAATTACACTTACTCCTGAAGAAGATCTAACTTTTTTCTTTAAGGAATATTGTAGGTAGCTTTTGTTTTCTTTTATCTCTCCATTTTTTAAAAGTTTAAAATATAATTTATTTAGAGTCGGTTTATTTGGACACAGTTTATATTTTTTTTTAAGAATATCATAGTTCTTTATATAGTCTGTATTTGAGTTGAATTCACATATGAAAAGGTCTTTCGCAAACTTTTTAAGGTTTTCATTCTTGACAATATTTTCTATATCGTCCATGTTTAATGCGTAACAATTATTCTTTTTAATTTAAAATTAAAATATATCAAATTTATATATATAATGGGTTCTTCTAATTCAACAACAATGGAAAGTAAATCAACAACAGACGTTACAAATAATTTTATGCAAAGTATGAATACAGATGTTAAAAATTCAAATTCCGCAGAACTTGATATGACACAGACCCTTACCTTTAAAGCGCCGTTTGCTTCAATGAAAGATTGTAACCTTACAATAGAACAAAATCAAAAAGGAACATTGAGAGCAACCATGGATGCGATGGCTAACCTAACAGAAGAGCAAACTGTAAACTTAGCAGCAGAAATTTCAAATGCTCAAGAATCTGCATTAGAACAATCAAATTCAGGTCTTTCAGTAACTCCAAGTGACAATGAAGCAAATATAAAACAAGAAATTGAGAATAATGTAACAAATAACCTTACTATGTCTATTAACAAAACCTTTGAGAATATGAATTATGCAACAGGAAGTCAAGTCCAAGACGCTACAATAGATCTCTATGGAATGCAATGCGAAGGATCAAATATTTTAATTAATCAGAATCAAGCACTTGAAGTCGTTGCTGAAAATTTAGCAGAAACTATTGCAGATAGTGTACAAAGTGGCGAAGCAGTTACAAAAGTCAAGAATGAACAGACTGCGAAAGTAAAACAGAGTAATACTGGTGTTGGGGCATCTGGTAGTGGTGGATCTAGTAGTTCTTGTATATCAGTTATTGTTTTAGGGGTCGGTGCTGCGGTTGCCTCTGGAGCAATACCCATGCCACAAGGTGGTGGATTAAAAAGAGGGGGTAGTGAACCCAATCCAGTTTCTGCTGAAGGGGGTATGAATAAAGGGATGTTAATAGGAATACTGGTTGTTGGTTTTGCTGTTTTAGCGTTGATTTCTTTATTGATATACTATTATACTCCCGAATATCCATGTCCTGGAGAAGAGGATTGTAACAAAGCATGGGATGAAATTAAAGCATCGGCCCCAAAAGTTCCTGCTGATTTATTACGTAAGTATCATAATTGCCGAATTAGACATCGTGCTAGAGGTATTAAACCTGAAGTTTTTAGACCCCATTGTGAATCATATTGTGCACACGCTACAAGAGAATCAACTACACCCGGTTTACCATCTAATCCTTTAACATGGTTATTTTGTCTAGGTGATCTCGGTGGAGAAGAAGAAGATGAAGGTGATGGTGGTGAAGATGATGATGAAACAGAAACAGAAACAGAAACAGAAACAGAAACAGAAACAGAAACATTTGTCAATTATAAAACTAAACCATTACCAGAAGGATATGGAAATTATTATTAAAATAATATTATATATATATATAATGCCTCCAAAATATAAGACATGTTCAACTGTATTTCAAAGGCAAGGATTAGATGCTGGACATGGACGTATTACAGTACCTTCAAATTATGGTAAAGGTAATACTGATAATGACTCTTGTGGCGAAGTTTATGCCCCTCACGACTGCCCTTCCGGTTATAAATTACTTAGTGGTAATACCCCATACCATGATCATGGTAGAGTAAGAACAGCAGGAACTGCTGTTAGTGATAGTGTATTAAAAAGTAAAATGTGTTGGAGAGGAGGTAATACATCTGGAAGAGGAAGTCAAGCAATTCTAGGGATGAGTCACGGAATTCATGGATCTTATTATGTTAAATCAAATGAAGGAAGTGGATCTAATAATTATGGAAAAGTTTGTTTTAAAGATGGATGGGGATGGAGTAGAACAAATCCAATAAATGGTAATAAAAGTAATATTAATATTGAAGATAATATTAATGCTTGTTGTGGTTTTAAAGATAGTGTTAGAATGTCTGTTCAAGAAAAATATTGTAATCCAGACCATTGTTTTAAGAAAAACAGCGCTGAGTATTCTATATCAAATCCAGATGAAATAACAAAAAAATGTGCCGACCAACTACTGAAAAATTGTAAAAAATGGAGTTTTGTGAATGATCTTATAGGTTTTGAAGATGATAGATGTTCTGATCCAATTGGGCAAATATCAAAAGATACAGGGACTAGAAGAGATAAATTATCTGACCACCATCTTGGTAAAGAAATTAATTATTCTGCCTCAATTCAAAGATCAGAATATTCTAAAATTGGTAATGATTTATGTAAGATTGATGATTTTTTGAATTCTGGAAGTAAAAATGATATTAAAAAGAAGAAAAATAAAAAATGTCTTCAGTGGTGTAAAGATAATAGTGATACATGTGCTCCAAAGATGACAGAAGTTTGTAAGACTATATACGATAGAGTTAAAAAATATCCAGATGTTTTTTCAGATGATCTAAAGAATTTTGAAGGGATATGTGCATGTAACTGGCCACAAGAATTTTATGATAATATAATAGACTATTATATAAAAACATATAATGTTACAGCTGGGGAGGTAGGTACAAGGAGGAAATGTTTATTTAAACCGTGTGGTTCTTCAAATATTAAACACGTTGACCCTCTCGCTTCTGACGATACTTGTCTTCCAACAAATTTTACATCATGTATTCAAAATCTAAATATAGATTTTACAGGTTCACAAATAGAAGGTGAAGTCAATGTTGATGCCGGTCAGTCACAATCATGTGGGACATTCGCCGATTCGGGTGCGGGTGGGAGTGGGAGTGGGGGGGATTCTGAAGGCGGTCCAGGGAAAACCAGCGAAGTATCTAATCCTGGGGGGGGAGATACTACTTTCATTGTGGTTATGGTAGTAATTGTAATATTGGTCATTGCTTTAATTGCGGGTGGAGTTATTATTATAAAGAAATAAAAGTATTGTTCGTATATAAAATATATTTATATTATATAACTATAATATAATATAATGACTGGTGGTTTAATGCAACTGGTGGCTTATGGAGCACAAGATACATATTTAACAGGAAACCCCCAGATTACTTTTTTTAAAATAGTTTATAGAAGACATACAAATTTTTCTATGGAAACTATAAAACAAACTATAGATGGAGATACTCATACTGAAACTACAAAAGAAAATAAAGGAAGTATTATTATATCTAGAAACGGTGATTTATTAAGCAAAATATATGTCACATCTAGTACTTCCGGTATCACGGATGGTTATGAAATAATAAAAGACGTTTCAATTGAAATTGGTGGTCAAGAAATTGACAGACAAACTAAAGAGTGGTTTCAAATATGGAATGAATTAACTATACCTGAAGATAAAAGATTAGGATTCAAAAATATGGTCGGTTCTTTTAATCATGGTGGGACAATAATGAATGAAACAGGAAAAGTTGGTGTTAATCATATTCAAATCCCATTATTATTTTGGTTCTGCCGTAATCCTGGATTAGCATTACCACTAATAGCATTACAATATCACGAAGTACAACTAAATATTACATATGGAACATCCATGGGGGTGAATGCTGACTTAAATGTTGAGTGTGATTATTTTTATTTAGATACTGACGAAAGAAGAAGATTCTCACAAGCATCACATGAATATTTAATAGAACAAATACAATTACAAAAACTAAATAATATTAGTGATCAAAAAATAAGTTTTAATCATCCTATCAAAGAAATAATCTGGACCTCGTCTACAAATTATATTGATGCTTCTTTAAGTTTAAATGGTCATGAAAGATTTGAAAAACAGAAAATGGAGTATTTTCAATTAAGACAACCATATGATTATCATTCTGCGATACCAGGATATAATATACCAATTACTGATAAAACAGAACTTTTAACGACACCCATAGATACAGGTATAACTAAGCACAATATTGAAACAACTATTATAAATGATGTTAATAACTCAAACATCGTGAAGTTAGACTCCGCTTTTTTATCTTTAGGGACTACAAACACAGTAACATTTGATAAATTTAAAGTAGGAGATTACATATCTATCATAATATCTTCGTATTGTTCGGGAGATGGGGATGGCGATACAGAATACTCTAGTGCGAGGAGAGAAGGTGCTTCTGCAGCTGCTCGTAGTTCTTCATCATTATCTATTGGTGATACAGAATATGATGTAACATCCTCAAAAACATCTTTTCATAGAGTAACAGCAATTGATTCTTCCCTTAAAACAGTTACTTTTTCTCCAAATGTGACAGCGAAAAATAATAATAATAATCTCATCAATAGTTTATCAGTTAATTCGGAATTAGGGGACCACCTTTATGTTTATATCTTAGGGAGAATACAACAAAAAGAATCAAGGTGTTCAAGATTAGCAAAAAATATTAATGTATATTCTTTTTCATTGAGACCAGAAGATCATCAACCGAGTGGAACTTGTAATTTTTCAAGAATAGACACTGCTAGATTAATAACGGGTGCTGATTTATCATCAGATGATAACATTTACGGTATTAATTATAACATCCTAAGAATAATGTCAGGTATGGGTGGTGTCGCCTATTCAAATTAAATTTGACATTTACCTTTTGAATTGCTAAAAAAACAATATGGGACTATATACCCACCTTTTCCTCTCTTTCTTCTATATATTTCTCTTAGTCCTTTACTTTTACGATGAAAATGAAGAAAATAGTATATTTTACGCACTCTTAAATCTATCTTATATTATTGAAGCATTTTCTTAAAATACCGCGTAAATACATCTTATATCCGATAATACTTTTTCATATTTTGCTTTTGCTTCTTCTTTTTGTATACCTTTTCCATAATACTCATTTATATTTCTAAAACCCGAGTTCATTTGTATCCAAAACTCTATATCTACTAATAGAGATATATCTTTAATCAACCATACCTTACATTTATCATAATATTTTTGTCTCCAATCATATTTTACATAGTTTAATATTTTTTCTAAGATATCATCCGGTAAATCTTCTATATTTATATTATCTTTTTTATTGATTTTTGTATTATGTAATATTGAATTATGTATAACTAATCGTTTTTTAATACGTTTATTATCAAGATTACAACATGCTCTTCTTTTTTGTTTATGTATATCGTTAATCGTTCTTATATTTAACATATATATTTATCATCCTTTTTAACAATCAAATTTATTTTCTAATAAATATTAAAATGAATACCGAATATTCTACACAAACAATTTCCAGTTCTGGACCACAATATCCCTCAACTACCGAAGAGACTGATCCAATTGAGAATCAAAAATTTATAAGTAAAATAAAGATAACTATTTTATCATCTTATAAATTATTAAAAGTAGATATTTCTAAACATCAAAAAAAAAAAACCTTAAAAAAATTAAAGAAAGCATGGAGATAATTATAGAAAGTTTAAATAATGAAATATGTGTAATAGAAGAAGAAACCAGATATAAAATGAAAAAAAGTGTTCATTATAATTTAACAAAATTAAATAATAATTTAAAAAAATTAAATAAAATGTATTCTAATATATTAAAAGTATGAGTGGGGATACTGATTCTAGTTCTGATGTCAACTCAAGTGACAGTGTTAGTGTTAGTGTTAGCGATCTAGATAGTGATTCTTTTAATGATATAATAAATGGTATAAATAATGATTCAAAGATGATTCAAAATGATTTAGCAGATCTGAAATTAGATATGGGAAATCTAACAAAAGAGGAATTCAATAACCATTTACAAGGTAAAATAATAAAATTAGGTGGACGATTAAAAATATTACAAATAAAATATCAGAATTATAAATCATGGTATGATAAACTTAATGTAATGATAATAATAATATCCTCATTATTATCTATATTTGAAGCATTTAGAAATGAAATGGAAGATATAATAGAAGGTGATGAAGTTTCCAAACTTTTTTTTAATATGATACCAATTGGTATCAGTAGTTTTATAACATGTTCGGCAGCGATAATTAAATTTAAAAAATATCAGGAAAAGATGGAAAATATGCTATTTACAAGAGAAAAAGTAATATTATCAATCTCAAAAATGAAACACATACAAGAATTAACAAAGTTTAAAAATGAAGATAATTTGTATGGAATAAAAAAGAAATATATAGATGATATTTATGGGTTTTATAATGAGAGTACATCAGAACTAGAGAGACATATAAAATATACTGATCATTTTAAATTAAATAATTTAAAAAAAGATAAGAAAGAAAAAGAAAAAGAAAAAGAAAAAGAGAAAGAGAAAGAGAAAGAGAAAGAGAAAGAGAAAGAGAAAGAGAAAGAGAAAGAGAAAGAGAAAGAGAAAGAGAAAGAGAAAGAGAAAGGGGATGATAAAGATAAACCATAATAAATATTACTTTATAAATGATACATAATTATAAAAAGAATATAATATATATATATATATATATATGAATATTGGTTTTATAGTAGGGAAAGATGATGAAATGTATGATGATGATTATTTATACAGTATAACTCCTAAAAAATTCCTACAGTATGAGAACTTACATACAGATGTAGCCGTTTGTATGGTTATTAAAGAATCCTATCCAGATGTGAATGTAGATGTTATCTTACCTAAAGATGTATCCCTTCAAAGATTAAAAAAAAACAAGGTTAACTTTATTTTAGGATACGATTGTATTAATCAGATTCTAGGAGAACCATATGTTAGAAAGTTTGCCGGTAAAGCAGGATATAAAAAACTACATTCAATTTATGCAAATAAATCTGCTAAAGTATTTCCCCCAATTGAATTTCTTCAATTTATATGGAGTAAAGATGTATACCATAATGTCCTTGCCCGTAAAAAAATACCAATTACACCAACCATAACTGTTAAACATTCAACCAAAAATATATTGGGACCAATACAAAAGAAAGGATGGAAAGAATTTATCATAAAACCTGTTGGAGGTACTATTGCTGTCGGGGTGGGAAGATTTAAATTAAATGAATGTCTAAAAGATCCATTAATATTAAAAGAATATTTTTCAGAAAATAAAGATTCATATGATATATTCTTAGTTCAGGAATTAATTAAAGGATTCAAAAAACACGGGGAAATAAAAATGTATTGGATCAATGGAGAATATTCATATTGTGTTAATACCCCGGGTGCTTCTAAACCAGGTGAAGACTATGATGTAAAAATTGTTAAAGATAAGAAAGTATTGGACGAATGTAAATCAATTGGTGAAAAAACATTAAATGCTCTCCCAAAAATAAAAGTAGGGTCTTCTGTCATTAAACCTGTTATGGTTAGGACAGATTTTACATGCTGTAAAGGGAATAAAGAACACAGTCCCTCAAATTACTTTTTGAATGAAGTTGAACATCAAGATGCTGGATCTTATGTAAACTTTGAAGCGGTTAAGTATCCATATGTTCAAGTAATGGCAGATAATTTTGTCAAGAAAGCATATGAATTAGTTAATGCTGGTTTTTAAATTATAACCTATAATCACCTCCTCTTTTTTCATATGTATCATAATCAAAACCAGTCTGTTTTATAGCATTTTTGAATCCGACATCTAAAATTGAATCTGAATAAATATATTGATTATTACTATTTTGATAAAACTTACCATCAGGTGTTATCATTATATAACTATTACTCATATCTTCATTATCTTCCTTAACAAGGATACCTTTATCATTTAGCAATCTATGACGATCAATGAAATTGTAAAATTGTTTATCATTAATAGATAGTTCATCATATACATGGTCATTTTCACCGACAATTTTAAGTATTTTAAATACCTTCCACCTTTTTACATTATTACGAATGATAAAATCGTTCCAATCCTCTATATGATTATTTCTTAGAACAACTGTATTTAGTTTTGTTTGAATATTTAGACCATCATTTTCATTCATTAGATTAATTCTAGAAAGTAATCTTTCAGTAATCTCTACATGGTTACCAAATCCTCTTCCTATTTTTGTATTAGTTCTATTGTCTAGACTATCACAACTAATACCAATCTGATCTAAATTTCTTCCATATTTGGTTAACCACTTTTTTGTAATCCTTGATCCATTTGTTATAATAGATGTTTTTAGACCCAGTTGTTTTGAATATTTAATAAATTCACCGACATTCTTATTTAGAAGAGGTTCCCCTCCAGCAAAATTAATCTTGTAAATATCATTCTTTTTAATTTCATCTATCAATGAGAATCCTTGGTCAATATCTAAATTGGTATTAATATGGGAGAAATGCGCATAACAGAACTTGCATTTATAATTACAATCTTTTTCTAAGTGCCAATTTACAGTTATTCTTTTCATTCCTCTCATCATGTATAATCTTTTTGTTATTCATTATTTTAAATATATCAAATTTAAATATATAATTTACCTTTATTACAAGCACTTTCAATCGCATTTTTATATATCATTTCTAAATTATCTTTTGGTTCGTGATTTTTGTAATTGATCAAGCATACTCGTGTTTGAATACATAATTTACAATTACAATTATTTGTCTTTACTTTTCTTAGAGTTAATTCTTTAGTAATATTATTCCCCCCATCTATTACACTATATTCACTATCATCATCACTATCACTCTCACTCTCACTATCACCATATAATAATTTATCATATATTTCACTTGCAGTTTCAATAGATTCTGTAATGTCGTCGTTTTCCATTGGTGTCATTAAACGATACACCAACCCACTTACAATTGAATCTTCTGATAATTCTTCTTCTTCACTGTGTTCCGATATTATTTTTGAAATTTTTAAAGAAGAGTTTAGTTGTGCTAAAAAAGATTTCATAACTCCATCAAATAATTCGTCACTCATTTATTTTACTATAGTAAATTAAATTTTGTAAATAAACTTTCAATCCTTCTTTTCAATACAATAAATTTTTTATAATGATGACTTCCCGAATCTATATTATTTTGATGTTTCTCTAACCTTATTACAACAGTTTGTAAGAGTAAACGATATGGATTAGAAGCATTCATTTCTATATTTGATAAATAAATCGGAGGAATAATTATTGATATATTGTGTGGTAAATCTCCAATATCTGGATAATATTGATTATCAGTATTCACCTGTTCTTTTAATAAATTTAATAATATATTTCTATTTTCTATTTCTTTTTTAATTTTTTCAGAGTATCTTTCACACTCTACTGTAATGTTTTCTAAAAGATATGAATACCTTGATAGTATTGTTTCTTTTACTTTTTGAACATATTTTATTTTTATATCTATTGGTACTCTAATATATCGTAAACCACGTCTATAATCATTTGAGTATCTTATATTCCAATATTCTTTTGTATTTAAATTTTCCCTGGTATTTTTACATACGTTCATAAACATCACACTTATAAAATAAGGACTTGGTTTCCATTTTTGCCGTAGTATTAATTCTGCATGAGGTAAGATGATTTTTTTCTTGGTTTTCCAATCTAATAATCGGTCATTACAATCATTAAGATAGTTTCTTGAAAAATTTGTAACTCCAATTGGCAGTGATTTACCTTCTTGAGTATAACCCTTCGCTATTTTTAAAATTGTTTGTATATCAAAAAACTCTATACGATTACAATTGTAATGGAATGCTTTACTAAAATGCGATGGGTCTTTAAGTTCGCTCCATTCATATGTTTTAAATGGGATAACCTCTTGCCAATTTTTTATATACACATCATTTAATAAATATTCTAGTATGTTTTCTAAACAGTCCTTTGGAAGCAAGTCTAACATTCTACTATGTATATAGTTTATTATGTTTAAATAAATCATTCTAAAAATTGTATGATATCATCTTGAATAAAAATATATGAAATATCCTGAAATGAAAATCCACCATGAATAATGATGTTTTTGTAAACATTATTAATGTAGTTCAGTTTTTTTACTCCAGTTTTCTCATTAAGTAGTCCATTATCAAAAAAATATTGTGTATCTCTTTCTTCATAATTATATCCATTAGTAATATCAAATACTCGTATTTTACTCGTAATTAGATTATGGATATCATTCCAGTAAACATAAGATTTGGGTGTACATTTCCACCATTTATCATTAAAACAATCAATTAATTTTCTCTTTCTTTTATAATTTACTAAACCGAGTTTATCTACATGTTTGCGATAATATTCATATAATTGTGATTGTTTATCTTCACTATATGCTTCAAGCATATGCAATCCTATTGATTTTCTAATAACTAAATCATGATTTAACCAATTGTAGAAATTATTCTCAATCCAAAATTCTTGTGATTCTAAAAATTCTTCTAAAAGTTTATCTTCTTTTTCTTTTTTATCTTTTAAACATAATATATAATTTGATAAATCTCTATTTCCATTCAGTTTTTCATCAAGTGTCAATATTATATTGATGGAATCATTCATCTTATATATTATAATGCGTTTAGTTATAAGTAAGATCTTTTTAATTATTTTATTTTATTTTTAATAAATGGAGGAAAAGCAAATATCGGATGGAGTATTTATCTGGGATGATTGTAATTCAAAAGAAGTTGATAAGTATATTCTAGGAGGTACAAATGTAAAGTTAAAAACAAGTGGTGAATTATTAATAACTAATAGAAAACGAACTAGTGAAATAATAGATGTAGGTTTTGGTAAAACAATTTTATATTTTTCAGCTACATTAATCCCCTTTATAATAAATGGTTACAGTATAATTACGAGATGGTTAAATAGACCTGACAGAGACCCATATGAATTTCATAATTGGTCAAAATTATCACTCATACATGTTGAATTTGCCGGATTATCTGTAATACTTGCTAATTTTTTTTCAAATTCAATATATTTAATAACATGTCTCCTAATGGATTGTATTTATAATACTGAAAAACCAAGCGTTAATGAAAAGTTACTAAAAAGACTTTCTGGACAAATCTGTTTTTTTATAGCATTACCTTTATTTGTTTTTTCATTATGGAATGTATCGGTTATCATATATGAAGAGTGTGGTTTTTTCTTCAGAAATATTGAAAACATAAATAATAACATTACAACCACAAATTCTACATTCATTTATGAAGACAATACGAAATTTGGAAATTTAGATTACATTCCATTTTTAACATTAGGTATAATTATGTTTTTAAGAAAATTGTGTAGAAATATAGAAAACTATAATAGATATTCAAAATACATAAAAGAAAATATAAAAAAACAAAAAATACAATGTAGAATATACGAAGAAAATGTACAAAATCAAATTATACTAAATGATCAAGAAAATTATACAGAACCATTCGCAGATGGTCCTTGTTATGATTTTACTTTATATGACCCTAGAGCAATAAAGGGTATTAATTATAATATACAGAGTATAGGTAAGTTTTCACTTTTAAAAGTGATTGTTTGGACTAAACATCAATTACCCCAAATCATTAAAAAAACGATATTCCTTATTAATAGTCATACAGAAAGCGAAAATAAAAATAGAGATAAAGATTATGAAGATTTTAATGAAAGTTGTCGGATATGTATTTATTTTTCATATTGTATTACTTTTATATTTATGATACCTTTTATAATATCGGTATTTATGTTATTTGCTTTTATTTTTGGTATATCTTTCTTGAGTTTAGTAATTAAAGTAGGTCAAGTTTCATTTGTAGGTGAATTAGAAATATTAGACTGGAAATATGATAATTATGTTCAATTTATAGCATTCTTAAATAACATACTTTCGTTAGATACTGGAAAAGTACAATCTTTTGATTCAATAATGACATTTATGTTTTCAGGGGAAGATGCAAAAGAAGATAAGGATGAAAAAATAGCACGAAAGAGGTTTATTAATGGTTTAATCAATTATTCGGTGAGTTATCAAGGATTATTAAAAACTCTCATTATTTTACCACAAATTGGAACAGATCAACTTCAAAATATATTTATTCATGGAAAAAAAGAAAATTCAGATAATGAATCATCGGATAATGAAAAATCATCAGATAATGAATCATCGGATAATGAAAATAATGAAATTTTATTCCCATCAACCGAATTACCTTAAATATTAAGTTCGTTTAGTCTTTTTTCTACTTCTACTCATTGATCTTGTCACAGGTCTTTTACTTCTACTCATTGATCTTGATCTTGTTGCTCTTCTCTTCTTTCTTCTAGATCCCGAACTAGACATTGAACGTGATTTAGAAAGAGATCTTTCTCTTTTCTTTACAAATGATTTTATATTCCCCTTTACCAATTCACTTGTAACCCCAATCATTTCGGGACCGTTATCATCTACATAAACAAATCCCATCCGACAATATAAATTCTTCCATTGTTCTTCTTCTCTTTTTTTTTCATCTTCTATACCGTTTGCATAATTATCAGTAGCATCATCTAATTTAATAGTTTTTACATCAGGAGCATGTATACTTGTATACAACAATGCCACTGTAATTAGATATTTAGCAAGACCCTTGCCCCTAAATCTTTCTTCAATTCCAATCCACGTAATTGTCATATCTTTATCATCTCCCTTATCTATAGTTATTTGAATATTCCCGACAGAATTATCTTTATTTCTAACAATATCAGACCCATAAAACAATGGATCATATTCAGTTAGATAGAATATCATAATGGTTGTATCTTCATTATATACCCTTATATTGACACCTAAATTTAGAGATGAAAATCCTAATAATTCGTGATTCGTAAATTTATTAGGAAAATAATTAAACCTTTCTTCTTCATCTATTATATCACTTGAAAGTTCATCCCACTTAGAATTAAAAATTTTTTTTTTTAGGTCACCGAAAAAAACATGTTTATATGACATTATACTATACTATACTATACTATTTTAATAAGAAACAGAATTAACATTTTCTAATTCTTCTATTTTTTAAAAATTAATCTAAACATCATTTCCCAAATAATAATAATGATAAATGTAGGAGGTATGACATTCATTATAGATTCTATCACAAATATTATTACCAGCATTTTTAAGGCGTGCCATTATTTCTGATATATATTTTCTATATTTATTATATTCGTTGAATATTGGTTCATAACCAACATATTCATAGTTATATTCACTTTCAAGTAACATTGCTATATTTTCAAATTCATAAAAAATGGTATTGCATTCATCATTTGTTTCAACATTTTTATTTATATTAGATAGTAATACACTGGTTATTCTACGATATTCTTTAATATAATCTAATAAGATATCTTGTTGAATAATATCATATGACATTGATTCCATTATATATCCATTTTATTTCTTTTTTAAATATTTGGATTAATATTTCTGAAACGTGTAATTTCGTCTTTTATCATTCCCATTTTTATAAGATCATTCATCTCAATATATTCAAAATCTGTTTTATCTTTTGCCCCCAATTCTACAAACTGATCATAATATTTAAGGAGTTTATTTGTATCCAATGGGATTGATATTTCAGAATAAAATTGTTTCTTGAATTTTAGATACACACGGTTATTTTCATCCCATGATTTATTAATTTTTTTAATAATTTTCTCATAGTTTTTACCATCTACATCTGAATTATTTACATTGACTAACTCCATCATCGTATTTAATCCATATGTTTCAGAAGCAACGCTTCCTTTTTGTATTTTTTTAACAACAATGCGACCATCTATATCACTAAAGTTTATACCTAATGGTCCATCTCCCTCAAAAAATTCTTCAAAATAATAATCACTTTCACTTAATTCACATAGACTTCTTGACTTCCTCATAGGTTGTACAACATCCGCCGAAAGTATCGGGAAACTTTTTGATTTATTCATTATTGAGATAACTATTACAATATTTTTTAATATCTTATCAAATTTAAAATATAACAAATATATAAATGAACTTCTTATTCGGAGGAGCAGAAACGGACCCAATTACAAAATATAACTTTAAACTTGAGGAATTAGTAAGGTTTCATGGTTTATCCCCTAGTTGGCGGGTTCTATATAATTTTAGCGAAAAATTGGGAGAAAGGATATCAAGAATAAACTCCTACGAAGATTTAATAAAAAATAGAATGTTCCACGGTTTACAAGAATTAAAAGATAGAATGCCATCAACTTATTCAAGATTTACTATGGAGGAAGCTATAAATGTTTATAAAGATAAACAATATGCTAAGGAAAAATATGGGTTACCGGGTTCGGTTTCAAGTGATACTTTTTCTGATTTAAATAAAATGAAAAATGTTGATTTAAGACAAACGGATGAGCAATTTGAAGATATGATGAACTTCATAGCTGAAATAGATCCCGCATGGGGGGGTGAAGGATTGCCAGATGAATTAGCAGACAAAGGAATGATCTTGTTATATGGTGAAAAGTGGTTGGAAGAAATAGATAAAAAAATAAACGATAAAATGAATGATTTTACTCTAAAATTATTTGATTTGGATATCTGGGATTTTGATGCAACTATTTCTGCTTTCATAGAAGCGGGTGAATTAGTATTATATCTGTCTGATGAGAATTCGGGGCAAGCATTCTCATCAGATTTATCTTTAACTAGCAGTTCTAGATCAAGGGGTAGTAGCAGAAGTCGCCAGAGATCTAGAAGTAGGTCATCTTCACAAAGTAGCAGAGCACGTTCAGGAAGCAGAGGTCGTAGTAGAAGCAGAGCACGTTCAGGAAGCAGAGCACGTTCAGGAAGCAGAGGTCGTAGTAGAAGCAGAGCACGTTCAGGAAGCAGAGCACGTTCGGGAAGCAGAGGTCGTAGTAGAAGCAGAGCACGTTCGGGAAGCAGAGCACGTTCGGGAAGCAGAGCACGTTCGGGAAGCAGAGCACGTTCGGGAAGCAGAGCACGTTCGGGAAGCAGACCACGTTCGGGAAGCAGAGCACGTTCGGGAAGCAGAGCACGTTCGGGAAGCAGAAGCGGGACTAGAAGACAACTAGATTTTGCTTAATTGTTTGATAGTCCATTTATTAGAAGGACAACAATATATATAATCATTGAAAAGACAAATATCCAACCGAAAAAGAGATATAGTGTTTTACAACACTTATCCAATTCTTGATCATTCCTTATCCGTGCTTCGTTATTTAGTTCTTCCATTGATTTCATAATCTTTTTTTTTAATGATATCTTTTTGATAATCAAATTTAGTTTGTATTATTCATTAATACACGACATTCACTAATATATTCTGATGGAGAATAGATACCCTGTGCGACTAACAACCCTGTTGTCCCACCAACCACCACAAGTGTTATAATCCAACCAAAGAAAACTTTCCATGCTATTTTCCAGTTGATACCCGAACACTTTCTAAAATCTTCTAATGCAGCAACACCCATGGTCGCACCTACTTGGCAATGTGTGGTTGATAATGGTATTCCTAAACGACTCCCAATAATAATAATTGTTGAAGAACCCAATTCTATAGAAAATCCCCTACTAGGAGTAATACAGGATAGTTTTACCCCGATTGCTCTAATTATCTTATAACCATACAATAAAAGACCAAGGGAAATCCCTACACCACCCATTGCTAATATTAAATATCCATGTTTATTCATTTCAACACGACTACCCATTTCACCTTCATTCAAATAAATAGAAACTATTGCTGCATATGGTCCTATAGCATTAGCGACATCATTTGCTCCATGACTAAATGAATCGCATACTGCTGTAAATATTTGTAAATATTTAAAACTTTCTTCAGTTTTTTCATCGAATTTTTCAGAATTATCATGTATTCGTTTTACTTCGTCAACTTTTACTTTATTTATATCATAATTAATATTATCTTTGATTGATTGAATTGACCTTCTAAAGATATTCTTTTCTTTTACATCGGATTGAAGAACAAGTGGCGTTACGGGGACTATTTCTTCATCCGTTCGTGAAAATATAACATTAATCCTCTCTTTCATTTTTGGAATAAATGGTATTATGATTCCTCCCGAAAATGTTCCCGCCATCAAAGCAATTAGTACAGCGTTTAACGCAGATAAATCATCTAAACCAATACCTTTACCACCCTTGTATATAATGAAAAACGTATTCAACATGATAGTCATTGAAACAAAAATGGGTATTGACCAATAAGATTTATCAAAACTATTCTCTCTGCGAAGAACAAGTGCCCTTGTAGAATAAAAAATTGTTCCGGATACAATTGCAGAAAATATTGGGGATAAAAACCACGAAATAACTATACCTAATACTCCTCCAACCCAGGGGAAATTATCTTTGGATTCATACCATAATACACATTCCGATCCTCCAGTAACCATTGTCATTCCTATCATCCCACCTACACAAGAATGAGTTGTTGAAACAGGCATTTCTAGATAAGATGCTAAAAATAACCAACCACCAACAGAAACAAGCACGCAAAAACATCCATAAATAAAAATTTCAGGATCATCTTCAAAACATTCATAATTAGCAATACCTTTTCTTATCGTCTTTGTTACATGTGAACCCATTAGAATAGCACCAGCACATTCAAATATTCCAGCAATAACAACTGCTTTTTTCACAGTAAGGGCTTTCGATCCTATTGAGGATGCAAAAGCATTTCCAACATCATTCGCACCTATCCCCATCGCGGAAATAAAGGAGGATACACCGCCCGCTATAACAATCCACAAGTAATCAGACAACATAATCTTTGTTAATATATATCACATAATTTTAAATATTTATTTCTTATTTTTCAACCATTCATCATATTTCTCCTCAAATACATCAAGTTCCTTTCTCCAAATATCCTTGATATCCATACTTTCAAGGGAATTAAATTCTTCTTTATTCTTATCAATATCGTTCTGAAGTTCTTCCAGTTTCTCAGAAGTGAAGTTATAGATGGAAAGGTTGAGGAGATAATTATACTCGCTCTTAATTTCACGACCTTCATCATAATCAATGATCATTTCTTTTTCATAGAAAGGATATTCAAGTTCACTTAGTTTTTCAATAATAGATTTCTTACTCTGCTTATTAACTATAATGACTTCATTGATAACATCGTTAATGAATCGCATTTTTGCTTCTAGATGCTTAATAGTCTTTGCAATATGGTCTAGATCATATTCTTTTCTCTTTACATACATGTTTAGTCTCGTATAATAATGCTCGTCCATAATCTTATAGATGTTTTCATACTTTGTAATACTCCCATCCTTATTGTAAAGATGCATATTAGTTGTAGATTTTGATGACTGAAGTTTAAATTTATCTTCAATAATATCCTTCGTTTTATAAGTGTTGTCAAATAGAGTCTCATCGCTTACCTTGACTGAAAACTTAACCTTCTGATCTGTTGAATGATTTTCGTAGTCTAGAATCCACGAATCTTCATCTTTGATTATATTTTCAATGTATTCCTTGAAATCATGTGTCCACTTTCCAATAGGAAGTTCTGTAATTTCTACCATTTCATCAATAATCTTATACTTTCCACGAGTAATAAACTTAATCGTATTATTCTTTTCACTCTTTTTAGTTATCTTACCTGTAAACCCCTTATAATAAGGCATCATTGAAAAGTATGGTTCGTTATTCATCTTACGACGAATATTATTAATACATTCCTTAGGATTAAATTGAGGGATGTTTGTACTAAATCCAGTTCCAATTCCAACCATACCATTTACAAGGACCATCGGAATAATAGGACAATACCACTTTGGTTCAACAATTAGACCATCATCATCAATATAATCTAGAAGGGGGAAGTCCTTTGATGGAAAGATATAATCAGTGAGTGGATTCAATTGCGTATGGATATACCTAGCACTCGCTGAATCAGTTCCACCCATGATTCGTGTCCCAAATTGACCATTTGGTTGAAGGAGATTAATATTATTTGATCCCACAAAATTTTGTGCCATTCCAACGATAGCACCCTGTAGAGACATCTCGCCATGATGATATGCCGCATGTTCACTAACATAACCCGCTAGTTGTGCTACCCTGATTTCTGAATAAAGTTTTCTCTTCAAACAAGAGAATAGAATTTTCCGTTGTGATACTTTCAAACCATCAATACATGAACCAATTGAACGTAGGTTGTCAGAATTTGAAAAGTGTTTAAATTCAAGATGAATAAATTCATCAATCCGTGTATCTTTTTTGTTATAATCAAGGATCTCTTCTTCTTTGTATGACTTTAACCACTCTTTACGCTTATCTGCTTCTGTCTTCTTGAACGCTAACAACATACATTCATCTGTTTTTTCATCTGTAATATATTGATTCACTTTAAGGTCTTTAAAATACTCCTTTGCTTCATTAGAAGTAGATGTCCCCAACCCCTTATAATACTTAACCTTCCAATGGTTATTGTAGTGTTTATCTTTCCATTTATTATAATCTGTCAATGTATAAAACGACTTTATTTTCTTACCCTGAGATACCTTGATAATAGGTGTCACCATACAATTGATATAATCTAGTTTGAGAAGTTCAGGCCATTCGCTGTGGAAAAGGTTCAAAATAAGTCCCTTAATATGAGATCCATCATGATCTTGATCAGTCATAATCATGACTTTACCATACCGTAGTTTCTTAATATCTTTGTAAACCTTACCGCTTTCAAGACCTATAATTTTCTTAATATTTGTAATTTCCGCATTTGATGATACTTGCTTAATAGCAGCATCGCGAACATTAAGGACTTTCCCCTTAAGAGGAAAAACACCATACTTATCTCTTCCAACAACAGACAATCCGGCAATTGCCATAGACTTTGCTGAATCCCCTTCTGTGAGAATAAGTGTACATTGTTCAGACCGCCGTGTCCCTGCCCAATTAGCATCATCCAGTTTTGGAATATCACGAAGTTTATTTTTCTTTGTCCCATTTGTTTTCTTAGCGAGGGTCTTATCCTTGAACTCAGAAAACTGCATTACCTTTTCAGATAGTCCGGCATTATCACATAGATTCTTGATAAATTTTTCAGATATTTCGTGTTGAGATCCAAATTTAGATTTAGGAGTGATAAGTCGCTCCTTTGCCTGTGAATCAAATGAAGGATTTTCAATAACACAGTTCAAATAGATAGAAAGGTATCCCTTGACATACTTTTCCATTACATCCTTCTTATTCTTCTTTTTGATATACTTAACAACCATTGATGAAATCATCTTTGAAATAACATCTACATGGATACCACCGTTGGGAGTTGAGATACCATTTACAAATGATACTTGCTCAAACTTATCATTATTTGAAACAGAAACACCTAGTTCCCATCTTTCAGAAGATTTCTCATAAATTTTCTTTGAAGGACTTGGATAAAGTTCAATATAATCTTGAAATGATTTGATATTAACCTTACTACCATTGTAAAATACTGACACCTTATTATCAGTTACTCCTGCGATGTCATGAACACGGCGTTTCATTAATCCGACCATATCTTCTGTAAATCCCTCAATATCAAATCTCTTAAAATCCATCTTCCATGTTACTTTTGTATAAGGTTTACCACTATACTTCTTAATAACTGGTTCACCAACAGTCTTCATATTATCAGAAAAGTTTTGAATATATTTTTGTTTTGTGAAACGGTCTCCAATCTCAATATCGAAAGTATCAGAAAAGATATTTACAATTTTGGCACCATACCCATTCTTACCTCCAACAGTACGTTTTTCACCTTTCTTATAATTACCAGATGTCAATAGACGACCAAAGATTAGATTGGGGTTATAAACACCACTGCTATGCTTCTCAACCTTAATTGAGTCACCATTATTGTAGATACTTATGACACCAGTTTCTTTATCAATAGTTACCTTTATCTCAGTAAGATTTACAGCACCTTCTCTGTCTTTCAACCTTTCGCGTTGATCACGAGCATTTACAATAATCTCATCAAAACATTTGTACAATACAGGAATACATTCAATTTCTCCAATTGAAATAGTCTTTTCGGATTCTTTCATAATTGGTAAAATGCCTTTGATCATCTGATCTGACCCAGCATATGTATCTGAGTTTTCATAAATATGTGTTCGTAGATCTTTCTCTTGGTATTCTTCTTCATCATTATTTTTCTTAGGAGGCATTGTTTCTATTTATTTATTGTGATATTTTTTTAAATAACAATCAAATTTTAAATGTTTACCTATAATATATGAAAAGATACGAAGAAATAGATATATTAAAAGGTATTGCCGTAATATGTATGGTTATCTTTCATTTCTTTTATTTTCCAAATAAATACGGATTCAAAGAGATTGAATATGATACACCAATATTGAAAACTATAGCAAAGGTAGCACAATTTATTTTTATCGGTTCGGTAGGTGTTAACCTAACATTATCAAAAAATAAAAATGAAGGTAATAAGGAATTTATTAAGAAAAACTTAAAAAGGATTTTAAAATTAGTATTTCTCGCAGGTATAATGTCATTGGCAACATATTTTATTTTTGGAGATGATTTTGTCAAATTTGGAATACTACATTTCATTGCTTTTGCTTCATTGATATTATTCTACATTGTAGATGACTTGAAATTAATATATACACTATTAATACTATCTATATTAGTATATTATCTAATACGTCAAAACCCTACTATATTTGCGAGTGTTCCAGATAAATTAGCATTCGTTTCGGGTTTTTATAATTTAAAATTTACATCATTTGACCATTTCCCTATATTTCCATGGATTATAGTTGTTCTTATAGGTGTATTGATCGGTCATTATATTAAGAAAACTAATCCAGAACTACCTAAAACTGTAAAAGATAATTTTGCTATCTCATCTTTAGGATTTATAGGTGGAAAATCTTTAGAAATATATTCAGTTCACTGGGTAGTCCTCTATGTTATTTATTGTATTATATATTCAAAATGGTTCAGAATGAAAGATACATCAAACCTTGTAGATACGCCGGTTCCTCCATAATATAGTATAATGATCTCTATTCTTCAAAATAACACTCTGATGATTATTTATTTTACTAATTATTACCGTTTCACCCTTATCGTTTACTATTTTATTTTTACCAGTTTCTTTTAATTCCATTTTATAATCTCCCTTGTAATCTTTAAGGAGATTATAAAAAAGCGTTGGTCCAGTAGGATGTAATGGATTATCTCCATAATACTTATCATTAACGTTCTTTACAATTTGTTTTATTGCTTTTAAGAATATTTCATTACCTGGTCTAGACGCTATAAAACTTATCTGAATACCTTTAGAATATCCTTCTCCATTTATTTTATAGTGTTCAATGTCTTTTACAAGATATAAATTATCTTTTTCTAGATCTATCAGTTTGTTGAATGGTACAGTAAATTTTTGAGTTAAATCACTATAGATCCCACCATTTTTATATAGTATACAATATCTAAATAAATCTGCTTTATATGCACCCGGTATAAGTTTATCATATGTAATGAGTATTTCACTATCAAAATTATTTTTGATAAAATCACGTGAATCTTTATCAGAATAATACTTTACCTTAAACCCGGGATTAAGACCTACAGTTTCACTAAAAACGTTATACACATCTTCAGGTATGTTTCTATAATCATCTATACCCGTTTTATATATTACTTTAGGGATACTAATTGTTGATTTAACACTTACCTTTTTGATATCACCTCTATCTATATCCTTATACTGTTGCTTTTTATAATATGAAAATATATCTTTATGAAATAATAAAAAAAAGATTAATATTATAATTGCTACTTCTTTTAAACCTACCATATAATTATGATATAAAAAAAATCTATCTAATGTTTTTGTGTTTTTATATTTTGTGTTTTTGTGTTTTTATATTTTTCCTTATTCCTTCTCCTCCACACGTTCGGCATGCGCCTTCTCCTCATCATCGTCAGCGAAGCGGATACCTTCTCCGTCCGTTCCAGGCCATCCAACATGTTCGTCATCAAATGTTACGAGCCATTCCTTGTCATCTTCATCCCACACCTTAGTGTATTCAATACCATCAACCATGTGTGGGCAATCCTCGTGTTCCTCCTCTTCCTCCTTCTCAACTTCCTCCTTCTCGGACACCGATGCCAGTCCAGTACCTGCCCCCTCTTCCTCTTCCTCTTCCTCTTCCTCTTCCTCTTCCTCTTCCTCTTCCTTAGGTTCCTCCTCTTCCTTAGGTTCCTCCTCTTCCTTAGGTTCCTCCTCTTCCTTAGGGTCCTCCTCAATCACTAGCTTCTTAGGAGTGCGACCGCGGTTTGAGGTACGCTCATTCTTGTTTCCATCCTCATCAAACATCCACCGATGTTCCTTGCAATCCTCCTGGTAGCCGTCCTTGAAACTACCCTTCGGTAGCATGGGCTTCTCCGGGCGGTCCTCGTTCACCTTCCCGAGCCACCATCCGTTGGGCATGAAGAAGTCCTGCTTGAGGTGGTTCTTGCAGAAGCATCCGTCATACTTTTCAAGGTATTCTGGAAGGCGAGCGAGTTGATCCTCGTCCATCTTCCCCTTGAATTCATCCATGACCTTCTCTGCCTCGTCGGAAGGAATCTTCTTGCAGGAAGAACATTGGATGTTGTCGTATCCAAGTCCACCCTCTGATTCCCACTTTCGGGCAAAGCAACGACAAGAGTCAAATTCTGCTTTCTGCTTCTCCTCCTTTGAGACAGATGTCTTAGGTGCCTTCTTGGAAGGAGACTTCTTCGCCTTCGCCTTCTTGGGCTTGAAGTGATGGGCGAGGTCCTCGTCTTCCTTGATCCGGTCGTAGATGTCTTGGGTGATGAACTCGCGCTCCAGGAGGTCGTTTAGGAGTCCCTCCATGGGCGCCATGCCTTTCACGAGGTTGTTCTTAGCGACGGTAAGAGCAGCCATTGTTCGGTTGTGAGGTGTTGTGAGAGTAGTGTAGTAGTTGTTTGTCAGTCAGTCTGTTTGTTTGTATGTGCTATGACTCTCAATGGAAGTTTCAAATTTTCTGTAGACTGGCGAATTCTAGGCGCCGGGATGAGATCCTAAGAAAATTTGAAACTCCCATTGAGAGTCATAGCACATACAAACAAACAGACCCACAGACACTCACAGACACTCACAGACACTCACAGACACTCACAGACTCTCCTCAGGATGTCCACCGTCACTTTCGACGTGACTTTCTCCGTCCAGGAAATTCTGAGGGACCCTCAGGTCAGGAAGGTTCTCCGCGAGAGGGAGGACTCCTACCTGAACAACCTCGCCTGGTTGGATCAAGACCTCGCAAATAAGCGCCATCAGGAGGACATCAACTGGCTTGACCAAGACTTGAAAAACAAGATGGAGAAGCGTCATCAGGAGGACATCAACTGGCTTGACCAAGACTTGAAAAACAAGATGGACAGTGCTGCCGCGATCACGATTCAGAAGTATGTCCGTCGGATGATCGTCAAACCGCAACCGACTCGGCACGACACCATCAAGATCTGGCACTGTGGACACGCACCAGGTAGCGGGGCATCTGATGAACTACCAGAAGTGAAGAAGGAGCGGAAGAAGAGGAGCATCAAGCAGTATGAGGATGGATTGGCGGATAGCACGTGTATCATCGGACACCGTCACCAACAAGAAAACGAAAGGGGGAACAACACACGGAAGCAATTTATGAAATTCCAACACGAAGCAAAAGAAGGCGACATCATCTTTAACCACTGCTCCCGCCTTGGAGGTCTAACCCACTATGGATTCTTTACCGGGGAGATTTCGCGAACACCTTCACCTGCCCCTGAGGATGCAGGGAAGGGGTGGTTTCACTCATTCATTTGGGTTTATGAGTGGATTCCTCTCCCGGAAGTGGTGAAGGGTGCTGGCAAGAACTTCACTCTCTACGAGGTGACACCCACTACCAAGGATGGAAAACCCACGAAGAACTACCAGAACTACAGCATCCCTTCGTAGATACTATATAGAATCACACATAAAGAAAAAGACAAAAAACACCATCCCTTTTTTTATCCTTCATGCGAAACCATTGAAATTTGAAATGTTTATTTTGTGATAATAAACCACAAAACAGACAAAAGACAAAGACAACAGACAACAGACAACAGACACCATAAGACAAGATGTCCCTCAACAAGCACTTCGCAGCTCACACCCTCTCCCAGGAGGTTTACCAATTCCCACCCCTACCTGACATCGTTGAAGTGGCAAGTGCCATCTTTGACGATCACTGTCCCCGAGTTGAAGAAAACACTGTCCTCTGTATTCAGGCGTGCCCAACTCAACTCGGAGAAGGAGATGTGAGTTCTAACCTTCGGAACAAGCATGACAAAGAAAAGAACAATCAAGGATGTGCCCGATGGGTTGACATCCTTACCAAGGTGGGGACCGCCTACAGCACAACACTCTCAAGGGATGAGAGACTGAGGATGTACACCATTAATGACGACGGCACCATTGACGTCTACAATAAGCAGAAGGATGAGATCCTAGAAGAAAAGGAGACCCTGAAGAAATTCCTTGAACACTTCGGGATGGATGCAGAAAGAGTAAAGGTTATGAAGGGTGCGTCTGCCTACGGCGCAACCTACATGGCAGATATGCTATCATTGATCATGACGATGGAAACAATGTTCAACACGGATGTTTTCAACCCAGAATGGTTTGTTCCGGAGGTTGTGAAAACGGATGATGAAAGACTCAAACCAGTTACGAAGGATCATGGTAAGGTTTGGACACCAGTTGAGGGGAACGACTACCTCTACTTCGCCCCCTCAAGCGAAGGAGAAGGTGTAAAGATTATGAAGTATGGAGGGGACTTTTACGAGATCTATGGAAAACTACAGAAACTTCTTTCACTTGAAGAAAATGAAGTGAAGGCAGACCTCAGGAAGATGTTTAATTTCTGTGGTGCCTACCATCGCTACAGTGATGTCTGGATCAACGACATTGATGATGCGTTGACACTCTACATGATCCTTAATGCATACAGTCACACAAACCTCACGCCACACGAAGAAAAGGTAAAGAAGCAACTTGAAGGAATCATATCAACATTCTTTCAGTAATCACGGAAGTAATCCCAATTTTCAGTAACATATTTTATCTCTTCCGTATTTAAACCAAATTTCCAATCAAAAATTAAATTTTTTTTAAATGCTTCTCTAATACCTACATATCCTATATTTAGTTTGTTATCATTACTTAGATCTCCATCTTTGTAATATGTAAAATGTCCATGTTTATACTCCGTAAACCATTTATTAAATATAATTAGCATCATCCCACTCTTCATTTTTTCTAACTATAACTATAATGGGGGAAAAAAAATGCGTATTTAACACAATTATTGACAAAATAAAAGGAACTATTAAACATTTATTTGGAGAACCTAGTAAAGGTGTTCATTCTTATAGAATATTTAATATTGCTTACATTGATGTTATATCAACAATTATAGGGGCGTTTTTATTACAGAAGATATTCTTCCCCAAAACAAAATATTTTAAAGTATTATTTTTTTTATTTTTATCAGGCATAATATTACATCGTTTATTTGATGTTAGAACAACTGTGGATAAATTGTTATTTTAAGATTGATATTCTAAACCATATTTTAAAATATATTTATCTTTTTTCTTGTGGTAATCATCATTATAAATAGATAAAAAAGATTTATATATAAAGAAAAACCATCGCTCAAACATCAACGTTTTCCATACATTATTAGTCTGAAAAACGATATTTATTAAAAAATATGTTATAGGTGTCCTTAGAAACAATAATAACTTGATTTGTTTATATTTTATATAATTTCTTAATGTCCCTAAAAGAGGTGTAATAAGATATAATAATATCATAATAATTATTATTTAAGAATTTATTCTTAAATAAAGATAAAAAAATGTACTATAACCGTGAAAAAGAATTAAATAAACAAAAGAAATATCGTGATGGATGGAATACTTCTAAGAAATATACAGATATATTAATGCTTCATAGTGAAAATGACCGCAATATTGATATGTGTTTTGCTATTCATAGTCAGTTTATGAATGAATTAAATACAAGAGGTATCCCCCATAATAAAAAAATGAATTATATTCAATGTTGGAATACGTTACTCAATACATTGCTTAAAAATCCTAAGATCAATGTTCAACGGAGGGCACTTAAACTCCTCCACCAAACTAACGTTCAGCGTTCATACGTGAAATAGGGAAAAACTTCTCAACTTTATCATAACACTTCTTATACTTATACCTGTCGGCGTAAGAAGTTTGTAAATTATATGTAAGAAGGCACACACATACGTCCAATCTACAATGTGAATAATTTTTATTATACCGTGGGTAACTAAGTATTATCTTACGCGCGACGTTCATTTTATTTATTTTCTTCTTTAAAATAGAAAATATAAAAAAACTTCAAATTTACTTAAAATATGGTAATGGCGGATAATTAATCGGGAAGGTGTGTATCACCTGGAAGATATTGGAACCCTTCTTGATAAAGACAATGTAAATTCGTTATTTTGTAAGTCTAGGGAGAAATGTATTACTTTTTCGTGTATAATTATCCTTTCCCACCTTTTAATATATGGTATTGGTTTTACGGCCTGAAATATAATGGATGATTGTGGTGGTTCGGGTTTAAATTTCCGCTAATGGGTTGTATTTACTTTCAGGTCATTCCAATGGTCTCCTGGCAAAAGACCCCCATCCCAGTGAGTTTCGCCAGTCAACTTGGATTTAGGTTGCATAACGCCATACCTTACCCTGCCCGCGGGATCGCTGCATTCCCTACTACCGCTATTGCTACATGTTGATTCATATATGCGGGTTGGTTGTACCACCGCGCCCGCTGATATTGAGTAAGGGCCATTATTACTACTTTTAATAAGAGTTTTTTTAGGACAAACACGCCTTTTGTGACTGAGATTCATAAGAGATTGTCCGTTGATTTTGGCCGCAGCCGTATCGTTAAAATTTGCCGGGCTGTTAGAAGCCACCCAATTACTTCCACATCTGAGATTTCTATAACAATCCTCTAAAGAATTATTGACGTTTAAGCTCGTACATCCCTCCTTATTTCGCTGCTGACCGTCGGTCATCGTCGTTGTTTCGTTAAAGAGACCTGTTTCACTCGCTTGGAGCAGGCCCGCATTGGCGCTCGCGTGGGGATGGTATGTGCCCGCATCCAGCATCTCGGGTAAAATCGTACTGTTCCATTTTCGGGTCCCATATGACCTAACGTGGTCAATCGGACAAAATTCTTTATCTACTCCTGCTAGTAATATGTCTTTGCGTTTAGACCAGTCTGCTTTATATTTCAATGATAAACTAGTAGCATTATTTCTTTGGTTCAGACCACTGCCATTAGCATCCCACTGATATGATTTCTCCAATTGAGAACCTCCGTCGTCTAATCTAGTTAATGCGTCCCCCGTTCCTGTTAACCTGGGTTTCGATGATTTGCGCTTTGCCCCTGAATATCTATGTTCCTCAGGAAAATGTCCTCCAGATACATACGCGAGGAGGGTTGGTTTTACGCCAAACTCTGCCCCAACCATTTTAGGTATATCTGTTCCTTCTGGGAATTTTCTATATTTATAGCACGTAGGCTTATTTTCGGAGGCGTGGGGAGGGTGATTACCGTAAACGCCGAAAGAACCACATTCAGAGTCGCTAATACACTTCTGTCTACAGTTTTCAGGCGTTTGGACTGTCCGACTACCGCTATCAATTATAGTAGATGGTATAAGAGCACCTACACTGTAATTAGTCCTTATATTATTACGATATTCTTCTCCTACACACATTCTAGAAAAATTATTCGTATTGTCTTGTTCACAACATGCCAAGTCTCCCCCATTATCAATTTCGGTGTCAGTTGGTCCTTGATCAGCAGCGTTAACCCTAGCACCCGGTTTCAACTTACCCCTTACCGAAGCTCTTGTATAAGCTTTATCCTTACATTTAGCATTTGTCCAAGGGTCAGGTAGTTCGGTACAAAGTTTTGGTGTGCAGCAGTTTGTCAGTGACCCATCTAGATCAGGTGCGGGGTTCTTCTTATCAGTCCAGTCAGGACAAGGATAATCCACCTCACTGCATTTTTTTGTTTCACAACAATTGCGACCATTACCAAATACTGCTTCGTCTACTGCGGATAGTTTTCTCTTTAGTCCTCCGATATTTATATCTGCTTCTGACTGTATAGCAACACAATCTGTATCTCCTGGAAATGCTACACCGCATGTTTTTGCTTTACAACATTCTCCGAATACAGATTCAGAATCTCTCTTTGTTAAATCAGGTGTAAGATTATCACTATCAAAATCCGAACCAAACAAATTAATAGTAGTATCGGGGTTATCATCGTAATGTGTTTTACAGTCAGAAGGTAAAGCAAAATCTTCACTACATTTTAGGGTGGAACAGCATGTATCTTTCAACATATTGGTATCTATTTCTTCTGGAGACCCGGCGACATCTGTATTTACTAACAAAGGAATACTACTTTTCTCGGAAAATTCTTGACCGACATCACATATATCCTTGAGAAGGGTACCGGAATCCCCTGGCAGGGGCAGATTTTCAAAATCACCACATGTTTTAGGAATACAGCAAGTATTTTTCTTTTCTTCTTCATCAATAACTCCTGGAATTTTGATATCACCACTTACCAACCTTCTATTATAAAAAGAGCAGTTTTCTTTCAATTTACGGTCAGTAATGCTAACAGGGTTTCCCGAAGAATCGGTTTCTTGTCCAGGATACTGATTACTCGCAGTGAAACATTTGGAGCTAGTGTCGGGAGAGAGATCTCCCCCTTTTTTGTCTGAACAGTCATCTCCATCAAAATAATAATCAGAACATATTCTTGATCCACAACATTTACTTGCGTTATTACCAACTGGATCCCCCATTTTAACCGTAGGGTTTTCAGGATCGTTTATCCTGCATAGATCATCTGTCCAGTCATTCTCTGAACATGTTTTTGGTACACAACATGAATCTTTATCATTTCCACGAACATTATCATCTTTGGTTGGTTTATAACCCTCATCACATGATTTGATACCTGCTTCTGTCCATCCATTAGAAATACATGTTTTCTCTTGACAACAAACTTCTTTAGTATTCCCCTTGATTGTATGTCCCATTTTTACTCCAGTGTCATTCTTAAATTGTTGCCAACCGTCCCCCCCTCCTAATGATGAATCCCCACATTTAGCATCATTCCATCCATTAGCTTCGGTATCTCCGTCAGATAAATCATCATCACTTTCCAACCAACAAGATTTAGGATTACAACATTCTTCTAATGTGTCTCCTTTTGGGGGTGCTGTTGTTGACTTACTTTCATAACCACTCACCGCACATATACTTTCTGTACATAATGGTTTTTCTTCACAACATTCTGAATTAGTTCTTCCTGAATTAGGTTCATTTGATGAAATTCTTTCCCTTAATTTATATCCATTATCACATATATTCTCAGAACATAATGCCTTTCCACAACATTCTTCTTCCGAGTCACCACGGGCATCTGGGATTGGGTCCCAACATCCCTCACTACTTGAACATGGGGTTGTCTTACATTGAAAACCATTAATTTGACATGTTTTCTTTTGACAACATTCACTTTCGCTCTCACCATTTGCTCCAGGAATAATTTCCATATCATCAGGACATCCATCAAAAGCAGAACACAAAACGTCAGACGTAGGTTCAAATGTCCCAATATCTACTACTTCATCGGAAACATCATCACCACCAGAGGTTACAGCGATAATAACAACTATTATAACTAAAAATAAGCATGCTGCGCCAATCATCAGAGGGGTAGAAATAGGCATTTATATATATATATATATATAAATAGATATTTAAAATTTAAAATATAAAAATAAATAAATTTATTTAGCGCTTCCTGTGCTCATACGAGATGGTCTATTTCCCATAACTCCATCTTTATTCCTAACGAAATAGGCCCCAGTTGTATGTTTAGTTAAATAAGATGATGGTGCCGAGGCATCAGTTAAATTACCCTTTAAACAACATTTACCCGCCGCCGTTCCCAAAGTATATACCCAAAATCCCCCACAATCATCGAATTTGTCACATAATTCACTACACCTTCTCACAATCGGTTCTGGTGAATTTTTGTTAGTCATCAATGTTACACCATGATGCGTCCCCCCAGGACCAAAACATCCACTTGTTCCTGAATTATGTATAATGTTCGGATTTATATGCATTCCCGGATGATGCCCCGCATCCCAATTACCATGACCATAAATACTTGAATATTTTAATGGACAATAATCTTCGTCAATTCCAGCAATCTTTAATTCTCCATTAATTGTTTGTTTCCTCTCACTTTCGGGAACAAAAGTAGACTTAATATAGAATTCTCCGGATTTTGCGTGTTCTCTTCCATCACCATTTTGATTAAATTTTTCATATCCCGAATGGAGTTGATTTAATCCCGTTACTGCTTTTTGAAGACGACACCGTCCATTCGCATTCAAATAGATCGCATGGCAATCGGATGTTTGATCGCATTTATTTTTACATTGACTAAAAGCAACCTCTTTGTTTGATCCAAAATTCCAAGTGGATGGTGTACCAGCAACTCTGTTTTTCCAGTGGACGTCTCCAAATCCCCCGAACCATGGCGAGGGACTAGATGTTTTTTCTTTTGTTCCATCCGCCCTATACGCTACAGGTTGAACACACCATTTACTATAACTTGTAGTATCTTCTTTACAGCACTCAGCATTTGTCTTACCATCTCTACCTTTTGTATAATCATCATCCCAAACCATACCATCCGATCTACATTGTTCTGGGTCACCACCCATATCTGGATTCCAATCAATCTCACATGCTTTATCACGACAACATCCTTCAACGGTAGTTCCTCTTTTAGTGGAATTTTTAAGGGTCTTATCACCCGTACATAAACTGGCATCACAAATAGGATTCCTTTCGTTATAACTTTGGACTGGAGTATATTCTCCAGGAGGTGGGGGGGCACTTGTAAGTCCACCAGAACTACTAGACACATCATTTGATTCATCTCCAGGAATAGTAATATTAGATGTGCTTTCACCAGGTTTACCAGTCCCTGTCCCTCCCCCACCACCCCCGTAGTTTGGATCCATACCAGATGGTCTGGTTTTTGGTTCTGTATCTTCAGCAATTACAAGGAAATAAACTAAAGGAGGACCTACTAATAAAATTAATACTAATATAAAGATAAAAATTATAGCGGCGGCGCCCATATATATATATATATATATTATAATATTAATCTTCCAGAAGGATTACCCGATTCACAGTCAACCCATTTTGGCATCCATTCATATGGTATTATATCATATGATTTCCCATAATGTTTCTTAAATAAAGAAGAATATAAATCTTTTTCACCATTATATCCATCTTTCTTTGCTTTTTCATTTATTATTTCATACCATGGTCTTTCATTTTTTGAAATACCATCTGAAAATCCGTCTTTCCTTCTCCATAAAAGTTCTTCTGGAAGTTCCCCTTCAAAAGATTTCCTTAATAAGTATTTTTCCATTCCATCTCTAACTACCTTTAATTCTGGATTTATACCCATATAATATTTTAGAAACTCTTTATCAAAAAATGGAACTCTCAATTCCAAACCATTACCAGCGGTTGTTTTATCTGCTCGCAAAACATCAAACATTCTAACATCCCTTAATAGTCTTATAGTTTCTTCTTGAAAAGCATTTGACGTCGGTGCTTTATGGAAATACAAGTATGATCCAGATGCCTCATCACTACCTTCACCGCTTAAAATGACTTTAATATCTGTGTTTTTAGAAATATATTTTGATAATAAATACATTGGAACTGATGCCCGTATTGTAGTTGTATCATTAGATTCTATTTGGTAAATAGTCTCCTCTATTCCCGAATACATTTCATCTTCAGTAAGTGTTACTGAAGTATGATCTGTCCCCAGATACTCAGCGACTTTTTCAGATGCTATTAAATCAGGTGATCCTTCCAACCCAATAGAAAAAGTCTTAACATTTGATGGTTTTATAAATTTACACACAATTGAGGTTATTATGCTACTATCTAATCCACCTGATAAAAGACACCCAACAGGTCTTTCACTTAATAAACGTTTCTTTACCGCTGAGGTCAATTTACTTTTGATTGTAGTTAATATTTCTTCTTCTTTACTATAAATCCGATCATATATAAAATCATAGAAAGAATATGTATGTAGTTTATTAGTTTTAAGGTAATACATTGAAAAACTTCCAGGAGGATAGAATTCTATATCATCTTTTAAACCATATATAGATTTCATTTCAGAAGAAATTGTTAATGATTTACAATCTGTGTGATTATCTTTATTCCAATACAATGGTCTCACACCTAGTGGGTCATGACCAATCGTCAGACATTTACTAACATTATCATATATAACAAAAGAAAATACACCATCTAAAAGATGTATATATTCGCTGATTGGTAATATCTTTGCCAAGTGAATAATAACCTCACAATCACTACCAGTTGTTAATGTAAAATTATATTTTTTAGCAAGTTCTTTATAATTATATATCTCTCCATTACACATTAATATTTTATTATCAATTACCATTGGTTGATTACCCATTTCATTTAAACCATTAATTGATAAACGATGAAATAAAAAATAAATATTTTTATTATCATATAAAACTTTCTCAACAGTTGAATCAGGTCCTCTGTGAGACATCTTATCCCCATATTCTCTTACATTTTCTACATCAATGGTATCTTCCGAAAGATGTAAAAATATACCACACATACTTTATATTAAAATATAATCTTATCTTTTAAATATTTATTTAGTAACATAATTTCTCCCAAATTTCATCCAAAGACCGACACTAATAACAAAACCAAGGATAAATCCATATACATCTATGTGTGGATTACCATCTAAAAATGGTTTTATAAGGACTGGACCAATGAAGAATGTTAAAATTGAGTAAAATACCATAATACCAATTGTTGTTTTATTAGAAAGATGATTCATTTTATATTATATATATATATATAGAAATTATTATAAGGATTGTGTCGCTAAATTATCAGCACATGCATTACCAATAGAATGCTCGTCCCCTTTTCCCGTATGTGCTGGAACATACTGTAAATTAATATTCTTATATTTTTTTAGTGTATAATATCCTTCTTTTATTATTTCTAAATTCAATATTTGAGATTTGTTTTTTTTCGCCCAATTGTTCTTTTCCCAATTCTCACCCCACACAGTAAGTACATTTATACTATATTTTGAATCAGTGTATATAGTTACCAATGTTCCTTCATTTATTTCCTTATTTAATATTTGAAATACTTCCATGATTGCAAGTAATTCGGCACGATTATTTGTTTGTTTACCACTTATCTTCCTAGATACGTTCCTTTTATCTTCAACACCGAAATAAACACCTATCCCTGCTTTCGCACCAGGTTTACCATTATTACTACATGCTCCATCAGTATAGACTTTGATAGTTCTAATTTCTCCATTTATTCTACCATATTTAAGATATATTTCAGCATTTTCACGAGTATCAAATCTAACAAAATCTATATTAGAATCTCCTTCCGTATAAATTTTTTGAGCACTTTCTTTTCTAATAACACAATATTTCATTATATACAATTATATATTTATAATTATCAAATTTATTCTCCTTTTAATTTATTTATCCGATCTTCGCGAGTTACTTCACATTTATCATATTCATCGCTATTTACTCTTCGTGGAGAATTATCAATCAATACGTATCCTTTAGAATAATTAACTAATCTTTCTTCAAGGTCTAGTGTATGGATTTCATATGCTTTAATAACAGAATCTGAAAAACTATTCCCTGAAACTATTAAAGTCTCTATCAATGGTTTTAATGGTGATTCAATAAGATATACTTTGCGTTTTAATATTTCTTCGTTTGTATCTCCACCCGGTTCTATATCTTTCATAATAGATTCTAACAATTTTCGTTCATCCATAATTAAATATATATTCTCTCATATTTTTAATATATTAAATTTGAATATTATTTAGAATCCTTTAAAAAATAAATAAAGGAGATGTCTCAACATTTACATTTCAACATTTTCTCACAACCTACTATCTTCCAAGACGACAATATCAGGTATCCTGATGTTGACAGTGGTACTTCAGGCAAAGGTATAGATCCTTCCCATATTACGCTGGATGATTTTGATGACCCTTATTCTATCATCAATATAAATTTCCACATAATCCTTATTCTAACCACAATTCTCTTTATCTGTCTCATTTTTAAGAATTCAAGGCATAAAGCAATAACTATAGTTGGTATACTTTACGGTATTCTTTTAATCACCGATATTTCCTTAGATATATATAATGGTGTTAATTCACTTCAAATATGCGATACTCCGTGGATATGTTATGAAGGAGATAATAACACACTTGAATATTCAACAAATTTCTATATATTCCCACATGAATGTCAGATAACTACGGATATGGGCTACTTTTATGCTGATAACCATAGGGATGAAAATATTCTTGAATGGAGTTGTCATGATTCAAAATATGGATGTTGTTATGTAGATGAGCGTTGCAGTATTGCTATAGATTTAGACTATACATACACTCAATTTAGAGAGAATCCCAATGATGAACTTTATCACAAAATGACTATCCCACTTGCTAAAAAGGATCAAAGCGGTTCTAACTGTCCACTTGTAACAGATTTAATTGAAGAAAAGATTAATTACGAAAAAATGAGGGACATCTTACATTGTTTTTGCCTCTTATTACTAAAAATCACAGTTTATATATCTCTCATATATTGTATTAATCCAAGTGTAGGTGTGAAGTATGAAAAACAAGATGATTGTAATGATGAATTTGCTGAAAATCCATAATTCACACTTTCTCTAAGACGACACCCCAGTTACCAAGTTCATAAAATGATTCAACAATAGTAACACTATCATTAATTAGATTTTCTAATTCATCTTTTTTGAAAACATAATAATATCTTTCACCAATGAGATCACCTTTCTTACTCTTCCATGTAACCATATTATCCTGTTTTACAAACTTTCTCCTTGAATTTTCGGGTTGTTCAAGTGCCCACACGAGTAGTAGTATTCTACCGCCTTTTTTTGTTACTCTGATAACTTCATCAATTGCTTCCTTCCTTTTTTCTGGTGTAGATAGATGGTGAATGACTGCTATACAAATTGTATAATCAAACATATTATCCTCAAAAGGCACAGATAAAATATCACCATACACTACGTTTAATCCATCTCCCCTACAAATCTTAAGCAATCCTTCACTAAAATCACAACCATAGTTGTCACAATCAACCCTATACTTCATATTCTTACCATTTCCGCATCCAATATCACCTATTTTACAACCAACCTCTACATTGTCTAGAAAACTTTCAACACATGTCCATGGTCTGTAACGTGTTTGACTGAATTCATCTGCTGTGTTGTTATAAAATTCTTTTACACTTACTTCTTTATTCATATTTAATTGTTTTAACATTATAGAATTCTTCAAATTTATTTTTACTTAAAGAGTCTTTTTCTAAAAGAGGTATACTAATATGTCTTTCAAAGATAAACCTTTAAAAAAAATAATCGCGGATACGAGAGTTACAATTGACGCAATACATACCGATATAGTTAAGGATTTTAAGGATAATAATTTAACTCTCACCGATAAAAAAAAAGAATTGAAGGAGTTAAACATGATTCAGGAAAAAACATTAGATGTTACAGAAAAAATTTCATCTTTAAAAAATGAAATAGATGAAATGAATCAAAAAAAAGAAGATGAAGTAAATTATTATCTAGAAACCTCAGAACTTTTAACTGAATATTATTCACGAAAAGATGGTACATTTGAAGAAGAAAATAAAGAATTAAGTGTTTTAGATTTCATGAATAAAAAAAATAAAGAAAAAAAATCAGATGATTTAATTAATAAATATATGGTAAAAGTTGATGATACAGTCATTCCTGATAAAAAAAGTATTAACTTAGATATTTGTAGTAATTGTAATAGTGTCCTTACACTTAAAACAGTAGATAGTGTTTTATGCTGTGAAAATTGTGGATTTACAGAAAAAATTATTATTAATTCGGAAAAGGTATCCTATAAAGATCCACCGAGAGAATCTTCATATTTTGCTTATAAAAGAATAAATCATTTTAATGAATGGTTGGCGCAATTTCAAGCAAAAGAAACAACGGATATTCCACAAGAAGTTTATGATGGAATAATGAAAGAGTTAAAGAAAGACAAGTTTATAAAATTAGAAGAACTATCTTATAAAACTGTTAGAGAAATATTAAAAAAATTAAAGTATAATAAATATTATGAACACATACCTCATATTATTAACATTATTAATGGACGCCCAGCACCTGTCCTTACAAGACAATATGAAGATCAATTAAGGATGATGTTTAAGGAAATTCAAACACCTTTTATGGAACATTGTCCAAGTGATAGAAAAAATTTTTTATCATATTCATATGTTCTTCATAAATTTTGTGAATTATTAGAGTTAGATGAACTACTATCGTATTTTCCTCTTTTAAAAAGTAGGGAAAAACTTCAACAACAAGACAATATATGGGAAAAAATTTGTGATTCACTTCAATGGCAGTATATTGCTAGTATTTAATGCCCATCAATAACAACTTTATCGGACATACAATTATCAAGTATTGCGAAGGTTGTTGCCGCTAATAGTCCAACATAGAAAGCATGTTCATTAATTATAGAGCAATTAGGTATATAATAAGTTGACATAGAAACGACTAATAACATTATCAAATATTTTAATAACCTTTTTCCATTCACCATTTTATATAAATTAAATAAAAAAAATAAAATATATTAATATAAATATGGATATAAAACAAAACATAAATAATGGCCGTGTTTCAGACGCAAGCAAAATTAGTAATTACCGTAAGTTGGAAGAAGATATTTTATATAATAATCAACGTGATGATGCTCTAAAAGGCATTCTTGAAAGATCACGTCTAAGTAATATATTTTTATCACCCGAAAATACTCAAAACATACAGAGTCAAATTAGATATGGAGTACATCAACAATCAGGTAAGGTTATCTCAAATCAATCTCATCAAGAAGTTAGCACTGTTATGAGATCAATTTACTTACAAGAAGGCAGTGTTCCAATTACTTCAGATTCAGATGCACTAAAGGTTGTTTCTAAACTTAATTCAAGTGTTATTGACTATTGTGTTAATCATGTTGTAAGTAAATTAAAACAGAATGATATGTATATTAGAGATATATCTACATTACCTATACCACTTGATAGACCCCAATATGAAAAGAAAAATATGACGTATGATATGAGTAATCTACTTTAATCAACTTCGTCAATGGAAGGACCTGCCCCTACATTTTCATCAGGGACGCCCATACCACCCATACCACTGGGGACGCCTTCAGCACTAGTATTATCATATAGTTTACTCATAATAGGTGATACAAAAGAATTAAATTCATTCATACGATTTTCATAATCTTCTTTAGTATGTTCACTATCCATCCATTGTTCTTCTTCAGAAACCTTATCAACAACCATAGTTTTTTCATCTTCACTTATTTTATCATTCTCTTTTTCAACTGTTGCCTTTGTTTGAAAGAGGACATTTTCATATTCATTCTTTTTTTCAACTCTTTCCTTTACTTCTTCATCTTCTTTCTTATATTGCTCTGCTTCTTTCACCATTTTCTCAATATCATCCGCATTTAATCGTCCACTATCGTTACTAATCGTAATGTTTTTCTTATTCCCGGACCCTTTATCACATGCTTCAATATTCATAATACCATTCGCATCTAAATCAAACGATACTTCTATTTGAGGGACTCCTCGTGGAGCGGGCGGGATTCCGTCTAATTGAAATGTTCCTAATAAACTATTGTCTTTTGTCATTGTCCTTTCTCCTTCAAAAATCTGAATTGTAACACTCGGTTGATTATCATCGTGCGTTGAAAATACTTGAGATTTCTTCGTAGGGATTGTTGTATTTCTCTCAATTACTTTTGTCATAATCCCCCCCGCTGTCTCTAAACCAAGGGATAATGGTGCTACATCCAAAAGCAAAACATCATTTGCTTTATCGCTTTCACCTACACCACCTGATAAAATTGCCGCCTGAACTGAGGCACCATGTGCGACAGCTTCATCTGGATTAATGCTCTTACTTAGTTCTTTACCATTGAAAAAATCACTGAGTAGTTTCTGAACCCTGGGGATACGTGTAGATCCTCCAACAAGGACAATTTCATCTACATTTGATTTTGATAAACCAGAATCTTTCAAAACTTTCATAACAGGATCCATACACTTGTTGAATAGATGCATACAAAGTGATTCGAATTTAGCACGGGTAATACTACTGAAAAAATCAATTCCATCACACAGTGAATCAATTTCTATACTCGCAGTATTTCCACTTGAAAGTGTCCTCTTAGCTTTTTCACAACTTGTCCTCAATCTCCTTAAAGAGCGTTTATTTTCCGTAATATCAATATTATTTTTTCTCTTAAATTCTTGAGTAAAATGATTTACAAGAATATTATCAAAATCTTCCCCACCTAGATGAGTATCTCCTGCGGTTGCCTTTACTTCAAATATACCATCATCAATATTTAGAAGCGATACATCAAATGTTCCACCACCAAGGTCAAAAATTAAAATATTCTTTTCATTATCACTTTTATTATCTAGACCATACGCGATTGCTGCTGCGGTTGGTTCATTGATAATCCTCAGAACATTCAACCCAGCAATAGCACCAGCATCCTTTGTTGATTGCCTCTGAGAATCATTAAAATATGCTGGTACAGTAATAACAGCATCAGTAACACTTTCTCCTATATAAGACTCTGCGATTTCTTTCATTTTAATAAGGACCATTGAAGAAATCTCTTCAGGTCTATATGTTTTGGTCTCTCCCCTGTATTCTGCTTTCACAACAGGTTTATTGTTTCCATCGTCAACAACATTAAACGATAATTGCTTTATATCAGATTGAAGATGTATATCATTGAAATTCCTACCGATAAGTCTCTTCGCATCATATATAGTATTGGATGGATTCATAGATGCTTGGTTTTTAGCACCATCTCCAATTATCCTTTCATTTTCTGTAAAAGCAACATATGAAGGTGTTGTGCGATTACCCTGATCATTTGCGATTATTTCACAACGATTATCTTTCCACCATCCAACACAACTGTATGTTGTTCCCAAATCAATTCCTATAGCAACCATTATATATACATAATAACTATGTTATCACTTTAAATAATTTTATAAATTGATAGTATTATTTTTTTAAGAGGAAATTTCCTATTTAAAGTAGTAATTATAATATATTCAAAATGGTATTTGATATAGAAACCCTGGATGAAAAAGAAAAAGAATTTTTAAAATATAAAAGTGAAGTAACGAAAGAACATATCATTAAACATCTTAAGAATGGTCTTTCGTTTGAAAATGCCGTGATAACCGAAGCAAGTGAAAGTTTAGTATCATATTACAAATGGGTTGTTGATAATGCTAAAGAAGAAGATAAAGATAAAGTTCGCGATTGGAATGAAGGAAATGCGACTGTTTATAATGGTGAAGACCTAAATGAATATCAAAAAAAATTATTTGATACATTACCTAATATTGGAAAATGGCAAGTTGGTAATTATAGTCGTATGTGGAGGGCATTAGAAGAAGCAGATGAATGTTTAATGGAATTTATTCATCATGAATTGAATTATTTATGTATTTCTCCAGAAGATTAATAAACATCGTCAATCATTTTTTTGAGTGTTGAAACACTCAATTTTATATCATTCTCTAATTCTAGTTTTTTAATGAAATCTTTTTGAGAAATACCTTTATTCTCTTCTTTCAATGTTAGTATCTCTTTTACTTGATCTTCTGAAAATTTCTTTTTAATAACAACCTTTTTTTCAGAGTTTCTCCAAATTAATATTTTCCCTTGATTTGTCTCTTTCCATCCATCCATAACAACTTCCCCATTTGTTACTTTTAAATGACAACTTTTGCAAAGGGGAACAAGGTTATGTTTTACATTCTTGTGGTGTCCGTCTATCATATTATTTTTATCAGCATATTGTTGATCTTTGATATGATGTGTCTCTAAATCATCACATTTCTTAAAACACATCTTACATTCGTCCATAAATATTTCCTTATTATATTGTGACTTTTTAGTAGTTAATACATTATTCTTTTCGAAGTTATTCTGTACGCCTTTTGCATATGATATAAATTCTTTTGTTAATCCCATCGCTTCACAAACTTTCAACCCATAAATAGATGGTCCTGATCCTTCTTCTAATTTACGGTCATAAATTAAGATATCTTTTTCTTCATCATAATCTATCTTCAAATGGTATACACTAAGATTTTTCAATGCCTTGACTTCTTCCAACTTTGTTAACTCGTGAAGATGTGATGTAAAGATGAATGTTGATCCTCTTTTACACAATGTATTTAAACCTGCTGTAATAATACACAATGCGGATGTTGTTTCTGTTCCCGAACATAACTCATCACCAAGAATCAAAGAATCCCTGTCAGAACGATTTAAAATACTCTTTAATTCTTGTATTTCTACAGCAAAAGAAGACTGGGAACGGAATATATTATCATTATTTAAAATCCTCGTAAATACCTGTGTATATGGTTTATAAATAAACTTATCAGCAGCAACAAATAAACCAGCCTGCGCCATAATAATATTTAGACCAATCGCTTTCATAAATGTAGATTTACCACAAGCATTCGTTCCAAAAAGTAAAATACCGTCCTTTTCATCTTTTCCCAAAAGTATATCATTCTTTACATATTCCGTTTCGGTGTGTATCTTTTCTACAATAGGATGACGAATACCAGAACAATCCAAAAAACTTTTAGTATTCTCTATAATTTCAGGACGATTATATCCATTCTGAATGGATAACTTCGCCCCCGAACAATAACAATCTATTTCTGATAGGAAAAAATAAAACTTCTTTAATCCAAAACTATACTTCTGAAATAAATGTATCATCCGTTTTTCCCATTCTTTCTTATTTAATTTTTTTATCTTATCTTGAATATCAATAAGTTTTTTAGACAACTCATTACAAATACTGAATTGAATCATCGTTGACGATCCATCTTTCTTTTTGAACGTAAAGTCTTCCTTTTTAAAAGAATACTTTGTTTTTCCATCAACCTTCACATGAATACTATTATTGTTTAGATTGCTAAGTCTTTCTTTGAATGTCACGGACCTCTTATTAGTACAGTATAGAAACCAATCATTACGTTCATCATAGTCTAACTTAATACTATTTTCCGAACCATCTAATAGTCCTGAAAAACGTTCTCCAATTCTAAGTAAATCAGTATGGTATACTTCAGTTAAATTATCGTAATTATCCATATCTTCATGAATACCTTCCTGTAAAATTGACCTTTCAAGATTTCCGAATTGCGTTAAATTATGAAATACAAAGGTATCTTTACATTCTTTATAAAAATCAATGAATGGTTGACATACCTTCTTATCATATCGGTCAACCAGTTTTTCTTCGGTAAAAAGTAGATCAAGGAATTTATTTACATATTCAAAAGAAAGAGTATCAGAAAAGAAATCACTTCTTTGTAAAAGATTTAACCCCATCTTCCTTAAAGACTTTTCTAGATCTGAAACCTTTCGTAATTGAGAATATACTTTTTCATAAAGGTTATTTTCTCTGAAAAGGTCAATGTAATCATATCTTTTTGTAATTACTTCGGGATCAACTGAGGGATATATCAGTCTTTCTTTAAACAAACGACGACCCATTGTTGTAACACATAAGTTACATATAGATAATAGCGATTCATTTTTACCCTTGAAATAAGAATAATTATTAATCACATTTAACTGACGGATAGAATTAGATGTTAAACAAAGGCAATTTTTATCACACATTAGTTCTGGTAATTCTATATTGTCCAAAGTATTTACTAAATGTTCTTTGATATACTGAAGCATATAGACATAAGAAGCAACTACTTCTGGTTTCATTTCTAAGTCAAAGTGTTCAATAGGACTCATCATTATATTCAAATTAAAAATCTTCTGTAAAAATTCATTCTGATAACATGTCTTTTTATAATCATTTTCATTATAATGATTTATTTGTATTGAATTATGTGGGATATCCCATCTTTGAATGATATCATTTCTACTCATCTCAAATCCATCAAATTGAAAAAGGATTTCAGAAGGATTATAAAAATGAATATATCTTCCAATTTCATCTATCCATAAACCATTATCTTCGTCTTTGCTTACAATGTAATGTAGATGGTTCTTACCAGTTGATAAATCTATCGTAGATAAACCAGTAATAAAGACATCTTTATTCATATAAGCATTCTTTTCAATATAAACAGACATTAGATACCTTGTTTCACGATTATTGTAATCTTCAATTGTTGTTCCTGGGGATAAGATTCTCGTCACACCTCTTTCAGGATTTGGGGGTGCTGTTATCTGTTCTACAATTACAACCGTATAATTACTATTTAGTAATATATTTTCATACTTACCAATACTATACACTGGAAATCCTGCTAGTAAACAGTTACCATAAGATATTTCAGGTTTCTTCTTATTCTGCTTTGTCACTTGAAGGGCGTTGTTCAAAACAGTCTGACAGATATAATAAATATCAGGACCAATATTTACTTCATCGTTAATGATTGCGAAGAGATTAAAATGACTTCCCGCCTGCATTAGGACAACAGTATTTTCTCCATATTTTTTTGTATATTTTTCATGATACTCAATATATTTTTTTGTGTGATGTTGTGTTTCCATCTTACTTCTATATATCATTTACAATATTCCTTTATATCGGTTCTGGTAATAAATTTGAAACTTGTTTGTAAAGGGAATTACAAACAATCATAACGAGATAAAAAGATAAAAAAAAAGATGTCAAACACGGGTTACAAGATCCTCGCACGCTTCTGCCGGGAGAAGGGACTGACTGAAGAAAATAAGGAGGGTATCCTCCTGGGGATGCACATCATGGCACTTCAGACTGAGAAGTGGTTGGACAACGAAGACCACGCTAATGCTTATCGTATGGATACATGGGATGAAAGTGGATTCAGCGGGTGGAGGGAGATTTACGGGCACACGAAGGGATTCCTTGAAGCCCAACAACCTGAAGAATCAGAACAAGAGATGAAGGAGCGTCTCCAAAAGAACTACGAAAAGGTAAACTCTGAAAAGTATGAAGAATCAGATGTGTCTGATATGGAAGTTACAGATGATGAGTTTGAAGTCGTTGACAAAGAAGATGAAGATTCAGATAAAGAATTAGAATGGACCCCCTACACATTTGAGAATGTAGAATACCTAGTCGGTCCAGAAGCAGATCTCGGAAGGGTTGTCCTTGAAACAGAAGACTATCAACCTGTAGGTGTCTTTGAAGATGAAAAGATTGTCTTTGAAGATAACCTTCAGGTAGCAGATCACTTTCAACGTGTGAGAGAGTCAACAATTCCTGAAGATCCAGACGAAGCGATTGACCTAATGACCTGTTTCATAGAAGATAACTATAGAGATAAAGGACTCTGGTGGGGTCTACAAGAAGGAAAAGCGGCAGGAGATGTTCCTGCATCGTTGAGGTTCTTTTATCCACCCGCAGAAGCAGGGGGGGCACCGTCCAAGAATCCACGCAAATCGTTTCACTTTGGTACATGCAGAACTCGTCAATCTTGGCAGTCCCTCCCAGAAAATATCCTTGGAAAGAACATGGGTGAAGTTATGAAAGAAATTGAAAGTCTTCTCTAAATCATAAAAAATTAATTATATGTGAATGTTATAAATATTATTTAAATTTTTTTTTTATTATCTATTCTATTCCACCTTCACAGTAATCCGCTTACCATCAACCGTAAGATTGACAGTCCCCCCTGTAAGGAATGATCCAACCATAGGTGTTCCGCTTTCAGGTAGTGTGGGTCGGACACTCGTATTGCAGAATGCCCACCGATCCCTCAGATCGTGAAAATGGGCACTGAGGTCCGTTGGACGGAAGCCACCAGCAAGTGGAAAGTCCTCATCATTGACAGGGAGTGTTGTCTCATTGGCAACCATGAACCACACACTTCCGAGGTTAATGAAGCACTCAACACCTACATTTTCCTTCATGTATCCTTCCTTGAACCAGTTCCGGTTGAAGCGTGCGTTTCCTGGAAGAGTTGAAGAGTTGACTGGATTGGTTGGGATTGAAAACTTGTCAGTGTAGTGGCACATTGAGTATTCACGATCCTTTGTGACCTTCTCCTTTGTGATCACCTTGGTAACATACCCTGGACTGAAATCCCTAGGATGGAATTCAACACGATGCTTCCCCTTAGAAAGGTGTGTCATGAGTTCGGTAAGGGTTGAAGGCATGCGTTCACTCTCGTATTCCGCAAGTCCCTTCTTTCTCTTGTTATATACGTTGTTAATCTTGGCGCTCTTCGCCATATTCATGAAACTACTGTTTACATTTGGTGTGAATGCGGGTGCTTCGGGACGAAGGTCAACCTTCTTCTCCCAAACATGGTAGGGGATACCGAATGTCTCAACAGCAGGGACTTCTGAACGAGGTTCCCCCATTGAGTCGTTCCACTTCCCATTGAGTGCCTGTGCGCGATTTGCCTCCTTCTGACTCATTTCCAGGGCAGCACCACTCACGATAGGCGTAAACTCATGCTTTATGATAAGCATCTTGTCACCTCTGCGCCGAAGGACACTCCATGTCTCTTCAATCACAATGTCAGGCTTACCCTTCTGACGAAGGATTATAGTGAATGGAATTGGTGCGTGGGTCCTCCGGGAGAAGTTATTCACCCAGACCTCAAAGACCCCGGGACCCACACTGATGTTCTCACATGGTGCCTTCTCACCATGATCAACATTTGCGTCAAAGTCCAGACGATATGTGAGACCATTTGCCCCTGGAACAATCTTCTTCCCGTAGAAGATCTCTGGCGCATGTGGACTGATAGGCTTAACATGGAGGTCAAGGTCATCTTTATACTTCTCATCCCATGAAAGTGAAATGGTCCATTCACTAGTGACGTTTTCCTTCGCCATGCGGCGGTTAAGCTGACTTACCATGTAGTTCTCTGGATTGGAACGGATGTCCATTTCACGAAGGACTTCGTCAACGGATGTCATCGCGATGAAATCAACGATGTTTGACGACTGCTGATAGTCCTTGTGGACACATGTTTCTCGGTCAACCTCAGATCGCCCACTTGTTATCGCCTTCACGCAAATGTGAAGCTTGTTTCGCGCATTGTGATACTTAAAATCCTTTCTTTCAGCATTTGAAACCTTCTGGATATGCTTAACCCACTTCATCACAGAAGACCAGTGACCAGGGCGTTCCAGTTCATTGATCCTCTTATCAATCAGTTCCACCCCACGGACCGCGACAGGTTCGCAAAGCTTCTCCATACGAGGAATGATGATATCCATGTACTTCTTGATGAGTGCTTCATACTTCTCAACATTCTCCTGAGAGGTGTAAGCATCTGGAACGACGGTGACATGCTCAAAGTCTTCTCCCGTCTCTGGATCCTTTCCTCCCTTCACAGGGGGGAAGCACCCTTCCTTGACAAGGAAGACCTTCGGGTTTGTGAGACCACCTGTGCGATGACCCTTCTTCGGATTAAGGAGTTCAACTTCCTTCCGGATATTGAAGAGACAACCATCTTCGCAACCCCCATCCTTGAATCCGAGGATGTTCCGAAGGAATACAGAACCATTGACATCTCCGCCATTTTCAACTGGTCCGACGAGGGTACAGAACTTCTTTGCTCGTGTTGTGCATGTGACACACGCACCATGACCCCTCATCATATCCTTAATCTTCTCGGGAGAGACTCCGTTCTTGATGTAGTAATGGATTCCGTTCATTGCGTAGGTCCTGATAGGGGTGTTGTCGTTAGCAAACTCTTCCCACGTTCGTTCGTTATTCGTTGTGAGGGATGATGGTGCTGGAGAGGTTTCTTCCTTAGATTCTGGTACCGGGGCAGGGGAAGGGGATGGTTCCTCCTGGGAGACAATGACGAATTCATCATCCGAGCTCATGGTTTTGTTTTGTTCTTTCTTTTTCTTTTTTTATTCGTGTGTAGTTATCTTTAACTAAGTCCATTCAACACTTTCAAATTTGATTTCTTTAAAAATCGTATATAAATACAAAGTGAAAGAGGACAGAAAGATGTTCGCCGATTCAGAACGCTTCCGGTTCGTGAAGATGTGGGACGGTCAGTCAGCATACCCGGTCCATTACCGACCCCTTGGTGTGAAGGATGGAGGGATGTATAGCAAAACAGTCCGCTGGGCAGATGTGGTGATCAACGATGTTCCACTTGAAACAACGTTTGAACATGAAGATATCATAGAATACCTCTCTTCCCAGAGAGATGATGAAGATTATGAAAGAGGAATGATTATTGTTAACTCTCGCGATTATGTCCCCGAAAAAGTCGTTGTGGATGAAGAAGAAGGAAAATATGACGCAGTTTACAGGCGTCTCCAAAACATGAAAATTGCGCCCATGACATTCAAAGAGGCAAAAAAGAAGAAACCATCAAAAAACAAACGCTCATCCAAGTCAAAAGGAAACCTTCAAAAACATAAGGTTGAAAAAGAAAAGCACATCACTTTCAACGAACGGTTTGGGGATGTAACATCAGAAAACGAACTGGGTCCTATAGGAGAAAACGTAATGCATTACAGACGCTGGGGAGTAGGTTTCTTCTCGTGCGAATGGAAAACATTCGTCCCTCCAATCCACTGGATAGAACCAGTAAAAAGGTGGGACCTCATATGGTCTAAGATGGATGAAGAGGAATTAGGGTATAAGCGGGACTACCATTACACCCCACTCGGTAAATGCGATGAAAATGGTATTCAAGGACCAGCAATTTACTTTTATGACAAAAATGATGAAGACCTGAATTACTCGTTTGATTGGAGGAGAGACTTCATTTATGGAGAATACGATTTCGCATCCAGTGGGGGTTATACATTAGAACCCCATACTGAGTGGTTCAAAGAAGATGAGAAAACAAATTACATATTCTTTTCCCTCCTTTACAACAAACCCCCAGACCCAAACGCTTTTTATGGCGATACAGCAGCATTAATCGGTAGTTTAACACCTTATTCTGAACTATCAATCCATGAAAGGAACTTTCTAAAGTGTCCAAACGAATATACATATGATGTTTATAGAAGGGCATGGAATAGTATCAATCGTAAACTCTTTAATGTGATAAATTCAAGTGAAGAAGTTCCCACGCCCCACATATAAGTTTTCAACACCCACATAAAGTTTTTTTAATAAGGTATAATATATAATAAAATGGATCAACAATTTGACCATCGCGAAATGTATGATCAGAATGGTAACGGTTATAACCCAGATGAATATGACTACAATGATTATAATGATTATAATGGAACAAATTATGGTGGAACTCAATTTATTTTAGATGCTAAGTTGTATTATTTACTTATAGGAGTTATAATTTATTCTTCATGTTGCTTTTTACGCAATCGTTCAAGGATTAGAGATACTGATTTGGATATTCCTATAATAATTAATGATAATTCAAAAGTTATAGCAAAGGTAAAAAAAAATATTATCCCCTTTGAGGAGGTTGATAAAAGCGCTACATGTAGTATTTGCTTAGAAGAATTTAACTCAGAAAAAGACATCTCTATTTTAGATTGTAAACATATATACCATATGGATTGTATTATTGAATGGATTAATAAGGATCCATCTTGTCCTTTATGTAGGACTAGTGAACTAGTTTAAATATTTTTTACACAACTCAATATAATTCCAACCTTCTTTATAAGCGATATATTTTAATAGCAACATGTTTTGCATTCGGATATAATCAATGATTTCTTCCATATTTTTTTTATATTATTTAAAAAAACAATCAAATTTATATATGAAATACTATCAATGATTGATAATCTACCAGATGATATAATAAATTTAATATTAAATAACCTTGAAGATGAAAATCCATATCGGTTTGATATGGGGAAAGTTACTTTTTTAAAGATGGATATAAATTTTATATTATCATTAAAAAATATTAATCATTTTTTTAAGACATTTATAGAAGAAAAAGAAGATATGTGGACCTCAATGAATAAAACTGAATATCTAGAAAATTATAAAAATAGAGATAATTTATGGCCCTCCGTTATCTTAGAATCAAGGTCATCGCAAATACAAGATTTATGTTTAAAAGAAACACCAGTATCTGTTTTTAGATGGTTATTTGAAAATAATATCCATTTATCAATAAAAAACATACAGGATTTAATTATTAAAAATAGAGTTGATATTATTCATATTGGATTTCACTATAAAGAATTTTTAAAAACAGTATTTAACAAGTTTAATCTATGCTCAAGTAATGATATTTTTGGTCTTTCACAAAATATAAATCCCATGATAACTGCTGTCCGATATGACCAAGTTAATATAATTAAATTATTTCTTGAAACAAGTACACATGGAAATCCTTATTTAGACCAAATAGAATCAATATTTGAAGCATCTATCAAGTATATTAAAACAGGAACATTAAATTACCTGTTAGTCAATTATTATCATAAATTAAAAGAAATAATAAATAGAAAATTTAATACAATAATACTTCGTTTTAGTAATATTGAAGATATTTTATTTTATATAGTAGTCAATCAAAAGGTTCAAATAACCAGAGAAAATATGAAATCATTAATATCTAAAAACTACATTGAATTATTTAAATACTGTTATAAAAAATACTTCCATACTAAAAATAATAGTGATCTATTACTAAAATGTGTAGAATACAATTCTTTTGTTATCTTTGATTATCTAATGGAAAATTCTTCTTATATAAATCCTAGTGAATTTTCAAAAGTATTCCTTTCCAAAAAAAAACACCACACAATATTCCTAAATATGATATTAGACAAGTATGTTAATTTACTTTCATTAGATAGTAATATCATATCATTGTCTATAAGAAATAAAGTTGACTCTGGTAGACTTGAAAAGTTAATTAACAATAATTACTATTACAATGAAAGGGATATAATTACTGTATTGGAAAACAAAAATATAAAATTAGCAAAAATAATGATCAACGCATATCAAAATACTTAATAATTTATTTAAAATTTGATTAAATATTGATTATAAAAGTAATAGAAACATTATGGACACATACATTGAACAACTGGGTGGTTCTAGGGCAATCTCATCATATATAAGGGGTGGTATAAGTTTACAGAGTATTGCGAAAAAGAATGGTATTAAAAGATTTGGACCGGCTACCGAAAAGAAAGTTTTAGAATTCTACAATAAATATTATAATTCCGATTCCATTTCTGATAAAATAACTGCTCATTTCCATAACATCAATATAAACCCACATTATTTTGATGAATTAAATAAATATAAAACTGAAATAGAAGGTATCCTAGATTTTCTAACTGATATTGATTGTGGTTCATGGTATAAAGAGGATATAATTGAAAGTATAATTGATATAATTAGTCAATCAATTGGTTCATCAGAATCTATTAATACTCGTGAAAAGATTAATGATATCTTTAATGTTGAAAAGGACCCAATACTATTAAAGAAATATATTCCGGGAATTCACCTTGATAAAGTAGACCGTATATCATTGGATAATGGTTGGTGGAAAGAAACGAGTCAACAAAGATATGATTGTTATTCATTAGACTTTGTTCAGCGTTTATGTGAAAATTCTGGTCATGTTTATTTCTCTAAATCTGATATGGATGATTTCTTTAGAAAGAATAATAGTTTCTCTAATATTAATGTTGACTTGAAGAGTATACATGGAAGTATTGAGAGATTAATTTACGATGGATATATATTTCAGGAAAAAATTAATGGAGATTATTACTTCTTTTATAGAGATTATCATGAAAAAGAAAAAGAGATATTACATATAATTCGCGAATGTAGTAATATAAAATATGATAGTCTAAATCTAAAAGCAGAAGACTATTCTATGGAAATAACAGAAGAACAAGTTATTGCTAATAATGGAATTAGCGAAAATTGTATCTCATTTCTAAATGGTCCAGGTGGTACGGGAAAGACTGGGAGATGTATTAAAGGAATATGTGATCATTTATGTTCTTCACAAAGTGTAAGTGAAAATGATAAGAGTAAAAAAGTATTGTTTACAGCACCAACCCATGCTGCTAAGAAAAATGGTAAAGATTCTATTGGATACGAAAAGAATATAGATTATAGTGTTTTACACTCTCTACTTTACACGTATTTCAATGAAGAAGGTGAAGAAATGAATAGTCTTTTAACTATTTTAAGAAAGAATGAAACAGAATACATCGTAGTAGATGAAACAAGTATGGTGGATATGTTGATGTTTTATGAATTACTAATTACAGTTAAAAAATATATGGATGAAGGTGGTAATATTCGTCTCGTATTTATGGGTGATGAAAATCAGTTAGAACCTATTGGAATTGGTAATCCATATATATCGCTTTTAAATAAAGTTCCTCGGTTTAAATTGACTAAAAACTTCCGTTCAAATGAAAAGATTATCAGGTTTTGTGATATGATTCTGAATAATGGTCCTAAAGGTAAAGAATGGTATATGGATGGAACTACTCAGAAAAACTACAAAGGGACTATTGAGTTTGATTTTACAGATTATGAAACGGAATGGAAAGAAAAATTAGAAAAAAGACTATATGAACTCAAAGGCGATGATTACACACCCTATGAAGGAGAAGAAGATGAAGAAAAAGATAAAACATTCCAAGTTATTTGCCCTTGGAACTATACAAATCCAAATAACATTACGAAAGATATCTGTAAAATGATACGCAGAGTCTTCAAGGGTAGTGATTCAAAAGATATTTTTGAAATTGGAGATGTAATTATAATGAATCAGAATGTGAAAGGAGTGTTTTACAATAATGATTTGGGTAGAATTGTTGATATTACCGTTGATGGATTTTTAATTAAACTCAGAGAAACATACCCTAAACCGAAAGGTGGAAAAGAGGAAAAAGATTGTAAGCATAAAGGACATAGAATAAATATTTTACCAGATAACCATATACAAATCCCATTAACATATAAGGATGCTACTAAAAATATCTTCATAAAACCCAATTATTCGCGGACAGTCCATTCCGTTCAAGGTCTTCAATTTTCAAAATTATTATATGTTGTCCCTAAGCAGGGGGGTAGTTTTATAAATATTAAGATGAATTATACCGCTTATTCCAGGACACAAGACAAACTATATCTAATTGGTAATAAATCGGCATTTGATGCTTACTATTCTAAAAACCCATCACCCCATAAGAACACTACGTTACCATTTGATAGTAATATGGTTGATTCTATTCAAAAAACATTGAGTGGAAAGTCATATACTCGTATCTTTGAGAATAGTCTAAAAGAAAAGAGTTTACAAATATCCAAAAGTATAAAATATCAAGCATGGGGTAGAGATAATAAAGGAACTAATGGAAAATGTAATTGTTGTCAAAAGAAAATTACAATTAAACAGTTCTATGTTTCACCAATAGACCCTGAGAAGAAATATGATCTTGAGAATCTAAAGTGTATCTGCTCAAAATGCTTTAGTAAAGATACGCTTGATTAAGTATAGATTAAAACACTTACCTTTCAGAACACACTTAATAAACTTTTTTTTTAAGAATTTAATAATATGCAAATAAATTTAAAGTGGAAAAATAAAAGATTGTATATTATATAATGACAGCCTACTTACCAAAAATACTAGAAAGGATCTTAGAAAATACAAATACAACGACTAATAAGGGTATTATTATTGCTTCTCCATCAACAGTCCCACCCTATAAATTCCATTGGATCCGAGATTCAGCACTTGTAATGCGTGTTTTTATTGATATGTATGTAAGGACTAATGAATCTAAATACTTTGAATATATTATAAATTACATAGAAAATGAAAGTAAGGTTCAAGATTTAAAAACTATTTCGGGATTAGGTGAACCTAAAATAAACATTGATTGTACACCTTTTAATGGTGATTGGGGAAGACCTCAAAATGATGGTCCTGCTCTAAGGGGTATTATGATGATCAAGATAATTAATATCTTCAAATATAACTATGATATCTTAATTGATAAACTCATTCGCCCAATTATTATCAAAGATATACATTACATTGTAGAAAATTATAATAAAGCATCATTTGACTTATGGGAAGAACAAAAAGGTTGGCACTTCTATACGAGAATGGTTCAACTTAAATTCTTAAAAGATACAATTACTGTAAATAAATATCTTAAATTAGATGAAACATTATTAGAGAAAGTCAATAGTGTTGTTCATAATTTATACATTTCATTAGAAGATCATATTAGCGAAAATGATGAAGGTAAGTTTATTATTTCATCATTTGATACGGATGGAAAAATAACAAAATATGAAGATGCCGCAAATCTATTGGCATATTGTCATATTGATTATGATAAAGATATTATACAAAAAATTCCATTAGAATATACAACCCATACATCAAATAATCTTCTTTCTTATTTCTCAAAAAAATATAATGATTCTGGAAATATATGTATCGGTAGGTATATTGATGATAAATATTACAATGGTCATGCTTGGTTAATATGTACAATTTCGTTAGCACAGGTATATATGGAGATTTATAAAGAAAGAAATAAGAAAATAAAAAGACAAAGTATGGATAGGGCATTTTCTAATCCAAATAATGACCTTTTTATAATAGCAAATGACATTTTGGAAAAAATATTAACAATTGATTGTGATTTTCTTCTTCCAGAACAATTTAATCCAGTAGATTGCGAACATTTTTCTGCTAAAAAATTAACATGGAACTATTCAGAACTTTACTTCTTGATAAGAAATCTAAATTAAATTTGAAATATACATTATTTTTTTTGTAAAAATAGAACAGAACTAACAGAAATAATGGATGTCGTTTCCTTCATTTATGGTATTTTCAGTAACATCTTTATGGTGTTCCTGGGGATCCTTCACCGACTACACATTACATCAAGTTACTCATTTGACAGAGACATTGTGATGGGTGTTTTCAAAGGAATGATCAATTCAATTGTAGAAATATCAACTGGAGGATGCGATGAAGTATATTTTGAACGACCAGATAGGAAAAATAAGATCAAGATTGGACTCCTTACAAACGAAATTCCACCAATTGTGTATGGCGGTGTCGCTACATGGATCGTAAACTTTATAAAGATGTTTGAAGACAATGAATATTTTGAAGTATATCCTATCTTTCTAGAACATCTTGATGATCTTCCCGAAGAATGCCTTAAAAAATATAAGAATATTAGAGTTATTAAAACTGATGAGGATATACAAGGGGCATTTGAAGATATTGATGTTTGTATTAATAATCTTTGGATAGCAGAAGATACGATTACAAAGATTAAAGAACTATTCCCTCTCCTTAAGATTATTACTGTTTGTCATTCACTAATTAGAATGGAGAATATTACAAATATGGGTTCATGTTATACGAATAATTTTAATAGACAAGAAACTACTTTCATGATTTCTGATTACGTTGTTCTTATTAGTAAAGCGGAAGAAGACTATTATAATATGCTCGGATATTCTAAGTTTGATACAGAGACATCTGTCATTTACAATAGTTATACTCCTAAATACGACGATATGTTTGAGAATGATGATGTTGATGTAGATTATTCACTTAATAACACAGGGTATATTGGTCGCCATGTACCTCGTAAGAGACCCGAGCTTCCAATCCTTGCTGTAGACCTTCTAAAGAAAGATGATGTAACGGTGTTTAACATGGGGGTTGATTATGATAAATATGATAATGATTATTGGAGGAAACTTGAAAAAGATTTTAAAGATAATCTTGTAATCATTCCATTTTCATCTGATAAGAAAGATAAAGACTACTACTGGGAAAATGTAGGGGTTAATTGTATCACGGGTATTTATGAACCATTTGGTTATACTATTTGTGAATCAATTGATAGAGGAATCCCAGTGGTTGTATCAAATATTGATGGACCCAAAGAGATTATAGAAGAAGTAAAGGATAATGTCTATATTTATGATGTAGATGTAGATAACTATGCGAATGATATTGTAAATATCAGTGTTGCACTACAAACTGTTTGGGATACACCATCCGAAGTTAGAAAGATTAATTCAATGGAAGCTCGGAAATGTCTTGATAAACTAAGACCTGAAAATATTGTCCTTCACTGGGAAAAACTCATTTATGATATTATTTAATCGCGGTAATTATCACCACGCTTAACTTTTTGAGAACCATGGGGGGCAAAACCACACCCGAAATCAACACATGTCTTTTCCATCTTTGTGCGATTTTCATATAAATCATCTACAAAATACTGATATGCTGTTGACTTTAATCCTCCAAATAAAATTGACCATCCGTGTGTGATAATCATTAATCCAAAGCACGCCTTCCAATACGATGACCCTATTATTTTAGGCATTATGTTCGGTATTTTAAAGAATAACCATCCAAACATCCAACCCACACCATAACATAACGCTATCATAAATAAGTTTACTTTAATAGAGTATAATCCCCAAATCACATAATCTTTTTTATTGAATTCACCATCTCCACCCTCATCTTCACCAAAACTCGTATCATCTTCTGCACGATCTTTATCTAAATTATCATGGGCTATTTTTGAAATAAGGAAGAATAATATAGGAAATATAATTCCAATAACTAAAGTTATTGCAGGGAGTGCTCCCCCACTTTGATTGTTTATTACCCCCATTGCATCTGATCCCCCATTCTGAAGTATTTCTGATAAACCATCCATTCTTTATATTATATAATAATATTATAAAAAAAATTAATTTTATAATTATACCATTAAATATTCATTTATCCTATCAGTCGTGGTCAACACCAATATTTCATAGCACAATCAATAACATATGCTCCAGCACACAATAGTGTAATATTCGTTATAAACCTGAAAGTCTCGTCTTTATTTTTTTCAGTTTTTATATGACCTTTCATGATTTGATTGGAATCTAAAATCTTCAGATTAATCTCGCGTTCTGTCCATTCCTTATAATCATCAAAATCCCACTTACTTGCCACCTTGATAGGTTCCTCTCCATTTTCAAGGGACTCTATCTTTTTTTCCATCTTCATCATCATTTTCTCCATTTGGCGATTATTTTCTTCAAGTCTCACGTTTGCAGATAGTATCAAATCATATTGCTTTTCTTCAGGGGTTTTTTCTAGAGTATCTTCCTCTGTTTCAAACTCTTGAGGGCGCCATCTTCGCAATGTGTTCTTATTACGACCTTCCGCAAATTTCATAAAGTATTCTGCGAATAGATCGGCATTACCTTCTTCACTCCCGTGATTTTTCAACGCTTTCTTGTAGAACCCCTCAAGCAGAGGAACTCCCTTGACGTCATTTTTCGTGATAGTCTTTAGGGGGATCCATTGATACCTTCCATTGTTCCTCCAACACATATCATATATCGCAGAAACCCCAACCTGTTTATCCCATGTACTCCATGCGAAGATAGCTGGTTTCATAATGTAGCGATACCCACCTGAAATGATTGACTTCTCAGAATAGTATTCTATCTGTCCGAGACACATTTGTGTAAGGTTGATATTCTCCATCTTTTTATTTTCGGAACGTCTGAACCATGTCGCCCAAGCGAGAATCCCATCTTGTTCAAGGGTGTTAACGATTTTCTTGTATGTGCTCTTATATGGTTCTTTATCACGACCCAAAATACGGTGTAGCGTTTTTTGTTTTTCCTTTTCCATTGGAATAATCGTACACCCAAGCCAGTCACTAGACCAACCTGTCCTGACCCCCCATTCCTCATTAACTTTCTTGTAGATGATGTCATGTGCGGTTTCTTCCACAATTACTTCTTGTCCCATCAGATGCTCTCTGTGAAGTGACCCTGTATCATAAGTACCATTTGCATTCTTTTTCAGGATAAACGAATAGACAAGTTTCCCATTTCTTTCGTAGTCAATGTATACGAATTCTCCCTCCTCAAAGTCAGGGGGATTATAGGGGATTCCTTCTCTAGGTGTGCGGTAATTGATAGAATCAAGTTGATCATCTGATATCCAATCAGGATTGTAGTCGTTTATGGTATATCCGTTCTTGAAACGAATGACGATTGTACCATCCGGATTCGCTTTTTCAACATTCGCCATGTAGTGGGGGAATGGAGAATCTTCATAAATCTTTGCTTCACCAGAGTGATACAACTCTTCAACGCCATTTGGGATTCTGGAAACCCCCTCTACTGTGTTATAATGCAACGCCTTTTGATCTTCCGCTTTCTTGTTGAGTTCATCCCAATCGTGCTTTTTATACTTCCACTCGCTTTCCATGTATTTGGTATTGATCTTAAGTGTGAAGCATCTCGCTGTCTTTTTCTTGTTCCAAGGAAGTTTCTCCAAATTCCTGGGAACAGTAAACTGTACCTCTAAACCCCCTACTATTCGTTTGATATTTTCTCCTGGAGTCCACCTGGGGTTGATATCCACGTTAATTTTATCATTGTGCCATATGGGGAATGGTGGCGCCCATATAGTGAAATTACACAAGAAGCGCTTATCCCCCCCACGACCTCTTGCCGGTGGAGGGGTATCACGAATATCTCCAATATGGACTTCACTCTTTTGTCCTCCGTCAAACTCCACCAAAATCCAACCACATAGGTCACCCCGCCCCACCGCGTAGTTGCGTCCGGATAGAATCTTAGCAGGATAATATTTATTCTTTAACTGTTGGTAACTCCTTGTATAACCACCAATGTCAATGGATTCTGTTACATGGTGTGGAACCCATACCATATCACCATCATTGATTGTCTGTTTAATTTCATCATATCCCCATGTTTCGGAACTCGGGTATTTTGAACGGGCGTCAATTTGTTCAATACTCCCGTTGTGAATTAGCTGAATTCCTCTCAAGTTAAGCAGAAGGGCGGAACCATCTCCAAGGTGTTCGGTCCTGTGAAAATGGAAAGTCCCAATCCCTTTGAGTGAGAAACAGGGTTTGGGTTTGAGTGGTTTGTTATTGTATCCCGAACGAGCATCTCTTTTTGTAAGGTCATCGTGTAGTAGTACTTCATCAGTTTTCCTGTCTGATCGTGAACTGTTAAGCGCCAATCCCGGGGCAGGGAAGTGCAGTTGGAAAGCAGGCATTGTTCTTTGAGATTCTTTGTGATTTGTTATAGTTGTTTATAAATTAATAAACCTCATTTCAAATTTAAAAGATATATTCTTAACAAAAAAAAGGGATGGGATTTTTTTGTCTTTTTCTTTTTTTATGTGAATTCTATCTATTGAGGGATGTGGTAGCACTTCAATGGGAGTTTTGACCCTGGTCCACGGAGTCCAACCACGCATTTCACCTTTTCCCCCTCGCATGGGAGATACTTTGTGAATTTGAGATCGCAGAAGACTTTACCGTAGTCGCACACCAAGTTCACATACTTGTGACCTTTCTTATAGACCACTGCTTCAACCAAGATACGGTTGCGGTTGTCAAGTTCATCAAGTCCTTCGCATGCAAAGGACTCGCGTTGTTCGCGATCACACATGTAGTAGTATTTGCCGTCATGTGGGAACAAGTAGTCTCCGTGACCCTGTTTGCTCCGCGCGAGGAGTCCATGGTAATTCTCCTTCATGTTGGTGATGTCTTCCCAGGAATCCATGTCAGAAGACATTACCGCTAGGGAATAGTCGCGTGCTTCGTTTGTCGTTATCTCTGCGATGGTATCTTCGTTCATCTCGTTGAGGATCTTGAGTTCTTCCTCTCCCAAGAGATTGTCCATGTATTCTTCAACTTCATCTTGCTGGTAGATGGTCTTCGTGTCGGTGAGGAGGATTCCGGGAGGGAATGTCGGGGTCTTGTAGGGGTGGAGTCTCCGAAGGATGGTATCCCGTGCGGGACCCTCGGGACTCATCTTGATTGCGATGTCGGGTTCTTCTCCTTTGGGGACGTTCGTGTTGATGCTATGGATTGTCACGACCTTCCGATCGGGCGCAACCCACCCATCTTCGTAGAGAGCCCGGTCGCCAACTCTGAAGTGAGTGTAGGTGGTGGGTGCCATCCTTGTGAAGAAGGTTTGTCTGCGAGTGTCTGCGAGTGTCTGTGAGTGTCTGTGAGTGTCTGTGAGTGTTTGTTGTTTGTTGTGGTATCTTTCTCAACAGAGTTTCAAATTTTCTCCAAGAAGAGAAATTTTTTATTCTCCTCCCGTCATATAGAAAAATTTGAAACTCTGTTAGCGAGTCATGACAGAACAAACACAACATTGAACGACTAACGCAACACCCACAACTCACACTCTTACTCTCGCAAACTCACGATGACCACAGCATTCCCGTCACCGGGTCCTAAGCTCACCGCGGTCATTGAGCTCATACTCGCCAAGTATGAGGTCATTGAACCTGGGACAGGCACCATCCCAACTGTCGAAACCATCTTTCAGGATGAAGAAATTCAACGCCTCATTATCACTCTAGGGGGACACGATGGGTCTTCCGCCAAGAAGTCTCCCGTCAAGAAGTCTCCATCCAAGAAGTCTCCCGTCAAGAAGACCTCCACCAAGAAGATTTCCGCGACACCCGAGGAACGGAACAAGGAAAAGTTCGAAGAAGACCGATGCTTCGCCCGCAAGTGGGAATCAGATGGTGGACTTGGATACGACAATATCCAGTGTTCTTCCTGTAAGAAGGTACCATCCGACGAGGCAGAGAAGGTCATGGAGGGGTTCAAGGAGAAGATGGACGAGGATCAAATCGCCCGCCTACCAGAATACCTTGAAAAGTATGACGGTTGCTTCTGCAAGAACCATCTCAAGCAGGACTTCTTCATGCCTAACGGATGGTGGCTCGGGAAGGTGAACGATGACCGCCCTGAGAAGCCTATGCTGCCGAAGGGTAGTTTCAAGGACGGTTACCAGGAGGACTTCAAGGAGCATCATTGGATGCTTGATGTGGATGGTGTCAAGGTAGAAACGAAGAAGAAAAAGAAGATTATCAAGAAGAAGAAACCGGTTGAGAAGGAGGAATCGGTTAAGAAGGTCATCAATAAGAAGATCATCAAGAAGAAGATCAAGAAGAAGGTTGAGGAGGAGAAACCGATGGTTGAGGAGGAGGAACCGAAGGTTGAGGAGGAGAAACCGAAGGTTGAGGAGGAGAAACCGAAGGTTGAGGAGGAGAAACCGAAGGTTGAGGAGAAACCGAAGGTTGAGGAGGAGGAACCGAAGGTTGAGGAGGAGAAACCGAAGGTTGAGGAGGAACCTGACTTGGATGGACCCTATGAGAGTGAGGAAGAGGTTGCCCCTTCAGTGGAGGAACTGAAGGTTGAGGAAGAACCGAAGGTTGAGGAAGAACCGAAGGTTGAGGAGGAACCGGTAAAGGTTGATGAGGAAAAGGTTGACGATGATTCGGAAACTGAACCTATGTCTTCAGAAGAAGAACTTGATGAAGATGAAGAAGATTACGAAGCAGAACCATATCATTTTGACGGAAAAGATTACGTGAAGATTTGGGATGATGACGAAAAAATCTGGATCATTACGGATCCAGAGAGTGGTGAGATGATTGGACACCCCAATGACGAAGGAGGAATTGACGTAATTGAATAAATCATTAGAAAGTATAACACTAACACTAACACTAACACTAACACTAACACCATAAATATCATAATTATTTTTTGTTTTTAGAACCTTTAGGTCTCCCCCTTGGCCGCTTTACTTTTACTTCTTTAATATCTACATCTACTTCTACTTTTTTTTCTATCACATAGTCGTTTCCAAATTTATCCTTTGCCCATTTATGTTTACCACTAATGGGGTGTTCTGGTTCTTCAGGTCTTTCTTCATTAATCATACCTAACCACCACCGACCATTCATCCTTTGAGACGCTTCAAAATGTTTTTTACACATACATCCACCTTTAATTAACCTTTCACATCTATCATTACCTAGAGAACCATCTCCCCATAATCTAGCTAAACACTGATGTTCCTCTTCTACCTTATTGTTAAATTGAATACCTTTGATATCAACATCTTTTAAATAGTGGTTACCAAGTTTGAAAACTTCCATTATATTCTGCTTAATAATTAAATAACTGTTCAAATTTATTTAAAGTTTATTTTTTAAGTAGTAATCGTGGAGGGTATTTGCCGAAATAGCAAAGTGGTTAATGCGTCGCACTTGTAATGCGAAGGTCCCCAGTTCGACTCTGGGTTTCGGCTTATCTCAATATAGCTCAGTTGGTAGAGCAAAGGACTGTAGTTCCTTGGGTCATCGGTTCGATTCCGGTTGTTGAGATTTTTATGTTATATTTATATATATATATTATGAAGGGTGGTTCTGAAGCGGATGACATGTTTAAGGGTCTAAAAAATTATTTTGATGCTAATTATGACGTTTTCAAAGATAACGATTGGTTTGAAAGTCTTTCATACCATATACAGGATACGTATGCGGTAAATCCATATGAAGAGTCATTATTAAAAACTATATGTATCATAGTTGCTCTAACTTATGTAAAACTAAGACACTCGGACCAGTATTATGGAGGTGAAGAAGTTAATGACATATTTATGGAACGTTTAAATACTGAAACTGGGTTATACTTCCCATTAGATGTAAAGACTGGTAAATTAAACAGACGAATGTATACTGATTTCTTGTATAAATTATACGAATATTCTAAAAAACATATGGAAACTGGAGGTATTCAATTTGAAATGGGACCATCTGGTAAACCAAGATTAGCAGATAGTTCATTTAAACCTTTAAGTTTATTAAAAGCAAATGAAAGGTGGTATAAAAGAACATTAGATGATGGTAGAAGATTATGGACACCTACTGAAGAATATAAAGATGAAGCAAAGTCCGCAAGGAATTATGCGAGATCAATCAATTTGGGTGTAAATGAATCATTAGATCTTAACATTGTTGGGAAATTTTCCCAAGCACCTAAAAATAAAAAAGAGGTAATCGGTCCCAAAGACGAAATTAATAAAAGGTTAGCTATTATTGACGAATTAAAAGATGATTCTGAATTCATGGATCTAAGTGATGAAGAAATTTATAAAATTGCGGATCAAAGGTATGAAAGTCAAGGTATTGTTACAGGAATAAAAGGTAGGAAGTTTGATATGAGTAAATTTGTATCTTTAGCTACGGGTGTAAATTCAATGGAGAGAAAAGTTAAAAAGATTAAATCAAAGGCATCCCTACATTTACTTAAATATGTCCCGTATGCATTGGAGAGATTTATTCTAGAAATTGATATGGGACAATATGGTAAATTAGATGTAGATGGACCTCTACATTTTGAATATATTAAAGAACGTACTAAATATCAGAGAATCAAGAAAGGTTTAGATGTTTATGAAGGTGATAAAAAAGGACTTGGTGAAGTTCAAAAAGTGGTTAAAGCTATATATGAAATGAATGTAGAAGGTATAGTTGGACAAAAAGATCCTTTAAATGATATGAATATAACTCCCTTCCATGCCGAAGAGTTCAGTATGGATGAAATATTGGGTGAAGTCCATCTAAATTTAAAGGTATTGCAGGGTATTTACACCACACTTAAGGCATTTACTAATAATGTAAATGGTCTGTTCAGAGATATATATGATGAATATAAAAAATCAGAGTATCAGAACGAGGGGACATTTGATCCAACATTTTTAAACAATGCTTACCGTTCATTGATAAACGAGATGGATGATCTCCTTATGCATTATTATGCTGTCCATTACGTTACGAAACTTATATATGAAGAAGGAATATTTACGGAATTAGGGGAATCACATACCCAAGGTATCTTTACTCTTATAGGCGAAGAACATATCCAATGGAGGGATAATATGCTATCAGATGGAAAAGTAATTTCTCAAAGATTAAAAGTAGTTGAATTGGAGTTTTATGACAATTTTTTAAATAATCTTTTTGGAAGTTTTTCATGGGATGGTATAGACCCACTTATTAAAGATGATATACCACCATTATCAAAAGAAATAATAATGGAATTATTTGCTCATGCTGAAATTTTAAGGGAACAATTACACCCTACAATAGGTAATCCACCTCTAATAATTTTACCTCATTTGAGACAAGACACGGCAGAAAGATTTAAATTCTACGATTATAAGATTTTAAATGTTCGGATTCGTGGTGAAAAAGAAGTATTGAAACTAATAGAACATATAATATTCTTAAATGGCGAAGTTTTAAAAATATTACAAGGGAATGAATTATACATGCGAATTTATCGGGCAAGTGATAGTAAAGATGTAGATGCCCTTTATGATATTGGTGTTGAAAGAATGGTCACGCAAAACACAAGTAGTAAATTAAAAGAGAATGTAGAAGAATATAAAAAACTGTCAAAATTGCGGATGCCAACCGCGGTAAGCCCGAGCGCTCCGTTAAAAGTATCCCCACAGTTAGAAGAAAAATTAAAAATAAATGAGGAAAAGAAATCAGATTTATTTTCAGAAATAATGACGGAACTCACAGAAGACACAGAAGAAGTATTTGATAAATATATTAATGAAAGGGCTGTCGGTATCCTTGATGAAAGAAAGGGGACTATAAATCAAATGGATAATATATTATCACGAATATACAATTACGTTACAGGTGGAGATGTTGGAAATACATTGCATACAGTCGGTAGAGGGGAATACCTCTATTATAAATTTGTAGATGTAATGACAAAAATGAAAAGTGGCGATACATCGGATGTAGAGTATAAATATACGGACCTTGACTCTTCAGATCCCAAGGGTGCTGAAATCGTTGATGAAGATGAATTTGTTGATGAGTGGTTAGAAAGAAAAGTATATCGTGAAAGTATCAAACAAAATAAACCGGATTATGTACAAAAACAAATAGAAGAATATGATGTAGAGTCTGATCCTTTCGGATTGAAACCCAAAGATACAAGGAAATCAGCAAATGTTCCAACATTAAAAGAAATGGATGAAAAACAAAGGTTAAGGACTTCCAAATGGAGGGGTGATGGTGAACTGGAGTTTATAACTGGAGATAAAATAGTTGGTCGTCAACAACAAGAATTATATGATTCTGGAAGAGGAGAATATTTAACAGCACAACCCGCATTATCTAGATCTATCAAAAAGGGATCTCTTATTACAAACATTAAACGACTCAACAAAGAAATAATGGTATCAGATAAACCGAGGAATGACCCTGAAAATTTGGAGAAATCAAAGAAAGTTATAACTATGTATCGTGAATTAGAAGGCATGGATGAGAAATTCTTAAAAAGAGGCAGACCTACAAAAACACCCAAAGATATGAAAGGTCTTAAAAAAGGAGTCTATAAAAGCACACCACAAAATATAAAAACCATTAAAGATTTATTAAATAAATCGGGTTTTGATATGGTATCCGAATTCGCAAGTGTTATAGATCCTTCATTAGAAGGAAATCTGGGGGAAGATGAAGAGAGATTTGGAGATAGTGTTGTGGATGAACCATTATATGAGAGGGAAATGAAAAAGGCACTCATAGAAGAAATAACTAAGAAATTAGAAGAAGAATCATTGGATGATAGTGATGTTGTGGAAATGGAGCAACAAAAATTAGATATTTATAATCATGGAAAAGTAGTGGAAATAATAGATGGACTTGATGTTAATAGTTTAATGGATTTAACATATTCATTGTTTAATAAATACAAACAATACCTATCAAAAAATATAATTAATGACAAACAAGAAAAACTAAATATGTTAGACCTCGTTTGGGGTGAAGAAGAAGAAATTAGAGAAATATGCCGATATGTTATATTAGAAATAATACGTGTTTTACATATAACAAATATTCGGGGTTCTGTTTTTGATTATAATGATATTTTCCAATACACACCTACCGAATATAAACTTGCAGAATTAAATGAATTAGATAATCCCGTTACCGATCAATATGGAGAACCAGTTGTTGATTATCAGAATATAAGGTCAGTTAATCCAACTGATTTCATTGGGAAAGAAGCAGAAGAATTAATGGGGTATGATTTAATTGGAACAAGGGATGGTGAAAATGTTTATTCTGAAAATCCATTATACAGGAAATCAGAAACAGTAAGACAAACTAATATTTCTGAAAGGATGGAGGGTGAAACATTCGCAGAATATGAAAAACGTAAGACAAAAGAAAGTAGCTACAAACCAAGGCATGGTCAAGGAAGAGGACGTTGGGGGAGCCATAAACCATCATATAGACGTCTTCCATCAACAGTTAGTGTTGAAGGTGGTGGGAGAAAGAGAACAAATAGAAAGAGAACTCCTCAGAGAAAGATGACAAACAGAAAGAGAACACCTCAGAGAAAGCGGACTCCTCAAAGAAAGAGAACAAACAGAAAGAGAACAAACAGAAAGAGAACAAACAGAAAGAGAACAAACAGAAAGAGAACAAACAGAAAGAGAACAAACAGAAAGAGAACAAACAGAAAGAGAACACCTCAAAGAAAGAAATAATTATTCTTCACCATTAGTTTCATCCATAGGATTATCCATAAATTTCAATTCCTCTGCTACTACCATATTATAACTATGGACTACATATGTAAATCCGAACAACATAATACTAGTTAGTATTCCAACACCTATATCATAAAAATCAGAAAAATTCTCACACCAAGAAGTATCAAATATAGTAGGTCTAATTACAGGTTCTTCTTTACAAGGATTATGATAACTCCACCCTGAATCTGAACAACACTCCGGCGTTACTCTATCAGTTTTTTTAATATAATTACATCCTCCTTCTTCACATATTTTTTTATCATGTTCCATATTATCATAAATTAATGGTACAATACATTTGTTACCATCATTCAAACATTCATATTCTTCTTTTCCCCATTCATGACTACACCGATTCCAATCATCAATTGATTCACTATTGCAAACATAATCTACTTCTGCGATACATAAAAAGATATCCATAAATGTTACTATCAGGAGTAAAAGAAGATAATTAAATAATATCTGAGATCCTTCCTTATTTCCTTTTCTTGTTTCTTTGATTGAATAAATACATATGGGAATTCCTGTTAGTCTTGTAATATGTCCTATAAAAAATGTAATAGTAGTTACCATATTATTCCACCATAAAAAACAAGGAGCCCCCCAACGGAAAAATGTCTGCGTAAAAAAGAAAACAGAATCAAGGAGTAATAAGATGGGTATTAGTTGCGTTAAAGTTTTTACCCGAAAGCAACATATTGTTTGTGTATATCCCAATTTATCATTATATTTTTCTTGTATATTAACTAGTCTTTCCTCCATATTTACATATATTTTGAAGATATCTTTTAAATAAAATATAAGATATATTATAATGGAACTTCAAAAATTATTAGATAGGTATTCTTTAGAAAATATACCTGGTATAACTAATTTGAATGGAGATGGTTCGCCTATAGATCATGAAGTTTTTGATCTAAGTTTAGATGCATATTTTTCTAATCATATGGAAGATTTAGAAGGTGTTCAGGGAAGACATTTAGTATCTTATTCAAGAAGAGACGGTAGAGGTTTTGTTTCACCTCTATTAAGGGTTGTTGCTAATAAATCTCAATCTACTTATTTAAAAAATGTTAACAAATTTATAGAACTCTTAACTGATGGAAGTGTTCCAGTAGATACTGTTGAAAGATATTTAAATCATTATATAGTAAATGATAACTATTTATTAGAAGATATACAATATAAACCGGTTCTTTACTATGGGAGAATGGATGCGAAATACATTAAATTGTTTGGAAAACACGGTTTTAAAACTAATCTACCCATTATACAAAAAAATAGAATGACAGGTGAACTTAAAATGGGATTAAACTCGTTGGGATTAATAGATGAAGATGTCGATAAATATGGTATTGATGATAGTTCAGATAGCTATGAAGATATTGTTCTCACAAGAGGTCAAAGGGCTGCTGATATTGCTCTTAGTTTAGGTGCAGATATGAACCATCGTCCAGAAAATATGTTAACTAAAAGATTAATGAATACAACTCTTGTAAATCCATATTTAAGACCCTCAAGACAATTATATCCATCTTCATTTTTTAGCGATAAAGGTTATCGTCAATCATTATCCCCAGATGATCCAAAAAGAAAGTGGAACTTGTATTTAGATGATCAAGATAGATTAGAAATGGAAAAGAGAGCCCCTACAACAATGCTCTTACAACAATTAGAACTCTTAAAACCCGAACAAAAACTTAGACTCGCTCAGTTTTTTGAAAATACCAATATTGAAGGTATTGAGAGTATGTTTGATTTTATGGACGATATATCTAAACATCATGATTCTATGAATCCATATGTTACAAGGGATGCCTCTGGAAGAAGAATGAATACAAGATATCTTAAGGATAAACAAAAAGGTGGTAAGAAGACAAAGAAAAAGCAGAGAGGCGGAACCCAGTCTAAAAAAAAGGGGAGACGTAGTAAGAAGAAGAATAGATAATTTATTTATATTTTAAATTCACGCTTGTTACTTTATTATGACAATATTTAAGAATTTTATCTAGATTTTTCTTAACTGGTGCAGTCCCCATGCATCTTTTAGCACCATCAATTTTATTTATCCATACTTCCCAAGGTATAATCACACTATCTGTAGATAGTTCTACAACGTTTCTATTTCCATGACCTACATTTGTTGACCAAGATGGAAGTCTTTCATGTGGTTTTGATACATTAATAATTTCGTGTATCACAATTTTTTTCTTATACATCCAGAATCCAAAAAGATCGCCTTTCCTTGATTTATTATATTGAGAATCATCCCATACAAGGGGTAAACCACTCAAAACACGATCTATTTGTTCTTGATAATCTATATTTGCTTTGTTTTTTATATCTGCAGATATAGGGGTTATAGTTAAAGTCTGATCATTAGGTATTAATTTTTTTACAGTCGCGTTTGTTTTCTGTTTATAGCGTTTTACAAAGACATCAAAGTCTTCCGTAATCATTTTAAATAAACTTTCGTTTTATTACTATATTGGTATAATATATCAAATTTTATATTAACATCAAATTTTAAGTAATTACTTAAAATTATATCACCACTATATAATAGTATTTACAAAAATGGTTGAACCTATGGTTTCTGATTACTATAATGAACTACCAACAACTGTGCGAATTATAAATGAAATGAATGAAGAATTAGATAATGTAAGGTGTGAAAAAGATTGTGAAATAGCAGAATTAAAAAAAAATATGAAAGAAAAAGACGTTTTTATTCAAAAGATTTTTGAATATTTCAGTGATGAACCTGATTCTGAATATATGCAAGAAATATTAAACATGGATCAGTATAAGAATAACCCTTACATATTTCATTGCGATGGTTGTAATTGTATTGCTGATGAAAGGGAAATCGCTACTACAAGTGAAACAAGCCACTATTTATTCTATTGGAAAAATAGACTGAACATCGGTGACGAAGGCGATGGTTTGATTTGTAATCAATGCTTTACTGAAAAATATATACAATTACCTGAAAGTGGTGAACTCAGTATAAGAAATATATTAGGAATATCAGATGAAATTAATATTAATAAACGTGTGTTTATCAATACAACATCTATGAATTTAGATTTTTTATGTTTATATACAATAAGGTTTATATTTGAATTGTTAAGTAAAGATGATTCAGAATTAAATAATAGAATATTGAATATCTTTAAAAGTTATGATAACTTTTTAGATCATGATACACAAGAAGAAGAAAACTTTGTAAAAAATTTAAAGTTTTTATTTCTTGTTAAATCTAGAAATAGTTATTACGATATGAAAGAATGTAATGAAATGGATATTACATTTTATAGATTAATGTATCAAATCTTAAATTATCCGATTGAACTTTTTACAAAAAGAAGAAATAGACCCAAAAATAAGTTGAATCCATTAAAAAAAGATAAACAGGATTTATTAGATGAATTACTGGAAAGATGGACAACAGTTTCTAAATAAAATTTGATATATATTTACAATCAATATCAAAACAAAAAATATGATCCTGCGTTCAGGAAAGATGATTGGTAATGATTACCCCATCATTGATTTTGATGAAGCATCTCGGAAATGGAGGGAAAATAAGAGAAAGTTAACTAATGGTATCTACGAATATAAGTGATTTACTGAACTGTTAATGTATATATATCTGTTTCTTTGCCACTACATTTGATTTTTTTACTCGTATTATCATATTCAATTACAGTATATTCTTTACCCTTGAATGTAATAACACCTTCATAATCATCGGTTTTTAAATCCCATGAACCATCGGGATATAGTGAAGCGATTTCCATAAGCTCAATTATATCATCTTCATAATCTTTTACAGTTGTTTCTAGGTCTAGAAAATACCAAGGATCCATTTTGTTATATAGTATTATATGTTCAAAGGTTTAAATCCATTTTTTTCAAAAAATTTGAAAGATATATTTATGATATTTTATACAATCTATCAATTTAAAGGGAAACATTACTGAACAATAATGGAAACTGATACAGGAGAAGTGACAATTACAAAAGAAGAGTATGAAGAGTATCAAAGGCTCAAAGGATGTCCTAAACACGGTGATAAGAAACTTTTCAGGGATATAGTATTTCAAGATACGGGATACGAGGTGGTGCCGGCAACACAAGAACAAATCGATGAAGCTAAAATCAATGCGGTTTTAGCAAGGAATCATCAAACCGATGTAAATGAAAATGTATTCATTGGTAATGATGGTAAACCAAGAAAGAGGTATAATGAATGTGGGAATGATATGGAGAATGTATTGAAAGAATCTTCAAATGGAAAACTTTCTGGTCTAGGCCAAGCAGCTGGTTATCCCGATTTAGAGAATTGTATTTGTAAATATTATCTAGAGTGCAAAGTGGCAAATTCTAAAAGTATGGATACTAGTTTCCGTTCATTTTATCTTTCAACACTTACAAAGGTTAAGAAGTCCCAACCACATCTACTTGTATGTTTCAAGCACCATGATGGAAAACTATCAAAAGAAGATCCGCCAATTGTAATTGACCTATATGATCTTGAACTGACATTGAAGCAAGAATGGAATGCATCAAACAAAATCATTTATAGTGTTTTTGAACCACCTAATTATACCAAAGAAGATTTGGATAAAATGAAATATAGAGAATTACAAAAGTTGTGTACCAAGAATAATTTAGGAGGTAAGGGTGTAACAAATATCCTTAAACAAAAATTAATTGATTATTTGGATGAATATAATGGTATTGAGTAAATTACCATACTTAAAATAAAAATTATTATAATTCTAAATTTGAATGTTTTTTTATGGTACCAACCCAAAAACTATTTAAAGACGTACCATTAAAATATAATAAATAATGTCGGACTACGTTAAAAATATTAGGCATGTGCTTAATACGGAATTGATGCAATTTACTCTAGGTAAAACTGAAAAAACAATAAATAGTATCAAGCAATCTCAACAAGACTGGATAGAATACCTTCAAATAAATGATGATACTATTCCCGGAACACGTATTATCCCTATAATATTGACAAATAATAGTTTAGCAGAAACGGAACAGTGGACTATACGTCTAGGGGAAGAATTAGATGGTTTGAAGGTAGTTATTGTTTCTAGTAAAGAAACTGCTGATTATTCAAACTCATCCGAATTAATTAATTATATGAAAGAATGTGATTTAAATGACTTACCAAGTGTAATTGTTATGTGTACTAATGGACCTAGGATTAATACTTGTAGGGAAATATTTAAAGCATTTAGTCATTTAAGTCATTCACCTAGAAAGGATATTATTATTCGTTTTGATCCTGCTTTTGACGAAATAGATAAACAAACCGGTATTCTTAAAGTTTTCTTAAAAGATCTTAACAGACGAGAATACATGACAAGTGATGGTGAATATGAACTCATAAATAAAATATTATATATTACTGCCACAGTTACTAAAGGATTATTTAATACAATTAGAAGTTTTGGAGTTCCTGAGTTCGAAAACTTAGATACTGACTTAGAAAAAGATTTTCCTCGTCCTAACCATGACGATTTAGTAAGAGCATACAAATGCATAAAAGATGATGCTATTATCTATCACGAAAGCAATTCTATGCCTGTAGAATATGTGAAGGAAATATTAGAGAGTTCCAAAAGGTATATTGACTTGGATGAAAGAAAAATTATTTTCGCTCCAGCTGAAAATAAAGTAAGTTCACATGAAGAAATGACAGAAGTATTTGCTAATATTGGTTTTACAGTATTACTACATAATGGTAAATTTAAAGGTTTTGTTGAACCGAATGGAGCAAGAACTCCATTAGAAGAATTTAATAAAGAACATTTTAAAAAAAAACCCCAAATGATGGATACCCTAAGGAAATGGAATCAATTAAATCCCACTAAATCATTGGCAATAACTGGTTATAATACAATTGAAAGAGGAGTTACCTTTAATACAAATGGATTTAATTTTACAGATGTTATTATATCTTCTTATCATGGAAAACAA
>Ga0206127_1000086_pt1 | contig 111076 bp, 88 predicted proteins | sample Helgoland_Spring_6_FD_148646 | JGI IMG/M metagenome (GOLD analysis project Ga0206127, IMG submission 148646) | Pelagic subsurface seawater microbial communities from Kabeltonne, Helgoland, North Sea - Helgoland_Spring_Bloom_20160419_1 | ecosystem: Environmental > Aquatic > Marine > Epipelagic ...
CGCGTAACTGATGGTGGTGAGCTGGGAGGCATGTATGGGTCTGGTATGCTTATCATTAACGCACCTTGGCAGCTTGATAAGCAGATTACAGAAAGTTTACAAGAACTGACACCATTAATGGCTCAAAACGATAGCGCATCATTCTCTGTTGATTGGTTAATTGAAGAATAGTTGGTCACTCTGAGATGTTGACACCCGCGAATATTAAACATTTTTATATACCTGATGAGCAGTCTATTTATTTGCTGTCACACAAGGATGCCAAAAAACTAAAAGATTGGTTTAAGTTGTGCACCGACCAGTTACTGTTATTGGGTTATCAAAACATTGAATTGATAGGCAAAGGTGCATTTGGGTTTGCATTCGCAGGCACTGTTTCAAAAGCAAAGGTTTCAAAAGCAAACGTTTCTCAAAGTACCACCCAACCTCAACAACAGGTTTTTAAATTTTCTCGGATAAATCTGCCGCAACATGTTCAAGACCGGTTTGAAGAAGAAGCGTATATGTTGAGCTTAGTTAATCATCCCTACGTTCCTCGGCTAATCGAATATCAGCGTATCAATAAACAGTCTGTCTTGGTTATGGACCGAGCCAAAGGCGAAGATTTAGAGAAGATATCCTTAAAGTATGGCCCCTTATCGGTACAACTCGTTATAAAAATAGCAGGGCAACTGGCCGATATTTTATTATATTTACGGGGGCATCAACAACAAGGTCAAACTAAACCAATCGTTCATGGTGATATCAAACCTTCGAACATCGTGTTTGATGAAAGCAACGAACAAGTAGGATTGATTGATTGGGGCTCGTCTGTTTTTGCACAAATTGACCACCAAGGTCAATTTATAGGCAATAATGTAATGGACTTAATGTCCAGTGACATGCAGCAAACTAATGCGCGTTTAGGTGATGTGTATTTTATTGGCGATGATCAGCTCAATGGTGGCTTATCTTCGGTAAGATTCGATGAACAAGGTCTGGCAAGTACTTTGTATGCACTGGCATCAGGTCAATCAAGTCGTTTTGGGCATAAAGTTATCAGTCCAAATTCTCTTGGGTTACCTCAAGAACTGGCCAAAACCTTAACTGCAATGATGAGTGATTCACCTCAGATACGAGAGAAAGGGGGGGACTATTTTATTAACAATATGCAATACATAAAAAACATAGTCTTAAATGAAAATATTCGTCATCTGCATACTTCGTTGATACCTACCCGGGTTAGTCAAGATTACAAAGAAATTGATACCGTTGTTTACAGTTCTCGAAAGTCATTTTTACGAATAGAGGTTTGCCAAGCAGAACAAGAACTTAGATATATAGACGATGCTCAGTTTGAGCGATATTATAAAAACTTCATGCAAGGCATGGGTGATACAGAAAAGGCCTTTGTGGCTGCAGTGAGTCGTTTGGGTAAATATCCCGTAGTGGGAGGGTTAGCGGTAAGGTGGGAAGAGACTGGGGTATATATCGACTCTAGTCTGAATTTGTATGACATATCACTACAAACGTCATTCGAAGCGTCGGTTAATAATGTTGTACATTTTGCCAGAGCCATTAACCGAAACGGTGTTTTTAAGTGTTGTATGTTCAACGCTCGAGATACGTTGCATGTTGAACGAAGTGATGAAAATAGTGTGTTTATACCTAAAAAAACCATGCAAATACCTTATGAATTAAGCGCAATATCACTTGCTGAACATGATACACATATGCATTCTTACTTTGAAGATGGTGATGACCCAGACGAATTATTAACTCTTCCTAAAAAGTTAATGGCTGTGATCAGTCAATTAAATAGTATTCATCATACAGGCTGTATCATTTTCGAATCATTACCGACACATCTTAAAATACATAGCGATTACAAGTTACTAAATCACAGTATGGAAATGGAGTTTAAGAGTTTATTAAAAGATGTTATTGAACTAATTCCAACCATTAATGGACTTGGAATTTCTGGATTTATGAAATTGCCGTTTAAAGATACACGATTTTTTACCCATCAAGGTCAATTACCTGATAAATTTTACCCTAAGGATCCACATCAACACACTTAGGGCAAATAGCCATAGTGTACTGAATAAATAGAGAGCTTATGTCAGAAGTAAAACTAGTAGAATTATTAACCTTAGATAAAATTGAAGAAGGTTTGTTTCGTGGACAAAGTTGGGACCTAGGGTACCGAGCGTTATTTGGAGGGCAGGTATTAGGTCAGGCTCTTGCTGCAGCTCAGCTCACTTTGCCCGAAGGACGTATTTCGCATTCATTTCATAGCTATTTTTTATTACCTGGTGATGCAAATAAACCGGTGATATTTGATGTGGAAAACGTTAGAGACGGTCGTAGTTTTTCAACCCGAAGAGTAAAAGCCATTCAAAATGGTAGAAATATTTTTTATATGACGGCCTCTTTTCAAGCTCCTGAAGAGGGACTGGCTCATCAATATGCTGACATGCCTATCGTTCCTCCACCTGAAGATATAATGTCTGACAATAAAGTGTTTGGTAGCAATCAAGATATACCTAAACGTATGTGTGAAAATACCGGTTACCACAAACCCATTGATATGCGTACCGTTGATTATGTTGACCCTACAAAAAAAATAGTGCAACAGCCAAAACGCTATATTTGGATGAAGGCACAAGAGTTGTTGTCTGGTAATATCAACCTTAATCAAGTGATGCTGGCATATGCATCTGATTATCACCTTTTATCTACAGCTCTTCATCCACACGGGGTGTCTACTCGAGATAAAAATATACGTATGGCAACGATCGATCATTCTATGTGGTTTCATCACCCTTTCGATTTCGATGATTGGTTATTGTATTGCGCTGAAAGCCCTTTTTCTGGTGGCGCCAGAGGGTTAGTTAGAGGACAGTTCTTTAATCGTGAGGGCAAGTTAGTCGCATCAACAATGCAAGAAGGCTTACTGCGTCAAATGGGAGAAGACCAATGATTTATTCCTTAGGTGATGATCATGTTCAAATTGCAGAAGGTGTTTTTGTTGCGCCTGGTGCACATGTTATTGGTAAAGTGGTCATGCAGCAGAACAGCAGTGTTTGGTTTAATGCTGTGGTTCGCGGTGATTGTGATGTCATTACAATCGGTGAAAACAGTAATGTTCAAGATGGTTCAGTATTACACACCGATGTGGGTGTACCTTTAACTATTGGTAAAGGTGTCACAGTTGGTCATAAGGTAATGTTGCATGGCTGTGAGGTTGGGGATTACAGTTTGATAGGAATTAATAGTGTAGTGTTAAACGGTGCGAAAATTGGTAAGTATTGTGTCATAGGTGCTAATAGTTTAATCACTGAAAACATGCAGATCCCTGATGGCTCACTAGTGATGGGGTCACCTGCTAAAATTATTAAGTCTATTCCAGAACAGCAGCAAAAAATGCTTGAACAATCTGCACAGCATTATGTTGATAATGCCAAACGATTTTTAACTCAATTAAAATCATCTTGAATTTTAAGACAAAAAAATGTCCGAGCCTTTTAATAGTTCGGACTTAGGGGAATGGCTTTTAGAGCTGTACGCTACTATAAATATCACTGCTTTGAAGTGAAATTCATGAAATTGTTTTTAAATTAGAACAACTTTGTGTAAAAGTAAATATTTATTAGACTTAATTTTTTGTTATTTAAATCAATGCTTTAATATAGCTTTATACAGGTGTTTTTTAAGTTTTTGAATACTTTATTAGGTTTAATAATGATTTTGTAAGTGAGCATTTATCTTATTTATCCTCGTTACACTTGTATTGTAGCTATGAGTTTATACTGCAATAATCAATCTATAAAAATCAGTCAAATTTTGGATTATCTATGTCTCTATTATTTTCATCTTTTATACCTCCAACCCGAGTACTCATGGGGCCAGGTCCTTCAGACGTATATCCTCAAGTTCTCAAAGCTTTAGCTAGGCCTACAATCGGTCATTTAGATCCAAAGTTTGTTGATCTAATGGATGAAGTAAAGCAGTTACTACAATACGCATTTCAAACTAACAACGCATTAACGATGCCTATTTCTGCACCAGGATCTGCGGGTATGGAGTCTGTTTTTGTTAATTTAGTTGAGCCAGGCGATAAAGTGATCGTGTGTCAAAATGGTGTGTTTGGCGGACGTATGCAGCAAAATGTTCAGCGTTGCGGTGGTCAAGCTATTATGGTGCAAGATGATTGGGGTAAACCCACAGACCTAAATAAAGTAAGAGTAGCATTGCAAGCTAACCCTGATGTAAAAGCCGTGGCTTTTGTTCATGCTGAAACTTCAACAGGTGTGTTGAATGATGCCAAAGCATTATGCCAACTGGCCAAAGAGTTTGATTGTTTAACCATAGTCGATGCTGTGACATCTCTGGGTGGCAGCGAGTTAAGAGTTGATGATTGGCAGATTGATGCGATTTATTCGGGAACCCAAAAATGTCTTTCTTGTGTTCCAGGTTTATCGCCTGTTTCTTTTAGTGAACAGGCCATCGCAGTTATTAAAAAACGTAAGCATCTGGTGCAAAGCTGGTTCTTAGATATGGACTTAGTGATGGGTTACTGGGGTAAGGGAGCTAAACGCGCTTACCATCACACGGCCCCAGTTAATAGCATTTATGCGTTACACGAATCGCTGTTAATATTGCAACAAGAAGGACTACAACCGACTCATGCGAGGCACCTTAAAAATCATCTTAGTTTAAAAGCTGGGTTAGAAAAATTAGGGCTAGAATTCGTTGTTGACCAAGATTATCGTCTACCGCAACTGAACATGGTACGTATTCCAGAAGGTGTCGATGATGCTGATGTTCGCAATAGATTACTCAGTGAGTTCAACCTAGAAATTGGTGCTGGCTTAGGTGCATTGGCGGGTAAAGTATGGAGGATCGGTTTAATGGGCTGTGGTTCAAGTCAAAAAAATGTTGATTATTGTGTAGCTAGTTTAGACATGGTACTTAACTAAATAAGTCAATATTGTAAACAATGTTAATTGTCGACAGTTACTCTTGTTATTCTTAATAAGAAGTTTTAGAATTGTTATATATATATTTATTGTCGACAATAATTCATTGCAAATATTAACACACATTTCACCTGGTATTACTCGAGCAGACACGGTATTCACCGATATACGGCAACGTATTGTTGAGGGTAATATTTTAACTGGCTCTAAGTTAAGTGAACCCGGTCTCGCCAAATATTACGAAATCAGCCGCAGCACATTACGTGATGCACTATCTCGCCTAGAAGGTTGCGGTTTACTTGAACGTAAAGCCAACATTGGTTATCGCGTGGTGACATTATCAACTGAGCAACTGCTTGAGGTATTTCGAGTTAGAGAATCTTTAGAGGGTATGGCATGTCGGTTAGCGGCAAAAAATATGACTTCAATACAAATTACTGATTTAAAAAAATTACTCGATGTACACAATCAGTACGAATCTTTGAAGCAAGGGCAGGCTTATATTCAAGAAGAAGGGGATTTAGACTTTCATTTTCGCATAGTGATGGGCAGTGGCAACAAACTACTGATCCGGCTTTTATGTGAAGAACTATATTATTTGGTGCGTATGTATCGTTATCAGTTTGGAATGGCCAGTCCCCGCGCTAAAAGAGCCTTTTCTGAACATCATCACATTATTCAAGCCATCGAAGATAAAGATGGTGAACTGGCTGAAATACTAATGCGTAGGCATATTTCAGCATCACGAAAAAATGTAGAAAAAAGGATGAATACCTTATGAGCACTCCCGGACAACGTTTTCGTCAAGCACTAAAAGACAATCAACCTTTACAAATCGTTGGCACTATCAACGCGTATACAGCGATGATGGCCAAAAAAATTGGCCATCATGCTATCTATCTTTCAGGTGGTGGGGTTGCGAATGCATCCTATGGTTTACCAGACTTAGGTTTGACCTCTTTGAATGACGTATTGGCAGATGTTCAGCGAATTACTGCTGCCTGCGACTTACCTTTATTAATCGATATTGACACTGGTTGGGGTGGAGCATTTAATATTGCTAAAACCATACGTGATATGGAGAAAGCAGGCGCTGCAGCTGTGCATATAGAAGACCAAGTGGCGCAAAAGCGCTGTGGTCATCGACCTAATAAAGAAATTGTATCCACTGAAGAGATGGTTGATCGCATCAAAGCCGCTGTTGACGCCCGCTCCGATCTTGATTTTTTCATCATGGCGCGTACTGATTCTTTTGCTCAAGAAGGATTAGGATCTTCTATAGCACGGGCTAAAGCTTACGCTGCAGCTGGAGCAGATGGTATTTTTGCCGAAGCGGTGCAAACTGAAGCACATTATCGAGCATTTTCTGAAGCCTTAGACGTACCAATTCTGGCCAATATCACAGAGTTTGGTCAAACTGAATTATGGAATAAGAAAGAGTTAGGTGAGTGGGGCGCTGATATGGTGCTGTATCCACTTAGTGCATTTAGAGCCATGAATAAAGCGGCTGAAAATGTCTACCAGTCTATTATGACCAATGGTGATCAAAAAGCTGTGGTTGATAGCATGCAAACTCGCATGGAATTGTATGACTACCTTGGTTATCACGCCTATGAACAAAAACTGGACTCACTATTTTCTGAAGGTAAAAACAAGTAACGTTCGAATTAATCTTGTTTTATAAACAATATTAGAAACCTCAACCCCTTAATATGTAATAAAAAAAACAAGGGTTTAATTTATATAGGTTGGAATAAACAATGGCTGAAAAAAAACTTAGTGGTGCCGGTCTTCGTGGCCAAAGTGCTGGTGAAACAAAACTGTGTACTGTTGGAAAATCAGGATCGGGACTTACCTATTGTGGTTATGACGTGTCAGATTTAGCGGACAATGCAACGTTTGAAGAAGTAGCTTATTTATTATTTAACGGCGAACTTCCCAATCAAGCAGCATTAAATAGCTATAAAGCAGAGTTACTCACTCAGCGTGATTTACCTAACGCCTTAAAAGAAGTGTTAAAATTGATACCTGCAGACGCTCATCCAATGGATGTGATGCGCACCGGTTGCTCTTTTTTAGGTAACCTTGAACCTGAGGTTGACTTCAGTCAACAAAACACAGCTTCAAACAGATTGCTTGCCGCTTTCCCAGCAATCATGTGTTTTTGGTATAAGTATAGTCATGACGGTGTAGAAATTGATTGTACAACGGATGAAGATTCTATTGGCGGTCATTTCTTAAAGCTACTTACAGGTGACACTCCCTCGGAGCTTCACAGAAAAGTGATGGATGTATCACTTATTTTATATGCTGAGCATGAATTTAATGCTTCTACTTTTACCGCTCGTGTTTGTGCCTCTACTTTGTCTGATATGTATTCGTGTGTGACAGGTGCTATTGGTTCTCTTAGGGGACCCCTGCATGGTGGTGCAAATGAAGCGGCAATGGATATGATCCAGCAGTTTAGCTCGCCTGCTGATGCGAAAATACAAATGGCAGGAATGTTAGAGCGTAAAGAAAAAATCATGGGGTTTGGTCATGCTATTTATAGTGAATCGGATCCACGCAACGTGATTATTAAAGCGTGGTCAGAAAAATTAGGACAAGAGTTTGGTGATAGTATGCTTTACGATATTTCAGTAGCTTGTGAAGAATTTATGTGGGATACCAAAAAATTATTCTGCAATGCTGACTTTTTTCACGCCTCGACTTATCATTTTATGGGTATTCCGACTAAGTTATTTACACCTATATTTGTTTGTTCGCGTCTAACCGGTTGGGCTGCTCATATCATGGAACAACGTTCAAACAATCGTATCATTCGACCAAGTGCCGACTATATCGGTGCTGAGCCAAGAAAAATCACAGCTATTAGTCAACGCTAAAAGCATCTTAATTACAGGCTGATAATAATCGGCCTGACTCTCCTTATCTATTTTGCGGGTCTATATATGAATTACGAATATCGCAAACCTCTTCCAGGTTTCACAATAGCTGGAACCAATATTGATTATTTTGATACCCGCGGGGCAATTGAAGCCATTAGCCAAGGCGCTTACGCAAAATTACCCTATACATCCCGAGTCTTAGCTGAACAACTGGTGCGTAAATGCGCGCCTGATACCCTGACTGATTGTCTAAAGCAAATTATTTATCGCAAACAAGAGTTGGATTTTCCTTGGTATCCGGCACGTGTTGTTTGTCATGATATTTTGGGACAAACAGCGCTTGTTGACTTAGCTGGCTTGCGTGATGCAATAGCAGATCAAGGCGGCGACCCGTCAAAAGTTAACCCTGTGGTACCAACCCAATTAATCGTCGATCACTCACTGGCTGTTGAATACAATGGGGATGACTCTGAGGCCTTTGATAAAAATAGAGCCATCGAAGATAGACGTAACGAGGACCGGTTTCATTTTATTGAATGGACCAAAACAGCGTTTAAAAATGTTGATGTTATTCCTGCGGGTAATGGCATCATGCACCAAATTAATTTAGAAAAAATGTCGCCCGTAATTCAACTAAGAGACGGCGTAGCTTTCCCGGATACTTGTGTAGGTACAGACAGCCATACTCCTCATGTCGATGCATTAGGTGTCATCGCCATCGGAGTGGGTGGTTTAGAAGCGGAAACAGTTATGCTTGGCAGGCCATCTATGATGCGTCTACCGAATATTGTTGGCGTCAGACTAAGCGGAAAACGCCAGTCAGGTATCACGGCCACAGACATTGTATTAGCAATCACTGAGTTTTTACGAAGCGCCAAAGTCGTTTCAGCCTATCTTGAGTTTTTTGGCGACGGTGCTGCAGATTTAACCATCGGAGACCGTGCTACTATTTCAAATATGACGCCTGAATACGGTGCGTCTGCGGGTATGTTTTATATTGATAAACAAACCATTGATTATTTGAAAATCACTGGTCGCGAACCAGAACAAGTAGAGTTAGTTGAAACTTACGCTAAACATACGGGGCTTTGGGCAGATGACTTAATCGATGCAGAATATGAAAGAGTATTAGAGTTTGATTTATCGTCTGTAGGTCGCAATATGGCCGGGCCCTCTAGTCCACATCGTCGTCTTGCTACTGCCGATTTAGCTTCAAAAGGCATTGCCTATGCTGTTGAGCAAAAAGAGTGTGAAATGCCCGATGGTGCGGTTATTATTGCGGCTATTACCAGCTGTACTAACACCAGTAATCCACGCAACGTAGTGGCGGCGGGTTTAATTGCTCAAAAAGCCAATGAATTAGGTTTATTAAGAAAGCCATGGGTGAAATCGTCATTTGCACCAGGTTCAAAAGTGGCCAAGTATTACCTAGAAGAATCAGGGTTATTACCTGAAATGGAAAAATTAGGTTTTGGTATTGTTGGATATGCATGCACAACCTGCAATGGTATGAGCGGGGCTCTGGACCCTGCCATTCAAAAAGAAGCGGTAGATCGTGATTTATATACCACTGCAGTTTTATCGGGTAACCGTAATTTTGATGGGCGAATTCATCCTTATGCCAAACAGGCCTTTTTAGCATCTCCACCCTTAGTGGTGGCTTATGCCATCGCGGGTACGATGCGTTTTGATATTGAAAAAGACGCGTTAGGTTATGATAAAAATGGTACTGCTATTACCTTAAAAGATATCTGGCCAAGTGACGAACAAATCGATGCGATTGTCTCTGAGTTTGTTAAGCCAGAGCAATTTAAAAAAGTATACGCTCCCATGTTTGATTTAGGTACCTTCGAACCTGCTGAGAGTCCGTTATATGATTGGCGACCTCAAAGCACATATATTCGCAGACCTCCATACTGGGAAGGAGCGCTTGCTGGAGAGCGCTCCATGAAAGGAATGAGACCACTAGCAGTGCTAGGCGACAACATTACCACTGATCATTTATCTCCGTCTAATGCGATTATGTTAGACAGTGCGGCAGGGGAGTACTTAGATAAAATGGGATTGCCTGAAGTTGATTTTAACTCTTATGCGACTCACCGAGGTGATCACCTTACCGCCCAAAGAGCGACCTTTGCTAATCCCAAATTGTTAAATGAAATGGTCTTGGAAAATGGTGAAATAAAACCTGGTTCGTTTGCTAGATTAGAGCCTGAAGGCACAGTGATGCGTATGTGGGAAACTATCGAAACCTATATGCAGCGTAAACAACCGCTGATCATTGTGGCAGGTGCTGATTATGGGCAAGGTTCTTCTAGAGATTGGGCTGCTAAAGGGGTGCGTTTAGCAGGTGTAGAAGTCATTGCTGCTGAAGGTTTTGAACGTATTCACCGCACTAATTTAGTCGGCATGGGCGTATTACCCCTTGAATTTAAACCCGGTACCACTCGTCATACTTTAGGCATTGACGGCACTGAAACCTACGATGTAATAGGTGATTATGCTGCTGGCGCCACTTTAACCTTACATATTACCCGTAAAAATGCTGAACAAATGCAAGTGCCTATGACGTGTCGTTTAGATACTGCTGAGGAAGTACGGGTTTACGAAGCAGGCGGAGTACTGCAGCGTTTTGCTCAGGACTTTCTTGAGTCTACTGTGGCATAACGAGTAGTATTCTAAAGGACATAAATATATGAGGTATAAACCACAAATAGGTGTTGCTGCAACGTACATGCGCGGCGGGACCAGCAAAGGGGTTTTTTTTAAACTGACGGATTTACCAGAACCTGCGCAGATACCTGGTATGGCCAGGGATAAGTTATTGCTTAGGGTGATTGGCAGCCCAGATCCCTACGGCAAACAAACTGATGGGATGGGCGGAGCTACTTCAAGTACCAGTAAAATTGTCATTTTATCTAAAAGTACGCAACCTGAACACGACGTAGATTACTTGTTTGGTCAAGTTTCTATCGATACAGCATTTGTCGATTGGAGTGGCAATTGTGGCAACTTAACCGCCGCTGTAGGATCATTTGCAATTAGTCATGCATTGGTTGACGCTAGTCGTATTCCTGAAAATGGTGTATGTGTAGTACGTATTTGGCAAGCTAATATCAACAAAACTATTATTGCTCATGTGCCTATTACTGATGGACTGGTTCAAGAAACAGGTAACTTCGAATTAGATGGTGTGACCTTCCCAGCAGCCGAAGTTAAAGTGGAATTTGTTGCCCCCGTTGAAGGTGATGAAGCCATGTTCCCCACCGGCAATTTGGTTGATGATTTACATGTGCCAAATGTGGGTGATTTTAAAGCCACGATGATCAATGCGGGTATTCCTACTATGTTCCTAAATGCTGAAGCGCTAGGGTATGCAGGGACTGAATTACAAGAAGCCATTAACGGTGATGCGCAAGCACTGAACCGTTTTGAAACTATCCGTGCATATGGTGCGCTGAAGATGGGGTTAATTCAACATATTGATGAGGCTGTTAGTCGTCAACACACCCCAAAAATTGCTTTTGTAGCGAAACCTGCAGAATATCTCACTTCGAGTGGCAAAATGGTAGATAGCCAAACTATCGACTTGGCAGTTAGAGCGCTTTCGATGGGCAAGTTACATCATGCCATGATGGGCACTGCCGCTGTTGCGATAGGTACGGCGGCAGCTATTCCAGGCACCTTAGTTAATTTAGCCGCTGGCGGGGGGGAGATTGAGTCTGTTACTTTTGGTCATCCTTCAGGAACACTAAAGGTTGGCGCGCAAACCGAATTCAATAATGGAACATGGGCAGTTAATAAAGTGTCAATGAGCCGAAGTGCAAGAAAACTTATGAAAGGTGAGGTGTATATACCTAGTGATTGTCTTTAAATTGATCTTGTCTGTTAATTCCTTTTATAAATATTCAGAGCAATAATCAAGGTTCTAAAAGGTTTAAAAGGTCTAAAATTGTAACTGAACTTTTTAACATTTTTGACTAGCGCCAGCACTTTTATTGTGACTGGTTGTAGTCACCCCGAAGAACAATATATTAAATTGGAACAAAGTCTACCTATGACAGAAACCGTCGCAGAAGCCCCCTTGTGGTTAGAAGAAGTAGAAGGCAAGCAAGCTTTAGATAAGGTGAATGCTTGGAATAAAGTGACCTTAGATAAACTGATGGCTGATAAACGTTACGCTCAGTATCTTGATTCTGGATTAGATATTGTTAATGCCAAAGATAAAATCCCTTATGGCACTTATCGAGGTGGTTTTGTTTACAATTTTTGGCAAGACGAAAATCAGGTTCGAGGCATGTTACGAAGAACCACTATAGATGAATACACAAAGTCTCATCCTAAATGGCAAGACTTGTTAAGCATTGATAACCTTTCTACTTTAGAAGATAAAAATTGGGTGTTTAAAGGTACCCAATGTTTAGAGAGTGATTACGACCGTTGCCTATTATCTCTTTCTGATGGTGGAAAAGACTCTGCCGAAATGCGTGAGTGGGATCACTCCAAACAATCTTTTGTTGAGAATGGATTTTTTATTCCAGAAGCTAAAACCGGTGTGAGTTGGAAGGATATTGATAATATCAATATTGCCACTCACTGGGGTGAAGACTCTCTAACTGAAAGTGGCTACCCTTATATTATCAAGTCATTACAAAGAGGGCAGGCACTTTCTCAAGCAAAACAAGTATTTGAAGGTGAAAAAACAGATGTAGGTGTATGGCCTGTTACTATTAAATTTGGCGACAATAATCTGAATATGGCGGTTCGCTCGGTCACATTTTTTGAATCGTTATATTTTTGGCTTCCTGATGATGGACGTGATGCGGTTCAATTACCTCTGCCTAAAAAAGTAGCAGTGCAAGGTGTATTCAAAGGGCAACTTATGTTGTCACTCAAGCAAGAATGGTCTCCACAAGGTAAAAGACAAGCTTTTAATAGCGGAGATCTGGTGTCCTTTGATCTAGATCATTGGCTGCAAAAGCAAGAAATAAAAAACTTACAGTTAGTTTATCATCCTCAGGAACGAGCCACTATTGATGGTGTGTCGATTACAAGTAATAAACTAGTTTTAACCTTGTTAGAAAATGTAGTCAGTAATATATATATTTATGATTTTGATAATAAATGGTCACATATAAAATTGGCGATGCCTGAAAACGGTTTAATGTCTGTTTCATCAGCTAATCTTGATAGCGATACCATTTTTATTAATCAAGAAAGTTTTGTGGCGCCTGATACCTTATTTAAAGTAGATGTAAAAAATATAGATATTATTGCGATTAGATCCATTCTAGCTCGTTTTGATGCGTCAAATATTGTAGTTGAACAATTTGAAGCCAGTTCAAAAGACGGTGAAAAAATTCCGTATTTTGTAGTCAGACATAAAGACATACAATTTGATGGCACAAACCCTACATTGCAATATGCTTATGGTGGCTTTCAGGTATCACTAAAACCAAGTTATTCAGGGTTGCTTGGTAAAAACTGGCTCGAACAAGGCGGCGTTTATGTATTGGCAAATATTCGTGGTGGTGGAGAATTTGGTCCAAATTGGCATCAAGCAGGACTTAAAACTAAGCGACAGGTCATTTTTGATGACATGATTGCCGTTGGTGAAGATATTATCGCTAAAAAAATTACCTCTCCTAAACGCCTAGGCATAATGGGAGGATCTAATGGTGGTCTGTTAATGGGGGTTATGTACATTCAAAGGCCAGACCTATGGAATGCAGTTATCTGCCAAGTACCTTTGTTGGATATGTTGCGTTATCACAAGTTACTAGCAGGGGCTTCTTGGGTTGATGAATATGGTAGCCCTGATGTCACTGATGAACGCGCGTTTTTAGAAAAGATATCACCGGTGCATAACATTGACCCAAAGGGTGACTACCCTTCAATTATGTTTGTTACCTCTACCAAAGACGATAGAGTTCATCCTGCTCACGCAAGAAAGATGGCTTACCTGTTAGAAAAGCACGGTCATGATTTTGAATATTATGAAAATATTGATGGAGGACATTCAGCGTCGGCTAATTTACAAGAAAGAGCAAATAGAACTGCTTTGGAATATACTTTTTTATCCCAAAAATTAATGGATTAATATCTTTATGGCAGTTTAGTTATGAGGCAGCCATTACAATAACAGTAGCTTAAGTTGATTCATTCTATGTTCATGGCTGTGAATGCATCATAATTGAAATTTATTCGAAAATGTCTGTTTATCGAGGTTATATATGCGTATTTTGTTTTTGTTTTTGTTCACCTTAATGATTGGCAATGCCATCGCTAAAGACCATACCAATGGGCAACAAAATAGAATAATTGAAGTCTCAGGAGTGGGTAACATACTTAGTGTTCCCGATCGCTTTAGTTTTAGTTTGTCAATTGAACAAAAAGGTAGAGTCGCTTCAGAACTAAATAAGGCTATCGTCGACAAAACAAATTCTGTGGTGCAGGCTTTGATTAAGGTTGGAGTCGATAAAAAAGCAGTTCAATCATTACAAGTACAATTTAATCCTTGGGTTGAATACAAGGGTAATGTTCGAGAACAAAAAGGGTTTATTTTAACTAGGCAGGTTAAGGTCACCTTAAAAACCTTGGCTCAATACGAACAGTCTATAGATGCTGTATTAAACCTTGGTGTCAGTCAGATTAATCAATTTAGATTTACTAACAGTCAAGCTGATGAAAATTATCAAGGAGCATTACAACAGGCTTTGTTAAATGCGCAAAAACGGGCGATTGATATGGCTAAAGTATTGGACTTGAAATTAGCCGGTGTAATATCCATATCAGAGCAGTCATCGGGCGCAGTCGCACCAATGGCGATGCAAACACGACAATTCAAAACATCCGAAAGTTATCAACCCGGAGAAATGTCTACACAGGCAAGAGTGAAAGTTATTTTTGCACTGCAAGACGATTAATAAATAGTTACATCTTAATTAGGTTTAGATTAATGGCAGAAAACAAAAAGCAACACTATGCCCAATTGGCACAACAAGTCGGAGCCATAGTTGCTGGAGAACAAGATTTAGTAGCCAATATGGCGAATATCAGTGCGATACTTTATTGGGCATTGGAAAAAGTTAACTGGGCAGGTTTTTATTTAGTAAAAGAAGGACAATTGGTTTTGGGCCCATTTCACGGGCAACCGGCTTGCATAAGAATTCCAATTGGCAAGGGGGTGTGTGGAACGGCCGTGTCTGAAAATAGCATCCAATTAATTGAAGATGTGAAGCAGTTTTCTGGACATATAGCATGTGATGTCGCATCTAATTCCGAAATTGTGTTACCCATTCGCAAAAACAATCAAATTATTGCTGTATTAGATATAGACAGTCCAGACATCGCGCGATTTGATCTTGATGATAAATCGGGCTTGAGCCAAATTGTCGATATCTTGCAAGCAACTTTATACGATTTAGATGAAGTTAAAGTTAGGAGTGTTGTTTAGTGAAACATACGATAGATATTCAAGTTGTGCTCGCCACTGCTGAAGACATGGATTTTTGGGATGATAGGGCAAGTGAAGCAACAGATAGATTAAATACTATCCTTCATATGCTTTATGATAAGGCACATGAAGACATAAATTCCACCTCTTTAGAGAATATGATCCAATATATTTGGGAAAATTGGCGAGAAGATGCACATTTACTTGATATAGATGAAGATGATTTGTATGACTGGGTTGACCAGCTTCTAGCAACTTGGGATGATGAGCACCAAGAACCCCGTTAACACACTAACTAACTAGAAGACTGAATGGATAATCCACAAAAATTTTCGAACAGCAAAGAAGTCATTGGCTTTTTAGTTGAACAATTCCCCGCTTGTTTTAGTAATAAAGGTGATGCTAAACCTTTAAAAATAGGTGTTTTTCAAGATTTAGCTGAGCGTTTAGAGAATGAAGAGCGAGTTAGCAAAACGCTACTTCGCTCTTCATTAAGACACTACACTAATAGTTGGCGTTACCTGCATAGCATCAAAAAAGGTGCGCAGCGTATTGATTTAGATGGCAAAGATGTAGCTGCTATTGAAGATGAACACGTTGAACACGCAAAAAAGCAACTTGATGAAAGCAAAGCAAAAGTGGCAGAAAAGCGTAAAGAGCTTAAAGCCGCTGGTGCCGATGTAAAACCTAGTTACAAAAAGAAAGAAGTGCCTAAGTTTAAAACTACGACTAAAGTAGTTAACAAAGAACAAGCTAAAGTTAAGCAGCCTCCCGCTGAAAGATTAGAGCGAGAGCATATTGTCCCAGGAACCGCTGTGACAGTGAAGATTGGCAAGAGCCCGATGCCTGCAACTATTACTGATGTCAGTAAAGATGGTATTCAAGTGCAACTCGATACAGGAATGGTGGTCAAAGTTCAATTAGAAAACTTGAGATTGGCTCGTTCAAAGAGGTAATAGATGATTAAATCAATTCGTATATCTGTGGCATCATCTTTATTGGTATTGAGCTCTAGCTCTATAGCAATAGAGAGCAGTTTGGGAGTGAAAGACTTACCTAAATTGGCTCAAGAGTCGCAACACGTAGCGTCAGCAAAAAGAGTGTCGTCGCAATTTCTTCGCTCCCACTATAAACAGATTGATTTAGATGATGAATTATCGATTAAAATATTTGATCGATTTCTTCGCTCCTTAGATTTTAATCGTAATATATTCAGTGCTGAAGACATTAAAAGTTTCTCTGCTTACAGGGTCAATTTTGATGACGCGATTGAGCGGGGTAACTTAAGTATTGCCTATAAAATTTATCAACTTAATATGCAGCGTCGCACCGAGAGATACGAATATGCACTCAGCTTGTTAAAAAAAGAATATAACTTTGAACTGGCTAATGACAAATTTGTTTATGATCGTGAAGAGGCTAACTGGGCCAAAAATAGTCAAGAATTAGATGAATTATGGCGTCAAAGAGTCAAATATGACGCGCTTAATTTAAAGTTAGCAGGAAAAGATTGGTCAAAAACACAAGAATTATTAACTAAACGCTACGAACGTGCGATTAAACGTTTAACACAAACTTCTAGCGAAGATGTTTTTCAAACTGTTATGAATTCTTTTGCGCGAAGTATTGAAGCGCATACTAGTTATTTATCTCCACGCAACGCAGAACGTTTCCAAATGGAAATGAATTTATCTTTTGAAGGTATTGGTGCAGTTTTGCTCAGCGAAGATGACTATACAGTTATTCGCAGTGTTGTGCCTGGCGGTCCTGCCGATTTATCTAACAACATTAAACCTGAAGATAAAATTGTAGGTGTTGCTCAAGGGCAAGATGAGTTTGTTGATGTTATCGGATGGCGTTTAGATGAAGTAGTAGAGCTTATTAAAGGACCTAAAGGTAGCGTCGTAAAACTTCAGGTAGTAAAAGGGTCGTCTGAGTCAACAGTACCAGTAGTCGTAAGCCTCACCCGAGACAAAATAAAGTTGGAAGACCGAGCTGCAAAATCTGAAGTTTACACTCCTAAAGATGGTCCAAACAAGGATCAAAAATTGGGGGTAATTTCAATACCATCTTTTTATAACAACTTACACAAAGATGTTATAAAGGAAATTGACAGTCTGAATGAACAAGGCGTTCGAGGCATTATTGTTGATTTAAGAGGCAATGGTGGTGGTTCTCTAACTGAATCAACACTACTTTCTGGCTTATTTATTGACAAGGGTCCTGTGGTTCAAATTCGTGATGGCGCTGGGCGTATTCGTCTTGAAAAGGATGTAGATGGTAAGATCTTTTATGATGGTCCATTAACAGTATTAGTCGACCGTTACAGTGCTTCAGCTTCAGAAATTTTTGCCGCCGCCATGCAAGACTACAATCGTGCTTTAATATTAGGCGAACAGACCTTTGGAAAGGGTACAGTGCAGCAACACCGTCCATTAGGCAGAATTTATGATTTATACGAAAACCCTTTAGGCAGTGTTCAGTTCACAATAGCCAAGTTTTATCGGATAAACGGTGGCAGTACTCAGCATAAAGGTGTTGTTCCAGATATTTTGTTTCCATCTGTAATAGACCATGCTGATTGGGGCGAAAGCCAAGAAGAAAATGCACTACCTTGGGACAGTATTGCTAGGGCCAATTACACCACATTTGGTGAAAACAAAAATACGGTCAAAGGTTTAACAGATTTATACAATCAAAGAGCTAAAAAAGAATTCAACTACATTATCGAGGATATAGAGCGTTACAAAATCAGAAAAGAAGATAAAACCATTTCTTTGGTTGAAACAGAACGCCTAAAAGAGAAAAAAGAAATTGAACAACGTAATATTTTACGCACTAATGAACGCCTTGTCCGTCTTGGTTTCGAAAAAGTTGAAAATTTAGAGGACTTGCCAGAAATACTTGAATCTGTTGACCCGTTTCTAGAAGAAGCAGCGAACATTACATATGATGTATTAACTATGGGCAAGTACGCCATTAATAAATAAAATAATAACGGGCTGCTTCATGCAGCCTGTTTCTTTATAAAAATAATAATAATAAGGGCACAACATGGCTGTACGCGGAGAGTTTTCATCTCGATTGGGATTTGTGCTAGCTGCTGCTGGCTCAGCGGTAGGATTAGGCAATATTTGGGGGTTTCCAACCCAAGTTGCCAGTAACGGCGGCGCTGCATTTGTGTTGGTTTATATTGTTTTAGCCTTTCTTTTAGCTTACCCAGTACTGATGGCGGAATTAATAATAGGTCGCGCCACTCGATCAAACATGGTGGATGCATTAGGCAAGATATCAGGAAGTAATATTGGACGTGCAACAGGCGTGTGGGGTTTTGTAACTGTGTCTTTAATTCTGTCATTTTATGCATTGGTTGCGGGATGGATGTTATCCCATTTTCTGCAAACTATCAGCGATATGCTTGGTCAAGATGGAATTTCAACTTGGTTAGTATCATCTTCATATACAAGAGATATTCTTTTTTCTGGTGTTTTTCTTTGTTTAACTGCCAGTATTGTTACTGGAGGAGTGAAACAAGGCATTGAGTTATGGTCAGTTCGATTAATGCCAGCTCTGTTTATCATTATTGTTTTGTTAATTATATATGTATCTACATTAGCTGGCGCGGCTGAGGGTTGGAAAGCTTATTTACTTCCCAACTTTAGTCTGATCATGGAACCAGATTTGCTGATAAGTGCAATGGGACAAGCTTTCTTCTCTATGTCCTTAGGTGTCGGAACCATGTTGGTATATGGTTCTTACGTCAGTAAAAAAGAAAATTTACCTACTCTTGGAGCTTCTGTCGCATTAGTTGATATCGGCGTCGCTATTTTGGCAGGGATGCTGATTATTCCTGCTATGTATGTAGCACTCCATAACGGTGTTAAAATATTTTCTGATAGCGGTGCATTAATCGAAGGCCCCAACCTAATTTTTGCAGTTTTGCCATCTTTATTTGAAACGATGGGTACAGTTGGCATATATGTAGCATTTGTGTTTTTTGCCTTAATGATAATAGCTGCTTTGACGTCCTCAATATCAATGCTTGAAGTCCCTGTAGCTTATGTAGTTGAAAGTAAAGGTATAGGCAGAAAAAGGGCAGTGTGGTTTTTAACGCTTGTAGTATTTATTATGAGTTCAACCATTGCATTTAATATGGATAGTCTGTTTGGATTGGTCATAGATTTAACCACTAAGTATAGTCAGCCTTTACTTGGGCTGGTCTTATGTGTATTTGCTGGATGGGTATGGAAACGTGACCAAATATTAGCCGAACTAAAACATGGTAGTGAACAGGTAGAGCGCAGTATGTTTTGGAAAATTTGGCCGTGGTATGTTCGCTTTGTATGTCCAGTAGTTATAGCTGTTATGTTTTACCGTTCGATAGTGGGTTAGTCTTACAACAAAGATTAAACCCAATTTAAACCTTGTAGGATTGTAAAACATTATGACAATTGAAAAACCAAAAGTAGAAGCATCTTTATCTGATGCACTAATTCCAATTGTAATATTGATTGTATTACTGGGGGGGTCGGTATATTTATTTGAAGATAATTCCTCTTTTGGCCCAAACCAAATTGCCTTATTAGTAGCTATGGGTATAGCAGCCATTATTGGTTTGAAAAATGGTTATAGCTGGGATGATATTGAGCAGGGTATTATTAAAGGGATTTCTCGTTCGTTAGGTGCCATTCTTATCCTGTTGGCAGTAGGCTCACTTATTGGTACTTGGATGTTAGCGGGAACAGTGCCAACCCTGATATATTATGGTTTAGACTTATTAAACCCTTCGATGTTTTACGCAGCTACCTGTCTTATTTGTGCCATAGTTGCCATGAGCATTGGTAGCTCATGGACCACAGCAGCGACTGTCGGTGTAGCCCTCATGGGGGTATCTATAGGTATGGGCATGTCTGAAGCGGTTACAGCAGGTGCCATTATATCTGGAGCCTATTTTGGGGATAAAATATCACCACTTTCTGAGACAACTAATTTAGCACCTGCTATAGCAGGCACTAACTTATTTGAACATATTCAATACATGATGTGGACTACTGTACCCAGTATTATTATCACCCTCATTATATTTGTAGTGATTGGTTTAGGTGCTGATTTACCTGACTCTGCTAGTAGTATCGAAGAAATGCAAACCTTGTTGCAGCAAGAGTTTAATTTGGGTTTACATATGTTGATACCCTTGTTGGTTTTGTTAACTCTGGCAATTAAAAAAGTACCTGCATTTCCAGCCGTTGCTATAGGCGCATTGTTAGGTGGTATATGGGCTGCGGTGTTCCAACCTGAAGTTATTGCAAGTCTATCAGGTGAAGGAGATAGCGCTCTTCGAGGTTCAATTGTAGTGGTATGGACAGCATTGTTTGATGGTGTTTCTTTCGCAACTCCTAGTGATACGTTAAATAACCTTTTAAGTCGTGGAGGTATGTCCAGTATGCTGAATACTATCTGGCTAATTATGTGTGCCATGACTTTTGGCGCTGTATTAGAAAGAATTGGGCTACTTAAAAGAGTGGTAAGTGCATTTTTAAAAGGCGCCACCACCGCAGGTGATATGATCACAAGAACTATTTTGACGTGTATTGGCACTAATATTATTACCGCCGACCAGTATATGGCGATTGTGATGCCAGGTAGAATGTATAAAAATGAGTTTGAAAAACGTGGCTTACATCAGCTCAACTTATCCCGAAGTTTAGAAGATGGTGGAACATTAACATCGCCACTTATTCCATGGAACACTTGTGGCGTATATATGCACGGTGTTTTGGCAGTAAACCCTTTAGATTATATTTTCTTTACGTTTTTTAATTTAATTAACCCAGTGTTAGCTATTATTTATGCTTACTTAGGTATTAAAATTTTACGCATACCTATTCCTGATGTTGTACAAGCTTCAATCACCGCAAAAACATAATTTGCTGACTGGTAAGTAAGTTTTGTTAGTCCCCATTAAATTTCATCCATTTTGAGGATATGATGTCCACTATTATACCCGCTGTAAAAAAACGCTGTGACTACCGTCAACCTGACTTTTTAATCAATCACGTACAGCTAGAATTTACCTTGATTGATAAAAGTACAAAAGTGATCTGTGTTTCTAAGGTAACCAGAAACGGAATTCATACTAGACCCCTTATATTGGACGGCGAAGGCATTCAGTTATCGTCTGTGCACATAGATGGTAGTAATGTTTCTAATTATCATCAAACAGACACATCACTTACAATTGACACCAATATTGATGAATTTGAATTACGTATTGAAAATATTATTAACCCCAAAGATAACTCAAGCTTAGAAGGTTTATATTTGCAAGCAGGAGCGTATTGCACGCAATGTGAGGCCGAAGGCTTTAGAAAGATCACATATTTTCTGGATAGACCTGATGTACTAGCAACATATGAAGTCAAAATAATTGCGGATAAGAAACGTTTTCCTTTTTTACTTTCTAATGGCAATAAGGTCGATTCTGGTGACTTAACCGATGGCAAACATTGGATAAAGTGGTCAGATCCCTTTAAAAAACCTTGTTATTTATTTGCTTTAGTAGCTGGAGATTTTGACCTCTTGGAGGACAGCTTCATTACCCAGTCAGGTAGAACCATAGCCTTAGAATTATTTGTAGATAAAGGCATGCTTGGTAGAGGTCAACACGCCCTAGATTCACTAAAAAAAGCCATGAAGTGGGACGAAACTGAATTTGGACTTGAGTATGACCTTGAAATTTACATGATTGTGGCCGTCGACTTTTTTAACATGGGGGCTATGGAGAACAAGGGGCTTAATGTATTTAATAGTAAATTTGTCTTAGCCGATGCACAAACTGCTACTGATGAAGACTATTTTAATATAGAAGCAGTTATTGCCCATGAGTACTTCCATAATTGGACTGGTAATCGAGTGACCTGCCGTGATTGGTTTCAATTAAGTTTAAAGGAAGGTTTAACCGTGTTTCGTGATCAGCAATTTAGTGCTGACATGTCTTCGCCTATTGTTAATCGAATCCAAAACGTAAGAATCATTCGAGAACGACAATTTGCTGAAGATGCAAGCGCTATGTCACACCCCATCAGGCCTGATGAAGTAATTGAAATGAATAATTTTTATACTGTTACTGTGTATGATAAAGGCTCTGAAGTGATCAGAATGTTATTTACTGTGTTAGGTAAAACAGGATTTTTAGCGGGTATCAAACTGTACTTTAAACGTTTTGATGGCCAAGCAGTTACATGTGATGACTTTGTGCAAGCCATGCAAGATGCTAATGATAAAGATTTATCACAATTTAGGCGTTGGTATAGTCAATCAGGTACACCTCAAGTTGATGTCTCAGACTCTTATGATGCAAGTACAAAAACGTATCGAATTCAATTTCAACAGACACATTCTGCTACGTTCGAGCAAAAAGAAAAACAGAACTTAGTCATTCCTATTCAATTTAGTCTGCTTAACGATAAACTTGTTCCTCTGATGTTGGGTGATTCTGGTAAAGAGCAAATCACTTTAGAATTAGTTGACACCCAACAAAGCCTCGAATTTACAAACGTCGATTCAATGCCAATTCCTTCATTGCTCCATGGTTTTAGTGCACCTGTTAAGCTGAATTATCCATACAGCCAGCAGCAGTTAAGTAACGTTATGCTAGGCTCACCTGATGAATTTGCTCGTTGGGATGCTGGCCAAAAATTATTTAGTGATTGTATTCATAATTTAGCAAATAAAACTGAACAGCAACAGTTGGCCTCAATTACTCAAACAGTCTTAATGTTTGAACCTATATTCGAGGCAAAGGACATTTCGTTGGCTTTAAAAACTGAGATGTTGACCTTGCCGAGTTTTGAGACTTTGTTTCAACAAATGGACTCAGTCGATATTGAGGTATTAAGTCAATCACGAAAACAATTATTAAAAGCATTAGCTAAAACATTTCAAGTTAATTGGTTGAGCCATTATTCAGCGTTTGAAAAGCAACCTTATAAATACCAATCAAAGCAAGTTGAACAAAGAAAAATGCGTAATCTTGCGCTTAAGTATTTAACCCTGTCGGAACAGCCTGATGTTGAACAACTTTTAATACATCAATTTGATAACGCAGATAATATGACTGATTCTTTGGGCGTCCTAGGCGCCGCTCAATTTGGAGATCTGATTTTGTTTGAAAAACTGATGTTAGCGTTTGAAAAAAAATGGCATGCTGACCCCTTAGTTTTGGATAAGTGGTTTGCTGTACATGCTAATACTGATCGGTCAGATATACTTGCGCGCATCAGCATATTGATGGGGCACAGCCAATTCACCATTAATAACCCTAATAGAGTGAGAGCATTAATTGGTACCTTTAGTTTTTTCAATGTGACTGGATTCCACAATGTTGATGGCTCTGGTTATAAATTTGTTGCTGATTACCTGATAAAGTTAAATGAAGTTAACCCTCAAATTGCTGCCCGTATTATTACGCCTTTAATTCAATGGCAAAAAGTAGATAAAACCAGACAACAACTTATGCAACATCAACTAATGCGTATTGGTGATACAAAGGGGTTGAGTAAGGACTTATTTGAAAAAATCACAAAAAGTTTGCCCTAATGGTCATTGAATTTATATTAAGAACAGAACAATGCAGACGTTTTATTTTACCTTATCGCTTAAGTATGAATTATGTGAGCAGCTCTATGTTCCCGGAGTCAATAGCGTTGTTGTAAAAACTGACAATGGCAAAAGGGTCCAGTTACCGGTCAGTAATTTACGACCCCATGTGAGCCCAATTGGTATAAATGGTAGGTTTAGATTGATGATTGACGAGAATAATAAAATTAAAAGTTTTGAAAAGATTTCTTAAGAAGCGATCAAATATTGTAATTTAAATTTGCATAAGTATTTAATTGATTCCTACTCTGAAGGCCCTAATGGGCCTTTTTATGCTTTCAATTTGCATAGCTATTAAAAATGTTAAAATTAAGTAAATATAAGTCTATTATTGCATGTTAATTTTAGCGAGAATATGAATTGAGTTTCTAAAAATTGTATATATCTCAGTCTTTTGTCTAATCTAGTATGGCTAACCACAAATACCTTAGCATGCTCGTTAACTACAAATTTCCTGCTACTAATAACTTATAAATAAATAGGTAAACACATGACGGTTGCAGATAGCCAACATTCAGTTCTACTTGAAAATGTCTATAAATTGATTAATAAAAAAGTTGCTCCTGAGCGGGTTGAACAGGTTACAAGTTTCTCCAAAATACTCTTTAAAAACATCGCATATGAAGATTTAGATAACCGAGTTGAGGATAACCTTTACGGTGCAACATTGAGTCTTTGGAATCAGTTTGTTGATTATAAAGGCGATGCTCCTTTTATTCGCGCTTTTAATCCAGCTATTAGTAAACACGGGTGGCAATCAATTCATACTATCGTAGAAATTATAGTTACTGATATGCCTTTTTTAGTAGATTCAGTGCGAATGGCTCTGAATAAAATGGGCATAACAGCACACTTGTTGTTGCATTGTCCTATTGGACTTCAGCGTGATAAACAACACACAATAGTTTCCTTTGAAAGTAACACCAGTAAAAATAAAGAGGTTATTAAGCAAACTGTTTTCATGATTGAAGTAGACAGACAAACATCAAAACTTGCTTTAGAGCAACTTACAGTTGAGCTGATGTCAGTGGTTAACGATGTGTCCATGGCTGTACAAGATTGGCAACCAATGCGAACTCGGTTAAGAGAAATTATTGAGGAATTTAAATACAGTCAGTGTCCAATATCTGCAATACAGACAAAACAAACAGAAAATTTTTTAGTATGGCTAAACGATCACAATTTCACATTGATGGGATACCGTTCCTATAGTGCTAAGGGGATAAAAGGTGATTATCGTTGGGTTGCTGATAATGACTCTAGTCTAGGCCTGATGAAAAATTCAAAGACTAATCGTGACAGGGTCTTGTCGAATATTCCGCCTTCAGCCAGAGAGGAAGCTTTAAGTCACAATCCTTTAATGCTGACAAAAACCAATTCACGGTCTAGGGTTCATCGTCCTGCCTATTTGGATTACGTTGGCATTAAACGTTTTGACATTGATGGTAAGGTAATCGGGGAATATAGGTTTATCGGCCTTTATTCGGCTTCATTTTATAATAGTAGTGCTACACAGTTACCTGTGCTTGAAGAAAAAATCAACGCAATATCCAAATTGTCTGGTTTTGAACCTGGCTCACATGGGCATAAAGCCTTTTTGAATATTATTGAAACTTATCCACGAGACGAATTACTACAAGGCAGCATAAAAGAACTCGCAAAAATTGTATTAGGTATTTTTCAGATGCAAGAGCGAGGGATATCTAGGCTGTTCGCACGTAAAGATGTATTTGGTCGTTTTATTTCTTGCATGGTGTTTGTACCTAGAGAACGTTATAACACTCAATTACGAAAAGATACTCAGGCACTACTCAAACAATCTTTCGCCAGCGAAGAAGACGTTGAATTTACCACTTATTTTTCAGAATCGGTATATGCTAGAACGCATTACATTGTCAGAGTGAAAAACAATAACGCGGAATATAATGTGAAGGATATTGAGAAAAACATCATCGAATTAAATAAAAGCTGGGATGACAGGTTAGCTATCACTATTCGTTCTAATCATGGTGAGGCTAAAGGAAAAAAACTTGAACAGAGATATGTAAATGCTTTTCCAAGCAGTTACAAGGAGTACAATCTGCCCAGTGCTGCATTAGTTGATATCGAGAAATTAGAATTGCTTAATACTGAGCATACTCTAGATATGTTGTTTTACCGACCTCAAGAAGAAGGACCAGAAAGTAAAGCTGTAAAATTAAAACTGTTTCACAAAAATGAGCCTATCCATTTGTCAGCTGTATTACCTATGCTTGAAAACTTCGGTTTACGAGTAATAGATGAAAGTCCCTTTAAAATAAGTCCCAATGAAGAGGAGGTTAATTGGATCATGGACTTCTCCATGTTACATAACACCATCAATGACATGGATATGGGGCAGGCTCAGATGTTATTCCAAACAGCATTTTCAGAAGTTTGGTATAACGCCTTAGAAGATGATCCGTTTAATCGTTTAGTATTAGGTGCGGGATTAACCGGTAGAAATGTAACTGTTTTACGTTCTTACGCAAAATATATGCGTCAAATCGGCAGTTCTTTTAGCCGTGATTACATAGCAAATACCTTAGCAAACTATCCAAAAATCGCTAATTTACTGGTTCAATTGTTCCAACAAAAGTTTGATCCTAAAACAAAACGTAGTAGCAAGGCTGAAGAAACAACGCTTAACACTATTAAAGAACAATTAGAAAACGTATCTAATTTAGATGATGACAGGATTATCTGTCGTTATCTGGATTTGATTTTGGCTACTATGCGCAGCAACTTTTATCAAAAAGATGAACTGGGTAATCAAAAGTCTTATGTTTCATACAAAATGTTGCCTGAACTCATTCCAGAGATGCCATTACCTAGACCTAAATTTGAGATTTTTGTTTACTCACCTCGTATTGAAGGTGTGCATCTTAGAGGCGGGAAAGTAGCGCGAGGTGGATTACGTTGGTCAGACAGACAAGAAGATTTCAGGACAGAAATATTAGGCTTAGTTAAAGCACAACAAGTTAAAAATACTGTGATTGTGCCAGTAGGGGCTAAAGGCGGGTTTGTTTGTAAAAACTTACCTATGGGTCAGGGGCGTGAGGCTTTCCAAAAAGAAGGGCAAGAGTGTTATAAAATATTCATCCGAAGTTTACTGGACATCACTGACAACATAGTCGAAGGCAAAGTTGTACATCCTAAAGATGTTGTCCGACTAGATGACGAAGATGCCTATCTAGTTGTTGCCGCAGATAAGGGTACAGCAACGTTTTCTGATATTGCAAATGGAATTTCAGACGAGTTTAATTTTTGGTTAGGTGATGCGTTTGCATCAGGTGGCAGCATTGGTTACGACCATAAAAAAATGGGGATTACCGCAAAAGGTGCATGGGAGTCTGTTAAGCGTCATTTTAGAGAAATGGGTAAAGATTGTCAGACCACCGATTTTACGTGTGTTGCAATAGGTGACATGGCGGGTGATGTATTTGGTAACGGTATGTTGTTATCTACTCACACTAAATTAATTTGTGCTTTTAACCACTTACACATCTTTTTTGACCCTAGTCCAAACACTGAGACCACATATAAAGAAAGGAAACGGTTATTTGATAATCCATCGTTGAGTTGGGACGATTATGACAGAAAGCTTATTTCTAAAGGTGGTGATATCTTCAGTCGTTCAGCTAAATCAATTAAACTATCCTCAGAAATAAAGAAGTGGCTGGGCACTAAACAACACAGCATGACACCCAATGAGCTTATTCATAACGTATTACAGATGCCAGTTGATCTTCTTTGGAATGGTGGAATTGGTACCTATGTTAAAAGCACTTCCGAGAACCACGCCCAAGTAGGTGATCGGGCTAATGACGACGTGCGAATTAATGGGAAACAGGTACAAGCTAAAATAATTGGTGAAGGTGGAAATTTAGGAGCTACACAGCTTGGACGGATAGAATTTGCAACAAATGGCGGTATGGTAAATACAGATTTTATTGATAATGTGGGAGGAGTAGATTGTTCAGATAATGAGGTTAATATTAAAATTCTACTTAACTCTTTAGTTAATGCTGGTGATTTAACCATTAAACAACGAAACAACCTGTTGCATGAAATGACTGATGAAGTTGGCGAATTAGTTATCCAAGATTGTTATCGTCAGACACAGTCAATATCAATATCCGCATTAGGTGGCGTCGGACAACTTAGAGAGCAGTTACGTTTTATTCATGGTTTGGAGCGAGAAGGGTACCTAAATAGGGGACTCGAGTTTATTCCTACAGATGATGAGATTTCTGAGAGACTAGCGAAGTCCTCAGGTTTAACACGTCCAGAGTTATCAGTATTGATTGCTTATGGTAAAATGGTCATGAAGGAAAAGTTTAATGTGACATCTATTACTGACAATCCTTACCACGGAAATTTATTGATTAAAGCCTTTCCTAAAAAGCTGCAACAAAATTTTTCTGCGCAGATGCAACAGCACCCTCTTAGAAGCGAAATCATAGCCACAAAATTAACCAATAATATCATTAATCATATGGGTATGAATTATATCTTTAGAATACAAGAGGAAACGGGTGCTGGTGTTGATGAGATAGCAAATGCTTATTCTGTAGTGAAAGGCATTTTTGGAATGCAAAGTTTATGGGACGAGGTTGAAGATTTAGATAATAAAGTATCTTCAGATATTCAATTAAACATGCTCGACAGTATGCGAAGAACATTGCGACGCGCATCTCGTTGGTATCTCCTTCATGGTAGTAAAACTCTTAGCATTCAGGACTCGATTGATAGTTATAGTTCTACTTTTAATGATTTATTTATGAATATTCAGACTTATTTAGTAGAAAGTGAATATCAACAACTTGAAAACGCGTGTCTTGAGCTGACAAATGCTGGCGTACCTGATTCAATCGCTTATAAAGTCTCATCTCTTAGCAATATGTTCCCTTGTATGGACTTATCTCAAGTTGCAGAAACTGATAAACGTGATATTAAGCTGGTATCTAATTTGTACTTTAAGTTAGGTTCAAAACTGGAGTTACATTGGTTCTTGGAACAAATAAATAGTCAGACTGTGAGTAATCATTGGCAAGCATTGGCACGAGCCTCTTATCGCGAAGAGCTTGATTGGCAACAAAGGTCAATTACATCAGTATTATTAGCTTCCGATCCAAAGAATAAAGATGCAGAATCAATTCTTAATAATTGGATGCAGAATAACCAAGTGTTACTCGATCGCTGGTATCATATGATGTCTGAATTTAAAACCAGTAGTACTCATGAGTTTGCCAAGTTTTCAGTGGCCCTAAGGGAGTTAATGCTTCTGAGCATAAACGCCACTCACTAATTATAGGGCTTATTGTTTATGCCCTTTATAGTTAACAACGCCCTGTTTTTCGTTTACACGTGCCAGGGCTTTTTTATGATTAAAGAGAAATTATGTATTCCATTATCCAAAAATTAATGTTTACTCAAGATGCTGAGTGGAGCCATGACTTCACAATTAATTGGCTGAAACGGACTCAGAACAACCTGTTAAATTGTGTTTATAAACAAAATTTACCTGACAAACCAGTGGAAGCATTTGGTTTAACGTTTAAAAACCCAGTGGGATTAGCTGCAGGTCTAGATAAGAACGGAGAGTGCATTGATGCTTTTGCGGCTATGGGATTTGGTTTCATAGAAATTGGAACAGTCACACCTAAACCACAACCTGGCAATGACAAACCCAGAATGTACCGTTTGCCTAAAGGTGAGGCCATTATTAATCGTATGGGATTTAATAATAAGGGGGTAGATAATTTAATTGAAAATGTGAAACAAGCAAAATACAAAGGCATCTTAGGTATCAATATTGGTAAAAATAAAGACACACCGGATGAGCTCGCATTAAATGACTATCTAATCTGTTTACGAAAAGTATACAACTATGCGAGTTATGTCACCGTCAACATCTCATCACCCAATACCCCAGGGTTACGAAATTTACAGCACGGCCAAGCCTTAAATGAACTTTTATCTGGTCTTAAGAAAGAGCAGAAATTATTACAAGCACAGTACGATAAATATGTACCGATCTTAGTTAAGATCGCGCCTGATCTTTCAGACCAAGAGATTGTCGACATGTCACATTCTTTGATCAACGCTAAGATCGATGGCGTAATTGCAACCAACACAACTCTAGATAGAACCGATGTACTAGGTCAACAATATGCAGAAGAAATGGGAGGTCTCAGTGGTGCTGTGTTAGCCGCTAAGAGCCAGGCTGTGACTGAAAAGTTGGTCAAAGCGATTGCAGGTAGAATAACGGTTATAGGGGTAGGGGGTATTCACTCCGCAGAGTCAGCTAACACTCGGATCAATGCCGGATCTAACTTGATCCAGCTGTATACATCATTGATCTACCGGGGACCAAAAGTGATCAAGGAGATCGTGAACTCTATATAATGATCCTTTATGGATCTGGTTCTTTTAGACTAATTAAAAAGTTAATAAATCGCCCAAAGGCCAAAAACATATGTTATTTTTTAATTGTTATTAACTACAGAGATTATTCAGTTTTATGCTGCATCCCATGTCAGATTGGTATTGGTTTTCTGAAAATAGTCAACTTATGTTGTCTATGGGAGAACAGTGGCAGTGTACAACTGCATATGGACAACAACAGATTATAGATTTACCAAAGTCTCAACAGTTGTTTAGTTTATCTGATACGGAGTGTTATCTACTATTAGCCGATAATTTAGTGGCAAGTGGTGGGCAATTTTCTGATGCGCAACTCACACATATATTAATTAATGCTACGGCAGCGACAATGTTTCACAAACCTGTGTCACCCAAAAGTTGGTTATTAGATGAGATTGAGTCTTTTGGTTTTCATCACAGGTTAGCCAGAGTCGTTAATAAATTTAATTCTGGTACGGTATTAGTTTTGACCGATGAACACAATTTATCCACCTGTATGTTGATCTCTTCAAAGCTACAACTTAATGAAAAAAAATTTTTAAAACAGTTTGATTTGATTAAGCTGGCAAAAAACCGTCTTGAACCATTATTTGCTGAAACCAGCTCCCAGTTAACTGCATAATTATTTCTAAGTTACTTATTATTTTTAGATAACGATTACTATATAAACAACAAATATCACGCGTCTTTTAAATGTCGATTAAACATGCGCTTAGTCGTCATTTACCGTATAATCTCGCCCGTTTAAAATTATGAGTCTATGTATGTCGTCCGAAACTAATTTCGAATTTTTAATTACTACGTCTAAGGGCTTAGACGGATTGCTATTAGAAGAAATAGCAGAGATATGCCCAGACGTGGTACTAAGATCTAAACCCGGACAAGTATTGTTTAGCGGCGAACTCGCTGACGCATATAAAGTCTGTATCTGGTCGCGCTTGGCTAACCGAGTCTTAGTCAAGCTTGCCGAGGGTGAGGTTAATACTGCAGATGATGTGTACAAAGTCACTGACCAAGCAAATTGGCCAACTCATTTTGGTGTAGACGATACATTTATGGTGGACTTTACGGGTACTAATCAAAGCATCAATAATACCCAATTCGGTGGGTTAAGAGTTAAGGATGCCATAGTTGATCAATTTTCGACTTTTTTCGATGTCCGTCCTTCTGTCAGTAAAGTATCTCCCAACATTAGAATCCAAGCCCGTATGTGGCGTAGTATCTTGGGTGTATATATTGATTTAACCGGTCAAAGCCTACATCAAAGACACTATCGTTCTAAAACAGGTATCGCGCCGGTGAAAGAACATTTAGCCTGTGCCATGCTAATTAGAAGCGGATGGCCTAAAAATATACTATCACCATTGTTGGACCCCATGTGTGGCTCTGGCACTATTGCGATAGAAGCCGCGATGATGGCAACAAATGTAGCACCTGGCTTGAAACGCGAGTCTTGGGGATTTGATGCGTGGAAACAACATGATAAAGTTAGCTGGGATAATTTAATACAAGATGCTGAACAGGCCAGACAGACTCATAACGGTGTTATTTGGGCAAATGATATTGAAAGTTCGATAATTTCGGTTGCCAGAGAAAACGCTGAATCAGCGGGTGTTGCAGACCTAATCAAATTTACTCAACAAGACGCTTGTATTTTACCATCAGCAGATTTGCCTAGCGGTTACATTGTCAGTAATCCTCCTTACGGTGAAAGGTTGAGCGAAACCACCAATCTTATTCCAATTTTCCAGAAATGGGGGAGTTGGTTAAAACAAGAATTTAAGACTTGGCATCTTTCGTTATTAACATCTGACCGTGACTTGTTGCGACAGATGAAATTAGCAGCCAAAAAAGATTACAAACTAATGAACGGTAAATTGGAATGTTTATTAGTTAATTATGAATTGGATGAAAAAAACTGCCAGGTACGAGAGAATAAAACAGTTAATAATGACTTTTCTAACCGCTTAGCTAAAAATTTGGTAAAAACCAATAAATGGTTAAAAAATCAAAACACCAATTGTTATCGTATTTATGACGCTGATTTGCCTGAATATAATGTTGCAGTGGATAGATATGCAGACTACTTAGTTGTGCAGGAATATTCAGCTCCTAAAGATGTGCCTGAACATAAGGCTAAAAGACGTGTACAAGAAGTAATGATGGCTTTGCCTCAGGTAACAGGAATTAAGTCCAACAATATTATTCTTAAAGTCAGAGAGCAGCAAAAAGGTACAAACCAATACCAGAAAGTGTCCCAACGTAAAGAAACAATCGAAGTGTTTGAAAACGGAGCAAAGTTTCAGGTCAATTTATATGACTACTTAGATACAGGGTTGTTTTTAGACCATCGAGTGACACGTCAATTATTTCAGCAGAAATCTAAGTCTAAAGACGTACTGAATTTATTTGCCTACACTGGCAGTTTTTCTGTTCATGCCGCTCTAGGTGGTGCAAAATCTGTAACTACAGTCGATATGTCTAATACTTATATTGATTGGGCAAAAGAGAATTTTAAAATTAATAAGTTAACTGGGGCTTATGAGTTTATCCAAGCCGACTGCTTGACTTGGCTGAACCGTCACAATGGTAAATACGATTTAATGTTTATTGATCCTCCGTCTTTTTCCAATTCAAAACGAATGGAAGGGACATGGGATGTACAAAGAGACCATATTGCATTGATTACAGATGCGTTAACTTGCCTTAATACTGGAGGTGAAATTTTGTTTTCGAACAACTTACGACAGTTTAAGTTAGACGAGGTTGCACTGAAAGAGTTAGGACTGAGCATTGAAGATATTTCGAAGAAAACATTGCCTGAAGATTTTCAGCGCAATCCGAAAATTCATCATTGTTGGTCTCTAGTTAAACAATAGAGCGTGGTAAACTGTATGTGTTTAATTTTATATACAGGTCAAGGTTGTAGCCTTTGCATACAAGCCGAGACTTTACTTGAAGAAGTAGACAAAATTGCGGCTTCCACGCTTAAAAAAGTGGATGTACGTGATAGTCCAGATTTGTACCATTTATATGGTGCACGAATTCCGGTTTTATACCGCGAAGACATAAATAGTGAATTGCCTTGGCCATTCGATTTTTTTCAATTAGGTGAGTTTTTACGTTGAGTTTATTGCAGTTAAAAAATGCCAGTATCATCCTTGGTCATCCCCCTTTATTAAATGGTATTGAACTAGTTATTCATCCTGGTGAAAGATTATGTTTAGTTGGCCGCAATGGTTGCGGTAAGTCTACTCTGCTTAAAGTGATTGAAGCAGATATCAAATTAGACGACGGTCAACGTTTGGTCAACAAAGAAGTGAAAATTTCACGTTTGCCACAAGATCCTCCTGCAAGTGTTCAATGCAGTTTGTTTGATTATGTGGCAGAAGGGTTGGCAGAGGTAGGGGAGTATCTTAAAGGATATTTTCACCAAGCGGATCTAATAGCGGAGGATCCTTCTGATGCCAATATGGCAAAATTAGAGTTCTTTCAACAACAACTTGATCACCATAATGGCTGGCAATTAGAACAGCGCATTCAGCAAGTATTAACTAAGCTTCAGCTTGATCCAAATCAACAATTGAGTAATTTATCTGGTGGTTGGAGAAGAAAAGCTGCGTTAGCAAAGGCCATGGCAAGTGAGCCAGATATTCTTTTATTAGATGAGCCTACCAACCACCTTGATATTGAAATGATCAAGTGGCTTGAAGATGCCGTCATCGGTTATGCTGGAGCCGTGGTATTTGTAAGCCATGATAGGGCATTTATTCGAAAAGTCGCCAGTCGAATAATCGATTTAGACCGCGGGAATTTGGTGAGTTATCCTGGTAATTATCAGGCCTACCTTGATCAAAAAGCCCATGATTTAGAAGTCGAAGAAACCCAAAATGCGCTGTTTGATAAAAAACTAAGTATTGAAGAGACGTGGATTAGACAGGGCGTTAAAGCCCGTCGTACTAGGAACGAAGGTCGCGTACGAGCCTTAAAAGCTCTAAGAACAGAACGTTCTCAAAGGGCCAATAAGCTAGGTACGGCGAAGGTGAGTGTTAGCGAGTCTAAGAGTTCAGGAAAAATTGTTTTTGAAACTGAAAATTTGCATTACATCATTGCCGATAAGCTGATTGTAGAATCACTGTCCACCACCATTCAAAGAGGCGAGAAATTAGCCTTAGTAGGTCCGAATGGCTGTGGTAAAAGTACTTTAATTAAACTGTTATTAGGCCAATTATCTCCAACCTCTGGTGTGGTAAAATCAGGTTCGAAGCTTGAAGTGGCATATTTTGATCAGCATCGAGACCAATTAGATGGTGAACTCAAAGTTATTGACGCTATTGCTGATGGTAGACGTGAAGTAACTATTAATGGCAAAACAAAACATGTCATGAGTTATTTACAAGACTACTTGTTCACGCCAGAAAGAGTTAATTCTCCTGTCAAGTCGTTATCGGGAGGTGAAAAAAATCGGTTGTTGTTAGCGAAATTGATGTTAAGACCGAGCAATATGCTTATTTTAGATGAGCCGACAAATGACTTAGACGTAGAAACATTAGAGCTGCTGGAAGATACTATATGTAATTACCCTGGTACGGTTATTTTGGTTAGCCATGATAGGGAATTTGTTGATAATGTAGTGACATCAAGTTACTTCTTCGAAGGCAATGGCAAAGTAAGAGAGTTTGTAGGTGGTTGTACCGATATCAGTGATTGGTACTCTCAACAGTCAACACATAAATTAACACCAGTTGCAACTAAATCACAAACTCAGAGTCCTAAAAACAGTTTGCCTGAAGTAAAAGTTAAAAAGTTATCATATAAGTTGCAACTTGAATTAGAATCATTACCTTTGAAAATTGAATCGCTTGAAACTCAAGTAGAAAGTTTGCAAAAGTTAGTAAACGCCCCAGATTTTTTTACACAAGAAGCGTCAAAATTAGACCCTGTACTATTAGATTTAGCTGACTCAGAAAAAATGCTAAAACAAACGTATGAAAGGTGGGACGAGATTGAAGGTATGTCCTAATAGTAATAACTAAAAATAGACATTACAAATTAACACATTAGCAGTAAGTAGGATTAATTATACATGACTAAAACAAGGCTGTACGCCGCATTATCTTTAGCCCTTTTGGTAACACCTGTTAGCCAAGCCGCTAAGTACAGAGTAGTTGAATTACCTGTTATTGCAGAAGGAAAAAGTAGTTTCCCTAGCGCGATTAACGAAAACAGTAACATCACGGTAAATGTTAGCACTCCTTACAATATACCGATTGATCTAGAATTATTAGATTTTGAATCGGAAACGTTAATTAATAACTTAACGGACATTGAGTCTGCCAGGAACGGAGACTTCAACAGTGCTGATTATGAATTTCTTTTGTCGTTAATAAGATCAGCCGACGGTTTACAAAGTGCACAACAAATCGCAAATACGAACAGTTTTTTAACATCAGAAATGGAAGTTAATTATATTTCCGGTTTTGATAAATTAATTGACCAAGGTAACGAATTTTCAATTGGTACAAATACTAATGTTAGGGATATTAATAACTCTGATTTTGCTGTTGGCAGTGGCGAAGGTGCCTACGGTAAAGTTAACTATACAACCGAAAATGGTGAAGAGATAATCTTTGTTGTACATGAATTCGGTACGCGAGGATTTGTTAGCCATAATGGTAATATTGTTGGTTTGCCAGCGCCAGCAAAGATTGCAGGTGGCTTTAGTGATGCATTTGGGATTAATGAAAGTAATCAAGTTGTAGGTTATGGAACGACTTTAATTGTTCCAGACTCCTTAGAAACGGCCCTAACGGACTGTGAAAATGAAGACTTAATCGATGACGACGATCCAGATACGATTGACTTCCCATTAAGAGGAGACGTACCAATTGAGTCCTGCATCAGTTCTGTTGTTGATTCATTTTCAAACTCGATCAGTACATTCTCACAACTCAGAGGCCTAATTTGGCAGTTAGATAGCCAAGGAAACCTGTTAGATACTAAAGTATTAGGATTACTGTTTGAGCCAGAAGCTGATGATACAGTTAATTATAGTAGTCAAGCGTTAGCCATAAATGACAACGGAATTGCCGTCGGAATTTCAAACGGACAATACTCTGAAAATGGAGCCACTGTAACTCGAAACTTCGGTGTTATTTTCGACGAAGATAATATAATTAATCTCACTCCTGAGCCGGATAGCATAGTAGCTCGAACTTCACAGACTATTAGCTCGGCAGCTGACATCAATAACAACAATTTAGTCGTGGGTTATCAGGTTAAATCGGTCAATGGTTCAAATAGAACTAAGTTTTTTGTTTACGATATGAACTTAGACGAGATTACATTTCCAGATGATTTTTTCTTAGGTTCTTCAAGTGTTGCTTTAGATATTAATAACAATGGTTTAGTTGTCGGTTATGGTGATGTAGATGCTTCTTTAACTGGACGACGAACTGAAGGTTTTTTATATGAGCATGAGGCCAAACAGTTCTATAGTGTTCAAGACCTAATCAGCTGTGATTCACCTTTTACAATAGTGCAAGCCAACAGCATTAATGATAAGAATGAAATAGTTGCGACTGCTCTTTATAAGGGTCCAGCAAGAGATTCAAGTGGGAACGTCATAATAGACTCTTCAGGTAGCGAAACCATTGTTGACTTAGTCGTTGCTGTCAAGTTAGAGCCTATTATAGATGGTCTTGTTGAAGAGTGTGATATTCCATCTAATCAGATTAACAGAGAGAGGCAGGGTGCAAGCTTATTTTGGATATTAGGATTAGGATTTGCACTATTAAGCTGGAGGCGCTTTCAAAGTTTCTAAATTGAATTTTCTAACCCACCTTGAGGCGGGTTTTTTATTTCCTAGCTAAATATATGTTCTTATTACTAATAAATTTCAAACTACACGTTTTTATGAAAATTTAGTTTAAGAATATATTTCATTATTATTCAATGAGTTAATCAATATAGAATAATATAAGTGTTATTTTCTGTTGAATCAAAACTTCGTTTCAACTATCTCTATTCCGTGGTGTTCATGAACTACATATAATTAATAATACAAAAGAGGAAACTCAATGAAACGACAAAAGAGAGATAAACTTTCAAGAGCACGTTCTAAAGGTTACCAAGCAGGCATTACTGGACGTTCTAAAGAGTATTGCCCATTTCAGTCAATAATATTAAATCTGAATGGTTAGGTGGATGGAGAGATGCCATCGGCGATAGAAGTATAGGACTCGTCAGTCGTTAACAAAAAGCCCCATTAGGGGCCTTTTTTAGGTGTAAGTAAGATTAAAAGCTACTGGTATCTTGAAACAAGCCTACTTTTAAATCCTTTGCTTCATAAATCACTCTACCGTCAACTTCTACAGTGCCGTCACCTAAACCCATAAATAATTTACGTTTGATTACACGTTTCAAATCAATCCTATAGGTTACTTTTTTAGCGGTAGGCAACACCTGACCCTTAAATTTAACTTCACCCACGCCTAGTGCTCTTCCTTTACCCGGACCACCAGACCAACCTAAGAAAAATCCAACTAATTGCCACATAGCATCCAAACCTAGGCAACCAGGCATAACAGGATCACCTGGAAAATGGCATGCAAAGAACCAGAGGTCTGGTGTGATATCAAGTTCTGCCACTATATAACCTTTATCATGAGAACCACCGGTTTCATGTATTTCAACAATACGATCCATCATCAACATATTTGGCGCTGGAAGTTGGCTATTACCAGGACCGAATAACTCACCGGTACTACAAGATAAAAGTTCTTTTTTTGTGAAACTATTTTGTCGATCTGTCATTCTATATACTGCCTAAATAAACTGAGGAGGGTAATTTAGCGAACAGTTGTAAGCTTAACAACTCTGAACAGTGATATATTTTAACTTTTGACTAATTTTAACCCCAACAAATGATTATTAGAACAATATGAGCATAATTAAACGCAGTGCTAACGCTGAGAAACAAAAACGTTTCCGAGATAAACAAACAGATAAAGGTAAAAAACAGGTAAGAGGGTATGTTACTCCCCAGGCTATGGATTGTTACAAAGAATTATCTGATAAAACAAAATGGACAGATAGTGAAATGTTATCGAATGCGTTACGCATAACCTACGCAGCCTATAAATGTGGTCAGATTAAGCTTTTAAATGAATGGCTTAAGGATCATGACAAATAAAATGAACCATCACTCAATTAATGGTAATAATAGAAATTATGAGATCGATGTGCTCAGAGGTTTAGCTATAGTGTTTATGGTTATTTTCCATTTTAGTTATGACTTAACGGTTTTCGGTTGGACGGACTTTAGCACTGCTAAAGATATTGAATGGAAAATATTTAGAACATTTATTGTGAGCAGTTTTTTATTAGCTGTAGGCATGAGTAGTTATTTGGCATACCACAAATCGTTCAATAAAAAGAAACTTACTAAGGCTGTCGGTAAACTTTTCGCTGTTTCTATTTTTATTTCTATAGGTAGCCTTTTTATGCACCCTGGAACATGGGTTTACTTTGGTATTATACATTTTATCACCGTAGCACTGCCCATATCGGTATTATTTGTTCGCGCGCCTTACATTGCCTTATTGATTGGGACAGGGAGCATAGTAGGCTATTGGATGGGTATTTTAAACTTATACCCTATTTGGGAGTGGGGTGTTTTATATTTAGGCATACCCACACAAACAGTTGACTTAGTAAGCTTTTTTCCTTGGATTGGTGTGGTATTGATTGGTGTCTTTGTGATGTATAAAGAGCTTTTTAACATCAATGTTAAGTCTAGTGCTTTTTCAAATAAGTTGGCTTTTTTAGGTCAACATTCGTTGATTATTTATTTAGTTCATCAACCCATCTTATATGGATTATTTGGTCTGGTGGATATGGTTTTATTACGTTAATAGTTATGCAATAAAACCATAGTATATGAAATACCACAAACCAGTTTGTTTACATAATTGAAGACCCATTAATGAAGTTTAACTTATCAATGGTTTTAACTAAATTATATTAATCAATTTAGATGCTGACACACTGGCCATCCTATGAGCAAGTCGAACATTGGGAAGGATATAAGACCCATTATCTTGTTTAAATACACAACAATCGACAGTTTCAAATAGATTGTTGTTTAAAATTGAGCCGAGCCTTTAATTTTTTTTTAATATTTAAAAATAAGTTCCATCATTGATTAAGTGAAACCTCATCTCGTCTTTTAAATCATTAATGTGTCGGCTTATTTGCTTTGGTGGGCGAGGCAGCCAATGGAGTATTGGCTGCTATATATAAAGTCAATCTACACTTATGGATTAAAGGTAATATATAAACAGTGATTAATTTAAAACAGCTGTAACCAATTCAATATTATGATTATTAGCTAATTTATACTACTTCGTTAATTTCTACCAAGCTCTTCATGAGACGTTACCCAGTCTAGAGATGATATAGCGGATGCCAGAGATATTTCACCTGCAAGGGCGACAGAAGCCACTATTTCAGCAAACTTCAATGCGTTATTAGGGCCACTGCAGTGTAACATTTCTAGACACTCTTTTTGTGTACCTAGCCCTGTTCCGCCTCCACAGGTTGCGATAATTAATGAGGGTAACGTTAAAGAAATATACAGATCTCCTTCCTCAGTTATTTCAGAATAAAAAATGCCAGAGGATGATTCTGAGACGTTCGCCACATCTTGACCCGTTGCAATAAACATCGCGGTAATTCCGTTTGCAGAATGTAACCCTGTGTTTTGAACACCTGCTAAAAATGAGCCAATAGAAGCTACTCGCTGATGCTTTTCGATTTGTGTTGGTTCCACTCGCATGACTTCAATCAGATCATCCCGCTTGATAGTGACTTCGGCTGTGACCCTTTTACCACGCGTATTCAATATGTTGATAGCCGATGCTTTTTTATCTGTTGCCATATTTGACTCGAGGAAAAAATTTTTGATATCTGTGTTATTTTTATTTCCATAGTGCTCAAGAATCCAACCACAGGCCACATAAGTTGCGCGTCCAACCATGTTCTGTCCCGCTGCATCACCGGTAGTAAAGTTAAACCTTAGAAATGCAAATTTGTTAGATTTGTATTGTTCAATATTACGCAGTTTTAAAAAAGGGTCTGTTGCCTCAGCTTGACGTCGTATTTCATCAATATTATCAGCCACCCAAGCGCCAAAATCTCTGGCTTTTCTTGCATCATCAAATACAAAAACGGGAGCACGTTGCATGGCATCGTCAACCACTGTTGCTTTTACGCCACCTGATTTATTCAGAAGTTTCATACCGCGATTATACGAAGCCACCAGCGTGCCTTCGGTGGTAGCCATAGGAATAAGAAACTCACCTGTAGCGTGTTCACCATTAACCATTAAAGGTCCCGCTATTCCAAGAGGTACCTGTGCAACACCACAAAAATGTTCAATATTTCCTCGTAAAGAAGGAAGATCCACATCAATGTTAAATAACTTTGTGGGTGTCACTCCTGTTATTTCTGATACATAATTTTGTCGTGCTTGAACCATCTCTGGGTGTAAGTCATTTTCTATGCTGCGAGGAATTTCATTTAAAGCCGGAGCGGAAACTGACACCTTATCTTCCATTGTTAAGTGAATATCACCAAAAGGTTGGGTAGAAAGAGTAATATTAATATTGAAGGTTTTAAGTTCTGACACAAAAATGCCCTCAACAAATACATTTAATATTGCGCCAAGTGGAAACTCGACACCTTGATTCTTTTGAAGGGTATGAAGACTTATTTGTTGTTCTGAATCCAGCGAAATCATTATTTTGTGGCTATCGACTCTTTGTTCATTAATAGATAAGTGTAATATTTGATTAAAGTGTGCACTTTTAATCCGGTTCTTTAATGAAAAACTCAATCCACTTTGAGTCTTTTTTAAACTTCCAAGGGTATATAGCTGTTTCAACATTGAGTTTGGGACAAACATAATAAATCTCTATTAAGCAGGTGTGGATATTTATCCACGTAACCTAATGATATATATTGATGAATATCAAATAATTCATTTTTTATAGGTTTTTTCGAGTAAAGCCTCGCAGCCTGCTACTAGATCGAATAACTCCTCATCAATACTCGTTTGTCGTTTATGTCTAAAATTTTGGTTTAGCCCATCTAATAACTCTTCAATATTTTTTTCAGCTCGTAGCATTGACTCTAACCGGCAAGTATTATCACTAGCCAAAGACTCTGCACAGGCTTTGTAGATAGATACGAATAGATATTCACTAATCAATGCTTTAAATGTGGTTTCTTTATCATTCAGAAGTTCAGGTAAACTTCTTGATGGCCATTGAGTCATCAAAAGTTCATCTTTCCAGTTTTGGTCAAAGGGCAGCAGCTTTTGATACGTTGGAGCGTAAGTGGATTTGGATGTTGGTTTATTATAAAAAACAAATAATTGGTTAATTCCTTTTTTTTCTCTCTGGCTCTCAATTTCTAAAATGAGCTCACCTACAAGATCTGGTATTGTATCTAAACTAATAGGAAGACGATGCCTTTTTTCTATATGCATATCTACTTTTGATAATAAGGGTTGTATGCATTCACCAATAGCCCAAAGATACTTTTCGCCATGATAGGTTTGCACCTTTTCAATTAAAAAATTAGACAACAGATTGTTAAATTGACCTACAAACCCTTGGTCAGAACCAAATGCAATAACACCAATATTTTTGTGATTATTATTCACCTTATAATGGAGTTCAGAAACTAATGAATTCGCTTTATGAAAACATACGTTTAGGCCCAATTTAACTGTTTGATGATAATCAGACAGGGAATTTACTGCGTTTTCGTATTGAGTGATATTAACTGCGGCCATAGATTTCATGGTTCGCACTACTGACTGTAAATCGCAGGCACTGTTTATTTTGTGTTGTAAGTTGGCCAGAGAGTTACTCATGGTTTATTTGCATCATCATTTTTTTTGTTTAATATTTGTTGATTAGAGGATACTTTTTTTTCGATATGTTCATTATTATCTGACACCTTGTTGATAAAGGGGGCTAACGCTTTTTTAGCCATACTGATTATTAACAGGCTGTCTTTATCAGAGATATTTTGGCCATCTTCGAGCCGTGTTATCAATGAATCAGGCATGGTTTTGGATGCCTTCATTAGGCAGGCTTGCGCTTTTGACATGTCATTTAAAGGCACTGCATCAAGTAACTGATGGCTAAGAACTAATAATAAGATTATTTGATCGGCTACACAGACAGGTTCTGATTCAGATTGACTTAAATAAGACCGAATATGCCGCCCATGGTTTATTGTGCTGAGGGTGTTTCATCCAGTCTTTGCGCCAAATCGGGCAAAGTTTTCAAGCTCTTCAAACTGAGCGTAAGCAAGTTTTAAGTCACTCGCCACCTTTCGATAGGCGCCTCGCTGTGCTTTACCCCCAACACGTGATACTGATTTCCCAACATCTACAGCTGGCAAGACACCTAAATCGTATAAAGTTGGTGATAAATATATTTGTCCATCTGTAATCGATATCAGGTTTGTTGGAATGTAAGCAGACAGATTTTGTCCTTCTGTCTCAATAATGGGCAATGCAGTCAGAGAACCACCTCCACTTTTTAAGTTCAAATGGGTCGAGCGTTCAAGTAATCTTGAGTGGAGGTAAAATATATCGCCAGGAAAGGCCTCCCTTCCCGGAGGGCGCCGCAGTAACAATGACAACTCACGGTAAGAACGTGCATGTTGAGTCAAGTCGTCATATACAATTAACACATCTTCACCGGCTTCCATAAAATGTTCAGCAATGCTTGTGGCGGCGTAAGGCGCAATATAATCAAGTCCTGGAGGGTCATTACCTTCGGTAACAACGACAACTGTATAATCTAAAGCCTGTTTATTTTTTAAAACGGCCAATGTTTTTGCAACAGAAGACGCTTTTTGGCCTATTGCGCAATAAACACATATGACATTTTTTTCTTTCTGATTCAGGATTGTATCAATGGCGATAGCTGTTTTACCTGTTTGCCTGTCACCCAGTATTAATTCACGTTGACCACGGCCTATGGGCAAAAGTGCATCAATAACCTTAATGCCGGTTTGTAATGGTTCAGTGACAGGAGAACGATTTATAATCGCAGGAGCAGGTCGTTCAATAGGCAATCGTTGTGTCAATGCTGGTGTCTGATTGCCATCAAGCGGTCGTCCTAGCGGGTCAATAACTCGGCCTAGTAATTCTTGGCCAACAGCGATATCCATTACTCGGCCTGTGCGTTTAACGTCATCACCTACATTTAAGCGCCAAGCATCGCCAAGTAGAACTACACCAATTTCATCCGCATCAAGATTGAATGCTATTCCGTATAAATTATTGCCAAAAAATAAGAGTTCATCGTAACCAATATTGGGTAATCCGCTTACCAGTGCTATGCCCGTGGAGACGCTAGTTATTGTTCCAATTTCTTGAACCATTAACTTTCCCTCGACTTCTAGGCGTCCTTGTTTTAATGAACTGTACAGGGAGTTCAAAGTTAATTGCACTGTACTTGATTCAATGAATGTCATACTGAAATTTTGGCGGTGTGAGAACTAGTATTCAATTGTTTATTTTTGCTATTTATTGTTTCACGCTGTTCATCTAACAGTTGTTTAATATTTGTTTGCAGTACATTAAGATAATCTTCACTGTTCCACGCAATTTTCCATCCATTTGAACGAAGTTCAATACCACTAATAAGCTCAGGTTTTATTTCATATTTTAGTGGGTAATGTCTATTTATATTAGGTGATATTACTTGTTGTAATATTGCGTTTGTTTTTTTTATTTTCGCAGGTGTTAGTTCAAACGCGCTATATAAAATAAGTCCTGATTTACCTGATTCGATAATTTTATTCAGATTGTTTTTTTCTTCAGGAGTTATACTCTGTAAATGCTTACAAAAGCATTCAAACATTTTTTCTTCCAGCTTAACATCAGCAAGGTCTGCAAGCACTTTACGCGTTATTTCATATATTTCCTTTAATGATTTAACAGCAATATTGTCGTGATAATATTGTAGTTCTCTTTCTAAAACTAAAAGACGGTTTTTGCTTATATCATCTGCTTTTATATGAGCATTAAGGATTATTTGTTCACCTTTTTCATAAGCTATCATCTTAGATTCTTTTAATAATTCATCGTGTTTTGCATTGATTTCAAAATTCTTTTGGTCGAATAGCTTTCGCTCTAATTCTGCTTCTGATTTGATGGTGTCTGCGTCGCTCAATACTTTGGCAACATGGCTTTCTCTAGCATCAATAGCTTTTAAAATTGGCACGTAAAGGTAGCGTTTTAGCAACCAAACTAACAACAAAAAATTGATTGTTTGTGCACCAACTGTAAACCAATCTATTTGCATCTTAGTTACCACTTTGCGCAATGAAATAGTTCCAAAATGGATTGCTGAATAACAAGATCATGGTCACAACAAAACAATAAATGGCTGTAGATTCAATCATTGCCAAACCAACGAACAAGGTTCGAGTTATAGTCGATGATGCATCAGGTTGTTGAGCCAAGGCCATTAAAGCGTTTGCCACGGCCCTACCTTCAGCAAATGCAGGGCCAATGGCTCCGAAACCAATGGTGATACCTGATGTGATAATTGAAGTGATGGCAATCAAAGTTAGACTATCCATATTTATTTTTCCTAGGGTTGTTCAATTGATGGGGGAAAATGTGTCTGAGTATTGTCAACACTTGTTGCAGCGGCGATGTAAACACTTGCCAGAATAAAAAATATATACGCCTGAACTAAGCCCGTTAACAAACCTAGCGCTGTCATAACAACGGGGAAAACGAATGGTGCTATTATCAACATGATCCCAATGATCATAGAGCCACTCATAATATTGCCAAATAGTCTTACCGCTAATGCAAAGGTTCTAGATATTTCACCAATAATGTTAAATGGCAACATAATAAAGGTAGGTTGGGTGTAGGACGCAAGGTAATCCTTTAACCCTCGTTGTTTAATGCCATAGTAAGGCACAGTAACAAACACACAAAGGGCTAAGGATATTGTGGTGGAGAGCGAACCAGTTGGCGGTTCGTAACCTGGGAAAATAGTAAACAGATTAGCCAGAGCAACGTATAAAAATAGGGTGCCAAGGAATCCGATGTATTGTCTTGGATTGGACAAGCCAACACTGGATATTTGTTTTTCAATTGTCAGTACAATAATCTCAAGGGTATTCTGCCAGCGAGTGCGCTCACTTTTATTTGCTAATAAGTGCCTTAACAGTTGTGCAACAATAAAAAATACCAACATTAAGCACCAAGTAAACAAAATTGTTGCATTGAGTTTGAAAAAACCTAGTTGCCAATACACAATTTCATCTGGACTAAGATTCATTTTTACTCCTCAGTTTGTTTAACGAAGAGTGACTCGTCAGCTCAATCAATAACCTGGTTGCAGGCCGGGCAAGGATAAAACCTACAAGACTAATGACTAATGATTGCCAGCCTCCATCAGTAATAAAATAGAAGCCAAGTAAACACAAACCTATCCTAATGAAAAAACTTCCTACAAACCACATAACAGGTCGTTCTGATGTAAGTCCCTTAAAAACAACCCACCACAAACTCAAAAAGAACGCGCTTCCTAATCCAAATCCAAATATCAGGATGTAACACAACTCTAAAGGTGAATATGTTATTCCTGATAAGACATTAATCATTAGTTTTCTCTGTTTTTTCATCATCATTTTCATGCATAGCTTTGTATTCTTTACTGAGCCAACCCCATGCAGTAAAACAACCTATTGTTAGACCAGCAACAATCAATGCCAATGTCCACGAATGTTCAATTTTGTAATGCTTATCTAGCCATATTCCCATTGCCGCCCCCAATATTGTGGGTAATGCAACTGACCATCCAATTAGCCCCATCATTCCTAATCCAAACCAAGCACTTGCTTCAGGGCTTCTTTGTTTCTTAATTTTACGTTTTGCTTTACTGTCAATTAGCTCAGATAGTGTTGATGTTGTTTTGGTTGTTGTTTTGACCTTCTTTTGAGGTTTTTTTTGCATCACACTCATCTCGAAGTCGTTGAAAATTCTGTTAATCGTTGTAAAAAACTACTTTCTAATTTATTCATGGCAAAACGTATTTCTTGCTGCTTTTCATCTAGAGTCAAAAACTCTGTTTTTACTGCATTTCTTAGTTGGCTTAATTCATCGCCCTGGATGGCACGTCGAACAGATACAAACACGTCATTGCCTTTTTTGACAAATACTCCCTGATCAATAGCAACAAAGGATTCTTTTCTTAATTCGGTTTCGAAGGTAAGTATTCCTGGAGTCAATGCAGCAGTGCAGTCCCTTCTGTTTGAGAGGATGCCGTAATAGCCTTCAAGGGTTTCTACGTTTATCCGTAATACATTTTTATGTTTGGCAAAAACTTTATTGGGTAGCAGTATTTTGAGATCCATTTACTGGACTCCATCGCTGACTAATTGTTTATCTTTATTTACTTTGTCATCGCCTAGTTTTATCTCGTTGATAGAGCCAATCATGTATAAAGACTGCTCTGGGTAGTGATTAAACTCACCACTTAAAATACGTTCGCATCCATCTAAAGATTGTTCTAAGGTAACGAACTTGCCTTGTGCTGTGCTGAATTGCGCTGTGGTAAAAAATGGCTGAGTAAAGAAGCGTTCCAAACGTCTAGCACGTTTAACTATGTCCCTGTCTTGGATAGACAACTGTTCGAGTCCTAACATGGCAATAATGTCCTTTAGCTCATCATATTGCGCAAATATACGTCTAATTGCATGGGCTAGCGCAAAGTGGCGCTCACCTACAATGCAGGCTGTGGTCATTTTTGAGCTGGACTGAAGTGGGTCAACTGCAGGATAAAGTCCTTCACTTGCACGTTTTCGAGATAACACCAATGACGCGGATAAGTGTGAAAAAGTGTGAACTGCTGCGGGGTCGGTAAAATCATCAGCGGGAACATAAACAGCCTGTATAGAGGTGATAGCCCCATTTTTTGTATTTGCTATACGCTCTTCTAGGGATGATAACTCCGTACCTAAAGTAGGTTGATATCCCATTCTTGAGGGCATTTGTCCCATTAATCCCGATACTTCGGAACCGGCCTGAATAAATCGAAATATATTGTCAATTAAAAGTAATACGTCGCGATGCTCTTCATCGCGAAAATATTCAGCCATTGTCAATGCACATTGACCTATCCTGAATCTGCTTCCAGGGGGTTCATTCATTTGCCCGAATAGCATCACCATATTTTCTAAGACACCTGCTTGCGCCATCTCACGATATAACTCTTCACCTTCTCTACAACGTTCGCCGATACCACAAAATATACTGACACCCTTGTGATGGCCTATCATGTTGTGGATCATTTCGGTTAGCAGAACCGTTTTACCTACGCCTGCACCGCCAAACAAACCTGCTTTTCCACCTCTTTCAATGGGAGCTAATACGTCGACTATTTTTATGCCAGTTATAAATATCTCAGAACTAGTTGAGCGATCAATCAGTGGCGGGGGAGGTTGGTGTACGTTTCGCCATTGCACACCTTTGGGCATAGGTAGACCATCAATTGGGTTTCCAAACACATTAAACATGCGAGAAATAATATTTTTGCCAATTGGAGCAACAAGTGGGTTTCCTGAAGATTTGACTAACATGCCTCTGGCCAGTCCCTGAGTGGGCGTCAGTGCGATGGCGCGAACTGTCTCTGTATTCAGTTGTGCCAACACCTCTAGAACAATTTTTTTATCATTAGCATAGAGTATTTCGTGGATATGGGGTAAATCACGGGAAAAATGTGCATCCACAACGCTACCTCTAACGGATAATATTGAGCCATCACAAGGACAGTTATTGTTATTATTCATCACTGAACTCTTCATCTTTTGATTCACATTATGATGAATAGGCAGATCTTGGATTTGACCTTGATCAAGCTTTAATAAGGTATGTTGAAAATGTGGGGGAAGGGTATAAAAATAAGTGCGTTTATTAAAAACTACACTTTCTAGAGTAAACGGCTTAGCCTGACTTTTAATTGTTTATTTTCTTTTATTAATTCCTGTTGTTTTTTCATTAATTCTATAACCATCGCTGTTGCTAACCAATCGATTTGTAATTGTTGATTAAGTTTGATGGCTTTTTTTATCCAGTGGGCACTTTCTAGATCAAAGACCCATTCTGATAATGTATCACCTTCTAGTGGAGTAACGATGCCATATTCAACCACTTCAATTATTGCTTCTTGGCTTATATCTGCACTTAGGCATAATTCATCTAAATGTATACGTAATGTGATATTGGTCATATTTAGTTGCTCCAATCTGCGCGTGGGTTGTATTGTTCAATTTCACTTAATTGTTCCCATAACTTTTTGGTTTCGCTAGTTGTTGAGGGCGGTATATCAATTTTAAGGATAGTCAATAAATCTCCCTGTGAAGTTTTGCTTTTAAGACCCTTACCTTTTATGCGTAATTTTTTACCTGAACAACTGTTTGGGGGAATATTCAAGTTAATTTTCCCATCAAGTGTTGGCACTTCAAGTTTTGTGCCTAAAGCCGCTTCCCATGGGGTAAGTGGGAGGGTTAACAATAAATTAATACCTTGCACATCAAATAATGGATGAGGAACTAGCCGAATATGTAAAAACAAATCTCCATTTAATGTGTTTTTACTGTTGACAGCCCCTTGGCCAGGGGCACCTTGACCTTTGACTCTAATCCTTTCACCATCTGAAATGCCTTGAGGTATTTTTACAATAAGCGATTTTTTGATTTGTTGTGTTTGTCTACCATCAAACTCTGGGACCAGATACTCAAGGTTCTTTGTGGTTCCAGAAACAGACTCTTCAAGAAATACGGGTACTTCCATCTCTAGATCCTGACCTTTGAATAAATCTGGTTCCTGTTGACCTGCGTGACTAAAACCCTTTTGACCACCTGCAAAAAAAGAATTGAAAAATTCTGAGTAATTAGCAGAAGATCCTGAATTACCCGCTCCAAAATCTCCAGAAGGTTGCCAGCCAGGTGGCGCTTCAAAGTTTTTAGATGAACTAGAACCATAACGTTTCATTTCATCATATTCAGCTCGCTTAGTGTCATCCTTTAACACCTCATATGCTTCTGCCACCTGTTTAAACTTTTCTTCTGCACCCTCATCAGGATTCATATCAGGATGAAACTTAAGCGCAAGTCGTCGGTAGGCTTTTTTAATTTCTGTTAACTCTGCATTTTCATCAACACCCAAAATTTGGTAATAATCTTTAAATTCCATTTTATTTCCTTAGCTTACATGCAGACCATTAGGATGTGGTGGAGCTTTTAATCCCAACTTTCGTTATAAATAATTAGCATATTTTGATGAGTTAGTTCAGAAAACACTACGACATATAAATCATTATTATGACCAATCAATATTTACCTAATCGACTATTGTTGTTTTAGACATATTAAACAAAAAAAAACTATTCAGTTAACGTAACACGCACACTTTTTATTAGCTGTAATAGATGAATTAGAACTCTATTTTGCAGTATTAATGACTACAAAATTTTGATGCAGATCAAAATGCATCGTAGGGTCAACGAATGCTGTTTTAAAACACTTTGACACATCGCCGTTAGTGCAAATCGTTGAGGCTAATACAAGTGTTAAAAGCAACAAGTACTATTTCTTTATGCTGTTCGATTGTCTCTGCGGTTAAACTTTCTCATAACAAATGTACGGATTTATCAAAAAAAGTGACTACCTTCTGATTAACAAGTTATAAATAACATGGGAATAACCAGTGCGCTTAGCACTTATTGATGCACCAGTTGTCGCCAGTAAAGTGGAAAAAGTTGTACCAATGTCCATACCAATAACTAAGATAGAGGCTATACCAGCACTGGAAGATTGAGTAATCAAAGTCAATACTAAGACGAAACATAAAACGATAAGGTTTTTAGGTAAGGTTTTTAATGATAGCTGTTCAGATTCAAAATATTCCCTTAGTCCAAACATACTCTCTTGAAGTGCGGTTGTACTAGTAAAAATTAAGCCAAACCCCGCAATGATAAACCAATTGCAGTTTTTTGAGGTTTGGCAAAAAGTCGCAGCAGAGCGCCGCAAAGGATAATAGTTAAGACAATGGCTCCTTGCTTTAATTTAAAACCGAGTAATAACACTGACCATACAGTTAAAGTGGTGCCAATATTAGCACTAAATATGACACCCAATGAGTGACTAAAGGTCATCAAATCCGCTCTAACAAAACTCACCGTTGCGACTGTGACCGCACTAGATGATTGTAAAGTTAATGTGCTTATGGCACCCCATAATGCCCCAGAGTATGGGCTGCGTGTATAAGCCGTCAGCCATTATTATCATCCCCATTAAGAAAAAACGATGCCACCCGATATTTCAGCCAGTAGTGTCCATTCAACCGACATCTAAGGTAAAAAAGTCTCGTTGCAAATTTTACCTGCAAAATAATACTGTAGATTTTTAAGTGTTGTATTGGCAATTTGCTGTAAAGATTCTGATGTAAAAAAACCTTGATGAGCAGTGATTAACACGTTTGGAAAGGTAGCCAGTCTTTGATAAGTATCATCGGTGATTGTTTCACATATTAGATCTCCATTCGACAATTCAGACTCCATTTCATATATATCTATACCAAGGTACCCAATTTTGTTACTTTTTAATCCTGAAACAATGGCTTGAGTGTTCACCAACCCACCACGTGAAGTATTGATAATCATCACTTTTTCTTTCATATTTTGAATCGCAGCATGATCGATCATATGCTGTGAACCTGCATTCAGGGGGCAATGTAAACTAATCACATCTGATTTTTTTATCAATTGTTCTAAACTGACATATTGATGACCCATTTGAACTACATCATCAGATGGTGAAGGATCGCAACACAAAATACGGCAACCAAATCCAGTTAGTATTGTAACCAACGCCTTACCTATGGCTCCTGTTCCTACCACTCCAATAGTTTTGTGGCGTAAATTGAAACCCAATAAACCCTGTAGCTCAAAATTACTGTCTAACACTCTTTTACAAGCTTTAAGTAGTTTTCTATTTAGCGCTAAAATAATTGCCACTGTATGCTCTGCAACTGATTCTGCTGAGTAATTGGGGACTCTTGATACGCCTATTCCCAACTTTCGAGCGTGTTCAAGATCAATGTTATTAAAACCTGCACATCTTAGTGCGACATGATGGATATCAAAAGATTGTAGAGAGTTGAGTACCGATTCATCTATCACATCGTTGACAAAAACAGATACCGCATCAAAAGGTCTTGCCAGTTCAACGGTTTCATTGTTAAGACTGCAATCCAAGAACACTAAATCAAATCCAAAGTTACTATTTCGGGAACTCATAAATTCCCGGTCATAAGGTTTACAACTGAAAACACCGACTTTCATTTATCAATCCTCAATAAAATTTGGTAAAAGACAGTTATTGAATTAATTTTATGTTTCATACATCTACCAAATTAACAAACAAGGTATTCGTTTGTTAATTTGGTAGATGTATGAATATTAAAGCCACAGCTTCATTAATTTTAGCTTCAAGGTTATCGTAAGTGTTTTCGCTTACTCTACCTACAGCGATACCTTCCCACAAAAGACGATTAGTCTTATTGTCTATAAGATCTATGTTGAGTGTACCCTCTATATATTGTGTTACCCGTTCCTCAAAAATCGGGTAATCCCCCCACACATCATATCCTTGTCGGTAGTTGTAATAAAAAGATGCTGACGGGGCACTATTAATTTTGATTTTATCTTTTACATACACATTAAAATTAACCCATAATTCAGGTTCCAATGCATACTTATAACCCTTGTTTAACATTTCATTGTGTATGGCAGACTTGATATAACGGTAGGAAAGTGAGTCGTACTCGTCCTTTTTAGGGAGTAATGTTGGATGAAAACCATAGGTTGCATAACCATCAAATTGAGCTGCTTTATCAACTATGCTATGAATTCTAGGAACTGATTGACATCCAAATAATATAGTTGACAAAAACATTAATAAAACAATTTGAAATATATTTTGTATATTGTTCATGACTGTTGCTTCCCTAGAATCATTATCTAATCACATACACAAAAATTATTGTGATCAATTTAGACTTTATCGGAAAGAACTGTTTTGATACAGGTCAAAGTATTGATGGTAAGGATGGCTAATTACGAGATTTATCACGCTACATTTTAAATGTAATAAAGTAGATAAATATTAAAGCTTTTTGATAACTCCCAGTACTTTTTCAATTAAGGTGTTTTCTATAAACGGTTTCTCAATAAAGTCGATGGCCTCTGCTTGCATTGCGCGAACAGCTTTAGATATATCGCTACTTGATGACAAGATGAATGTGGGTAACCTAACACCTAAGTTATTGATATGTTCAAGTAACTCTATGCCGCCCATATTAGGTAAATTGACTTCAATGATTAAGCAAGCTGCTCTACTTCTAAATTTTGTATTAAGAAATTCTTCTGCTGAAGAAAACACCTCTACTATCACATCATGTTGAACTAATTTTTTTGAAAGTGAACACAGCAATTTATGATCACTATCTACTATGTAAACAATTGGTTTTTCAATAGCTTTAATTTTAGACAACATAAATAAATTCAATAGCAGTATAATATTTCTAATAATAACTATTTACCACATTTATTATTAAGGTCAATGCAGCATACGGCAATAAGCATTTATACCTAAATTAGGCCTTAATTAGTGAGAAGGAGAGGCATCAATCACAACTTTAACTAGTTCGGCAAGGGATTTAACCTGCATTTTATCCATAACATGAGCACGATGGATTTCTATTGTCCTTTGACTAAGGTGTAGTTCAATAGCAATTACCTTATTGGCTTTGCCTGATACTATGGCCTTAAGGATTTGACTCTCTCGATTAGTAAGGGATGCCAATTTGTCCAGAGTTTGATTAATTTTTTCAAGACGTTTTTGATCTTCTATATTGACTTGTAATGCTTTTTGAATTGCATCTATTAATAGCTGCTCCCTAAAAGGTTTTTGAATAAACTCAGCAGCGCCATTTTTCATTGCTTCTACTGCAGTAGGGACATCTCCATGACCTGTCACAAATATAATCGGCATGCGACAACCCATTTGTTCAAGTCTATGTTGACATTCTATGCCACTCATAAAGGGCATTCGAATATCAAGTAAAATACAACCATTGTTTTTATCAAATTCTGTTCCACTATAGCTGTCTAAAAATCCTTGTGCATCCATATAACAAGTGTTTTTCAGTCCAATACTGTCCAGCAACATGCCAACAGAATCTAATACAGCTTCATCATCGTCAACTACATGCACCATGGGTGAGGAAGACACATGTTTAGTTTTATTATTTTGCATATTATTTTTCCATATCTTCTTGGCGTATGAAAGTGGCGGGTAAACTAAAAGAAAAGGTACACCCTGAATTCTTACCAGGGCCAAAGTATATATTACCTCCATGAGCATGAATGATGGTTTGACTCACAGATAAGCCCATTCCCATACCTGTCTCCTTGGTGGTGAAAAATGGGTTAAATATGCCACTACTGGTCTTCTGATCAATTCCAAGGCCGCAATCAATAACCGACACCTCGATCATTATGTTTGATAACCATTGACTGTGGATAAGAAGTGGTGCGCCTTTATGATGTTCCATAGCATCAATGCCGTTGCGGATTAAATTAAGTAACACCTGTTGAATTTGTATTGGGTCTGCTAACAGTATCGGCTTTTTGTTATGGCATAATTTTAGTAATACCTCGTGGTCAAGGATACGAGTGTCTACCTTTGCTAAATTGACGGTTTCATATATCAGCGCATTAAGATCAACAGACTCTCTCTGTGCAACGCGTTTTTTGACAAAGGTTCTAAGTCGATGGATTACTTCACTGGCGCGAATGGCTTGATCACAAATTTTATCTAACGCAGCGACTACCTTTAATTTGTTATCTTGTGTGTCGGATTGTAAAAGTCGTTTGGACGCTTGAGCATAACTCGATATGGCAGAAAGAGGTTGGTTCATTTCATGAGCAATACCTGCAGCTAACTCCCCCATAGAACTTAATCTGGAGGCATGTGATAAACGCTCCCTACTTTCACGAGCCTCAATTCTGTCTTGTTCTTGTTCAGAGATATCTCGAATAATGCCAACAAACTGTATGTCGCTTGAATTTTTTACTTCTCCAACACTCAGAAATATAGGGAATACTTCACCATTAGATTTTTTGCCCTTAACTTTCCTACCTTTCCCAATTATTTTTTCATCTCCAGAAGTCAAATAAGATGATAAATATTTATCATGTTCAATACTAAACGGATCAGGCATTAACATTTTTATATTTTTACCGAAAACTTCTCGCTTTGAATAGCCAAACATCTTTTGAGCTGCGCTATTAAAAAGCTCGATATTACCTTTGCCATCAATAATAACTAAAGCGTCAACTGCAGCATCAAGTAATGCAATCAATCTTTGGTTAGCATCTTTAATTGTACCTTGACCAGGAGGCTTATTAGACAATACTTGGTTAAAGTTTGACTCATCATGTTTAGGCATTATCAGCATCCAATATAAGTAGTTCCCGAAGTAATTTAGGCGATATTCCTAATATTTTGAGAATCTATTTAAGGTATATGATTTTACCTTAGAGTAAAAGTGGCAGCTAGACAATTAAGCTTTATGTCTGTTGATATTCCTTAATTTAGAGGTAATACCGAGATGAAGACAACATATCAAGCACAAAATGATTATTACAATGCTGCATCATTGATGGAAATTTGTATTGGGAAGACTAACGCTTCCAATAACGGACATCAGCATAATTCACATCGGGTTTTTCATCGCAGAGATAACCTATTCTCAGTGGGCGATCATTTTGAAGGTATCTATGTGTTACGTTCTGGATCGGCTAAATCTTTTATTACCTCCAGAGAAGGAGATGAACATATCACTAAGTTTCATTACCCAGGAGATATGATCGGAATAGATGGTTTTAATGGTCATATGCATAAACAAACTGTGCGTTTTCTTGAGACGAGCAGTGTATGTTTAATCAAAGAATCAGAGATAAATAGTTTGATTAAAACAAGCTCTGTTTTTCGTGACAGTTTACTGCAATCGATGAGTCATAGTTTAGCTTGCGATAGTGCGATGATGATGTGTTTAGGGACCTGTTCAAGCGAACAAAAGGTAGCCAGGTTTTTACTTGATTTATCTATGGGTTTCTCTGAAAGAGGCTTATCGGGGCGCGAATTTATGTTAAGCATGACACGTACTGATATCGCCAATTATTTAGGCATGGCGATAGAAACTGTGAGTCGCATATTTGCTGGTTTTCAACAAAGAAACATTATTGCAGTTCAGCTTCGGTACTTGTCTATTTTGGACTTTGCTTCGTTAAAAAATAGTGTTGCGATAGATATTTGTTCACAACCCTTTACGAGCCGTAAACATCCCAAACAAGTAAAGCATGCAATGAATTGATTCAAACAAAAATCACCTTTTTATTATTTAGTATTTCCCTAAGGTAAGATAATTAAGAGTAAAGATGATATTGGTCAATATTCAGTATTTCTCTTGTGCTTAATTAAGTGCCTAAAGTGATTAAAATTAATGATATTTGTTCTCGCACGCCATATTTACATTTGGAACTCAACTCAATTCAATTTTGGGAGTGCTTATTAAAGGAATTAAAAGTAATCATACATCACCCATTTGGAGAAGAAACATGAAAACTTATCAACGCATATTAGTGGCTATTGATATTTATTCTGAATATGATCAAGTACTCGAAAGAGCTTTGTGTGTTGTCAAAAACCCAAGTTATCTGAGTATTGTCTTTGTGACTTTGCCGACCACTTATTTTCAACCCTATATTATTGCAGTAGGGGGGGATTATGTAGCAGATATCCACAAACAAGCAAAAAAGCGATTAGAAGAAATTGGCCAAACCAATAATATTCCTCTAAAGCAACTTTATTTACCCATTGGCAATGCAGCTGAGGAAATTCATACATTAGCAAATGAGATTGATGCAGATTTGATTGTAATCGGTACTCATGGCCGCAGCGGTCTAAAACTTTTGTTGGGTTCAACAGCTAATTCAGTATTACATGGTGCAAAGCAGGATGTATTAGCTGTCAGGATCATGTAAATTAAAATCTAGTCGGGGTGGTATAAATGGACCTAACCAAACAGCAACCTTATGCCACGTTGTCCATTATTTTGCATTGGATAATGTTCTTGTTACTCGTTGCAGTATACAGCTGCATAGAACTTCGAGAAATTTACCCAAAAGGAAGTGAGTCAAGAGACACACTTAAAGCTTGGCATTTTATGCTAGGGCTTTGCGTATTTGTATTGGTGTGGGTAAGACTTATCACAAGGTGGGTAACACTCACACCTAATGCACCATCTACTTTAACTAAATGGCACAGATTATTAGCTCAGGCTTTTCACTTTGCTCTATACATATTGATGATTTGTATGCCAATTGCAGGTTGGCTTATCTTAAGTGCTGAAGGAAAAAGCATCCCATTTTTTGGCTTAACTTTACCCACATTAATAGCCGAAAATGAACATTTAGCAAAAACTATTGAAGAAGTGCATAAGACCGTGGGTTCTGTTGGTTATTATATTATTGGTTTGCATGTTCTCGCTGGATTATATCATCACTACATTAGGCACGATAATGCTCTAATTCGAATGTTACCAATAATTAACTCTAAGTCGGAAGAATAAAATGTAAGGTTACTACTAAGATGTGTTCCTAAATTTTATTCACAAAGTACTAATCCTGCACCCCCATCTTCCTCATAATTGTCATCAACGGACACCAGTTTGTAAAAGCTGACTGAATTAGATTTGCCGCAATAAACATCGTAAAATATACCCAGTTGGCATGCACAAAATATGTCAGTAGCAACGACACTAAAATCATGACCCCAGCGACCAATCTCAAACCTTGATTAATATTCATTTTACACCTTACTTAATATCAGGGAGTTTCAATATTAGGGGGTTCTAATATTAGACAAACCTAATATTATGATTATAATAATGTAATTGTAAGACAAATAGGAGTCAACAAACTTGGATCTAGATCAAATTAAAGCCAATGCTTCTGAGGCAGAATCATTTTTGAAAATGTTAGCTAATAAAAATAGGCTAATGATTTTATGCAGTCTAGTTGACAAAGAATGTTCAGTGAATGAATTAAATCAATTAGTACCTCTTACTCAATCAGCATTATCGCAGCATTTGGCGGCACTGAGAAAAACCGGGCTCGTTTCGACACGACGTCAAGCGCAGACTATATTTTACTCGGTGACAGATATCAGAGTGAAACAAATAATCGAAAAAATGTATGAATTTTTCTGTGTTACCGAATAATTAAATGATATGAAAAAACATCCAATAGACAGACTCGTTGCCTATTCATTGAAAGGTGAATTTCCTCAATTTGTATTTATTGTTGCCTTATTTTTAGGGACTATTGCGCTCACTTATACGCCACGTGAGGAAGAGCCACAAATAGTGGTACCGATGATTGATGTGTGGGTGGATGTGCCTAATCTATCTGCTCGTCAAGTTGAACGTCAAGTTACTGTACCACTAGAGAAACTGCTCAAACAAGTCCCTGGCATTGAACACATTTACTCTACATCACACGATGGGACATTAAATGTCACCCTACGATTTAATGTTGGCGAAGACAGAGAACGAGCATTAATCAACACCTACAATAAACTGTATTCTAATCAAGATAAAATCCCCAACGTTGTGACTAATTGGATTGTTAAACCCATTGAAGTTGACGATGTTGCAATACTGATAGTTGGCCTTTATAGCACCTCACCCGATCTCTATTCTGATTATGAACTTCGCAGAATGGCACAAGAAGTATCGACTGTTATTCAAAGTCTGCCCAATACCAGTGAGGTCAACATAGTAGGTGGCCGCTCAAGATCTATACAAGTATTGCTTGATATACAAGCACTGGCTGCCCGTCAAACCAGTGTCATGAATGTGGTAGATGCTCTGGCGCAATCGAATCAGCTCACTAGGCATGGAGAACTATCACTTGGACAAAATACACTTGTGATTGAGTCTGGAGATGTCATCCGTGATTTGCAGTCGTTAAATAACATTGTAGTGAACGTCATCAATGGAAAAATGGTTTTGCTAAAAGACATTGCCGAAATACGCGATGGACCTTCCGAGCCTAAAAGTTACCAGTGGTTAGAATTTGCAAATGGAGCAAATGGTGCGAATACTGCACAGCAAGACAAATATCCAATGGTAACTATCAGTGTAGCCAAACAAAAGGGTAGTAATGCTGTCACTGTTGCTAGTGATGTACTGGCTAAAATGGAAGAGCTACAAACAAAATTATTACCTGAAGAAGTGGATTATGAATACCTTAGAAATTATGGCCAAACGGCAAATGAAAAGGTCAATAACCTGACCTCAAGTTTGGCATTTGCGGTGTTTACTGTAGTGGTGTTTATTGGTGTGTTTTTAGGCTGGCGCCAAGCTATTGTAGTGGCCTTGGCCGTGCCTATCTGTTATGGACTGACTTTGATGTTGGACTTCGCATTAGGTTATACAATAAACAGGGTCACACTGTTTGCGCTTATTCTTTCATTGGGCTTATTAGTGGATGATCCGATTACCGGCATTGATAATATCACCCGTTTTATGGGTAATAAAAGTGCCTCAAATAAAACGAATATTATTGATGCTATGTCAGAAATACGTCCTGCGTTGATTATGTCAACGGTTACTATAATATTGGCCTTTGTACCTTTAGCTTTTATTACCGGCATGATGGGTCCTTACATGGCTCCCATGGCATTTAATGTGCCTGTTAGTGTAGTTATTTCCACTTTTGTGGCCTTTGCTATCACACCTTGGTTAGCGTCTAAACTATTAAAACCTTCGAGCACGGCAATAGCAGATAAAACCAATGGCGTTTACTCTCGAATATTAAATCCACTGATTGCTAAAAAAAGTAGGAGCAAGTTAGGCTTATGGATAGTGTTAGTTTTATTCATTGTTTCTTGTGTCTTGCCTTTAATGAGAAGTGTGCCTCTTAAGCTGCTGCCATTTGATAACAAAAATGAGATACAAGTCTTAATAGATATGCCGGAGGGCACCTCCCTAGAGCAGACCGCAGCAACTGTTGAAGATGTGATCCAAACAGTTAAATTATTACCAGAAGCTAAGGCAATTGCGAGTTATATTGGCCAGCCATCTCCCATAGATTTTAATGGCATGGTTCGCCAGCACTATCTGCGCCAAGCATCAAATTTGGCGGATTTAAGAGTTACCTTGCTGGATAAAACCGAGCGTGAACATCAATCTCACGCTATTGTTTTACGTCTTAGAGACTTGCTTGCACCCTTACAACGAGACCACCTGTCAATAAAAGTAATTGAAGTACCGCCAGGCCCACCTGTTCTGAGCACTTTTGTTGCTGAAATCTATGGGCAACCTTTTGTTAGCCCCAAAATTCATCAAGCTGCGGCTTTAGGACTGATGTCTCGTCTTAAATCTGAAGCTCATGTGGTCGAAATTGATTCGAGTATCAACAGTGAGCAGTTAATCTGGCGTTTTGTGACAGATAAACAAAAAGCGGCACTGTCAGGCATTTCCACCGTTGATATTAATAATGCCTTAACGGTGGCTATCGCATCTAAAAGGGCTGGCACTTATCAAGTTGAAAGCGACGCATCACCTGTACCAATAGAAGTTAAATTACCCTATAAAAACAGACAATCTCTGACCGATATCTTGTCATTGCAGGTTGTGGGGCAGGGTACAATTGCACAGCAGGATAATGGCCTTGGATTAGAAGTGTCTCCACAGTCACTGGTGAGTCTTGCAGAGTTGGGGCAATGGCAACAAACCAAAGTGTCTCAACCCATTTTACATAAAGATCTTGTTCCAGTGATATATGTGACTGCAGAGTTGGCTGGTCGTACACCAGCAGAAGTCATTGCAGATTTAAGCGCAGACCTTATTACTGATGAAGCGGGTCATTCAGTTACACAGAATGATTGGCAAAACAGAACATATTTACAATCTGGTGGGGGTGAGCCGTGGAAATTACCAGAGGGTACATCTTACTCATTTTCGGGTGAAGGAGAATGGAAAATCACTCTAGATGTATTTAGAGATATGGGCATCGCCTTTGCGTTTGCTTTAGTAGGCATATTCTTTCTACTTAAATTACAAACGTCTAGCTCGGCACTGGCATTAATTATTATGTCGGCCATACCACTCACTATCATTGGCATCATGCCTGGTTTTTGGCTCTTGAATCAATTTGGTGAGCGCACCGTTTCAGGCGCTCCCGACCCAATATTATTCACGGCCACCGCTATGATAGGCATGATTGCGCTTGCTGGCATAGTGGTCAGGAATTCGCTGATTTTAGTTGAATTTATCACCTTAGCCAGAGCCAGGGGTATGAATATCAAACAATCACTTTTAGCCGCAGGGGAGGTGCGTATGCGACCGGTTTTACTCACTGCAGGTACGACTATGTTAGGAAATTTAGTGATTACTCTAGATCCCGTTTTTAGCGGACTGGCTCTAGCCATAATATTTGGCATCATTGCTTCAACACTTTTTTCACTATTTGTCGTCCCTATGGTGTATTTCCTAGTGTTCGAAGATAAACCGCAAGCACCGTTGAAGGAACAAACCTTATGAGCATTAAAAAATGGGCTATCCCAGTATTCACTGTTGTAGGATTATTGGTCGTTGTGGCTTGGATGGCAGGCGTATTTACCAGCCAAGTTGCCCCTGGATTGCTTGAGCGTCCAGCTGAGAAAGCATTAACTAGTTTCTCTGTGAAATATATCACTAGGCCAATAGTAGAATCGATACCGGCTGGCATTAAAGCGAGAGAAGCGACCTTGTTATCAAGCCAAATCTTGGCTCGAATTAAAAACATTCATGTAAGGGCAGGGGACAATGTACAAAAAGGTCAGTTACTGGTTACGCTTGAAAGCGAGGGGCTAAAAGCACAGTTAGCTCAATCAATCGCTATGGTAGATGCTTCACAAGCCATGTTAACTGAAGCAAAGGCCAATTTTGAACGAGCTCAAACACTAAAAGAAAAAGGCTTAGTCTCACAAAGTGAACTTGATGTGGCAGTGACAAATTTTCGCCGTTATGGCTCAGAACTGGTCGCAGCAAAACAGCGTAAACAAGCGGCACAAACTGCCCTTGAATATAGCAAAATAACCTCACCTTTTTCAGGCGTAGTGGTTGAGAGATCTGCTGAGCCTGGCAATATGGCATCACCAGGGCAATTGCTTTTGTCTTTGTACGATCCATTGACCTTGCAAATTGAAGCTGATGTACGTGAATCATTGGCAACCCAGCTCGATATTGGTCGAAAAATAACAGTGAAGGTAGACTCTGTAGGTAAAGAAATTAATGCCATTATCGTTGAAATTGTGCCTGCCGCCGATCCCAATGCACGCTCATTTTTGATAAAAGCAGGAATAGAATTTGATCCTAATCTAAGGCCTGGTATGTTTGCCAGAATGTTAATAGAAGATGGCACTAAAGAGGTATTATCGATCCCAGTGGAATATGTGAAAAGTTTTGGCCAACTTGATATGGTGTGGTTATTAAAAAATGACAATTTAAGCCGACGTTTTGTGCGATTAGGAAAGTCTCAACTTAATCAGGTAGAAATTGTTTCGGGTCTCAACTCAGGTGACATACTGGCTTTGAGCGCTAATTAAAGAACATATAAACTTTCAGGAATTTATTATGCTAAAAACACTTCCACAACTACTGCAGCAAGCGAAACAAAACGTACAACTTTTAACCGCAAAACAAGCAGCACTAGATATTAGTCAAAATAATGGATTACTGATAGATGTGCGAGAGTCAGCTGAACATCTATCAGCGCCTGCGATTGGCGCTATTAATATACCTAGGGGAGTATTGGAAATGAAAATATTAGAAATAGTAAAAGATCCTGAGCGACCAATCTATTTACATTGTGCATCTTCGCTACGTGCTACCTTAGCGGCAGAACAGTTAGCCAGAATAGGTTATACAAAAGTCAGTGTGATAACTTGTAAAATCGACGAAGTACTTAAGATGCACCAGTATTAAGATTAACATCTAATACCAATTGGTATACCAGTTTAAGGTTGTAAACTTCCTCCCTTATCTGCATACCATGCGTTAATGCTTAACCATATATCCTCGGCTGTTTCTGCATACCAAAACAAATCTTGGTCTTCTTCATCGATCACACCTTCATCAACGAGAAAGTCAATATCTACCGCTTTTTGCCAAAACGACTGGCCCACTAAAACAACCGGCATAGGTTTGATTTTGCGCGTTTGAATTAAAGTTAATGTTTCAAACAACTCATCTAAGGTGCCATAACCACCAGGGAAAGCCACCAATGCCCGGGCTCTAAGCACAAAATGTAACTTACGAATGGCAAAATAATGGAATTGAAAACAAAGCTCAGGAGTAACATAAGGATTAGGGAATTGCTCGTTTGGCAGAGTGATATTGAGACCGACTGTTTCAGCTTGAACCTCTGCAGCCCCCCTATTGGCAGCCTCCATGATGCCAGGGCCACCTCCTGTCATGACCACTAACTGAGAGTCATTAGGACCATTTCCAGACTTACCCACAATGCCAGCAAATTCCCGTGCGACTTGATAATACTGACTTTTAGTTTGAATACGTTTGGCAATCGCTAGTTTATTAATTAACCGTTTATTTTGTGGCTTTTGTTCGATCTGTTTGTTTAATGAATCTATCTTTTGTTGTGCCGCTATTGGTTCAACAATGCGCGTGCTGCCAAACACCACAATAGTGTGTTCAATACCGTGTTTATTTAATAACACTTGTGGTTTTAAATAATCTAACTGCAACCTAATACCTCTAGCATTAGACCCTTTTAAAAAATCAATATCTTCAATAGCAGGCACATAAGAGCGGTTGGTCATTATTCCTTCTAGTTTATTTGCAATGGCGGGATCTTCACTAATGGGTTTGGGCTTTTGCCATGGCAAAGCTTCTTTACGTTTGACTGGATGAGGTGGCTTAGGAATAGATAATAGAATTTTTTTTCTGGGCATCTTAGTGCGCACTACATAAGGTAAAGAATGGCTCATCATAGTGGGTTGATAAGGTCTAAATCCATCCTAAATCGGGTCAATACTCGATCTATATCAATATTTATTAAGTCTAATGCACTTACACTCTAATCAATTAAATTATATATGGTCTAAAACATGGCAACTATTCGCAGGATCATCTTAGATGTACTTAAGCCTCATCATCCTAACGCCTATGAATTCGCCATGGTTTTGGCAGACTTAGGTAACGAATACGATGTGCATTTAGCGGTAATTGAAGTGGATGAAAATACTGAAACTGTACAACTTGAGTTAAAGGCTCCCAGTATAGATTTTGAAATGGTACAAGCTGCGATAATTGAGATGGGGGCATCATTACACAGCATTGATGAAGTCGATGCTTTTAGCCAAATAAATGATAGACCGCAAGATTAATTGATAACTTATATGGACATAAAAGGTCTCGTGGAACTGACCCATTCACAGGGCATTATGCGACGATATTTTATCGTCAATGGATTTGATGGTGCATTAACAATGTTAGGTCTTATTTTAGGTTTTTTATTCAGCACACCAACTGATATAAATAATATTATAAATGTGTGTATGGGAGCATCAATCGCCTTATGTGTGAGTGGTATTAGCAGTGCATATGTGAGCGAAAGTGCTGAGCGAAAATACGTTTTAACTAAGCTTGAAAATGCAATGATAACAGATTTAAGTCAAAGCTCTCACGCCCATGCAGCGCGCATTGTTCCCATTGTTATTGCGCTGGTTAATGGTCTAGCTCCGTTATTGATTTCGCTGCTTATCCTACTGCCATTATGGCTTTATAAAAGTGGGATGGTATTGCCAATATCTCCTCTTATTATTTCTGTTTTTATCGCGATGACAGTTATTTTCTTGCTCGGTGTGTTTCTTAGTCGTGTTTCAGGCATCTCTTGGTGGCAAAGTGGAATAAGAACATTAATGGTTGGCATATTAACCGCCGCACTTATTTTTGTTTTTGTGGGGTAATCGCTTGCAAAAAAACTTCTATAACCTTGACGTCAAAACGGCACTAATAGAGCTTGAAACGTCAGCTAATGGGCTGACTTCACAACAGGCTCAGCAGCGCTTGTTGCAAAACGGGCCTAACGTCATTCCTTCCAAGAAGACACGATCAATCTGGCAGTTATTTTTTAAACAGTTTGCTGATTTTATGATTATTGTGTTGTTAGTCGCTGCACTTATATCGGGTCTGGTGGGTGAATTAATGGATAGTGCCGCAATATTTATCATTTTGTTACTGAATGCTGTTGTTGGTACGATTCAAGAGTTTAGAGCCCAACGCTCCCTTGAGGCTTTACAAAAAATGGCGTCCCCATCTGCAAGTGTATTGCGTGACGGTCAAACGGTTACCTTGCCAGAAGATAAACTGGTTGTGGGTGACATTGTATTGTTAGAGACAGGTAATATTACCCCTGCGGATATGCGTTTGATAATGGTGGAAGAATTACAGGTTAATGAATCGTCAATCACCGGTGAATCACAGTCCATAACCAAACAGCAGACAAAACTAAAGGACAACAATCTTTTTACTGGTGACCAGACAAACAGCGTTTTTAAGGGAAGTTTGATTACTCATGGACGAGCCTCAGGAGTGGTTTTTGCAACTGGCCTAAACACAGAAATTGGTCAAATTGCCAACCTATTACAGCAAGAGGAAGATACAAAAACACCTCTGCAGATAAGGTTGGTGAAGTTTGGTCGTTACCTTGCGACTGCTATTTTATGTATCTGTGCAACATTGTTGGTGGTGGGACTCATACAAGGGCAACCATTAATGTTAATGTTTCTGACCTCAGTCAGTTTAGCTGTTGCCGCGATACCTGAAGCGTTACCTGCGGTTATCACTATTTCCCTTGCACTTGGTGCGCGTAACTTACTTAAGCAACAAGCTTTAGTGCGCAATCTACCCGCAGTCGAAACTTTGGGCTCAGTTACTTTTATCTGCACCGACAAGACTGGCACATTAACTCAGAATAAAATGACCGTTGAGCGGGTATGTGAAGGGCAACATCAATCTAGCCAGTTAGCCAAAGATTATGTTGGGCTTGGGCAAGCCTTCGGGGAAGCCCTTGCGATAAGCAATGATGTAATGCAAAAAGACGGCATTCCTTTTGGTGAACCTACAGAGATGGCCTTATTTGAATTTTCAAAAAGCAGTGGGTTTGACAAGGACAAAATCATACAACATATGCCCCGTAAAGCGGCTATTACCTTTGACAGTCAGCGAAAAGTCATGACAACACTGCATAGTAATTCTCCTAATATAGTAGCTTATGTGAAAGGTGCAACAGAAAAAGTGCTAGCTAGTTGTATAAAAACGCAACAAGGAAGTGAGCAAATAGACCTTAACAAAACACAGATTTTAGCTAATGCTGAGCAGTTAGCTAATGACGGTTATCGTGTATTGGCGTTGGCCAAACGTCACTTTGAATCAATGCCTGAACAGATAGACGCAGACACGATTGAGCGAGACCTGATTTTTTTAGGATTAGTTGCGCTAACCGACCCACTTAGAACCGAAGTGCCTCAAGCAATGGCTGATTGTATTTCTGCTGGTATCACCCCGGTCATTATTACTGGAGATCATCGAGGAACAGCATTGGCAATCGCCAAACATTTACATATCGCTAAAGGCGAACCCAAGATGCTAGATGGTAAAGAGCTAGAGCTCATAACCCATCAAGAATTGATCAATAACGTTACTTCTATACAGCTATTTTCTAGAGTGTCGCCCATTCAAAAATTAAAAATAGTGAAAGCATTGCAGGAAAACAATCAATTTGTGGCCATGACAGGTGATGGTGTAAATGATGCACCAGCGTTGCAGCGCGCTAATATCGGTATTGCCATGGGACAAACAGGGACTGATGTGGCTCGTGGTGCTGCAGACATGGTGTTATTAGATGATGATTTTTCAACTATTGTCCGTTCAGTAAAAGCGGGGCGTAAAATATTCGATAATATTAGAAAATTTATCAAGGACACCATGAGTTCGAATTCTGGTGAAATTTGGACACTTTTTCTTGCTCCATTGTTTGGCCTTCCAATACCTCTATTACCTATTCATATTTTATGGATAAATCTTGTAACTGATGGTTTACCAGGGTTAGCCTTTAGTGCCGAGCCAGCTGAACGGGATGTTATGAAACGTCCTCCACGACCTTATAATGAAAGTTTATTTGCTCACGGTATGTGGCAGCATATTTTATGGGTAGGGTTAGCAGTAGGGGGCTTATCTATTGCAATGTTAGCTTGGACAATTGAGCGTGAAGTTAATTATTGGCAAACATCTGTTTTCACTGTTTTGGTGTTTTCTCAATTGTTTCATTCATTGGTTGTGCGCAGTGATAAAGAATCTATTTTCACACTCGGTGTATTCAGTAATAAGCCAATGTTAATCGCCATTGGGGTCACCGTTTTGTTACAACTAATGGTTATTTATACACCTGCTTTTAATCAAGTTTTGCATACTCAACCATTACCTCTATCTGAGTTATTTTTATGTATCGCTGTTTCTTCTATTATTTTATGGGCAGTAGAAGGTGAAAAATACTTAATACGGCAAGGATTGTTGTACCAAAAGTACTGATAGAGCAAAACAGTCTTTGGACTTAGACTCACCCAAACCTATTATTTTATTTGACTCAAATCAATAATGCCCCCTCCAAAACCTTCTACTATTAATTATGTTTTATTAATGGGAGACCCCAGTGAATGTTGGAGAAATATGTTCAAAAAATGTTGTATATGTTTTAAAGCAAGATTCAGTGCTTGACGTCGCTAGAGTGATGAGGGAGCAACAGGTTGGGTTAGTCGTGGTTGTTGATAATACGAATGGAGAACTTATGCCTCAAGGTTTAATTACCGATCATGATTTGGTGCTCGAAGTACTCGCGGAAAACATATCCCCCTCTGTATTACTGGCTGAAGATATTTTGACCTGTGAATTGTTTTGCGTGAATGAAACGCATAATGTAAAAAAGGCACTTAAGTACCTGCGTTATTATGGTGTAAAAAGTGTTCCTGTTGTGAACGTAAAAGGCGCACTTGTTGGTTTATTTAGCATAGAAGATGCATTGGCTAAATTGTCAGGAGAATTTAGTGAACTAATAAAATTTCTGAGTTACGAACTGATGAATGAAAAAAAAATGGTATGAAATTAATACGGCCTGCAACAATATGACGTACAAACACGGTTACAATTCCTAAGTATTTAGCCAAACCAGACAACTTGGGAACTTCCATTACTGTAGAACTTCGAAAAAATGGAATCCCTAAACAGAGGTTTATTTTGTGACATGCGCTCTCATGGTTGTCACATGCCTTGCATACTATAGTTATTGCAATCGACATGATAAAGCAAACATAGGCTATTTCTCTAACCAATGGAATCCATTTTGATTCAACCCTGTCGCTTCCAACGTATTGACATAGTTAATTTGGCCACCTATTAAGAGATGTTATGCTAGATTTCATTGCAGTATTAGATGCCAATATAAAAAAGAAAACACGTAAGACATTCACTAGAACGTCTCAATTAGTAGCTGATCAAAGTGTCCACTAAGAAGAAGCGGTTAACACCATGAGGGTAGGTAAATTCACTATCATTAAATGGGTAAGACACTGATATAAAAAACGAACAGGTCACACCCTAATAGCCAAGATGTTGAAGTTCATCGGTTATTTATATCTAACATTTAATTAGTATTTTCAGTGGCCCAATAAAAATATATATTATTGAAATATAGCATCATTATTCTACTTTTCAGATGAACATATGTACTATCTCATTTCAATAAAAAAGAGCCCACCTAAGGTTTTATAGGTGGACGCCAAGGGGTTATGATAACTATATTTTGAGGGAATAAAGTGTGATTAATTGTCTTTCGCATAGATTAAAGCCATCAATATGATTATTTCTTACAAATACTTTTCTACTTCCAGTATATGTCTAGTTGTGGCGAGTACTGTGTCAGGATTAAGACTCATAGAGTCAATTCCAATCTGTACCAGAAACTCGGCTATTTCTGGGTAGTCTGATGGGGCTTGTCCGCAAATACCGGTATGAATACCATTTCGTTTACCTCCTTCGACTGCCAATCGGATCATCTCTTTTACGCCAGGATCACGCTCGTCGAAATCAAAAGCAACAATGTCTGAATCCCGATCTACACCTAAGGTGAGTTGTGTCAGGTCATTAGACCCAATTGATACCCCATCGAAAAGTTTTGCGAAGGCATCTATCTGAATGACATTATTGGGTATCTCGCACATGACATACACTTTTAAGCTATTGACACCACGCTTGAGGCCATTTTTAGCCATAGACTCAAGTACTTTTTCACCTTCTTGAATCCGACGACAAAAGGGGATCATCAATATTACATTAGTCATGCCCATCTCATCGCGCACCCGCTTCATCGCTTTGCACTCCAGCGCAAAGCCTTCAGCATAAACAGGATGAGTATAACGAGCAGCACCACGAAACCCAATCATCGGATTATCTTCTTGGGGCTCGAAAAACTTTCCACCTAACAAAGTGGCGTATTCGTTACTTTTGAAGTCGCTCATGCGCACAACACAGGGTCTTGGATATACCGCAGCTGCAATGGTAGCAACACCTTCAGAAAGGGTTTTAATGAAAAAGTCTTGATGGTTTTCATAGGCGGTGCAGATCGTGTCGATTTTATCCCTAGTCACATCATCAACTTTTTCTGGGTGTTTAAACGCCATCGGATGCACCTTGATGTATTCATTAATAATAAATTCCATTCGTGCCAGTCCAATGCCATCAACAGGTAAAGAGGCAAGACTAAAAGCTTGATCTGGATTACCCAAATTCATCATGATCTGTGTTTTGGGCTTTGATAGTTGACTGAGATCAGTATGTTCAATATCGAAGTTTAAAATACCCTCATATATATGACCAAGTTCACCTTCTGCACAACTAACCGTTACGGCTTGCTTATTGCAAAGTTTTTCAGTGGCGTTATTGGTACCTACAATCGCAGGGATCCCCAATTCACGTGCCACAATAGCGGCATGACAAGTGCGACCTCCTCTATTAGTCACTATCGCTGCGGCGATTTTCATGACAGGTTCCCAGTCTGGTGTGGTGGTTTCGGCAACTAGTACTTCCCCAGGTTTAAAGTCGCTCAGAAGCTTAACATTGTTGATCACTCTCACTTTTCCAGCACCTATTCGAGTACCAACAGCCTGACCCTTTGCAATGATGCTGGCGCTTTCTTTGAGGTGGTAAACTTTAAGAGTTGTACTATTTGTTTGTGAGGATACTGTTTCAGGCCGAGCTTGCACAATATAGAGTTTTCCGTCGATACCGTCTTTTGCCCACTCCATATCCATAGGTTTGTAAAAGCCGGCTTTTTGCGAATAATGGTTTTCAATTTTAATAGCGTAGTCGGCCAACAGCATGACATCGTCGTCGGTAATACAAAAGTGTGCTCTTTCTTCATTGCTGGTATCTATGTTTTCGGTATATTCCACAGATATATTGTTGGTATTGAGATTATCTGTAAAAATCATTTTTAATTTTTTTTGTCCCAATCGGCGTTTCAATACACTACGGTAACCTTTGTCAAAGGTGGGTTTGTGAACATAGAAACTGTCAGGTTCGATTGTGCCTTGAACGATATTTTCGCCTAAACCCAAAGCAGCATTAATGAAAACCACATCTTTGAAGGCAGTCTCTGTATCTAGGGAAAACATCACGCCACTGGTTCCTATATCACTACGTACCATCTTCATCACCACAACAGAGAGATACACATTGTAGAAGTCAAAATTATTATCATACTTGTAGTGAATCGAACGGTCGGTAAAATTTGACGCTAAGCAGCGTTGATAAGCATCAAGCAAAGCCTCGTCTCCACTGATATTAAGGTAACTATCGTTTTGTCCAGCAAAAGAAGCTTCAGGGGAGTCTTCGGCAGTCGCCGAGGAGCGTACCGCCAGAGATATTTCATTTCCATATTCTCGTTTAAGTTGATTGTAACCACTCAAAATCGATGTTTTAAGGTCATCAGGTAGTTTGCATTTTAATACAATTTCTCGAGCTTTTTTGCCGCATTGCTGTAAAGCCTTAATATTGTCGGGTTCGAGCCCATCAAGCACATCATGTAATAGTGGCCACACATTATTGTACTCAAGTACATAGTTATACGCCTGCGCTGTAATGGCAAAACCATTGGGCACCCGCACCCCTTCGACAGTTAGGTTTTGGAACATCTCACCTAACGAAGCGTTCTTGCCACCAACTGAGGAAACATCGTCTATATTAAGTTCCTTGAACCAGCGAATATAACTTGTTGAATCTGTCATAAAATGTTCCTTTTCATCTTAATTAGGTTTTAGGCTTTTTAGGCCTAAAGTTAGTTAATCCATTAAATGGCTTCAATTTATAATAATATTTAGAAACATCTCATTGCTTTAGCTATTTTTCGATATCAAAATATATATGCACAGTGTTGTGCCAATTTGCTTGTGTTCATAGTAAAAATTTAAGCTTTGGCCCTTTGTGAATGACTACCAAGTGAACTAGGAAAATCATGTTTTAAACTGTATAACCCTGTTATGAGTTCAGCATTTCCAAAACATATTCCCATCGACAGTGCAGTGGCTAGGGCAGGGGTTTCTCTTTTCACTAATCTACTTTTATCAGCGACATTTTTAAGAGATGTACTGCACAGTTGGTTGTTTTTAAGCACCACTACTGTTCCAAAATGTTTGTTTGCCACTAATGACGCCGCATAACAGCCAAGGTTAGTAGCAAAGACTCGGTCGTACGCTGATGGTGAGCCCCCTCGTTGAATATGCCCTAAGATTGTGGCCCTTATTTCAGCGTCTATTTTTTGTTCTAACTGCATTTTTAACACATTGGCTACGCCGCCTAAACGTATAGGCTCAACACCAAATTCGTTGGTTTCGCGAACGGTCAATTGCCCACCAACCTGTTTAGCCCCCTCGGCTACCACTATAATAGAATAATGTTGCTCACCCATTCGTGATTTACAAGCTTTGGCTACTTCATCAATATCATATGCAAACTCGGGGATAATAATAACGTCAGCACCACCTGCAATACCTGCATGTAAGGCTATCCACCCAGCATATCTGCCCATGGTTTCAAGTATCATAACGCGCTTATGAGATTGTCCAGTAGTGCGCAGGCGGTCTAATGCGTCAGTCACGATACCAATAGCGGTATCAAAGCCAAACGTTCGATCAGTACCCATTAGATCATTATCAATGGTTTTGGGTATGCCGACTATATTCATACCCAGTTTCGACAGCTCATACGCGATAGATAACGTACCATCACCACCGATTACGACTAATCCGTCTAACTCAAGGTTGAGATAATAATCCATCACTTCGCTTGATACGTCTTTACCTTTATAGTTAAATGGGCTGGCAGTGTTATTGGTGCCAAGTATGGTGCCCCCTTGAGATAAAATACCACTGCAATCCGCATAGTCTAAGGGTTTAATACGCTGCTCTATCAGTCCTAAAAAGCCATCATAGATACCGATAATTTCAGCTGAGCAATTGATCATCAAACTTTTAGACACTGCACGAATAGCGGCGTTTAAACCAGGGCAATCTCCTCCACCGTTTAACACACCAATACGCAATGCTTTTTTCTTCATAGGGAGTCCCTTAGTCTGGTATCAAGCGATTACATTATTATGTGGGATGTTGGATGCCTACTATTGATGCTGATCAAGTTCTTCATATATGTAATCTTGATGTTGTTATTCATATTGAATAGCAACATCAAAGTTTAATACTAAAAGAATTGTAAATTGTGTTGACTCATATCAAGTGGAATCAAAGTTATTTATGCTGAAATGGACTTTAAATATTCTTTCTATTTAGGTTGACAAATAATGGCCACAATCAAGTTTTTAGGAGCTGCACAAGAAGTCACAGGCTCATGTCATATGCTTGAGGCACCGTCATTAGGCCGAATATTATTGGATTGTGGTATGCATCAAGGAGGAAGCAGAGTCGATAGGGAACAACAGGAAATATTTTTATTTGACCCACATACAATTGATGCAGTCATTCTATCTCATGCTCACCTCGATCATAGTGGAATGTTACCCCAATTAGTTCACGACGGTTATGATGGGCCCATTCATTGCGCCGACGCCACCGCTGATTTATTACAGGTTATGCTACTTGACTCAGTCAGTATTTACTTAGGTGATTTACAGCGTGAAAATCGCATCTTAGCTCGTAAAGGTAAACCTTTATTAGAGCCTAAATACACAGAAAAGGATGTATCTAAAACATTATCTTTGTGCCAATCCCATATTTATAAAGCTGATTTTTTTATATCTGCTGGAGCAAAAGTGACATTTCATGATGCAGGTCACATTCTTGGATCAGCCATTATTGAACTAACATTTAGTGATAAAGGTAAAAATAAAAAAGTCGTTTTTTCCGGAGATTTAGGTAACAAAAATGCAGTGTTAATGAATGATCCAACTGTGCTCAAAGAAGCTGATTTGCTGTTGATGGAGGGTACCTACGGCGATCGTGACCACCGACCAATGGAAGATACGGTTGCTCAATTAAAACAGATATTACTGAATACCCAAAAGCGAGGAGGAAACATCATGATCCCCGCGTTTGCTGTGGGTCGCACTCAAGAATTATTATTTTATTTAGGTCAATTGCATCGGGATGGTTTGCTGGATAACTGGCAAGTGATACTCGACAGCCCTATGGCAATTGAGGTAACAAAAGTCTATGACCGCTGGTTTGAATCCCTTGACAGTCAAGAAATTGAACAAGCTACTCCAAAAGCTCATTCTATTATCAAAGACTTTATTCCACGATTATTTTTGTCTGTCACAACGGAAAACTCCATGGCAGTGAACAATATTGCCAAAGGTGCCATTATCATTGCTGGCAGCGGGATGTGCACTGGTGGGCGTATTCGACATCACTTTAAACAACGCATATGGGATTCTCGCAACACCATCATTTTTTGCGGTTTCCAAGCCCAAGGTACCCTGGGTCGTTTGTTGGTAGATGGCAAACAGTATATTAAAATTTTTAACGAATCTTATAATGTGAAAGCCAAAGTTGAAACACTAGGTGGTTTTTCGGCCCATGCAGGACAACAGGAGTTAATGGATTGGGTTTCAAACTTTGATGACTCAACAAGAGTTGCTTTGGTGCATGGGGATCCGGAGGCACTGGAAGCGTTATCACAAAGGTTGTGGAATGAAAAAAAGATTGCCACGGACATTCCACAAGTAGGCCACTGCATTGCTTTTTAAATAAACCTGTTAAAAATGTAAAAATTATAAAAGTGTCTAGAAGGTATTTCTGTCGATAGTAAAAGAGCATTTCGAGATTGGGTTTTTATAATTTATTATATTTATGACTGTCGAGCAGTATATTTATAGATTGGTCTTCTGCTAATTATGAATCTAAACCCAATGCTATTTAACTATCAAAAGTTGATATAAGTCAAAAGACCAAAACCATAAATATCTATGATCGGCATCAAACACAGGATGTAGATATTTGTGTTAGGTTGCTCTGTATATGGGCATGTTTATTATTAGTAATTTAAATGTAATAGAGGTCTGCACGAATGGAAACTGCCGATGTAGAAAGTTTTATAAAATGTGAATTAGATGGACAATCGATAACAATTCGACCCATTAACATCCAAGATATGACGCTTGAATCTGATTTCATCGACCATTTATCCCCAGAAACTAAGCATTATCGTTTTTTTGGGGCTATCCATAACGTATCGGAAAAAACCTTAAAAACATTCTGTGATGTAGACGGCAAAAGAACAATGGCATTTATTGCTACCGAACTGGTAAATGCAAAAGAGATAGAGATTGGTGTCTGTCGCTATGTGGTTACTAGCAAACCAGATGTCTATGAATTAGCTCTGACAATAGCTGACAAATGGCAACATAAAGGGTTAGGAAAGTTGCTAATGAACCAGTTAATAAGTTACGCCAAAAGTCATGGTATTAAATGGTTATATTCGGTGGAATTAGCCGACAATGCTCTCATGCATAATTTGTGTAAAGAACTTGGAATGCAGGCAAAAATAGACCCTGATGATGTCCATCAAATTATCTACTCTCTAGCCTTCTAAAAATATTTCACCAATGAATTTTATAAATTAATAGTGGTAGGTATTAAATTGGCACAGTAATAAAGATTATTTTAGGAATTTATTTTTAAAGAATAAAAATATGAGGCAACATCATGAAAAATGAATTAACAGACAATGCAAAAGCAGAAATCGAAAAGTTGGTTGCACAAGTTAAACAAGAAAGGGACGAGATTGTGTTAAAAACACATTTATTCCAAGCTGATGCTAAAGATGAGTGGCATAAAGTTGATAAACAATGGGAGCATTTCAAATTTAAAGCAGGTCAAGTAGGTAAGGAGGCAAAAGGAGCATCAGGTGATGTTACTGCAGCAGCAAAATTATTAGCCGAAGAAATAATGAGAAGCTTTCAACGTATTCGTAAATCACTTTAGGCTTAAAGTCATAATTAATCGAAAAGTTGTTTTATTAGCATATTTAAAAAAACAATATCACCAAAAACACAGCAACATATATTAGCAATATCTGTTGCTTTAAAAAACATTTGAACATTATTTTTAACCCTCACTTTACATTTGAAATCTTATGCTGCGACAACCCCATCCGCATGGCAAAATAGTTAATTTGCCTTAATCTAAACATATTTTGCATCTGTTACCAAAATGACTCAAACATATAATGTTAACTGAGATGTTTCACACAAAATTTCGCTTATTGTGGAACTTCTATTGCTTATTTAAATACTTGCGGCTGGCTTTGGCTTATCACCATTTTGTCTTTATAGTTCACTAGTAAACGCCTCTTCTCATATCACATATCAAATTCGTAATGTCCTTAATTGTTATATACATGTGGTTTTATTTTATATCTAGGCTCTAAAAATTTGGCAAGATTTACTAACTCATTAACTGTCATAACATCGTTAAAGACTATCATTTTTTGATACGCCGCCTGCTTGAGTCGACAACAATGAATAGTCAGATGACATCTTGTGTGAGGGATTAATGATGGAGGTAATCAAGTCTGCGTAAGTCATAACCCGAGTGGAGGTGACACCTAAATGCATCGGAGTCTCCAATTCCTTATTAACCGTTTTGTAGTGAAGTTTTTCGATACAGCGACAGGCTAAACATTGATATTTCAAAAATATATTCACACCTGCTAGGGCATTTCCTTGGGGTAAACTAAATCCCTTTGATGAGTCAGGTAACCGATTGCAGCCTATTAAATAAAGGGTCAAAGTAAAGAGTAACTGTAATAATGTAGGCCTCAAATAAGTCTTTCCTAAGTGGTAATGTTTGGTAAGTTAAGACAAATAAGGAACCCCTTTTGATACAGATCAAACTGTATCAGGTAAAAATTCATAAAATTATTCTTTTCGATTATTTTGCGCTGTATTTGTTACGTTAATGGGCGGAAAACACATCATATGACACAATCATATTCGTTAATTTTATCAATGCTGGTAGGCATATTAGTGGTGGCTATATTGATGGCCACATTGGTTTATTTTGACTTGCAGCTTCAGCTTCTTAGGTTTTTCGACTGGCTCCAAACCATTGGTATTTGGGCTGGTGTGTTGTTTATCTTAATCGATATGTTGCTGATGATATGTTTATTACCCAGTATTTTATTTACCCTCGGCGCGGGTTTTTTGTTTGGTGTATTTTGGGGGGGTGTGTGTGTGGTAATAGCCACAACATTAGGTGCAGCCAGCGCCTTTTTAATTTCGCGTCATATTTTCAGCGAGGGAGTGAAAAGTTACTTACGTCATCATAAAAAACTAAAAGTGGTGAATGATGAGTTTGTAGAAGAAGGCTGGAAATTTATTTTGTTAACCCGTTTAGTCCCTTTTTTTCCACTCAAACTCTCAAATTATTTGTTCGGTGCAACTAATTTTAGCTTAAAGGACTTTGTGAAAGGTACGTGTCTGGGGATCATCCCCAACACATTTTTTATTGTTTACCTAGGTTCATTAGCGGCTGATTTATCAATGTTAGCTTCGGGCGACCTGATCCGATCTGAGCATGCTTGGGGGTTTTATGCATTTGCGGTTATCTTCCTGCTGGTGACTGTGACTTATATAACCAAACACGCACAAAAGGCACTGTTACGTTTCGAGGCGCGTTCAGTCAAAGAAGAAAGGCATAACCATGGTGTTTAAATGGATGCCATGGAAATTTATTGTCAGATATATAGCGCGGCGCCACGGATTTCTCGACCCGATTAATCTGTTAAGTCAGTTGCAACGTTTTATCCAGCCCTCTGAGGTGAACGAACCGGTTGAATTGTTGAGAGCAGGAGCTTTGATGCACGCTCGTGGTCTAATTAACAATAGAGTCATCCAGCATAACCTTGACTGGGTTTGGCCCTATTGGATTGAGCGACAGTTTGACCCCAGGGATACCTCTTTTATACCTAGGGCTTTTTCTATCACACACATTAATTTAAGCCATAGAAACTGGACGGCAATTGGCCTGCCTAACTATCCTAACTTACCTATAGTCGACCCACGGGGGTTATTAACCCCTTTTATTGATGGTTGGTCAATTGATTGTTGGCTAGTGACTCAAAGCGGCCGAACATTGTTGCCGTCTAGAGCGAAATCCGTTGAGCAAAAGGTACATTTTGATGATGAGTTAAGTATACATACCATCATTGATGATGGAACTTTGTCCTTACATTCTCAGGCAAGGGTAGTATTTGAAAAGGGCAAGGTATTGTGTCAAATGGATATTGAAGGAAGCGCCGATGAGCCTGCTTGGATCGTCGTCGCTTTACGCCCTTATAATCCAGAAGGGGTCAGCTTTATTGATCAAGTCAGGTTACATACCATGCGCAATCAATGGTTAATTGACGATACTTATCGCGTTGAATTTAGCCCTCAGGTCGATCGCCATCACATCTGCAATTATCAAAACGGTGATGTGTACATTCATTTAAACAACAGGGTTGATGAGCAACAAGGGGAATGTGATATCGGGATGTTGACTGCCGCTGCCATGTTTAAGTTAGAATGTAATGACAACCCTAGCAAAGTATCGGTGAAAATACCGTTACAGCAAGGCAGTGCTGGCGATCAGGTGCATGGGCATCATCTGTATTGTGAACCTTGGCACACACATTTGCAAAGTGCTAGTGTCTTAAAACTTCCCCAGGCATCTTTCCAATCATTGTATGATATAGCCCTAAAAACCTTGTTGTTACACTCTTCAGACGACATTTACCCAGGCCCCTATACCTATAAACGTTTTTGGTTTCGAGACGCAGTATTTATTATTCATGCTTTGTTATGTGCGGGTTTAACTAAGCGTGCTGAGCAAGCTATCGATCGATTTTCTTCAAGGCAGGACTTATCAGGATATTTTCACTCTCAAGAGGGCGAATGGGATTCTAATGGACAAGTGTTATGGATTTTACAGCGTTATTGTCAGTTAACTAATCAGGTACCGAAACCTCAATGGTTAAAAATGATTAAAAAGGGGGCAGATTGGATCATTAAAAAACGTATTTCTGACGCAAGTAATGTGATCCACAACGGACTGTTACCCGCAGGTTTTAGTGCAGAACATCTTGGACCAAATAATTATTACTATTGGGATAATTTTTGGGGCATTGCCGGATTGCAAGCAGCTGCAAAGTTATTTGCTTTAATCGGCAAAACCAGACTCAGTCAAACATACCAACAAGCCGCTAAAGACTTTGAAGATTGTGTTACTAAGAGTATATCCAATACGGCTACAAAACTTGGCAGACAAGCCATACCAGCCGCGCCCACTCGCAGACTGGATGCTGGTGCCATTGGTTCTTTAGCTTTGGCTTATCCAGCCCAACTATGCGCGGAAGACGACTCGAGGGCGTTAGATAGTTGTGAATTTTTGTTGGAATATTGTTGTGTCAATCACGGTTTTTTTCAAGATATGACTCACAGCGGCATCAATCCTTATCTCACATTGCATATTGCCCAAGTGTTAATGCGGGCAGGTGATGTCCGCTATCAAGATTTAATGCAACGTGTGGCAGACCTTGCTAGTTCGACAGGCCAATGGCCAGAAGCGATTCATCCTCGTACCGGCGGTGGTTGTATGGGGGATGGTCAACATGTATGGGCTGCGGCAGAATGGATATTAATGCTGAGAAATTGTTTTGTACGTGAAGAAAAAGACTGTTTAGTGATTGGTGCCGGAATAAGTCAACAATGGCTGGCCAGCCAACAAACCTTAAGTTTTGGTCCGGCTGCAACGTCTTTTGGACCAGTGAGCATAAGTGTTGAACCCCAACTCAATCAGTCTGAAGGTAAAACGCTGCAATATATTATTCGATGGCAGGGGAGTTGGTTTGGTAAGGCTCCACGAATTGAAGTGCGTCTGCCCGGTCAAGAGGTGATAAATCCTATCCTCGGTGTAAATGATGTAACTTGTGAGTATCAAGTATGAATATTTTGATGATGACGAATACCTACCTGCCACATATTGGTGGGGTGGCGCGCTCGGTGGAAGCCTTTAGCCGCTATTATCAAGAGCATGGTCATAAGATACTGATCATTGCCCCAGAATTTCCACAAATGCCCATAAATGAAGAGAATGTCGTTCGTATACCTGCTATTCAACATTTTAACGGCAGTGACTTTTCTGTGGTATTGCCAATACCGCACTTTTTAGGAGAAGAGATTGACACCTTTGAGCCAGATATAGTGCATTCTCATCATCCGTTTTTAGTGGGTTCAACCGCTAGGTTAGTTGCCAATACTTATAATTTACCTTTGGTCTTCACTCATCATACTATGTACGAACAATATTCCCACTATGTGCCAGGCGATGCTGAAACGCTGCAACGTTTTGCAGTAAAACTAGCCACAAGTTATGCCAATATGTGTGATCAGGTGTTTGCACCAAGCGAAAGTATTCATGTCATTCTAACTACTCGAGGCGTTCAAGTGCCTATAGAAGTTGTTCCAACTGGGGTTGACATCGACGAATTTTCACAAGGCAGTGGCCTTGGATTTAGAGACATGTTAGGGATTGATAAGAATGCTTTTGTGGTGGGGCATTTAGGTCGATTGGCACCGGAGAAAAACCTAACATATCTAAGTGAGGCTGTGGTGAAGTTTATGAAAAATGAACCTCGCGCGCATTTTTTGTTGGTGGGCAAGGGCAATTCGGAACGAGCTTTGCGGCAATCATTCGAATTGGCAGGATTAACTCCACGCCTGCACCACATTGGTTTTTTGGAACAACCTTTTTTATCCAGTGCTTATCAGGCAATGGATGTATTTGTATTTAGCTCACAAAGTGAGACCCAAGGTATGGTTTTAACTGAAGCTATGGCCGTTTCGACACCTGTAATAGCGCTGGATGCGCCCGGAGTGCGAGAAGTGGTGTCAGATGGAAATAACGGGAGATTGTTGTCTTGTGACACCACCTCTGAAGAGTTCGCAGATGTGCTGCAATGGTTTTTTACGTTATCTGAAGAACAACAACATATTATCAGACAGACGGCCCGTAGAACTGCCGAATCCTATTCTTTGGAGACATGCGCCCAAAAAGCTCTAGAGAAATACCAGTCTTTGCTGGGTAAAGGTTACGTTCATCATCATCACGAGCATCACCTTTGGGCCGATGCCACACAGATGATAAAAGCCGAATACTATATTTTAAAAGGTATCGCCAAAGCTGCTGTGCACGCGATTGCCCATGACGATAAAAAATGATCTATCAGTTGGAAGTAGGATATCGAAGGTTACGTCGCTGGTTCAATCGCAGTGAGTGGATGTTGTCTCTGTTGGGATTTAACAAACAAACTGCCACAAACCACAAAACTGGCCTGTTAATTATCCAGATAGACGGTTTGTCACATCAGCAATTTCAAACCGCTCTGGGCAATAACCGATTGCCATTTATGGCAAAGTTAATCAACAACGAACATTATCATTTGCATGATTGTTACTGTGGGGTACCGTCGACAACTCCAGCAGTTCAGGCTGAGCTTTTTTATGGCATTAAAGCCGCCGTTCCTGCCTTTAGTTTCATGTCTCGGGATACCCATAAAGTGGTGCGCATGGACAGATATCAAGGCGCTTTTGATGTAGAACAAAGACTAAAAAGCCAAGCTGAGCCATTACTAAAAGGTGGCAGCTCCTATGCAAATATTTATCAAGGTGGTGCCACTGAAGCCAATTTTTGTTCCTCATCTATTGGTTGGTCTGGTTTGATGAACATGGCTAGCCCCCTGACCATAATGATGTTTGTTTTGTTGAATATATACAGTTTTTTGCGCGTAGGGCTGCTCATGCTGCTTGAGTTTTTATTGGCTTTTATTGATTTTTTTCGTGGCCTTATTGACCGTCGCAACTTATTTAGAGAACTACTCTTTGTGCCGACACGTGTCGCGGTAAGTATCTTACTAAGGGAGTTAGTCACTATTGGTACAAAGCTCGATGTAGCTCGCGGTTTACCTGTTATTCACCTTAATTTTTTGGGTTACGATGAGCAGGCACATCGCCGGGGTCCTAGTTCACAATTTGCTCATTGGAGCCTCAAGGGCATCGACGATGCCATCAGTCGAATTTGGCACGCCGCCAAATCATCGTCACGGCGAGAATATGAGATATGGATATATTCCGACCATGGGCAACAGGAAACCATACCCTATACAAGGTCGCACGGTGAAACGGTGGGTGAGGCTATCGCTCGAGTCTTCGCTGACTTTAGTGATACACACATTGCACCCCAAACTGTTAAGCAAAATGTGGGAATTGAGTCACGCAGGGCACAATATTTAGGTGGAGGCTGGTTTCAAAAGTTATTCCCTTTGCCAAAAGAGATGCAAACCTCATCCCTCACAGAAGAACAATACGCCGAACAAGTTACTGTGACGTCAATGGGGCCTATGGGTTCAATTTATCCGGCGCAATCTCTTAGTGCTGAGCAACGAGAGGTTTTAGCTGAAACCTTGGTAAAAGACGCAAAAATTCCCCTAGTGTTGGCATGTGTAGCCAAAGGGCAGGTTAAGGCATGGGACCACAATGGTGTGTATTTACTGCCCAAAGAAGGAGCAAAAATATTTGGTAAACAACACCCTTTTTTAAATGAAGTGACACAGGAAATGATTAATCTATGCCAACATCCAGAGGCGGGGGAGTTGTTGATAAGTGGTTGGAGTGTGGATAAACCTTACTGCACTTTTGCCATGGAGAACGGCTCCCATGGAGGACCAGGCATGGAGGAGACACATGCATTTGCCTTGCTCCCCTCTGATACACCTTTGCCGCAAAGGGATAAGTCTTACCTAAGGCCTGTGGATTTATATGAAATGGGCTTACACATATTGGGACGTAAGAAACAACAACATGAAAATATCAAACACCAAGTAAAGTCTTCATTCAGCCTCAAATGTTCCCCAACAACCGATAAACCTGATGTGAATACCTTAAGATTATTGACCTATAATGTGCATAGTTGTCGTTGTATGGACGGAAGACTGTCTACCCATCGTATCGCCAGAGTGATAGCTCAATATCAACCCGATATAGTGGCGTTACAAGAGTTAGACGCAGGTATGTCCCGCACTGAATACCTCGACCAGGCGCACGCCATCAGTCAATATCTTGAAATGGCGTTTCATTTTCACCCAGCAATTCATGTAGAAGAAGAGCGTTATGGTAATGCCATTTTGACTCATCTACCGCTCAAACTGGTTAAAGCTGGAAACTTACCTTTGATTATTAACCAACCTTTATTTGAACCAAGGGGAGCAATCTGGGTAGCAGTTGAAGTAAATGGTATAAACGTACAGATTTTTAATACCCATTTTGGCTTTAGGCCAATGGAACATATGCCACAAGTAAACGCCTTGTTAGGCGATAGTTGGCTGGGTAGCGCCAATTTTCAACAACCGATTATTTTATGTGGAGATTTTAACTTTTTCCCGAACTGCAGGGCCTATAAACGGGTGATTGAATATTTGCGAGACGCTCAGCTTCAGCTAAAGGGGCATCGGCCAATTAATACGTTTTCTGGACGTTTCCCTCGTGCTCGCATTGATCATGTTTTTACCAATTCGATGCTTGAAGTGGCAAATATTCAAGTGCCTCGCACCCATTTAACCCGCAGCGCCTCTGACCACTTGCCCCTTATCGTCGACCTAAAATTAATTTGATATTATCATTAACGAGTCACTCACTACCTGAGTATCGACTCGCTTCAGTTAGGCTGACTTTTTAAACCCCTTAGCAAAATGATTCAGAGGCGAATGATAGGTTAGAACAACGGAATACGATTGGCTGAAATAATGGTATTTCACATAACCAATTAAGGGGTATATCAATAATTTATTTACCATGCTATTTAGCTTAACTTGATGCTGTCTTTAAACATTCTTATTTTCAAACTCAGGGAAGTCCTGACCAACTAAGTGTAAATAGGTCGCCTTATATAGGCCCTAATCATAAAATTTAATTCACGATTTACAGCAAAACCCTGAAACCTATTGGGGGAATTACTCACGAAAATACTATTTTGCTTGGGCAAGCAAACGATAGGCTTGTGATATTAATTCATCTGGGTTCAAAGGTTTCGTCATCAATTGAAGATTTTCTCCAGAGATAGTTTCCATCTCTGCAGAGGTATCCCCTGATACTAGAATGGCCGGAATTTGCTGTCCCTCTTTTGTTTTAGCTTTATGAATAATATCCAACCCTGACTCTTTATGGTTAAGATGAAAATCAGTGATAATTAAATCTGGCAACTGTTTATCCATTTGTGCATAAGCTTCTGTAGGAGAGGACACGCTCACAATGTTAAAACCTTCCTCCATGGATAACAGCATCTCAGAAGCTTCGAGTACATCGGGATCATCGTCAACCAGTAATATTTGTACGTTTTTCTCTATAATGCGATGAGTATTGGTTTCTTTTTTAGACACAGTGGCGAGTGTTGGCTTGCCCAAAGGTAAACTAATGGAAAAAGTAGAGCCTCGTCCGACTTTTGAGGTCACATTTACTTGGGTACCGAGTAAATCGGCAATCCGTTGTACAATTGACAAACCTAAACCAAGACCACCATGATGTTGCTGAGGGTTTCTGTTTACCTGATGAAATTCATCGAATATGTAGATAAGCTGTTCTGCAGGAATACCAATACCCGTGTCGCTGATCGATACTTTCACTATATTATGCTTCTGACTACTGGCAATAGTCACTTTGCCCACTTTGGTATAACGAATGGCATTGGCTAGCAAGTTTTGCAGCAACTGATTCAAAAGGCCTGGGTCGCTGTACACAACATGATTATCGTTTGCTTCGAGTGTTAACCCTATACCTTTTTCATAGGCTTCTACTTCGAATCCAGCACAAAGTTTTTCGAGCATAGGGCGCAGCGCAAAATGACTAGGCTGCGCTGCCACTGTACCCGATTCAAGTTTGCTAATGTCCAACAACGAGTTCAATAAGCGGGCCATCGCAAACAATGAATCTCCTTGCATACCCAGCATTTTTTTGGCTTCTGGTTTATCAATACTTTTAAATAACGCTTTGTTAAGTAACGTCAGTGAGTGCAAAGGCTGGCGCAAATCATGACTGGCAGTAGCTAAAAACCTAGATTTAGCTGCTAGAGCTGATTCAGCCGTAGTTTTTGCCAACTGCAGGGCTTCATCGCTTCTTTGACGTTGCCTAATGTCACGTATTGCAGCGCTTACCACTTTCCCATGATCGGTTTCTATGGGGCTTAGGCCAACTTCGACGGGTATTTCTTCACCACTTTTGGTCAGAGCAAACAGTTTAATGCCGTTGCCCACCACACTAAACTTTGGTTGGGTAAAGAAACTTTTACGATGCTGAACATGCTTCTCAGCAAATCTTGAGGGCATTAATTGTTCGATAAGCATGCCAATAAGTTCTTGTTTGGAATATCCAAAGAGTTTTTCGGCCTGACTATTGGCGACTTCAATTTTGCCACTAGCATTGACAATCACTAGGGCGTCAGGTGCCGACTCTACTAATGATCGAAAATTTCTTTCACTTGCCCGTAGTTCATTTTCAGCATTTATGCGCCTACTAATATCTTTTTCGGTAGAGGCAATCGCAATCACAACGCCAGCTTGATCCAATAAAGGAGTCAGGGTAAGTAATACATTTATCTTACGCCCGACTTTACCGATGCGCTTGGCCTCAGCACTTTGAATATACTCACCTTTAATAATGCTTTGCATTAATTGCTTAGCATTTTTCTGTTCATCCATGGGGATAAGGTCAAGTAGATTCATACCTAAAGCTTGTTGTTCGCTCCAACCATACATTCTTTGCGCGCCATTATTCCAGGCAGTAATTTTGCCGTCCAGATCACACAAGGTAAAAGCATCATTGGAGTCGCGGATGATAGTGGCTAATCTTAGGGTGTCTTCTTCTGAGCGTTTTCGTTGGCTGATATCGATAAAAGTGATGACCACTCCGGCAATTCGGTAATCATTCGTGCGATACGGCAGGATGCGGCGTAGATAATAACTCCCGTTTTCAGTTTTTATCTCACACTCCACTGGAACAAGATTGCTTAAAACTCGCTTAATATCATCCATTAGACCATGATCCAAAAACTTGGGCCGGATGTCGATTATTGGTCGTCCAATATCAGTCGATATAAGATTTAATAGTTCCTGAGTCGCAGGAGTAAAACGACCAATTCGTAGGTTATTGTCAACAAACAAGGTGGCAATATTAGTACTGCTGAGGAAATTGTCTAGGTCATCGTTACTCTTGGCCAGTTCTTCTACTTTGTCCTTATATTGGTTGTTAACTGTGGTCAGTTCTTCATTCATGGATTGCAGTTCTTCTTTGGAGCTTTCTAACTCTTCATTACTCGACTGCAATTCTTCGTTGGCCGACATCACCTCTTCGTTTGCTGCTTGTAACTCTTCGTTGGCGGATTCCCATTCTTCAACATTAGTTTGTAACATTTCACGTGTGATTTGTAACTCTGCTTCCATTTGTTCAATTAACGAGCTGTCGTTAGTGCTTCGCGAGCCTTGTTGTTGTAGTAATTGCTGGTCCTTGTGCTGTTTTGGAGTGACGTCAGTTTCATCTTGTTCTTCAAAGGTGATCAGTATCATAGGTTCATTATTATGGGGGACGTTTATCGGTCTAAGAACCACTTTTACTCCAAGGTGTCCATTTTCCTTAAGCATTTGTATGTCGTCAATCACCACTCGCTTGTTTTCTTCGGTGACTTGGCGCAATGCGAGGCGTAATTTTGCCCGTAATTCATGTTTTGCTAGTACCAGTAAGTCTTGAGAAGGAGATCCTGATGGCTGTTCTAAGTAACGTGAAGTAGGGCCAGAAAAATGTACGATTTGATGTTTTATATTCACCAATACAGCAGCAGGAGCAAATTCTTGTAATAAAAATTGTTGTGTCACATCACCAAGACGCAGCTGATTTTTATCGTAAACTTGTTTGCCAACAAAGGGCGGGATGGAGCGCGTAATTCTTGAGGCTATTGGAAATTCAACTCTGCTGGTTGAACGAGCCGGTCCAGTACGTTGATAAATTCTCCATTTTTTTGCCAGTGGTTTAAATAAACTCTCTTGCTGACTGGACGTTTCCGAGTGTCCTAAAAATAAATTGCCGTTTTCCCGTAGGGCAAAATGGAACAATGCAAGGACTTTGCTTTGTACTTCAGCGCTGAGATAAATCAGTAAGTTTCGACAACTGATGAGATCAAGGTTCGAAAAGGGTGGGTCACTTATAAGGTTTTGGCTGGCAAAAGTAACCAACTTACGTAACGATTTTTTGATCCGGTAACTGTGATCTTCTTTACTAAAAAATCGTTGTAGGCGTGCTTCTGAAACACTGGACTCAATATTTTCTGGATATAGGCCTGTACGACCATAGCTCAATGCAGTTTCGTCAATATCGCTGGCGAATATCTGGATACTGCAATGTGTATTGGTTTTTTCTAAATGTTCAACTAACAACATTGCAATTGAATAGGCTTATTCACCTGTGGCACAACCTGGGATCCACACACGGATTGGTTGGTCATCATGTTTTGATGCCACCAACGGAATGATGACTTTTTGTTCGAAGGCTGAAAAGGCTTCTGGATCCCGAAAAAATGCAGTCACACTAATTAGTAAGTCCTTAAACAGCAAGTTTGCCTCATCCTCATTTTTGCGCAAAAAAGATAAATAAGCTGTCATCGTTTTGAGATGATGGAACTCCAATCTCCTGGCGATACGTCGTCCTAATGTACCCAGTTTATACGCTCTAAAATCATGGCCGACACGGTTTTTCAAAAAAGCCAAAATAGCACTTAGTTGGGATTTTTCGTCTTTTGGTATATCACCATCTCGTTTAGTGTTTGTTTGCTTAATTATGTAAGGGTGTTGTAAATAATATTTAATATGAGCAGGCATTTCCTGAACCGGACAAGTAAAGTCCACTAGTCCGGTGGCGATAGCGCTACTGGGCATACCCTCATAATCAGCACTATCTGGTGATTGAGCTAAAACCAAACCCCCACTGCCATTAATGGCCCGAATTCCAAGGGTACCATCACTACCTGTACCGGAGACTATGATGGCAATCGCACGATCTTCATGCTGTTCAGCCAATGACCATAAGAAAGTGTCGATTGGCATCCGCAAACCATGATGTAAAACGGGTTTGTTAAGTTTGAAACTATGATCGTCTAGAGTCAGATAAGTATTAGGCGGAATAACATAGACATGATTGGCTTGAACTGTCATACCATCAACAACTTGAACCGCAGGCATAGTAGTAGAGCGAGTAAGGATTTCAGCCGTAAGGATTTCAGCCGTAAGGCTTTCATGTTTTGGGTCTAAGTGTTGGATCACCACAAAAGCTGCGCCAGTATCATTAGGTAAGGCTTCAAACAAGCCTTTTAAGGCGGCCAGACCACCTGCCGAAGCACCGATACCCACTATGGGACAGGACGATTCAGTTATTAACTTAGTACTCCTTTACATTGTTCTCGATCAGACACAGAGTCAGTATGATGATGCATCTGACTATCGTTATTAACGATATATAATAGGCACTGAATACGCATTTTTCGCACATTAAATAATCCAACACAGCAGGTGGAAGGTAAATAACTCTTTAACTTTATCATTTTATAAAGTAATCGCTAGCGTTTTAAGGTTAATATTCACCAGATATTTTAAATTTAAATATCAAAATATCTCTGATATGAATAGTTATTATTTTCAACTATCTATTCCATCGTTTATTGACCTCAATCAAGCAAAAGGTCATACACCGTATCTAATCTTGTTGTTCTATATGAGCTAATAAATACGATTACTTTTTATTTAAAATCTTTTGCTTGTGCATCACAAATTCATTTGGTCGCTGATCCCCACTTACTACCATGTTATTGCTGAACCGCTAAATATTGAGCAAGATCAATTTTACTAAAATATCCACATTGTACAGTGTTCAAAATATCTGTTTATTGACATAACAATGAAAACCTCTTCAAAACAGCATTTAGAAAAAATCAATGGTTACTTTCAACCACTTTGGTCGGTGCATAGTGGAGAGGGCCCATTGTTCGCTACAGCATTGCACGCAGGCCATCAAATACGAAATGAGTTGGCTGGAATTATGGCTCTGGAAGAATCTGTAAGATTAAGAGAAGAAGACCCTTACACAGATGTCTTGACTCATGTCGTCCCTAATCGAATTGTTCCAATCCGATCCAGATTTGAAGTTGACCTAAATCGGTCCCGCAAAGAAGCAATTTATCTTTCTCCCCAGGATGCGTGGGGATTACAGGTTTGGAAAAAAAAGCCAACAACTCAAATGATAAAAAAATCCTTGGGTGAATTTGACCAGTTCTATTCAGAAACCAAAAAAGTGCTCAAAAAACTAGAGAGTCAATATAAACGATTTGTGGTGTTTGATATCCACAGTTATAACCATCGAAGGGGAGGGCCACAAGCAGCCCCTGACAACCCGATTGAAAATCCAGATATAAATATTGGTACAGGAACAATGGACCGACAAAAATGGGCAAGTGTCATCGACCGATTTATCAGTGACCTTAAACATTATGATTATATGGATCAACATCTTGATGTCCGGGAAAATGTTAAATTTAAAGGGCGACAATTTGCAACATGGGTACATCAAAATTTCCCTGATTCGGGTTGCGTATTGTCCATCGAACTCAAGAAATTTTTTATGAACGAATGGACAGGTAAAATTGATGCCAAAAAGTTGCTGGCACTATATCACGCGCTAAAATCAACATTGCCTGGAATTTCCCATGAGTTGCAACAACTATGAAAGGCCAACGCTTCGATATTAACGACGCATTTATACAAGAAGTATCCAGTGCCTTAGACGAAAATAAGCCTATACGACGAAGATTTACTGGATGGGGAAGACTGCATATCGATAGAAAACTGCCTTTTCTATGTATCTATCGAAGACCTCAAAATAGCCGTGACAAAGGGACTGATGAACTTATCTTGGGTCAGGCAAATTATATTCTGGTGGATGAAGTGCGTGCAAAGACTGCGGTATTTAAAAAGCTTTTGCAGTGTATTGCAATTAAAACTGAGAAGGCATTTGGTGCATTTCTGTTTCTAGAATTGTGGAGTCAAGATCACCAACAGCCTGTTCCAAATTCCCAATCTGCATTGCAATTTCAAATATACACTGACGCTGAAAATCCCCCCCTTAATATATTAGAAGCGACTGAAAATGCATTGCTAGGCATCGAGTTCAATGACGTCAATCCGGAACTTACTTTGGATTATGGGGCGAACTCATACCCCAATCATATGACGACATTAAATGTGAGCCAACTAAATAGTCCATCTAATTGGTATTGGATGGGCGTTGCATTGACACCGGTTTTTCGGGACGGGAATAAAACATTGCCATATGAAATGAAGAGGATTCATTTAGGTATTACTCGGGCGTTTCGACAGATATTCTATGCATTTATCCATAAATATACGACCCACACACCCAAGCATTATCATGAATTAGGTAAACGCTCCATTACCTCTATTGTGCTGCAAACAGATAAAAAATTGGCTGAAATTAAAGACAATTTCGACATTTTATTTCATGTGACTCCCGTCAATGTGCCTGAAGTTTGGACAGCTTTTAGCAATAGTCAATTTTTAAAAACTCCTATATTTAAATATAGGCCGCGGCCGATTGATCCGGATCAATTAAAACGTCAATTATATGCCATCAAAATTGAACAAATTGATGACCCGGCGTTAACCCATATTTTTCACACTCAGCGACAGGAAATCAGTCAGCTACTGACAATGATTGGGGACCGTAACACCTCAAACTTCATGTATGGCAGTCTTCAAGTCTTTGGTGGTGTAGATGACGTTCTGCTAGGTGAAGCTAAAAACATTTTAAACTGTTTATCAGTGCAGTCTCCGTCATTTACGGGCGAAAAGTTGTCGGCCAGTGAATTGGCAAAACGGGCAAAACGATTGATTGCGGATTATCGTAAGCAAAATGCAGACTTTAACTATACCGTGGAAATTCGTAATGATTTACCAGGAATAATGGTTTCAAGTGGGAAATTACTGATTGGCAGCACCCTTAGCCTGCATCAAGAAACAATTGAAGCAACCTTAGCTCATGAAGTCAGCACACACATATTGACCCACTTCAACGGCAGAGCACAACCATTCCAGCAATTTCATTCTGGCATGCAAAATTATGAAGCGGCACAAGAAGGGTTAGCAGTATTAGCGGAATATTTTGTAGGAAATCTACATTCTGGGCGTTTACGTACCATCGCTGCAAGAGTAGTCGCTGTAGATGCAATGGTTCAAGGAGCCGATTTTATACAAGTGTTTAGACTTCTGATTGATGAATGGTATTTTTCAAATGAGCAGGCCTTTCACATAACTATGCGTGTATTTCGCGGGGGGGGCTTTACTAAAGATGCCGTTTATTTGAAGGGATTATTAGAGGTGGTGGATTATTTGAAAACTGATGGTGAGTTTATGTTGCTCTTTGTGGGAAAAATTGGTTTGCAACATATTCCATTTGTAAAAGAATTGAGGTGGCGAAACCTGCTTAAAAAATCTCAGGTCACACCAAACTATATAGACTCTAAGCTGTTTGAAAGTAAAATGACCAGACTAAAAAAATCAGTGTCCATACTCAACTTAATTAAGGGGAACACCCAATGAAATTGGGTTTACTAGTCAATAATGTCGATACTGAAAAAAGTGATTATACCACTACGTTAATAGCAAAAACGGCAACGAATATGGGGCATGAGGTCAGTTATATCAGTATCGAAAAGCTGTCCTATTCTATCAACGATACTGTTTATGCTAACTCAGTTAGAGTCCCACCAGGGCAGTATCATTCTCTAGAGTTATATTTGAAAATATTGCATTCCAAAAAGGCTATTCTAGAACAAACAACCATAGATAAACTCGATGTACTATGGCTACGAAATGATCCTGCAGAAGACGTAAATAATCGACCATGGGCTCGCCTTGCTGGGATCAATTTTGGTCGTTTGGCTATGCGTCATGGTGTGTTAGTGGTGAATGATCCGAGTGGATTAAATGAAGCCATTAACAAAATGTATCTGCAGTACTTTCCAGAGGAAGTTAGGCCTAGAGCAATCATTACTCGCGACGCGAGCGATATTAAGCATTTTGTTGATCAGGAGAAAGGTTATGCCGTGCTTAAACCTTTGTCTGGATCAGGCGGACGCAATGTCTTTTTGATCCATCCTGAAGATAAATTCAACATCAATCAAATTATAGAATCTGTTGCTGAAGATGGATTTATTATTGCACAAGAATATTTGAAAAAAGCTAAAAATGGCGACACACGACTATTTTTATTAAATGGGAAGCCTTTGAAAGTTAAAAATAAGATTGCAGCGATCCATCGTCACAAAGATGGGGACGATGATATTCGCAGCAACATTAGCGCAGGGGCCAGTTCACAAAAAGCCAAGGTAACGCCGCAAATGCTTGAACTTGCTGAAATCATTCGTCCCAAACTAGTGCGGGATGGAATGTTTTTAGTGGGCTTAGATATTGTTGGAAGCAAATTGATGGAAATAAACGTTTTTAGCCCTGGTGGACTTATTGGTTGCGAGCGATATGAAAACAGTAAGTTTTGTCAAGAAATAATACGTTCTCTGGAGCACAAAGCCGAATATATCAAGCGTTACAATCGTCATTTTAACAATACTGAAATGGCAACACTTTGATCAACATATATTGCCCATTAGTCGGATTGGATTTTATTTTCCTACCGTTAAGCTCGGCTTACACAATAATTGAACAGTAGAGTGACCTTAGATCGGTGCATTCGAAAATCCCCCCCATTTGCCAATTCGCGTCGGTCAATTACTTTATGGTTCTTCTTCTTCGACCATGCAAAAGTTTGGTTATGTATAGATTCAAGTGGTAATGGAACGAGTCAATTAAATTTGATCAGTATCAATAAGATTAAAAATCAAACAATGCATAATGATGGCTCTTTTCCCATTGGCTTAAAACGAGAGGATCTTATGAACATCAAAGAAATCAGCAGTATTGCCAAAAGACATGGAATAAAACCTAGCAAACACAATAAATCGTCACTCATACGAACGATTCAATTAAAAGAAGGTAATTTTGATTGTTTTGGCAGTGCTTATACCGGCGAATGTGATCAACAGCAATGCAGTTGGCGCAACGATTGTTTAGGTCAAAAAAGGTAATAAAAGCATTAATGCTTTTATTACCAAAGCTTAAAGTAGAACCGTTAGCCTACAAAGATTAATGATAGACGTTATGACTAAATACACTTAATTCATCTTAAATATCTTTATTCAACTTGATGTTAGTCAATAACCTTCTTTCAGTCAGGTGCACTTTTTCGATTAATGTACTGTGGAAGTTAATCATGGCAGTACATCAAAACCCGCCCTAAAATCAATGTGCCTGTATCACCAATAAAGGCCATTGAAGGCCATTATAAATAGCATAAGTCAATGCAACAGATATTCCAAAACCGTAATATGGCTGGCTGTCAGCTAGCTGAAACACTTACTCCCTATAAAGGGAATAAAGATACAATTGTACTGGCATTACCAAGAGGAGGCGTGCCAGTTGCCTATGAAATGTCCAAAATATTAGACCTTCCCTTGGATATTATACTGGTACGTAAACTGGGTGCCCCTGAACACGAGGAACTGGCGATAGGGGCCATTGCCAGTGGAGGTGAAACTGTGCTGAATAAGGCAATAGTAGAAAGGTTAAATCTCAGCGATGATGATATTGCTAGAGTAATAAAGCGCGAAAAGCGAGAACTTGAAAGACGTATGCGGATGTATAAGGGCAATCGACCACAAGTTGATTTTCGGGCAAAAAAAATTATTTTAGTGGATGACGGACTTGCCACAGGCGCCACTATGTTAGCGGCTATTTATGCAGTGAAACAACAGTCTCCAAGCAAAGTGATAGTGGCGGTTCCAGTGGTGACAAAAGAAGCTCTTTTACGTATTCGAGCTAATGTCGATGATATAGTATACCTCACCAGTCCAGACCCTTTTAAAGCAGTAGGATGCTGGTACCGAGAGTTCACGCAACTGACTGACATTGAAGTGATAGAGAGTCTTAAAAAAGCTTGGTGCAATAAATAAGGAATGATCACTTCGATGATATAGTCACAAAATATTGAAGCGCCAGTGATATTGGCACTTCAATATTTTGGCAAACAAGTTGACGACAGAATATCCGTTACTCTTTTATAGATATTTTCCGTTGAAGTTTCTGTGCTTTCTCTGATTTAGGCATAGAAACACTCAATACACCTTTTTTAAAATCAGCCTTAATTTTATCTTCTTCGACGCTAGGTGGCAGGGCAAAGCTACGTTTAAAATATCCATAACTGCGTTCCATCAGATGGTAGTTCCCATCCTTATCCTCTTCTTTTTCAGTTTTTTTCTCTCCGCTGAGTGTCAAAACGCCATCAGACAAATCTAAGTTAATATTTTCCAGATCTAAGCCCGGAAGTTCTACTGACATTTTATAAGACTTTTTGTCTTCCTTAATGTCTACTTTTGGGTTTAGGGTAAAATCAGTTGATTCAAGACTCCCAAAACTTGGGCGTGTAAAAGGCCAGCTATGAGTAAATTTATCAAAAAAATCGTCTATGTAGGGTAAATGCATCCCCAAGGATGTAAGACCTTTATTTTTTCCCTCATTTGTATGATTTTTCACAGAAATATTTGTCATGATTGTATTCCTCTTAATGTTTTGATGACCGTGGGTTTCTTGCTTATCTTAGCTGTGAGACAGCATTTCAAACTGAGGCAAGTGATGATAATTCAATCATATAAGTGGGAGTCAATATTGATCCGAGTCAAATAAAATGGCTCATGTTTGGTGTTTTCATAAACATGAATTAATGTGTAGTTGGGTAGGAGCATTAGAGTTGTGCTAACACTAATTTCTATTTTATATTAGTAAAATCAATCACTTTTTGAAGATACCTATAATCATGAGTAGACAAATAGATACGCATTTCATCCTATTATTAGGTTGATATACATCTATATAGGTTCGGTTCAACGAGTAAACTTAAACTGCACCTTGGCACCATTAGATTCGGGTAAAGTTGAGAGCATAACAAAGGGTACTATAACTATTTAAACCACTATTCTACTTATTAGGGCTAACTACCAGCACTGCATCGATTTTGTTGACTATTTCGGCAACATGTTTGGGCACATCTTTTAGTAAAGAGGCAGAGGTAATAGCATCCACGTTTGGTATTTTTAAGTCACCTTTACCAGAGGTTGATAAATAAAGAATTTTGTCAGTGTTTGGATGGCGCTGAGCGAATTCAAGCGCATTGGCTTGTGGCTGCCAGTTTTCCCAAGTGTGGATAATGACAATGACACTCCATTCATCAATATCAACTGTCGAGAGTGATGAAACATCAATTACCTCTAGTGACATTTTGCGTTTTTTAGCTGCTGATATTAAACCTTTCAGCACCGCGTTTTTATAGGCACTGCCTTGAGTAGCAATCAGTAATTTATATTTGGCCTGTGGTACTGTGACGGTAAAGGGTTCGGCAATATCCATTGAATAATGAATTTTGTACCAAGTCAAAATCGCGAAAATACAAAGCACAATGAGTCCCAGTAGCCAAGTGAACTTCTTTAGTTTAGACATAATATTCTCCAATAAATGGGTGTTTATCAGTGGAATGGGTATTCATCAATAAGCAGCTGTTTCAAACAGCAACCGCTCCTTTATTATCTGAGTTCCCTTGCTGGCAGCTATTGGCAAAGCTGTGCGTTTTTTCACGGTATAGCCCAGATTTAATATCAGCCTCAGTAATCTCAAGTGTGGCAACTGGCTTTTTAGTGCTGAGACTTTCCATAGCTTTAAAGGCATTTAGGGCACCAGAAGCACCTTCAGTACAAAAAAAAGCAACCTGATTAAATCTATCTTTTTCTTTGATGATGTAGCTACGCATAGGAGGAGCTAATTTCATTATCCATACTGGTGCACCAAGGATCAGTAAGTCATATTGGTAAGGATCTGTTCTAGCAAAGCGAATTTTTCCAGGTCGAGAAAACAATACTTGATATATTGTAAGCAACATACCCAATGGGCCAGTACGACTATGCCTGTCCTCGAGTCGATTAATATCAGCTTTTAATGTATTGGCAATGGCCTCAGCCACTTTCTGAGTATTGCCGCTAAGTGAATAATAGATAACTAAGGTTTTCATTGTTCATACCTCTAATTCTCAATATCTAAAAGTGTTAACGGTTTAAAATCGGCTAAGGAAAGGAGGCCTTATAACTCAGACTTTAAGAAGGAAACTTTTCAAAAATTAAAGCCACCGCTTGATTGATTTTCTCTTCAAGATTATCCAACGTTCTTTTGTTCAATCGTCCAACAGCAATGCCTTCCCATAAAAGCTTTTTATTACTTTTATCAATCACATCAATATTTAAGGTGCCTTCGGTGTATTGCTCTATTCGGGTCTCGTAATGAGGATAGTTGCCCCATACACCATAATCATGCCTAAAGTCATAATAAGGATGAGGCATTACATCACTTAAATCCTGAATTTTTTCTTTGGTGTAGGTATTAAAATTCACCCACAAATCTGGATTATTTGAATAGCGGTAACCTTTGCTTATCATTTGGGTCATGATCGCCGCCTTAATATAACGAGTAGACAGCTTGTCGTATTCCTCACCTTCAGGCTGCAACTGCGGATAAAAAGCAAAAGTGGTGTATCGATTAAGGTCGGCCGTTTGGTCATATAAGGCATGTATTTGTGGTAAAGATTGGCAAGCTGATATCAACCAAATCACACTGAATAACAACGTTACCAGCATAGGGCGAAGGGTTTTCTGAGTATTCATCACACACATCCTTAAAATAGAGAGAAACAAACTGATTGTTAATCAAATCGAACCAAGCCATGTTGACCCATATCAAATTATTTATGGGGAATGACTTAAAGCAGCAATTCCTGCTACAAACAAAAATATAGGATTGGCTAACCTAGAATCTTTGACGCCTTCTTTGACCTTATTCGATATAATCTGTACGTGAAGAAACTTTTACATTGTCAGTAATTTGATTATTTGGATGGGACACATACCAATCGCCTTCGTTAAGCCCTGTAATCACTTCAACATTAAGGGCGTTTTTGTGGCCAATACTGATTATTTGTTTATACGCAGTCTTTTCTCTTACGACAAATATAGCCCACTTATCTTGCTCCCTAAATAAAGCAGTAACGGGCACACTTAATACATCTGAGCCATGCCATAAGACTATTTCCACATCCACCTGATACCCATGTCCCAGACGTGCCCAATTGTTATATTCACTGGTAATATCAACAACAACATTCACTCTTTGTTCTTCTATTCCCAGGGCAGATATTTTCATAAAACCTATTGGTTCAATGCGGTTAACTCTACCTGTGAGTGGTTGGGGGCCTCCCCAGTTTTTAATATTAACTACTTGACCCGGTTCTACTTTTACTGCATCAAAAGACAGTAATTCTACGACTATTTCAATATTTTTTGGGTTGCCAATTTCAAGTAAAGTAGTCCCCGCTGTAATTACTCCCTCACTTTTATTCAATACCTTCAATATGCGTCCGCTAACGGGAGCCGTTATTTTGATACATTGGCAGTGACCGTGTTGAGATTGTGTAGTAGAAGGGGACAACATTAATGCCTTGGAACGTTCTAATTCATAGACGCGCATTTGCAGCCCCGCTTGAGTGGTAGCCAAGGCAGCTAGTGCGGTTTTGTATGTTCGTTCAGAATTGTCTAGCTCTCGCGCAGACACATTATTGTTGACGCGAAGTTCACGCATCCTGTCAAATTCTGCAAGGGCAAAGTCTAATTCTGCTTGTGACTGATTCACTTCAGCTTGAGCAAGTTTCAAAGCAGACTCGGCGGTTTTTATATCCGCTTTTGCTTGTGCTTCACTTCGTGGGTCAAGAAATTCTGGGTCGATAGGTTCTATTTCAGCCACTATAGTTGTTAACCGTTCTACTGGGTCGCCCACTTCGGCCTCTATCCTACGTAGATACCCTGTAACAGGTGCTGATAACGTATAAACATCATGAACTCTTGTTTTTGCTTCCTCGGTGATGATTTCTTGTAGATCTCCTTTTACCACTTGAGCCATATCAACAATTATCGTTCTAGGTCTAAATAAGTAGCTCAACACCAATAACAAGACCATACCAATCACAGCCCAAAGTAGAAAACGCACGTGTTTGCTTTGCATCATTTATTCCCTCGTTTTTAACACTCTGATCAAGTCCAGCTTATTCACTCTTCGCCGGACCAGAGCAGCGGATAAGATAGCGGCGATAACAACCCACACAATGGCATATCCATAAGTTGACGCCTCGATCACCAAAGGAATACGATACATTTCGGTGTCAAATGACTGGGCCATCGACCACACTAAAAACCCGCCAAATAGACAGCCAAGCGGCAATCCTAGTAAAATCAAAAACATGACTTCACCCAGCAATACATAAGAAATCTCGCCCTTGGTAAATCCCAGCACACGCAAGGTGGCGAGTTCTCGCCCACGTTCTGATAGCGCAACCCGTGTGCTGTTGTAAGTCACGCCAAATACCAATACCACGGCTAAACCAGTAAACATTGAGATAAACACCATCAAATGTTCGACCAGATGTTCATTAAATGAATCCAATGCAGACTGTTTCAACATCACAGTACTAACCTTGGGCATACTTTTGAATTTTGCATACAGTTCATCTTGATATCGCGGGTCGATTAACAGGTTGGCATATTTAAAGCTGGGGCTTTCATTGAGTGCGCGATTTAGGGTATCTAAGTTCATATAGGTTGGCAGACCTATATATGAATTAATAATGCCAACTACAGGTATCAATAATTCCGGCCTGCGTCCTTCTAAAACATCAACCCCCATAACGTCCCCAATCTTAATATTAAGTTTGCGTGCTAGGCGACTGGCAATCACTATCCCTGAATCGGGCACATCAATACTTTGTTTGCGCCCATCGTCGTATATCAGTTGCAGTGTGCTGTCAGGCTGCATACCTGTAATGCCCCCTCTGTGGGTCATTGAGCCAAAACTAAAATCCGCATTAACTGCATTTATGGGTTCAGCTGTTAGGACGCCAGGTAATTTTTCGAAGTCATAAATGGCACGTAGCGGCAAAGAGTCAACCACACCCACTGTAATATGTTGCCGCTGGCTATCAAAAAAATATACGCGTTTAAGATGAGTTAACGAATCGTCCCACTGCAAGGTCATAATAATTAAGCCGGTTGCCATGGCGATCCCAGCACTGGTTAAAAATGAACGCAGTGGCCGACGAGATATTTGACGTAATGCAATACGAGTAGGCTGATCCAACAATCTAACTAGGCCCAGCGACGATAAAAAGGTTTGTTTATAAATGCCAGGGGAGGGAGGTATCATCGCTTCAGCTGGGGGTAATTTAACAGCGGTTCTAACGGCCGTTAACGCACCCAAAATTGCAGCGATTAAACTGACTAACCCACCAATAATGAAAGCAAAAGGGCTGGGACGATAAATCAGCAAAGGGAAACGAAACAGTTCAGCATACATTACCGTATTAAGACGACCAAAATAAGCGCCAATAACTGAGCCAATTGTCACACCTATGATCCCAATCACCAACATCATTTTAATGTAGTGCCAGGCGATTTGAAAATTGCCATAACCAAAAGCCTTGAGTAAGCCAATTTCGGTTCTTTGTGTTGCAATTAAACGTGACAACACCATGTTAGTTAAAAATACCGCTACAGTAATAAAGATAGTGGGCAATATGGTTGCCATACTTTTTTGCTGTTCTATTTCGTTTTTCACAAACCAATTTGATATTTGATCTTCGCGCTTAATGGCTCTGACTCCACCATAAGGTTCAAGTAAAACATCAACATTATTAAGCACATCTGCAGGCAGGGTATTGCGTGTTAACGTTAAACTTAGATAGTTGAAGGACTCTTGCAGATCATAAGCCGCTGCAAGCACATCATTTGACATCCACATCACGCCAAACAGCTTATCGTCAGGCATCAGCGCACCGGGGCCAATGGCGTAGATAAATTCTGGACTTAGGGCGATCCCCACCACATAAAAATCTTTTTTGTGACCGTTCATAATGACACTGACCGTATCACCAATATCAAGTTTGTGGGCTTCGGCAAAAGGCTCATTGAGGATAACCTGATCATCACGTCCAGGGCTTACCCAGCCGCCTTTTCGCAATACCAACTGATTCAGTAAAGGCTGGCCTTTATCTGGGATTGACATAAGTTGTGCTATGACCGGTTGGTTAAAACCCTTAATGTCTATATTTGCATAGCTACTTATTCGCGTCTGAACTGTTTGTACGCCGTTTATTTGTGAAATTTGGTTGGTTAACCGCAATGGGGCACGAGTGGCAAATGCAAATATTTCGCCAAAGCGATAACGTTGATAATAGGCTTCAGTGGTGTCTTCAAGGGCTTCGATAGTTGACAACGACATAACTAAGGTTGCAACACCTGAACCAATAACGAGGGCAACGGCTAAAACTTGTCCACGCAATTTCCATAAGTCTCGTATTAACTTTTTGTTTAAGACTTCCATCACCATTTTAGCTCTTTGGCCAAAACACGAGTGGAGTTTTTGTGTATGCTGGCTATCTGACCATCAGAAATATTTACCACTCTGTCGGCCATACTGGCGACTACGGAGTTATGCGTAATGACAGCTATAGTTGTACCAAGTTGTTGGTTGATGTTTTCGATGGCTTCTAGTACTAAAATGCCAGTTTTTCTGTCTAATGCACCAGTTGGTTCATCACATAATAAGATATCAGGTTGTTTGGCAATTGCCCGCGCAATCGCTACACGTTGTTGCTCGCCGCCTGAGAGTTGGGCGGGGAAGTGATGCATACGATCGCCAAGTTTAACGAGTTCTAGCGCTGCTTCAGGCGCAATGGGATTAGGGGATATCTCCGTAACCAGCGCAACGTTTTCGTAAGCTGTCAAGCTGGGGATCAGATTATAAAATTGAAATACAAAGCCTACATGTTTACGCCTAAATCGTGTCAGTTCATGTTCACTGGCCTGACTCAAGTCTTGTTGATTATAAAGTATCTGACCTGAGGTAGGTAAATCAAGCCCTCCCAATATATTTAATAAAGTAGACTTGCCACTCCCTGACGCACCTAACAGCACCACCAACTCTTTTGGATAAAGTTCGAAGTTCACCCCTCTAAGAGCTTGCACTTCCACTTCACCGCTGTGGTAAATTTTAGTCAAATTATAGGCAGCTAACGCGGGTGGTATTCCAGGCTGTAACTCTGATTGGGAAACCTTATGCATATAATGGCTCAACGAAAATATAAAATGCGATGTTACGGAATAGGGTAATGATGATATTGAGTGTACTGCATAGGTTTGACTTTATATTTAGGTTGTAAAAAAGCAACAATATTAATCAGTTCAGTGACAGTCATTACTTCATTAAATACCGGCATTTTAGAAATTCCGTCCTCAGTTGCCACACTTTCTAAATTGATAGAGCGAGGGGCGAGTTTGTGTGACGGATTAATAATAGATGTTACCAACTGGGCATAAGTTTTAACGATTGAGGAATTACCTCCCAATCTCACTGGCTGCTCGAACACCTTGTTAATAGATTCATCTTCAACCCCTTCAATAGTATGACAAGCCAGACATTGATACTTCAAAAAGGTTGTTTCTCCCATAGCAATGTCGCCCTCTGGAAGGCTAAAACCTTTTGGCGATCCTGGACCTGACTCGCAAGCGTATAAACCCAGTGTTAACAGAACAAGTAATAAAGAAAGAGGGGTATTCATATGTCATCTCCTTGAATCGAACGTCACTCACCCAAAAGGATAGTGTCGAACTTTACGATGGCATATAACAGAAGAAATTTATTGATGACGATCAATGATTGACCATCTCGGTTTTTTCTTACACCGGTTCATGAACACTATTCATGGCTAGTGAGACGTGTAGTGAATTCCATTAATTAAAAAACAGACTCGACCCAAATTAGATACCTGATAGAAGTTATTAATAGCAAGAAGGCAAAGTATCTAAACTAAATGGAACATCACACCAATAATAGCTTAGTGCTTATCATTCACGAGTATTGAATTTTGCCAGTAAAAAGCCAACTCATTTGAAATCCAGTTTATTGATACTGGTCAATTGACTGACATTTTTTGATGTAATTATAATTTCTAAATTTACATTACCAAACTAAATACTTTTAACATGGATCAGGAACATGATTATAAAAGAGGGCAGTCCGGCGGCTTTCAAAAAAATCACTCTATGTAAATGCAATTTTTTTAATGTAGGGTGGATTCAACTCATTCCTTTACCGACCTTTATCTCAGTGCCTCAATAATGGAGGCATTTATGAAGCAAGTAAAATCAGCTCCAACTCCCCCCTCATGGCATAATGTATCTGCAAAGGTTTCCCTCGAAAACCTACACACATCTGTCACTGGCTTAGAACCGGATGAGGCCATAAAACGTCTAACGACCCATGGGCCTAATCAACTCCCACAACCTATTCGACGTAATGCCTTTATGCGCTTACTGCTGCAATTTCACAATATTTTAATCTACGTACTGATTACTTCTGCCATGATTACCGGAATGCTTGAGCATTGGATTGATACCAGTGTGATATTGGCTGTAGTCATTGCCAATGCCATTATCGGTTTTATTCAAGAAGGTAAGGCCGAACAAGCCATGAACGCCATTCGACATATGTTAGCCCCTCGAGCTAAAGTCATTCGTGCAGGCCAGCGAGTGACAATCGATGGCGAGCAATTGGTTCCCGGTGATATTGTATTATTGGAGGCAGGCGACAAGGTACCTGCAGACCTAAGACTATTTAGCGCTCACAGCTTGGCAATACAGGAGGCGATTTTAACCGGTGAATCAATGCCAGTAGACAAAACCACAACTGCGGTGAACAAGGATTCACCGCTTGGGGATAGGTATTGCATGGCTTTTTCTGGCACCCTTATTACCAGTGGCCAAGGCAAAGGAGTGGTAGTGACTACCGGGTCATGCACAGAGATTGGTCGGATCAGCGGCCTATTGGAAAAAGTAGAAACGTTGACGACGCCACTAGTCACTCAGATGGGCGTATTCGCAAAATGGCTTACCTTGCTGATCCTTATTATAGCGGTCTTGCTGCTCGTATTTGGCTATTTCGTCGGGCATCATGAATTTAAAGAAATGTTTATGGCCGTTGTGGGGTTGTCAGTGGCAGCGATCCCCGAGGGTTTACCTGCCGTTTTAACCATAACATTAGCAATAGGTGTGCAGGCTATGGCCAGGCGCAATGCAATTGTGCGGCGTCTGCCTGCTATTGAAACACTGGGTGCAGTATCAGTAATTTGCAGCGATAAGACTGGCACACTGACCCGTAATGAAATGATGGTGGCCACAGTGATTACCCACAGTTACAGATTGACTGTTGAAGGTAGCGGATATGAGCCTAAAGGAGCGCTAAAGCTAGACGACATTCATGTTTCTCCTGGCGAACATACTGTACTGGAAGAACTCGCCCAAGCTGCCACACTTTGCAACGATGGTGCGCTTCGCAAACACAACGAAGTGTGGATGGTAGAAGGTGATCCAATGGAAGGCGCGCTATTGGCTTTTAGCGGAAAAATGGATGTAGACATCCGCCAAGTGCAGGCCATGTGGACACGTACCGATGCGATCCCGTTTGATGCCCGAAATCGATTTATGGCCACCCTGAATCACGATCATGAACAACATGGGTGGGTATTTGTCAAAGGCGCACCGGAAAAGCTTTTAACTATGTGTATAAACCAGCGCGGAGCGAATGGAGCCATAGAAGTTCTAGATACGGCATATTGGAACAACCAAGCAGAATCAGTCGCCACCCTCGGTCAACGGGTACTGGCTTTTGCCGTCAAACAGGTTGTGCCGCATAATACGGTACTGGAACATACGGATGTCCATGCTTCGCTAACCCTGCTGGGGATGGTGGGAATGATTGACCCTCCAAGAGATGAAGCAATTATTGCGGTGTCTGAATGCCAAAACGCAGGTATCAGTGTAAAAATGATAACGGGTGATCATACTAAAACCGCCGCTGCAATCGGCAAGCAAATTGGTTTGCAAAATCCTGATACCGTGCTCACCGGCTTAGATCTCGATGAAATGGATGACGCAACCTTAAGCAAAGCTGTCATGAACTGCGACATCTATGCACGCACCAGTCCGGAACAAAAACTGCGTTTAGTCATGGCCTTGCAAGCCAACGATTTTACAGTAGCCATGACAGGTGATGGGGTCAATGATGCGCCAGCGTTGAAACGAGCTGATGCTGGCATCGCCATGGGTCTTAATGGCAGTGAGGCCGCCAAGGAAGCAGCCGAACTAGTACTGACGGATGATAATTTTGCATCTATAGTTGCTGCCGTGCGCGAAGGTAGAACTGTTTACGACAATATTAAGAAAGTCATCAGTTGGACGCTGCCCACTAATGCGGGAGAAGCTATGACGATAATAGTGGCATTGCTGCTGGGCATGACACTGCCAATTACAGCCATCCAAATCCTTTGGGTCAACCTTATTACTGCTATCACTCTGGGCATTGCATTGGCATTTGAACCGACCGAAGAAAATACCATGCGCCGCCCACCGCGGGCGCGAGAAGAACCTCTACTGACCAATGATTTGGTCTGGCATATTATTTTGGTGTCCTTTTTGTTTTTGTGTGGTGTATTTGGTACTTACCACTACGCCATCGACCAGGATTACTCAGTAGAACTCGCACGCACTATTGCTCTTAATACCTTAGTGGTAATGGAAATATTTCATCTGTTTTTTATTCGTAATATTTACGGTTCCTCACTGACCTTCAAAGCGTTACGCGGTACCAAAGTAGTCTGGTCGGTGGTGATTGCTGTCACTGCTGCACAGTTCGCAATCACCTACCTACCTTCACTACAATCGGTATTTGCTACCGCCGCCATTCCATTTTGGGATGGTGTGATGATTGTGGGTGTAGGTGTCACACTATTTGCAATTATTGAGGTCGAAAAGCAGCTAAGACTGGCGTGTCAGCGAACAAGAACAGGATAGGGACTAGCATGCTTAACAACATTTGTAGCTGAGAAATACTTTCATATTGTTATAGAGTGAAATTTTACACTTAATCTTCCCATTCTAGTTTTGGGTTATTTAGTTTTCAGTGTGCATAAAAAATCTACCATTATCTATTTTATAAATAATCAAAAACCATTGGTATTGCTAGATACCAATATGAAAATAATGCCAATACCCTGTTATGATTGTTGGTAGATTTTGATCAGCTGCTGCTCAATAACAACGATTCACAGCCAAATACTATTGGGATCTACACACCAAAAAATGTAGTCTAGCAACTAAGTCACTTTCCCAATCGGCTCCGATGGCAGTCAGTTTTTTCTGTTCTTTGGTTCAACCCAGATGTAGATGGCTTTCACACGGTTTTTGATGAAGTACACAGCAATATGAAAACCATTAAGGTGCGGGTAAACTGGCGTCACTCAGTAGCAAGACCAGTGAAAACTTAGAATAATTACAGCGACTATTAGGGTTGAATAAAATATGACACTCACCGATTGGTTATCACTGCTCACAATCTGTATTTTGGGCGCGATGTCGCCAGGACCGAGCTTGGCTGTGTTACTAAGACACAGTATTCATTCGACCAAACACGGCATAGTAGTGGCCATGAGTCATGGGTTGGGTGTTGGGGTTTATGCGGTATTAACCATCGTTGGGCTGTCGGGTTTACTGTTAAGTTCGCCGTTACTATTTAAGGGGCTGGTTTATGCTGGGGCCTTATATTTGTTGTATATGGGGGTAAAAGCGCTCATGTCCAAGGGCAATCCGTTTAAGGCCGATACCGACTCAAAGCAACCTACCAGTTATTATGCTGCTGCTCGAGATGGTTTTTCTATTGCATTTTTAAATCCCAAGCTGGCGGTTTTTTTTGCCGCATTGTTCAGTCAGTTCATCACCCACGAGCGAATGAACTTCAGTAGCGGTGCTTTAATGGCTGGTACCGTGCTGACCATTGATACCATTTGGTATATTATTGTGGCCGGTTTGGTTCACGGTACCCGTGAGCGTTTTGCATTAGCTGAAAAAGGCCCGCTAATCGACAAAATCGCCGGTGTGGTGTTTATTGCGTTAAGTATTCGGGTAGTGACGCTTTAACAATCTCGTCATCCTTGAGTATAGGTAAAGTAAAATATCATTTTTCAAAAAGATGATATTCCATTTTGCCTCATATTTTCCATATCTACTTTTCTTTTTTACTTTTGTGGAAGTGAAAGTTGATTACTTTCCGTGTGGTTATCAACGGGATTTATATAATACTGGTCCTACTCCTGCCATTGCTAGGCAAATTATTGTGTAAACCAGTTTTGAATTTTTACTTTAGTAAATGGTGATGAATGGCTTTTATTTAAACAGACTTATCTGAGGTGGAGCAATACTTTAGGGGACAATGATTCAACAACTTTTTCATCACAAGCTCAGTAAATATCGAGGGGCTCGAGTCTACAGGTCACGGCTTACCGTGGCCGTAACTTGTTGCTGTAAGTCTGCACTAATATAAATCGATAAGGTTGATAGATCAGCATGCCCGGCATTTTTCATCACAACTTGTAAAGGGGTGCCCGCTGCGATGGAGGTAGATATGCCAGTATGGCGCAACGAATGCACGCTGAATTGACGTAATTCGCCGGCGGCGTGTGGTTCATCTGACGTAAGCTTAGAGGCGGTTAAATCAAAAATTTCACGTACGATGTTACGAATTGCTTCAATTCCCAATTGAGCATTTAACACGCCCGTATCACGGCCATGAGTGCCAGCCTTATGGCGCACAAATAATGGGATTTTTTCATCGGGCTGTGGCAAATCGCTTAACCCCAGATAACGACGATAGTCCTTTAAACACTGAAGAAGTTCATCTGGACAGAGAATGATACGGCTTTTCCCACCTTTACTACGGGGGATTTTAAACACCCAATTACCGCTTCTATGTTTAAAAAAACTACTCATTAAGGGTGTAAAGCCAGGCCTTGCTGCTATTTCTGACACTCTGGGGTAAAGTAAGTAGAGTAGGGCGAACAACAAACGACTGCGCTGATGTTTCTCTGGCTGTTTGTCTGCCAACTCATTGACAACATCCCATACACTCCGCCACTGCAGGGAACTCAATGCCTTTTCCCCCACTTCTGGATCCGCTACATGAGTATTGTTAACATTTAACCGACGCAATAAAATCGCAGCAGGATTCTTATCGTGATATTCCACATCATTAAGAAATAAGAAAAAACTGCTCAACAGTGAAAGCTGAGCTTTTAAGGTACTTGTTTTACGTATGTATTTACCTAAACCACGATGAACAAAAGGCTGCCACTTAGGATTAGCTTGCAATAGAGTCGTTTTCGCCTCGGTAATAAAAAATGGATAGGAGGTGCGTGCAATAAGATGGGCAGGGGGCTGATTACAAAAATCAATGAATTTACGCAAGGCGATACGATCAATCTCAGCTATGGACATGCCGCACACAAACCAAGTCCAGTTAAACAACACATTTAACTCACCGCGAATAGACTTGAAATTATTGGCGTTAAAGCGATTCTCAGCCAAATATTCTATTGCCAGTTCATAGCTGTAAGCAGCGTCAGGAATGCTTCTGTCTAGCTCACTGATATGTTGATTGATGTAATCAACTCCCAAATCAAGCTGATTTGCATGGGGAAATAAAGGCATGAAATTTTGGTTCATAGTGATGTTTAAACATGACATAAGTATATATAAATGATTTTAACTGTATACTTATCCAGTTGATATAATTTTTGTTTAAATCCTCTTAACCGCTACTCTCTAGCGCACTTATTATCTTAATCTTAGCTCTGGGCTCTTTACCACAGTATCTGATTGCTTATCATGCTATTTAGTCTTTATCTTAGGAATATACCCAAAGCCATTAGATCTGAAGTTAGGCGCTAAAAAAACACTGTCACATAAGCTTACTTCTACAAAGTACAATAGGAATGAAGCGGGGAGGTTGTATTATACCTTCATCCTTCTTAGGCAAAATAATAGAAGCGTACTATGTTCAGCCTTAGTAAAGTCAGATCCAAATAACTTAATACTCATAGCTTATTTAAGAGATACCGTTGTATCTAGCTTGCAGAATGGAGGTGGGTGGATGGTACTGCTGATACATTGTTGCTGCCATCGTATGTTTAAATTCTGCGTTAACCAATTTTAATGGCTTTTAACAGCGCGCTTACTGACTAATTTGTTGCAAACACTACGTAAATATTTACTTATTTTATAACCGTTATTTCGCCAAAATAGTCACAGTAATCCAATTGTAATCTGTTAGTTATATACCCTAAATTTAACATAGCTGGTTACATATAAAGATATAGCCGTATAACGCTAATTATACGCATATAAAACAACCTGATAAACTTACTAAACATTCTCGCTGTATTTTGACTATCTGATAGTCTTGAATTGATAAAACTTAATCACAGTAACATGCTAATTGGTACTATTACGCAGTGGTAATAACACCATGACTCTTTATTATAAATATGTCGGCGCTCAGTGCATGCGAGCCCAAGACGTTATGCCGGACTTGGTATTAGTGTAACTCGATGGTTAAAAAATCAATGTTCAATCGATCAGTAAAGATAAGAACACAGTCATAAATTTACGAGCCACTTGGTGCCCGCCATGTAGATTAGAAATTCATGTATTTACCTATGCACAAGATCGCAATACAGACGTACATATTATTATGTTAAATCTGGGGCGGACATTAAACATCGATAAGCAGTTTATCAAGCATGATATAAACGGCGATATGGCCACCATTATGGATGCTCATAGTTTATCCATAACATTGTATTAATCACAAGATGGAAAACTGGTAGACAGTTATTTTGGTGAGGTGTCAGCGGCAAACTTACATATGCAAAAACTAAATACAATAGTAAGGCCTAAATAGCATTGAACACTGAAAGAATCACTGGTTATGGTTATTCACTTAAGCTGACAATCCTCATAGCCATTTGAGTTGCAGTCAGCTGGAATAGAAGTCAGCCACATGTGCATAGATTAAGTGCAACAGCAATTGCTACAGACAATCATCCATAATTAGTTCAGGCAACATTTGGCATTATCATGTTGCTGTGTGAATGAAGTAAGCTAACACCATGTAAGTCCCAAACGAAGTACACAGCGTCCCATAAATGTATTACCCAGCTATACTATTGCATAAGTTGCAGTTTAAACAATCAACCAAGTACCAATATATATCCATACTATAGAGTTCCTATAATGTATATTATGTTAAATTGAGTATTTCATAATAATAATCATAAATTGTTCTGTGTTGTCATTTCTATTCCAACTCTGGAATGCAGATCTAGCGAAACTGGAATGACACAGCTAATTTGCAATACTCGTATATTAATACCTCCACACACTTTTGACGATGGAATCTGTTAGCTGTTTGTTGATAAGCCTGAGCATGCGGCACATGAAAACAATATGTTTGATATTCAACGATTCTTGGAACTTGCGTTTATAGTGTTGTTTTTGAAAATAGCTGAGCTTTCACATCGTGATTATTAAACTCTGATATTTGGGCCTTTCAGACAAGAACCTAGACTTGAAGGTTAGGTGCTAAACATCAGTGGCAAAGATAAAATAATCACTAGGTAACGGTGCCAGAAAATTTATCGACAACGTACTTATTCGATACTGAGAGTGGTTAGTTAAATCCCCTACCCCTATATTTGTTGTGTCATGGGATTTTCAAAAACCTGCTCAGCTTTTGACGACATCTAATGAACGCACATAATTATAAATTATGCCATAAACGAAAAATGACGAAGTTAACGAGGCTAAGTTGCGTCCATTTCTTAGAATAAATCTTAAAACTAGTTCTAACAATTTGTTATATTTCAATTCCTTTTTTAAGTGTAATATTTGACTTGAAGCGCTAGCACATTAATTGAAAATGGTATGGCAACGGTAAATGTAATAACTTTCATTTTCTCTCTATATATAGTTTCCAGCACCTCAAAGTTAGGTAATAAACCACGAACAATAGTTGTCCGATGGGTTCGTTTATTAACAATTAATGTGTTAACTAATTAAAAATTTCATAAATTGTTCCACCAACTGCATCCTCAAAGTCACTTCTGGAAAACTTTAAGCTATCTTCAACGGACTGAAAAGTGGGAACATTTATGCCACAAACTGTATTTTCTTGATCTGTAACACCATCAAAATCCATTAAATTTAACAATTTATTGGTATCTTTTATAGTTTCACATCCGTTATGAACATCCATAGCTGTAACAGCAACAATAAGCCCAATCCCTAAAAAAGGTACTGCCTCACCGAAAATAGACGTTACATTTAAAGTTACGTTTTTTGCCGTTCTAATAGCTACATTTCTTGTTATTTTGTGCGCTTTAGCTAGCTTTATTTTTTGAATTTTTTCTTTCTTTTTAAAATTTGAGTTTTGTTTTTTTAGCTGTTTATTTTCTTTACTTAACGTTTTTACCTGATTTGCTTTACTTTGTGACATGAAATTAGTGATAGGAACATTAGAAAACAACCCAGATAAAAAATCGTGAAATCCAGCATTTGTTATGGACATTACGTTAGTAGATATCAAACCAATAATCACAGATACGTAAATAAAACGTTTAACTTTTATATAGATATTCAATTTATACAGACCTTATTAAATAATCAAAATCAATTTTAATTGAGGTGATTGATAACGCCCTGTTAAGGGGCAAATTAAGTTGGCTAAAATGTGAAGCGAAGCCGAGCAAACTGTTTTTAGTCCCACTTAATTGGTTTGTATGGCAACTTCTACCTCAGTGATAAACGTATCTCTAGCTATATTACCAATAGTATTAGTGGCAACAGAGTCAAATGTAGCGCCTATGATTCCGCCAACTAGCGGAACGGCTTTACCTAAATTTAAAGCTCCTTTCTCCCCAAACTTGGTTAATAATCGGAATCCAACTTTTTGATTTATTGCAACAATCGTTTTGCCAGAAATGTTTTTGATTACGCTAGTTGTTAGTTTTGTTCCTATAACAATACCTATATCCTTGAGGATTTCTTTAGCTGCATTACCCGTTAAACAGGCATACACAAGTGATTTAACGCGATCATCTTTTAAATCATGTCCACCCATATGTGCAATTGATGCAATCATTCTAATCTGAACATACATAACACTGGAAATATTTGCAGGGATCATTACAGGCATTGTAATTATTCCACCAAGTCCAGTTAAAAAGCCTGATGTGCCAGCCTTTGTATTTTGCCAACGAATAAGTGAGTTAGCTTGATCAATTGATGAGTCATCATTTTTCATATAATCCACTGCCATCTCACTAGCAGAATCTAAACCAGGAACACCATTAACTGCTTTGTCATATGACCAATCTAACACTTTCATTATTTTACTTTCAGATAACTCTTTACTCATGAAGGACTCCTTATTTTCTAACGGTTGAGCTGAAGTGGTCAAGTCATTTTGGCCACGGGTTTGTAGTATTTTCGATACCGATATTCCGATTCATTTGGTGTCAATCCACCATTATATGAATGCGGCCTAAACTCACTGTAATAGCCAATAATATAAT